>Ga0210409_10006687_pt1 | contig 11961 bp, 14 predicted proteins | sample IncBWH17MmetaG_FD_161649 | JGI IMG/M metagenome (GOLD analysis project Ga0210409, IMG submission 161649) | Forest soil microbial communities from Barre Woods Harvard Forest LTER site, Petersham, Massachusetts, United States - Inc-BW-H-17-M | ecosystem: Environmental > Terrestrial > Soil >...
CAAGTCCTTCGGAAAGGTGCAGGCACTGCGTGGCATCGACTTCGACGTGCCCCGCGGCACGGTCCTCGGCATGCTCGGCCCCAACGGCGCGGGCAAAACGACCGCGGTGCGAGTGCTCACCACCCTGTTGCCGCCGGACGCGGGACGCGCGGTCATCGAGGGCTATGACGTGGTGCGCGACGCCGCAGCCGTACGCCGCGCCATTGCGCTCGCCGGCCAGGCCACCGCCATCGTGCTCGAGCTGACCGGCCGTGAAAACCTCGAGATCATCGGCAGGCTTCGACACCTGAGCAGGGATGAGGTCAGGGCTCGAGGCGCAGATCTGCTGGAACGCTTCGATCTCGTCGAGGCGGCTGACCGGCCTGCGAAAACGTACTCCGGCGGGATGAAGCGGCGCCTCGACCTCGCCGCCAGCCTCCTCGGCGAGCCGTCGGTATTGTTCTTGGACGAGCCCACCACCGGCCTCGATCCCCACGGGCGCCTCGGGATGTGGGACATCATCCGGCGGCTTGCGGCCCAGGGGACCACCATCCTGCTCACCACGCAGTATCTCGACGAGGCGGACGAGCTGGCCGACAACATCATCGTCATCGAACGCGGCCAGATCATCGCCCAGGGCACATCGGACGAGCTGAAGGACCGTGTCGGTGGTGACGTCCTCGAGTTCACCGTTGTCGACAAGGCGCGCGTCGCAGACGCGGTGCAGGCAACCGCCGGATTGACCGACAGCGAGGCACGCGTCGATGAGCAGACACGCCGCGTTGTGCTGCGCGTCGGCAGCAGAGGATCGCACGCACTGGTTGAGGCAGTGCGGCGTCTCGACGGCGCGAGCGTCGAAACTGATGGACTCGCGCTGCGACGACCGTCACTCGACGACGTCTTCCTCGCAGTCACGGGACACGCGGCCGAGAGTGACGACGTTGGAGCACAACACAGGCGGCGAGGTCGCAGGCCTGGCGCCGCACCCACGGGGGGCTGATCTGATGGCCACTGTCGCGATAGCACAGTCGAAGCCGAGTACGGCGCAGCTTGCACGATGGGCGCTGAGCGATTCGCTTGTCATGACGCGGCGCAACCTGCTCGTCTGGATGCGCGTGCCGGCGTACATCGTCTTCACCGTTGTTCAGCCGGTGATCTTCGTGCTCCTCTTCCGCTACGTGTTCGGCGGTGCCATCCAGGTCGCCAACCCCGGTGGCTACGTGAACTTTCTGATGCCGGGGATCATCGGCCAGACCGCGGCCTTCGCCACGTTCGCCACGGCGATCGCGCTCGCGCAGGAGGCAAAACAGGGCGTCATCGACCGGCTGCGCTCGCTGCCGATGGCGCGTTCCGCCGTGCTCGCGGGAAGGCTCATGGCAGACGCCGTGCGCATGCTCGTCACCATCACCGTGATCATCGGCGTGGGCTACGCGGTCGGCTTCCGGTTTCAGAATGGCGTCATTGCAGCCATCGGCATGGTGCTGCTCGCCGAGGCGTTCGGTGTCACCATCTGCTGCATCTCGGCGTTCATCGGGCTGGCCATCAAGGACGAGGAGTCGGTGCAGGCGTTCGGCTTGATCTGGCTCTTCCCGCTGACATTCGTGAGCTCGGCGTTCGTCCCCATCGCCACGATGCCGGGGTGGATGCAGGCGTTCGCCAACAATCAGCCGGTCACGCTAGTGATCAACGCGATGCGAGCGCTGGCTCTCGGAGGGCCGCAGTTCCCGCTGAACCCTTCGCTCTGGCAAGCGCTTCTCTGGCTCGTGGGTATCCTGCTGGTATTCGCGCCACTTGCGGTGCGAGCGTACAAAAGCGCCTGATCCCGGCATGAACGTCCTGCGTCTGAACCTCGCGACGATCCACGTGGTGGAGGATCCGTGGCCGGTGCACGGCTTCGTGGTGCTGCACCCGTCGCTCGGCGCGGTGCTCATCGATACGGGGTGCGGCGGACCCGAAGCACTTCTGCGCGAGTTCCGCGTGGTGAACCGCTCGGTGGCCGACGCCCTTGCAGAGCATGGGCTCAGTCCGGCCGACGTGCGCCTCGTCATCAACACGCATCTGCACTTTGACCACTGCGGGCAGAATCCGGTCTTCTCACACGCACGGCTCTGCGTGCAGCGACGCGAGCTGGAACGCGTGCAGCGCGAGGAAGCCGACGTCGGCGAATGGCTCAGCGCAACCGGCGTTCAGTTCGAGTTGTTCGACGGGGACGTCGCGCTCGCGGACGACCTTCGCGTCGTGGCGACCGACGGGCATACATCCGGCCACCAGTCGGTGATCGCGGAGACAGAACGCGGGACGGAGCTCTTCATCGGCGACGCGGCGTTCAGACGAACCGTGTGGGATTCGCCGGGATCTGAACAGCTGGCCCCGGGTCAGGCAGAGGATGTCGAATCCTGGCGCCGCTCACTCGAACGGTTGCGCGCTCTGACACCGGCGCGCGTGCACTTCTGTCACGACGCGTCCTGAGGTCCCGCCGGAGCGAGGCCTTTGATGAACTCGGCAATGCGGTCGAGAGCATCGTCGAGGACGGGGGCGAGCCCGTGCCCCACCCGCGGATATGTGTGCAGGGATGCGTCCGGGAGCAGGTCGACGGCCTTGCGCAACAGCTCGATGCGCGCGAACGGGTCAGCCTCACCCGACAGCAGCAGCACAGGGCAGGTGACGCGCGGCCAGTGCTCGGTGCGGGCCTCTTCCGGGTGCCCGGGGCGGTGCAGCGGGTAGCTGAGCAGCACCAGGCCTGACGGCATTCGACCGCGCTGCTCGGCACAGAGCAGGCTTGCCACACGCCCACCGTAGGAATGGCCGCCCACCGCGGTGCCGCTGGGCGCTTCGTCGAGGTGACGGCGAAACACGGGCAGGGCTCGCTCGGCGCTGCCCTTCGGAATGTCGATGGCCGATGCGTTGACGCCGCGGCGGCGCAGCCCCTCAACGTGGGGTCGCATGCTCGCGGCAGTCCCCGAGGCGCCGTGGGCGAGGATCACCCTCGCGGTCACGTGGCTGCAAGCCCCCATACGGCCGGCCACCTGCGCACGATCGACAGCGTGACCAGCTGTATCGCCACCGCTGCCGCCGCCGACACAAGGTATGCCAGCGCAAGCGGAACCCCGGGCAGCAGCTGCGCCAGCACGGCAAAAAACCCGCAGGTCGCGAAGAGGCCCCACAGCAGACCGCGCGCCGCGGCGACAGCCCCTGCGCTGCCCAGACGCCGATGCGGAAAGATCATGAAGACGGCGCCGAACAGCGGAAACGGCGAGAGCAGACCGGCGAGGGTTGGACCGACGGCAGGCGCGATGGCCGTGATCGTAACCACAACGGCGGTGACGATGACCGCGCGGAGCGCCGCGTCCAGGAGCACTGGGACCTCCTTCGCCGTCGCGTCCACTGGGGCTCCGGGACGCACCGGCATCAATGCCAGAGCCAGCACGATCGCTCCGACCACGATCGCCAGCGCGGAGATCACGCTCGGGCTCGAGGTGTTCAGCGCGAACGTGCTCGCCGCGAACCCGGCACTGCCCGCGCCGAGAGCGATGTACCAGGGGAATCGCAACGCGGACCACGCGTAGGCGAGGGCGAACGACGCCTGCGAAGCGGTGGCCGCGAGCATGCCGAGAGCGGCCGTCGCGGCGAAGCCCGTACCGCGGTCGAGGACGAGAAACAGCACCACGGGTGCCGACGTGAAGGGGATGGCGGCCACCCAGCCACCGAGAGCTGGCCCGCGTCGCCGCGCGAGCAGGGTGGCGGCGGCGATCGCCAGCGGTGTGATGGTCAGCTTCAGCGCGAGGTCCACGAAGGCAATCTTGGAGGGTCGCCTACACTGGCCGAGTGATCGCGGTGATCGTCTTCATCATCCTGGCGCTGGGCATCGGCGCGGCATTGTGGTGGGGCGGCAGCCTGCCCCGGACCCGGCCGCGGCCGGGCAGCCGCAACCGGGGGGAGCCGTACGTCTCCGTGCATCGCCGCCTGGCGCAGCGCAAGCGCCGCTGACGGCGTCGGGAAGTTAGGGGTCGATTAAGCCGCGCAGGAATCGCGCATCACGGACCGTCTTCTCTGGTGGAAGGAGTTCTCGGGTTCAAGGAGCGCGATGCACGTACTACCTCGCCTCGCGGGCGTGGCCGTCGCCGCGACATTGGCGCTTGGCGCCTCGATCCCCGCGTCCGCGGCGGGGCTGGAAGGTATCCCCGCCTACGACCACGTCGGCGTACTCGTCCTCGAGAACGAGTCGTTCACCTCCACATGGGGTGCAACGAGTCCGGCCACGTACCTCAACTCCCTCGTGCCGGGCGGCGCCTTCGCGGACATGTACTTCGGAACCGGCCACGTGAGCCTGGACAACTACATCGCCATGACCAGCGGCCAGGCTTGGACACCGACGACCGGGAGCGATTGCGCCTCACAGAACCTCTTCCAGTGCGCCGCCGTGACGTCGGCCCCGGCCGGCGGCATCAACATCGCCGACCAGGTCGAGACCGCCGGAAAGACCTGGGCCGGGTACATGGACGGGACGGCGACGGCGTGCCTGCACGCCGATCCATCGCCGACCGCGAGCCCGCCAGATCCGTACCAGGGCAACGGCGCGCTGAGCACGAACTACGCCGACCGGCACAACCCGTTCATCTACTACAACGACATCCTCACCAACGCGACGCGCTGCACGCAGCACGTGCTGCCCTACGCGCAGCTGGCGACGGACATCTCCGGCAACACTCTGCCGAACTTCTTCTTCATCACGCCCGACACATGCCACGACGGGCACGACACTCCGTGCGCGGGCGGCAGCGCTGTCCCACCCTGCGCCCCGCGCAATGCGGCGGCGGGCGGGCTCGTTTCGGCCGACTGCTGGTTGCAGGCGAACCTGGCCCCCTTGGTGACATACCTGAACGCACACAACGGCGTGCTGTTCATCACCTTTGATGAAGGTGCGAACTCCGATACCTCGGGCTGCTGCACCGGAGGCGTCGGCGGCGCCGCTGGCTTCGGCGGTCGTGTCGGCCTGTTGGCGCTCGGTCCGGGTGTTGCCGTCGGCACGACCACCCACCACAGCTACGACCATGCATCGATGCTGCGAACGTTCGAGGATGCCCTGGGGATCACAACATACCTCGGCAACGCAGGATCGGCCACCGCGATGAGTGAGCTCTTCGCCACGCCATCGACGAACGCACCCGAGACGCCGCTGGTGGTTGCGCTGCCCCTCGCCGCGGTCGGCGTGTTGCTCCTGTGGCGGAGACGCAAACCCCGCATTTGATGCAGGAACTCTTTCAGCGCCACCTGCACCGGCGCGACTTCCTCAAGCTCGGCGCAGCAGCCGGCGCTGCGACCGTGTTGCCGGGAGCGCTCTTCGACGCGCGACGCGCATTTGCCGGTGCCACCCTGCGGCAGCCGGGCAGTCTGCCATTCCCCACCCGGCCAGCTGGCATCCCTCAGCCCGACCTCGCTCCGGAATTGGCCAACATCGACCACATCATCATGGTGATGATGGAGAATCATTCGTTCGACAACTACTTCGGCATGCTTCCTTATCGCGCTCCGGCATTGTCGGGCCGGGTTGACGGCTGGCCGCAGCTCGACACAGCGGGCATCCCGACCGTGACGCAGATTGACAACCACGGTGTGACGCAGCGAGCGCACCCGATGCCGGACGGCTGCCAGCCGGGAGGCGTGAGCCAGAGCTGGAACTCGAGCCATCTCTCCTATGACGGCGGCGCGATGGACGGCTTCCTGCGCCAGAGCTCGACCGACGCGATCGGATACTGGGATGAGGGGACCCTGCCCTTCTACTACTCGCTGGCGGAGAACTTTCCAGTGTGCGACCGCTACTTCAGCTCGACACTGTGCCAGACGTACCCCAACCGTGTGTTCCTGATGGCCGGGACAGCCGCAGGTCTGGTCAGCACGGACACGCCACCGCCGACGGTCACGCCCTTACACGGGCACATCTTCGACGTGCTCAACGCCCACGGCATCGGCTGGGCCGACTACTACAGCGAACTGCCCACTCCAGGCCTCTTCGGCGCGGGTTGGGCGGCGTCGCAGCAGGGCACGCACCTGTTCGGCCCTTTCGGCGGTCCGCAAGCGACCATTGCCGCATTTCAGGCGGCCTGCACCAACGGCACCCTGCCGCCCGTTGTGATGGTCGAGGCTGATTACCAATATGGCAGCGAGGAGAACCCACAGAACATCCAGGTGGGGCAGACGTTCGTGGCCGGAGTCATCAACGCGTTGATGAGCTCACCGGTGTGGCCGACGTCGCTCCTCGTCTTCTGCTACGACGAGCACGGGGGGTACTACGACCATGTCGTGCCACCGGCCGCACTCAACCCAGGTGATGGGTCGCATCCCAACGTCGCGAACACCTACGGCGATGACTACACCATCTATGGATTCCGCGTGCCTGCAGTCATCGTGTCACCGTGGGGGAAGAGCGGGTTCACGTCGCACACCGTGTACGACCACACGTCCTGGCTGGCGACGATTCAACGCAAATTCAACCTTCCCGCGCTGACACTGCGCGACGCGAACGCCAACCATTTGGGCGACTGCCTGGTGTCCACCGGACCGGCGCCGTTCTTGGTGCCGCCGGCACTCGCTGCAGCCCCATTCCGCACCGAGGCGGACTCGATCGTCTGCGAGCAAACCGGCAGCGATCCGTTTGCGCCCGCGCAGGTGCCGGAAGCTCCAAGCGCGGCACTGCTCGCCGGCGCCGCGGCGGTCGCGGCCGGCGGTGCGTCCATGGTCGCGCGACGCCGCCGGATTGAGGAGCCCTCCGCCGGATAACATCAACCAGGGTTGTCCGGCGCCGGCACGCGCGTGATGGAGGTACGACGATGGCGGGAGAGAAGACTCGAGGCGCTCCCAAGAAGCAGCAGAAAAAGCCGAAAGCCAGCGCCACTGCGAAAGCCGCCAAGAAGCTGGCCGCGCGCAATGCGGGGCAAACACAGCAAGGCAGCTGACGTCGACCGTCCGTATGTCGTGACGTCGACGCCCCCCACGCACGTGCGTGGGGTCGTGGTGCTGGCGCACGGCGGCAGGGAGGTCGGCACCGCGGTACCGAGCCGCTTCGCTCAGGGCCTCCTGCGCTTGGTGCCCATTGCCCGCGCGCTTGCCCATCGCGGCGCACCTGACGGGCTCCTCGTCGCACAGCTGCGCTATCGCATGGCGGGCTACAACGACGGCGCGCCGGTCGAGGACGTCCGGAAGGTCGTCGGTGACCTGGTCCGCGCGCATGGCGTCCCCGTCTGCCTCGTGGGTCACTCGATGGGCGGGCGCGCCGTCCTCCAGGCCGCCGATGCTCCTGGCATTGCCGCCGTGCTCGCTCTTGCACCCTGGTGCCCGCCCAGCGATCCGGTCGACCAGCTGGCCGGCAGGCAGGTGGTGTTCGCCCACGGCCTCGATGACAGACGCATCAGGCCATCCCAATCCCGCGAATTCGCCCTGCGCGCCCGCACCGTGACCCCGACCGTCTGCCGTTTCGAGGTGGCCCACAGCGGACACGGCATGGTACGGCGCGCGCATCTCTGGACAGTGCTCACCACCTCGTTCGTGCTCGGGGCCCTCGGAATCACCGCGATGCCGCAGCGCATCGCCGCCGCGATGGCGCTTCCGGCGGACGAGGCCTGCTCCGTCAAGATCTAGCCGTTGCCGTCGTGACAGACAATTGTCAGACAATTGGCGTAAGATTCGGCCATGGCGACCGTCACGCTGCGCGAACTCGCGCGCAATACCGCCACCGTCCTGCAGGAACTCGAAACAACCCGGCGCCCGGCGCTGGTCACCCGCAACGGAAGGCCCGTCGCCGCCCTCGTTCCCATTGACGAGACGGCGCTCGAGGACTGGCTGCTGGAACACGCGTCTGTCTACACGCGCGAGGTGGCGGCCGGCGACGCCGGCCTCGGCGCCGATCGGCTCAGCAGCGTCGAGTGGCAGGAAGCCCATGTGACCCCCGATGGCAACGGTTCTCCCGAGGGGAAGTCGCAGCCTGACCACCTCCGCGGCAGCCACCGCGGCAAATGAGCGGGCCATCCCCGATGCATCTGTGAGCGGCGAGTTGCGCCGCCTCTTCGGCCGGTTGGGCCGCGACCCCGGCGGCGGCACGCGACCAGGCGGCTCGGCGGAGTGGCAGGCTCTCCCCCATCCCGTCCCGGGTCACAGCAGCATCGATGGCATACCCGTCCCTGTTGTCGCGGTGCGGCGCAACGGGGAAACCGGCCAGCTCGAGGTCGTCCGTGGCTACCATCCGACGCCCGAGTGGCCTGGAGTGGTCGCCCCGCGCAACAGCAGACGCCACATCGTGCCGGCGTCAAGCTTCATTCCGCACCCGCGCCGTGAGGTGATCATCGGCAACCAGGGGTTCTTCTACAGCACCGTCTCGAACGCGGTCTCCTGCGCCGGTTGCGGCCGTGACGACATTGGGTTTGGGTTCGTCAGCTCCGAGGTCCCTCTCGTCGGAAACGTGCGTAACACCGCCGATCACAGCACGCTCTGTGAGGAGTGCGCGGGGAAACGGGCTACAGCCGTCGCCTGACTCTGCTCGGGGACCGGCCCTGCGAAACTGCGCCGCGTGGATGTCCGCAGTCAGATAGCTCGAATCCGCTCCGAGGGGGAGGCACTCGCCCGGGCGGCTGAGGCCGGGCCGATGGATGCCGCCGTCCCCGGCTGTCCGGGATGGGACGTTGACGATCTGCTGCGGCACATCGGCGACGTCCACCGCTGGGCGGCGGCGATCGTCCGCGAGCGGGTTCAGTCCCGGCTGCGGCGCGACCATGAGGGCCCGTCCGGGCGCGATGCGCTGCTCGCGTGGTATCGCGAGGGATGCCGCGGGCTGGTGGAGGCACTGGAAGGCACCACGCCCGAAGAAACCTTCTGGTTCTGGGGACCCGGGCCCAACGCGCTCGCCTTCTGGGCGCGCCGCCAGGCCAACGAGACGGCCGTGCACCGTTGCGACGCCGAGTCAGCCAGAGGCCCGATCACTCCGCTGGGGACGGCCGATGCAATGGACGGGCTGGACGAGTGGTTGGGCCTCGCAGCGCTGCGGGCCAGCGCCCCGCGCGGCGAGGGCCGCGTCCTGCGCCTTGTTGCAAGCGACGGTGGCGCGTCGTGGCGCGTCAGCCTCGGTGAGCACGTCGAGGTGCTTGGCGATGGTGCCGGCGACTGCGAGCTCCAGGGGACGGCGTCGGACCTGTTCCTCTGGTCGATGAACCGCCGCGGGTTAGAGGGAATCACCGTGTCCGGCGACGCGGACCTCGTGCGAGTTTGGGCCGCTAACGTCCGATTCTGATCAGTCGTTGCGGCGCGCCTTATGCGTGCGCCGGCATCGCCGCCATCATCGCCTCGATGTCGCTCTGCGTCGGCAAGGCGAGTGGCTCCATGCCGACGATCGCAGAGAGCGCGTCGCACAGCTGCTCACTGCGATGGTGCGCCGCAGGCCCGTGGTAACTGACGATGCACTTCGGCGCCAGCTTCCGGATGCGGTCCACCTGTGCATCCATCTTCGCCTGGTCGGTGAACTCGTGCCACGGATGGTTCACACGGTTGAACCAGTTGAAACCGAACTCGTACGCATCCTCCGGCACGTCGGCCATCTCCTCGCACGGAGCGGGGATTACGGCGCCGAAAGCATCGACGCTGTAATAGACGCCGGTCTTCGGATCCCACAGACCCCGTGTGCCCGGCGCGTCGAAGAATGGTGGCCGCACAACTCCCAGCGTGCGGTCGCCGGCGCTGAAGCTTTCCCCGTCATTGACGAGCAGCACTCGCGACATCGGGAGCGTCCATTCTTCGCTCATCCGGCCCACCGCCACGAACGTCGTGACGACTCGCGCGTTCGGGCAGAGATCGAGGAGCTGCATGATGTTGCCCGAGTGATCGCGGTCATCGTGGCTCAGAAATATCCAGCGCACATCGGTCGGATCCACCAGTGAGAACGCCGCCTCCAAGTACTCATCACGGAAGATGGGCGGTCCCGTGTCGACGAGGACGGGCTCTGCGGCGCGGATGACCAACGGACTGACATTGAGCAACCCCACGCCGGGGATCGGAAAGATCGAAGGAAGAACAAAGGTCTCGTCGGCGATGCGGATCGGCTGCACTGGATTCTCCTGGTGGAATGGGGTCTGCTCGGCGCACCTCGATCATCCATCAGTCGATAGCCGCGCGAATCGGGGGATTCCCCTATCCGTTCCCCACCTTCAGGTCCCGACCCGCTCAGCGGTCCCTCTGTGACTCCGCGAAGACGCCCGCCTCAGCGCGGGTGCGCAGGTTCAGCTTGCCGAGGATGGCGCCGACGTGGTGCTCGGCCGTCTTGGACGTGATGAACAGACGGTGTCCGATCTCCGCGTTGGATAGCCCTTCGCGCAACAGCTCGAGCACCTCGCGCTCCCGCCTGCTCAGTCCCGCGTCGTTGGTGACTCCGGCACGGCTCCGGCTGGTGACGCCGAGGCTTCGAAGCAGCGCCGCGGTCCGATCCGCCGCGTGCTGCGCACCCGCCCGTTCGAAGATGGCCAGCGCCGACCGGCACTCGGCCACCGCCGCCGGCGGATCCGACTCCTGCAACACGTTGGCCAGCTCGAGCTGGATGTCGGCCCGAAGCACGGGGAGCTGGTCGCGCGAGAGGCGCGCGAGCGCAGTACGGAAAGGGATCGCGGCATCCCCGCCGGTTGTGGCGGCGACGCGCCCGGCACTGAGGTCGGACAGGATCCAGACGGCCGTCACATCGCTCGTCTCAGCAATGGCGCGCAGCTCGCCGGCCGCGGCGGCTGCCGCGTCGGATCGGCCCCGCGCCAGCTCGACGTCAACGAGCAGTGCGAGCAGTGGAGCGCTCGAGAGAACGTCGGTGCTCACCTCTCGCAGCGCGCGCCGCAGGGTGGCTTCGGCTTGATCCGGCTCACCTCGCGCAAGGCAGAGGCGAGCCAGCACCTCCGCGACCTCGATGCAGTCCTCGTAGCCCGAGAGGCGATCCGCAGCCTCTTTGAGCCGTCCACGGCGGATGCTCAGATTGGCCAGCCGCGCGCTGGCGTCGGCGCGGTAGTGCAGCGCGAGCGTGCCATGAAGCGCCCGGGTGAACTCGGTTTCGGCCTCGTCCCACCTCGCCTGTTCGGCCAGCAGGCCCCCGTAGATGAGCCTGCAGTGGCTCTGCAATACCACCGGGGGTGGGTCGCCGAAGCGAGCCCGCGCTGACGTGAACACGGCCTGGGTCCACTCTGCGGCGCGCTCCTGGTCGCCCAGCCGGTCGCAGGCGTGGAGCATCGCGCAGCAGGCGGTTCCGGCGATGAAATAGTTGCCGATATCGCCTGCCACCACAGCCGCCATGGCTTCGTCCAGGCGCGCCAGGCCTTCGCTGACCAAGCCCTGACACACCAGCGCCAGGCCACTGTCGGCGAGGGCGCGCACCTCGAGATCGGTGTCGCCGAATCGCCGGGCGACGTCGAGCGCGACGTCGGCGCTTGCCTGCAGCGTCGTGACGTCGTGAATCTCGCATCCGATTCTGGCGACCTCGAGATAGCCGAGCTCCACGCAGTCACCCGCCTGCTCGAGAATCCGGCGGGCTCGCGCGAGCCAGCCACCCACCGCGGCCAGATTCCCCGTCCAGCTGTGGACGCCGACGACGATCATCGCGGCAGCGCCGGCTCGCGCCCAGTTGCCCTCCGCTTTGTACCGGCGGTAGGCGATTTCGGCGTGATTGCGCGCCGCCTCGAGATCCTCGAGGACGAGGCACAATTTCGCCAGCACCTCGTGGGTCTCGGCGGTGTCGGCGAGGGCTAGGATAGCTTCGAACTCGGCACGCGCGGCCGCGAAGCTGCCGGTGCTCAGCGCGGATGGCGCCGCGGTGCCGCCAGCCGCTCCTGTGCTCATTGCCGCTCGATTGTCGCAGCTATCCTTGATACCCACACAGGAGGTGCGTTATGGCGGCGCAGAACGTGACGACAAAGCTTCAGCACATTCGGCTTGGCCGCAGTGGGCTGCACGTCTCGCGTATCGCATTCG
>Ga0210409_10006689_pt1 | contig 11960 bp, 17 predicted proteins | sample IncBWH17MmetaG_FD_161649 | JGI IMG/M metagenome (GOLD analysis project Ga0210409, IMG submission 161649) | Forest soil microbial communities from Barre Woods Harvard Forest LTER site, Petersham, Massachusetts, United States - Inc-BW-H-17-M | ecosystem: Environmental > Terrestrial > Soil >...
TATGATCAACATATTTAAACAACAACGCTGAGATTGTATCCTTTGCATTGGAAACATCTTTACCAGATAAAGCCTGGCCATTAACACTTCTTTGGAGCCTGGCGATCCGTTTCGCATCTAAAACCGCATTCTGGGTAAACGCAGCTGCAGCAAAGGAAATCAGGATTAAGGTCAAAATTATTTTCTTCATATCCATTATTCAAAATCAAAATTCCGGGACATCTTGATATATGAATTATCTACAAAATAGACGGTGCATGTAATTGGAAACTTTTTCCAGGCATCCAGAGCCATATAACAATAATCATTTTCTGCATTGCTAATTACCGCAAGCGGAATCCGGAAGTGATCATCATCAAAAGAATAACGAACACTACTAATAACCGGTAAAATCTGTTTAAGCAATACTCTTTTATCATTTGTAGAAAGCAAAACCTTTCTCTTATACATGTAACGTGTTTTAGTACCCAAATGCCACTTATATGGTGTTATAGTTGCAAAAATGCTCAGGTACCTGCCATAGGTATCTTTAAAAGCTGCTATTCCAGAAAAAGTTTTCGGCGGCTTTATCGTAAAGGGTATATCACCGTCCTTCCACCCCCTTCTCACAGAATTGGCCCGATCGATATGTGGCGGATGATATTCATCCAGAGGAACCGTCTGGCACGGGGCAATCACCGAATCGAGGTATTCGCAGCCGGCACGACGTGTCCAAAAGCCAGTATAATAGTCTGCAGCCAGTTCATTTTTCTTATTTACACATTGCTCTTCATAAACATCCCGGTTTGTGATGTGCGCCAACTCATGTGACAACATAGCATACATATACCAATTTGGCGAACTCAATATTCTTTTTGCATCCACAATAATGATCACATTATAAAAACTATCCCGGCCAACTACAGGATAATCCAGACCAGGGGAATCCTCGATCCTTATACCTTCAGATTTATTGCCATTAAAAGCAATCATTTTAGAAATGATATCGCTTATAGAAGGAGGAGGTGCTGATGAACAAGAGTAGTTTAATTTCACTTTACGATTAAAACCACATGCTATTATCAAATTAATCCGGTGCATCTTTGCCTCAACAGCATTTAAGCCCCATGGCAAAAAAATCATACAGGAAATCAATACCAAAAAAGTCATCAGCCTTTTCATATTATCATTTTTAACGTGGAATAACACGGATACAAGCGTAGTCTCTGTCTTCAATGGACGCATCTAACTTGCTGCTTAGGATACCATGGCGGTTATCCAGGTTACTTTGACACTTCTTAAAATCATCCTTTTTTCGGTTTGGACTTCCTAAACTCTGATAAAATGCGGTTTCTCCACTATCATTTACCAGAATTATACCGATGTGAAAAGCAAGTCCTTTGTGATCTTTAAAATAGATAATGTCACCAGACTGCATGTCTTTGACTTTAATCTTTTTCACATCAACTACATCAAAGGGTATGGCACCAAAAAAGTATTTCTTAAGGTATTTTTTAAGAAACTCGGGTCGTCTTTCCTGATCAGCATAAGCGACCTCACTTGGTATCAGAATATTATTAAGTTTTAACAATTGATAAATAAAGCCAGAACAATCAAGTCCATGTATCGCATAAGTACAGCAATCACCCACTCCAGGTGGCTTAGTACGCTCAATATATTCTTTTGAGCCCCAAGAATAAGCTATCCTGGATTGTGTCGGCTCCCCAGGTTCATTGAACCGAACATGATCCAGAAAGACGGCCTGTTTTTGCATACCGGCTATCCAATCCAGAACTTTTTTCTGACTAGCAGAAAAACCGATTACTTTTTTTATTTCAAGAAATCTCTGTCCGCCAAAACCATTTGCACTAACCAGGTTGCGGCCAACGAGATAGGAACCGAGGTGAATATCCCCATCCTTAGTCGATACCAATAATTTCGCATTATCCAAATCAGCGGGGCTTGCCAATGCTAACTTTTCCAGTGCCGCAATAACCTCCTCATCCGGAAAAGGATCATGTTTTATCTGTTGTTTTTGTGCGTCCACATTCACGCTTAAGAGCATGGCAAGAACACAAAGGAGATAGATCTGAATTTTCATAATTTAATTATTTTTTTGTGATGTTAACTTGAACCGTTTAATAATGAGTAAGGCAGAACCATCCTTCAGATCAATCACACATTTCACCGGAAATTCTTCCCATACCCCGGTAAATAGATATCCAAAACCATCCTTGTTCCTGTTATCTGCAATCATCAAGGGTCTTTTAAAATGGGCACTATCTGCTATATAATATACTTTTCTAACTTTATTGAGAATAGAATCAGTCGGAACGCGGATATTCTTAGAGGTGAGATGGACTTTAACCCTGCAAACATTCCTTTTCCGCAAAAACCACCTGGTCAACACATAGGGAGTTATCGTTATAAAGAGGTCTGCATACGGAAAAAGTAGTTCAGCTTGGGTTTTTATCTCTGCAGAAACATGGTCACCTTTAAGATTAAAAGGTATTTTTTCAGCATTCCATCCATTTAATATCGCTTCTTTACGCTTTTCCTTATCCGGATGTTCCGCATCTGCGGGTATATTTATCAATGGCGCATAAACAGATTCAATGTCCGTACAGCCGTTACGATGCATCCAAAAACCCGAATAATAATCTGCTTTCAACTCTCTATCAATGTTAATAGGATCTTTTTTGTAGATGTCACCATTATAGAAATGGGCAAGCTCATGCGCAAGCACCGCAGATATATACCAGCTAGGTCCATTTTTAGCATTAATTCGCTCCCCATTCACAAAAATGATCACTCTTTGATATTTATCCAGAGCAGTTACAGGCATGTCAATAAATGGGCTATCTTCGATACGAATACCGTTATCCATCAACCCATTGGAGACCATCATTCGGGATAAGAGTTGCTCAATTACACCCGAGACTGAATCTAGGCATTCATAAGTTGTCCTGATATCTTTTGCCATCCCACATACAGACATTACGTGCACAGTATGGGTATTAACAGCATTAGCACGAACTGCAATTACATTTAATAAAAGCATGCTGAGACCAATGATGAGCGTTTTAAACATCGTGATACCTAAATTTAAAAGATGAGCAGTTAACTTACTGACTAACTTAAATTTAAATCATTTCACATCTGCAAAAAATAGCTATATATAGCTATTTTTTTATGCCGCTAAATCTTCCCCAGACATCCCCCCCAAAAAAACCTGCACCTCTTTTCACACCTCAGGGCCTGAAGCTTTTCGCGGAAGGTCCAGTGAGAAAAGAAGTGCAGGTTTTTTTGATAAACACACCATATAACGCATATTATAAAACCAACCCGTTTGGTAACTTATTCCTATCCAGATTGTTTCGTTGATCGTAAATTGTACAGTATATTTATACCACCAACTACTTTAACTATGCGCTCTATTAAACAAGTTACCTTCTCCATTTTATTAATCGCCGCTTTGGCACTTGCAATATTCATCTACCGGTATAAGGTACCCGATGTAGAATACGAGACAACACTTACCGGAGAGGGAAGCCTCAAGATGTCCAGAAAACCAAAAAGCTCCTTGCAATTATTGGCGACTATCCCATTTCAAGTATTAACAGACAATACAAAGGATTTTAAAGATAGGATTGATCCCTGGCCTAAAGACATACCATATCTTGCAGATAAAGATAAAGCGGTTGTTCCCTGGGCTAGCCTGGAGAAACCCGAAGAAGACATACCATATCTTGTAGATAAAGACAAAGTGGTTGTTCCCTACAACCAAGTCATCGTTATCATAGATTATCCTTTATATAAAAAATATAGCTTTGAGTTAAATGCACCTAGAGGCTTTACCAGAGAAATGCTGTTGCGGGAGATCAGCAAGCATTACCACCAGTTTTATCAAGAGGAAGAAAAAACAGCCAAAATCAAAACGGTTCCACTTAAGGAAAGGAGAGAACTCGCTAAAAAGAACAAAAAAGATCAAAATTACGACATCGGGGGGCACTATTTAGAAGGTCTGGTCATCACACAGGTTATTGCAACTAAAACTCCAGAAGGTACAATTCAAGTACTACCTAGTGTAGATTCTTACCTGAATTACTCCCTTTCCCCTGTCTAAAGTAGACTTATTTACCTAACACACCATACTATCCCCCTTCCCCGGACATCCCCCCAAAAAAACCTGCACCTCTTTTCACACCTCAGGGCCTGAAGCTTTTCGCGGAAGGTCCAGTGTGAAAAGAAGAGCAGATTTTTTTTCCCTGTACTCCAATGGCGTCAACCCACTAACCCTTTTAAAACAATTGCTAAAATACGCCGGATCACACACCCCAACCTCAAACGCAACTACAGGGTGAAAAAAGGGAAGTTGTAAAACGCATACCCCGTATAACGCATATATAAAACCCAATTACTCTATTTTTTAAAAAAACAATATTACATATAAAATTAAATAATATCATAATGATTAATAATCAAACTATTTCTAAATTTGCCCATGAACAACAAGCAACAATCCAAACAAGAGAACCTTTAGATTATAACTGTACACCAAAAGTCAACCACAAAAAATGAAATTTAAAAAAGAAAACATTAAATTTAAAATTTAAATTCATGGAATTACAGATCATTAAAACAGAAACAGATTATCAGACATTACTAGAATGGGTTGACAACCAATTTGATCTGAACATAGCTCCTGAAAGTAAAGAAGGTCAAAAACTGCAGATTGCGCTGTTACTAATAAAAAAATACGAGGACGAGCATTACCCCATCCCATCACCTGATCCTATAGAAATAGTGAAGTTAAAAATGCAAGAAAATGGTCTTATAAATAAAGATTTGGTTAGTTGGATTGGAAGCAAGGGATACGTCTCTGCTTTGTTAAGTGGTAAAAAACCACTTACATTAAGAATTGCCAAGGTATTACATCAAAAACTTGGTATCCCCGCAGAAGTATTATTGGCCTAGACATTACCTTCTCCATTTTATTAATCGCCGCTTTGCCTGAATTACTGCCTTAACCCTGTCTAAAGCAGACTTATCTCTCACCATCATCTCAAAGGAGGCACGACTGAGAGAAGAACTGTTCATAGCACTTACAGATTCCTCATCGCTGCGCTAAATCGGAATGACAAAATGCGCGAGTAAAACGCAATAGATTTAAACATAAAAATGAAAAAGCGCATTCTATATTTCGGCAATTTGTTAATCATCTCGATTTGTCTATTGATAGCAAGCTGTCACTCAAAAAAGACGAACACAGCAATCAATATCCCAAAACAAGAACAAGTATTTAAAGAATGGTTGAGGGATACACTAGCTACTATAAAAGTAAATCCCGATAAAATTACCGATGGGCTGGTGAAGTCCCAGTTTGTCGTTGCAGATGACTCCCTTCTTGTTAGTGAATTAAAGGATTACGAATTTCATTCTAAAAGAAGATCTTCCAATAAAGAAATATCTAATGTCATTTCATTATTGAAAGAATATGATGAAATACCAAAAGGCAACTTTGAACTCTCTTTTACTACTAAAAAATCTTACGAACCATCCGTAATAGCAGATTTTAAATATGATTTTGTAGCCGAAATGGAAGATATCGTTATACAAACAACGCAAACAAGAACTGAATATAACTACATACGCGGACGGTTGTCAGATAAGAAAGTACAATCTCTTTTAAAGTCTGCAGATCAAAATGATGGGCTATATGACTTCATTTGGGAACATAGCAAATTAACAAAAAGGAAGGTAAAATAGCCTCATTTACCTAACACACCATACTATCCCCCTTCCCCGGACATCCCCCCAAAAAAACCTGCACCTCTTTTCACACCTCAGGGCCTGAAGCTCTTCGCGGAAGGTCCAGTGGGAAAAGAAGAGCAGGTTTTTTTCCCTCACTTCCCCTATATTTCAATGGCGTCAACCCACTAACCCTTTTAAAACAATTGCTAAAATACGCCGGATCACAAACCCCAACCTCAAACGCAATCTCCTTAGCCGTCATCAAAGTAGTCCTCAACAACAACTCCGCCTCCCGATGTATCCGGTCCTGAACCAACTGATAAACCGTCCTCTGATAATAAATACGAGCCAAGCGATTAATCCTCCAAAGTGTCATATTCAATTGATTCGCATAAAACCCCGGATTCTTCTGCTCCCTGAAATGCACTTCAATCAAATCCATCAGTTTACCAATAACATCATGATCCCTAAACAATACCATTATAGCAAATCAGGCAATTACAGATATTCCGTCACACTCAGTTCCGCTTTCCCGTTCTTATACAGCAGCATCAGGTTTTCTATGCTGATGTCTTTAAGATCTTCCAAAGACTTCAACTGAAAAGCCTCTATAAATCTCTGCAGAGGATCAAACGCCGCACGCAGCTGAAGCCTCACAACACCAGGCTCATGGTTGCGCAGCAGCACAGAAGCCTCAATAAGCGAATCCCCATGCATTTGCAGTTCAACACCTTCAGTAGAGGTGATCAAGTTAGAATGGTTCCAGAAGTACTGGATCAAGTCGTTTTTAGTAATCATAAATTTATGCTTGGTTAGATTTTTAATAATTTTTGTCAATATTTTGATTGAATGCAAGGTTAAAAAAGGGCATCAGCCCACAGGGCAGAGAGGAGAATTATTATGAACCCTCACTGGTCTGCACCCAAGAAAATATGATTTCATGATCAAGCCTCAGAATCTGTAAGATTCAGCGCGATCAGAAAACATATTTTCCACCTTTGCACCTGTAATTCACGTCTTAAACCCCTTTCTGTAAACCTTCGCAGTCTGGCCATTTCTCTGTTTAAACCACCTGCTGAAGTACGGCAAATCACTAAAGCTCAACAGTTCCGAAATCTCCTTTATGGTATGCCTAGAGTGCTGCAGCAAGTACAAAGTCTCTCTATAAATCCTGTCCTGCAATAACTCATACACAGACCTGCCTAAATAAGCTTTTGCAAATCTGTTCAAAGCATGGATACTGGTACCCATTTTAACAGCATATACGTTAATATCCCGGTTGTGTCTAAAATCCAATTCAATCAAAGACTGTAATACCCTTAACCGCTGAAAGTCTGGCGCATAATAACCTGAGTCCACCAGCCTAAATCCTCTGCTATATGATTTCGTTTTTGTTAGCATAAGTCCCTACATCATTTCTTTTACTTCTTATTAGGCACCCAGGTACAAGTCACATCCAAAATCTTGTTTTCTATTAAATAGATCAGGATGCTCACTGCGGTTTCTTCATCTAAGTTTAAAGCCACTGCTACATCAACAAGCGTAAAGGATTTTCCTTCCACATGCTCCAGGAAAGCTTTGACCAATTCTTCGGGGATAAAATTCTCTTTCATAAACTGTGTTTTAAAATTCGACGATACACCAGATCCAACTCCAGGAAGAGGTCTTCCAATGACCGATAATTAATCAAGTGGAAAATGCGTATTAAACTCACTTTGATTTGTAGCAACGTAGCATGGTGTAAATTCAATTTAACACCAGATTTTTCAGCCTCTGGACCATATTCCTTTAGTAATGCAAAAGTTCTAACGAGTAATGAGGAGATAAACTTTTTAATGATCGACCTTTTATACTCCAGGCCTTCATTCTGAGATAAGATTACCTCAAAAAGATAACCGGATAAGCTTCGGTAGGCTACATCAACTTTAGCATACACCGCAGCAGGAATGTCAATGGAACTATCTTCCAAATCATCCAGAAGTTCGACGAAGAGTTGTATGTTGTATTTTAATCCTTGTTTGTTTTTCATAGTTCGTAAGCTATTTATAAAACCCTTCCCTTTTCAAAAACCCCAGCATCGGACCCAGCCACTCGCTCACAGGCAACCTTTGCGTAAACCCATGATTCCCTTTCGGAAACAAATGCAATTCCGCATCAACCCCATTCTTCTGTAATGCCTGATAAAACACGATGCTGTTGTTCACATCCACAACCTGATCATCTCCACAGTGCGTCAGATACGTCGGAGGCGTTTCCTTGGTCACCTGCAGTTCATTGGAGAACAAATCCACTTTTTCTTTCGAAGGCTCCATACCCAATAAATTAATCTTAGAACCCATATGGGTGAGCTGATCGTTCATACTGATCACAGGATAAACCAGGATCATAAAGTCAGGCCGAAGGCTGAGGTTTTCTTTATTGGGGATATAGCTTTTGGAGAAGTGCGTTCCTAAAGTACTTGCCAAATGTCCTCCTGCACTATAACCAATCACACCAACTTTAGTAGGATTGAGGTTCCAGATTACCGCATTAGAGCGGATCACCTTCATTGCTTGCTGCGCATCTAAGAGTGGTCCAAAGCTTTTGTCCCGCATGGTTTCTCTTTTCGGCAACCGGTATTTCAGTACAAATGCTGCAATTCCTTTTTCTGCAAAGGCTTTTCCTATAGCAATGCCTTCCTCTTCAAAGGCAAGGAAACCATAAGCTCCGCCTGGGATGACGAGGACAGCTGTTCCAGTGGCTTTTTCTTTAATGGGTAGATATAGGGTCAAGGTTGGCTCTTCTTCTTTGGAGAGTTTGATGGTACTTCCTGGAATAGTATCCGGGTAAAGCGGCAGCACCTTTTGTGCTACCGCGGTATACCCTACCATCAAAAAGAGCATTGATATTAATATTTTCATGAGTGATTCGTTCTAAAAGTTCAATTGGTATTTGTATAGATAGTGATCATAGAGTGCATATAGTGATTGACCATAAACCCTAAAATCCCTAATCTTATTTCCTCTAAAATCTGGCAGGTAAAAGCTAAACTGGTACTTCCCATCTTTCACGGCATAGACATCAATCACTGAAACCTTCTCTAATGATTCTGCGACTTCATTGTCAGCTATTAATGCTGAATGGACAAACAAATATTTTTCATTCGCAGCACTTTGCTTATTTACGTATAGTGGTGGCGAAGAAATGGTCGTTTCATTTAACGATTTGATATAATCTACTTTAATATGGGCATGGGAAACTGTATCAATAGTTTTTCCTTTATACAATAAGTTCAGGTTGTCATCTGCGCAGATGAACTGATTCCGGTAATAATACACATAGATGATCTTATTAGAATTGGGGATCTTAACCAGGTTTCCATCTGTACAAAAAATCCCATCCACCTGTTTTTCTAACAGATTTGCAGGCATTCTGAATCCTGCGGAATCTGTCCTATAAGTGACCAGCTTGTTTTGACCAGCCTGAACAACTCTTAAAACAAAGGAATTACCACCTATATGAATGGCCTGGGTAAAATAAGGTGGCGTAGAAGCATGTTTAAGAATTCTGTCCCTATGAGTTCCAGCAAGCAGTAATGGCTGATTTCCATCCAGTGTGTAAACCGAATTGTCAACAACCAAATTAAAATAGCCTTTGGTTAATTTGGTGCGATCAGGAATAACCAGCTTCACGGCCAGTGTATCTCTTAAGTCAGAGTCAACTTTAACCAGCTTATCAGGAGTGTACAAATTCCCTATATAAATAGAATCACTGCTATATCCTGCAAAATTCCAACCTCCAGTCTTAAAATCTAAAATATTCCCTGGCGTCACTTTAGCAGGAGGCAATAAACGGATAAAGTTGTTTTTATTGTGCCTAAAGCCATTAGAAAAAAAACACAATAAAATGATCACCAAAACACTTCCTAAAAGGCATACAACTAGTGATATTATTCTCTTAAACATCATAAAAAAGGTGTTATAGCCTGGGTCATAAATAACCCAGGCAAATTGAAAAGATTAATGTTGTCTAAGAGGAATTGTACACGTCGGAGGGGGAAATCCAACAACGTCATAAACATAAGCAGGTTGGCCAACGTATGTACATTGTGCACCTGTATACGATGGATCGCAATCTGCTGGATTTGAACCACGCCCAACATAACAAGTACCCCCAAGCTTATAGGAGAGATAATCGCCGATTGTCCACCTAGCTTTTATAGCAAAGGTTGAAGTAACAGCCAGCAAAAAAGCGGCTGTCATTAATAAATTCCTAAATTTCATTCTTTTAGTTGTTAAGTTAATTGTCTGCAATTTCAAGGATGCAAACCTGCCTTCTTATTTTAGAGTAAGTTTTTTAGTCTTTTTAGGATATAATAAAATAGTTATAACACCCAGCAACAGAAAGCCTATATTGAAGATCAAATGCTGGTTCCAGTTCATGTTTTGCAAAATGCCGCCACAAGAACATGGGACATAAGGGCTGAACTTTAAAATGGCTACGATATAGGCCGAAAAAAGAGCCATTAAACTAAATGCAAAGTACATGGCGTAATATTGAAATCGTTTAACGGCTATAAGCAGAGAAATCAATAGCTCAATTCCAGGTATTGCAACAGCAATTATCCTAGCATAACTGGTTAGCAAGGGAGATTTACCCAGTTCAATTCTGAACTTATGATAATCCGTCACTTTAGTTAAAGCAGCATAAACAAATAGCAGGATAAAAAGAGCCGAAATCACATCTACTACGATAGTTCTTGTCTTTAAATTGATATTTTTCATGTCAACCTCAATAGTTATTGGTACGAATAATGGATTCATTATCTACGGAACCTGCAAATACAAGTGTGATGTTCCTAAATCTTGGCAAGTCATAGCCCGGCACCGTAAATGAGGTAATCAAGTCTCCAGTAGCCGCATTCCTGAATTCAAAAACCTTATCCCCTTCAGCAGCTAGTGAGGAGATATCCTTGAAAGTTGAAATAGCTTTATGAGCAAGGCTGTTAACAAAAGACCCATTAGGACTTCCCTGCACATTCACGCTAATAGGCGCACCACCGGTAACCAGATTAATCACCCTTGCGCCAAATACATCTGCTGTATGAGAAGGGATGTTTTCTTCTTTAATAAACACGGATTCTACCGCAGCAGGAGTGCCACCTAAAAACAGGGAATACATTCCGCCGTTTACAAAATCTTTAGTTTGGTTATAATAAACTTTGTTAATACCAACAGCGGTATCCAAAAGTTTCACTTCCCGACTTCCAGTGAGCATTCCATAAGTCTGAAAATTATTGTTGTACACCGGAACGGCATTTGTGCCTAATACAAGATTCCCTCCACCGCTAACAGCGTTTGTGACCAGTAAACTGGCTAACGGAGTCAATTTAATGTCTTGTTTTTTGCATGATGCTAAAATCAACACTGATAAAAGCATCATGATGGATAAAAATATCATTTTCATAATTGCATGATTTGGTTATAGGTTATTGCTTAGCGGCAGTATCGGGCCAGGTGCGAAGATTATTTCTCATCTTCTCCAGCGTTTCCACTATGCTTTTATCATTATTGGATAGTTTCACAGCCTTCTCCTCCCATTTTATGGCTTCATCTTTTTTTCCCGTTTTATATAATAGATTAGCATAAGTATCCAAGGCCTGATGATCCTTATACGTCAGCTCTTCTATTGCATACTTCATCACACCACAAGCAAACGTTAATACATTTTGATCCTCTAAATGCTCAAACAATGGCCATGAAAGGTTATTAACATGATATGCTGGGTGTTTTAATGCTTTTTCAAAATAAAGCACATAGTATTTCCCAAAATTCACCCAATCTTCCGCTTCCAAATATGCGAACATAGCATTACCATATACTTCTTCCTGTCCCACTGCCCCATATTTTTCTGTGATGCTTTTTTCTAAAGATTTCCAGTCAAAATTCTTTCTCTCATTGATATCACCTTTTGGCATAAATGCCTTATATATAGCCACTCTTACTCCATATTGAGCAGCATAATTTCCCAACAACGCATTGACTTTCTCAGATTGTGTCCTAAATAGTTTAAAGCCCTTATTATCAATTTTAATGTATTCTCTAATAAAGCTTAAATTATCCTTGGTCATTAGTTCAACCTCCTTTAATTTAAAAAGATAGTTGTTAATATAATCCTGCGCCAAAGAGTCAGCTAACTTGACATCTCCCTTTTCTTTCGCTTCTTTTGCCTGGGAAGGCATTATTTTG
>Ga0210409_10006691_pt1 | contig 11958 bp, 13 predicted proteins | sample IncBWH17MmetaG_FD_161649 | JGI IMG/M metagenome (GOLD analysis project Ga0210409, IMG submission 161649) | Forest soil microbial communities from Barre Woods Harvard Forest LTER site, Petersham, Massachusetts, United States - Inc-BW-H-17-M | ecosystem: Environmental > Terrestrial > Soil >...
TCCGGCTGATCGATCAAACGCCCCGGGTCGGCGCCGAGGGGAAACGGATTGCGTTTCTCCACCCAAGCGCTACCGGGGGCGTGCTGGTCGAGCTGACAGAAAACTAACCCGTTTTCACCTCTCAGGGTTCCTCAGCTGGGCTATTTCTGGCAGAACTTTTCAATTTTCGGCAAGTCAATCGTCTCGACGTACCACCGCGAGGAGGGCCCCGGTACGGTCGTGATGGTGGTCACCGCCACAATGGCGCCTCGCCTGAGCGTCACCGGGAAAACGATACGGCTGCCGGCGGCGGCACTTGGACTGCCAATGCTGTCGGTGTCGAACTTGAAAAAGCACATCATGATGAGCTCGCGCTTTTCGAGCTTCTCATGGGACTCCGTGTTGCGCAGCGGCCCTGTGGTGTTGCCCCACACGGCCGACAGCGCTTGCAGATCTTGCGCTTTGCCCGCGTCGAGGAACGCCTGCGCCGCGCCGCGTGCCTCGGGAGCGCCGGTCACGCTGAGGTCAGTCGATGGCGGGTTGTTGTTGTTCGCGACGATCGGCCCGCCTGGCGGGTTGGTGTTCGGCTGAGGCTCGGAGCTCGGCTTATTCGATGAGCACGCGGCCACGAGCGCCAATGCCGCGACTAATATCCCGGCGTATGATTTCACGAAAGCGAAGCTAGCGAGCCAGACGAATGCCAGCAACCCGAGCCCATCCGTACCAGCGCCTCTACATCAACATCGATCACGTGGCCACACTGCGTCAGGCACGGCGGGGATCCGTACCGGATCCCGTCGCCGCTGCGGTGGTCTGCGAAGACGCGGGGGCGGATGGCATCACAGCGCACCTGCGCGAAGATCGTCGTCACATCCAGGATGACGATGTGAACCGCTTGATGCGCTCAGTGCGCACGGTGTTGAACCTGGAGATGGCATGCACCGATGAGATGGTCGGGATCGCCGTGTCGCTCAAGCCGTATCAAGTGACGCTCGTCCCCGAGCGGCGCTTAGAGGTGACGACCGAGGGCGGGCTCGACGTGGCTGCCGCCTCCGATCGTATCGCCCGGGCCATCGCCCGGCTCGGCTCGGCCGGTATTCGCACCAGCCTGTTCATCGACCCGACCCCCTCGGCCGTCGACCAGTCGAAGTCCGTGGGGGCACACGCCATCGAGCTGCACACGGGGCAATACGCCAATACGGGGGCGGATCGTGAGGTGCGCGCCCTGGCCGCCGCGGCGGAGCAAGCAGCCGCACTGGGATTGGCGGTCCATGCCGGCCACGGCCTCACCGTCGGGAACGTCGGTCTGGTAGCGGCCATCCCAGAGATCGAGGAGCTGAACATTGGCCATTCGATCGTCAGCCGCGCCCTGTTCGTCGGCTTGGCCGAGGCCGTCCACGAGGTACGGGTGGCGATGGATATGGCTCGCGCGTCCTAATAGAGGCCGTTAACCTGCATCCGAATGAGTACAGCGTCCGACCCACTCAATTTTTTCACTCTCGAAGCGAGCGAATGCATCGAGCGACTCGATGTCATCCTGCACGCCGCGGGGGCGAGTGGCAGCGGACCGGCGGCCGATGATTTCGTACGGGCCGCGCGGACGCTGCGCGGCGCGGCGACCATGCACCGCCTCTCGGCCATCGCCGACCTCGCCGCCGCTCTCGAGCGGGCGGGTCGCGCGCTCCGGGCCGGTGAGCTGCGCTGGACGGCGCCCCTGTCCGCGGCGCTCGTCGCGGCCGTGGACGACCTCAAGATTCTCGTGCACAAGGTCCGCGGCTGGAGTGCGACCGAGGACGCGCGGTCCGCGCGCCGGGTGGCCGACCTCGCCCGCTATCTCCCAGCGGGCGCGGATGCCGTCGGGGCGACGGCGACCGCTGCCGGCGCCGGGGCCGATCAGTATTTCGCGAGCGAGACTACCGAGATCGCGCTCGCGCTCGACGCATTTGCGGCTCGGCCGTCCGGCCGTGCGACGCTGGCTGGCGCGCTGGCGCGCGTGCGCACGCTGCGCGGCGTGGCGGCCGTCAACGATCGCCCGCCGCTCCCCGAGGCCCTGGACGCGGTCGAACGCGTCGGACGCTCGCTGGAGCTCGTGGCCGGGACTCCCGGCGCGGCCTTCCTCGTGTTGCTCACGGCGGCCGCCCAGCTCCTGCGCCGCGTCGCCGGCGAGCTCCGAGCGGGCAACGTGAGAAACGCGGCCGCCTCGGTCGAGTATCAGCGCTTCGTGTCGGCCCGCTCGGAAGTCGCTCGCGCCGGCGAGGCGGCCGATCGCATCGTCCCGATCGATGCGCTCTTCCTGGACGACGGCAGTGACGGCGTCATCGACGCGGCCCCCAGCCCGCCGACCACACCGGCCGAGCGGTTCCGGCTGGAGGTTGTGAGCCAGGCCGAGCATCTGCGGTCATTGATCGCTGGTGGCTCGGTGGCGGATCTCCGCGCGGCGCTCCGCGCGATGCGCAGCGCGGCCGAGAGCTTCGGCGAGCGTGAGGTGTCGACGGTGATCGCGCGGTACACCGAAGGCGACGAGACGAAAGCGTTCGATGCCGGCGAGCTGGCCTCGATCCGCGCGATTGCTGACGTGCTCGCGGATCCCTCGGCCGACGCGCGCAACCTGGCCGCGCGTGTCGCGGGCGTTGGCGAGACGGACGGCGAGGTCGACGCGCGCGCACTCGAGCAGGAGATCGCGCTCGGGTTGAGCGATACGGCGATCGTCCCCGAGGGTATCGAGACCGAGCTGTCGCTCGAGCGCCTGCTGGGATTGCGCGGGCCGGATGCGGGCTTCGGGGCGCCAAGCCCGCTGAGCCCAGGGCGCGAGCGCACGTCGACGCCGACCGGTCGGGCGCTGCACGCGTTCTTGCAGAACGGGATTACCGAGATCGAGCGCGAGCCGATCGCGATCGAGGACGACGGCTCGGGGCTCCTGTCGATCGATGCGCTCTTGTATCGTGGGCGCGCGGCGCTCGACCGGGCGCGCGTCGTGCGCGACGAGATCCGCGAGGCCGAGCGCACAGGCGCCGCGCCGCGCCCCGAGTGGCTCGCCGAGCTGCTGGATCTGATCGACCTCGCCGCCACGGCATAGTCCGAAATGAAGTTGGACTGGCGCGGCGCGCTGGGCATTGTCCTGAGTGCGGCACTGCTGGCGTGGGTCCTGTCACAGATCCCGCTGGGACAAGTATGGGCGGTGCTTCGCTCGTCGAACCTGCTCCTGTTCGCCGCGGCGTCGTTCGTGGCGACGATATGTGTGCCGCTCCGCGCGATCCGCTGGCGTCCGATTCTCGACCCCGTCGCGCCGGGCTTGCCGTACCGTTCGCTCTGGCGTGCGACGGCGGTCGGGATGATGGTGAACAACGTCGTGCCCGCCCGAGTCGGAGAGTTCGCCCGCGGCCTGGTGCTGACACGGGAAGAGCCGAAGGTTCCCTTCTCCGCCGCGCTCGCGTCGCTCGCGGTCGATCGGCTGTTCGACGCGTTCGTCGTGCTGGTCCTGACCGTGATTCCGATGCTGTTGCCGTCCTTTCCCAAAGGCGCGAGGATCGGCGACGTGTCGACCACGCGCGTCGCGATCGTGGGAGCGATCTTGCTCGCCGGGCTCACGGTGATCTTGTACGGCATCGTGTACTTCCCGAAGTGGCTCATCGGCGCGTACGAGGCGTTCGCGCGGAAGGTTGCGCCAAAGTTGGAGCAACCCGGGCGAGAGGCGCTGACACACTTCGCGCAGGGTTTGAGCGTGCTCCGAAGCCCGGTACGATTCGCGGTCGTGCTCTTCTGGGCGGTGTTGCACTGGCTCTGCAACGGGCTCGCGTTCTGGCTCGGGTTCCTCGCCGTGGGCATCCACGTGCCATTCGGCGCCGCGCTCTTCCTGCAGGGCGTGATCGCGATCGGCGTGGCTGCGCCGGCGGCGCCCGGTTTCTTCGGTGTGTTCGAGTTCTTCGGCGTTCTCGGGCTCGGGCTCTACGGCATCCCGAAGGCCCAGGCGACGGCGTGGGCGATCGGCTACCATCTTCTCTCATTCGCGCCGATCACGATCATCGGCGCGTGGTATGCGATCCGGATGGGACTCCACCTCAAAGACGTGAAGGCCGTGGAAGCGGCATGAGCGCCAGACTACGCTCCGCGCGCGTCACGGCACAGGCAAAGGTCAACCTGTTCCTCCACGTCTTGGCGCGCGAGAAGAGCGGGTACCATCAGCTCGAGACGGCGTTCTGTCGACTCGCGCTTGCCGATGATGTCGTCGTGCACACGCAGCCCGCCCGCATGGGCGGCATCCGCACGATCGACTGCCGCGGCGCCGATGTCGGGCCGGCTGGCCGCAACCTCGCGTTCCGCGCCGCGGTGGCCTACGCTGATGCGCGCGGTTGGCCCGCGGGGTTCCGGATCGAGATCGAGAAGCGCATTCCGGTGGGTGGTGGCTTGGGTGGCGGCAGCGCGGACGCGGGCGCCGTGCTGCGCGCGTTGGCCACGCTCGACCCGAATCCCCCGACGCGCGACGACATCCTCTCGCTCGCGCTCTCGCTCGGCGCCGACGTGCCGTTCCTGACGTTGCGCTCCCCGCTCGCCCTGGCCTGGGGCCGCGGCGAGCGCATCTTGCCGCTGCCACCGCTGCCGGAGCGCCCTGTGGTGCTGGCGACAATGCCGTTTGGCGTGCCTACGGCCGATGCGTACTCGTGGCTCGCCGCGACACGCACGTCCGCGCCACCGATTCCGCGTGTGTTGCCGCTCAATGCGTTCCGCGCGTGGGACGCCCTCGCGCCGCTGGCCTCGAACGACTTCGAGCGGGTCGTGATCGAGCGCCATCAGGAGATCGGCGAGGCAATCGGCTTTCTCTCATCCGCCAAGGGCGTTGAGTTCACCCGTATGAGCGGTTCCGGCGCGACAGTCTTCGCCGTGCTCGCCGACGGCACTGCGCCTTGGTCCGTCGTCAAAGACCTCCCCGGACCCGCTGTAGCACTCACGACCGCCACCGCATTGCGAGTGGCGCCTGTGCAGATTCTCGACGACTGAACGTTATACTTCGTCCGACGGACTGCCCCTTCGTCCAACGGCAGGACATCGGACTTTGGATCCGGTAATGGTGGTTCGAATCCACCAGGGGCAATTACAAGAAACCGAGTACGATCGGCCGCGACCCGTCGCCGGCCTCGAAGCCGACGACCACCTCTCCCGTCGCCCGGGCTCCGTTGCCCGTGCAGACGCGGGCCCAGACCGGCCCCACGGCGAGCGAGGGCACGCTCACGCGCACCCGACCCTGTCGGTCCGGATCACCGCCACCGACTGCTTGCCCGATGTACACGCCGAAGAACTGTCGCATCATCGTCTCCCGGTTATCAGCCGTTGCACGTCGACCTGCCAGATCTCACCATGCTCGTGGTCGGCGAGCCAAATCGCGCCGTACCCCACGCGGATCGCATCCACCCCGCTCCCGCCCACGAATTGATCCGACACGCGGTTCGTTCGCGGATCGATCCGCGTCACCGGCGTACCGTCCGCACTCAGCCAGATCGCGCCTTCGCCCGCGGCGATATCGCCCCACTCGGTCGGGGCATGCGCTTCGACCCGCGCTGCCTCGCGGTTCGTGACCGGGTCGATGCGCGAAACCGATCCGTCGCGGCGATTCTGTACCCAGAGCGCGCCCGACCCGATGGTCATGAATTTCGGCGAACCACCGACGGCGATTCGCGCGACGATGGCGTTGCGCACCGGGTCGATACGGAATACGGTGTCCTTCGAGCTGCTCGCAACCCACAGCGCTCCGAAACCCGCAACGACCACATCGGATCGCGCGCCGACCTGTATCCGGCGCTCGATTCGCCCCGATCGCGCATCGACGCGCGCGATTTCGGGTGACGTCGAATCAGGAATGTTCGCGGGCACCCAGAAGCTGCCATCACCGAACGCGAACGACCCCTCCCTACCGAGCGCAATCGGCAGAGGCCAGCGTGCAACGATGCGGTTCGTGGCGGGGTCGATCGCGGTCATCGAAGAGTCGCCGCACGTCGGGATCCACACGCGGTCCAACGCGATGACGATGCCGAGGCACGCCTTGGACCCAAGCGGGATGTCGGCGACCACCCGCGCGGTCGTCGGATCGATACGCGACACGCGATCCGGCTTGTAGTTCACGACCCATACCGCACCGTAGCCCGTCGCCATCCAGTCGGCCGACGCCGGGACCGCGATGTGCGCGCGAATCGGCAGGTCGGCGATCGGCCGCCGCGGGGTCTGCGCCGCTAGGGCGACCGGGAACAGCAACAGCGCGCGTTGCACGCGCCGAATATAGGTCACGAACGCGTATGACGCCTAAGCCACGAGGTGATGGTCTCGGGCAAGAAGAGATTGTCGGCGATCGCGGCCACGCGCTCGGCGTCCGCCCACGCCGTCTCGAGCTCGGCCAGCTCCCCTTCGAGCGCGCGGCGCTCGGTGTCCTCGTGCACGGCCATCTCGAGGCTGAGACGTTGCTCATAGCCAAGGCCGAGAATGCCCTGCTCGCCAGCGCCACGGGACGCGGCGAAGTCGAGGAGACGCTCGGGTCCGTGGAACCATTCGAGCTTGGTGACCGCCTGCGCCACCTGGTGTTGGGAGCCGCCGTCTCGGTTGGACAACGCGAGGAGCGGCCCGAGCGCTCTGGTCGCCTCGGTGCCCCGGAGCGTCGTCGCGCCCAGCGCATGCTGAATGAGGAGGCTCCAGCGCCCGTTCGGCGCCCGCGAGAACCGGACGAGCGCGAGGTCCTTGGCGCGCACGGCGATTGGATCGCGGCCGGGAATCGGCACATGCACGATCGGCAGCGCGCGCACGACGTTGGCACTGATGCCGATGGCGGCCGCGGTGGCAAGGATGGCGGGCCAACCGACGAACGCAGCGGCGACGAACAGGCCCAGGCCTTGGACGCTCGTGAAGAGGCTCGGTTCGGCCACGGCTCGCTCATACGCGCGCGCGGCGTCGGCGACGAGGATGCGCGGGCGAGCGCGCCGGCGCCGCTCGAGAAACTGCGACCCGTATCGCCACGCGGCGAATTCGGGATAGATCGGCTTCCCGATGCGAACCAGCTCCAATCCGTCGCGGAGCCGCGCGAGTCCGATTTGTTCGGTCGACACCCGCACGGTTGTCCCCCGATACAATCGCTCGCAGTCCTCGATCGCCTCCCATCGCTCTTCGACTGGCGTCAAATTCCAGCGCCGACAGTCGAGACAGACCACCCACAGCCGACCCTTCGCCGCATCGAATGCCAGTCGCCGCCCAACGGGAAAACGCTCGAGCGTTTCATTGGCGCCGAGGGCGCTGTGGCAGAACAAACAGGTCGAGTACATTCTGACTATGGATCGGCGGGAGTCACTGCGAGCGATGGCTGGTACCGTCGGTCTCTTGGCGCTCGGAAAACGCGCCCACGCGCTGGCACGTCTGGGCCCACTGCGCGTCCTGAGCCCACATCAAGACGCGATCGTGATCGCCGCGTCCGAGCGCATCATCCCTGCGACTGACACGCCGGGCGCCGCGGGAGCGCAGGTCGATCGCTTCATCGACACTATGCTCGCGGACTGGTATACCCCCACGGAACAAAAACGCTTCCTCGCAGGATTGGCGACACTCGACGACGAGCGGTTCCTCGAGCGCGCGTCCGCTCAGCAGGCGGCGATCATCGAGCGACTCGACAACGAGGCCACGGACGGCCATTGGTTCGCGATGCTCAAGTACCTCACGATCTGGGGCTATTATACCTCGGAAATCGCGCAGACGCGCGAGCTCGGCAACTGGCCGCTGCCCTGGCGTTACGATGGCAATGCTCCGTACACGCGCTGATCGCCTCGACTTCGACGCGATCGTCGTCGGGTCCGGCATTACGGGCGGCTGGGCGGCGAAGGACCTGACGCAACGCGGACTCCGGACACTCGTGCTGGAAGCCGGGCGTCCGGTCGACCCGGTGCGCGATGCCGTGGAGCACGTACCGCCGTGGGAGATGCCATTCCGCGGCCTCGGCGACAAGAAGGCGATCGAGGCGCGCCAGCCCATTCAGCGCCGGTCCGTCTCGTTCGACGAGATGAGTCGTCGGTTCTGGACGGACGACGTCGACAACCCATACACGACGCCGACGGACAAGCCGTTCAACTGGTTCCGCGCACGGCAGGTCGGCGGCAAGTCGATCATCTGGGGACGGCAGGTCTATCGCTGGAGTGACCTCGACTTCGAGGCCAATCTACGCGACGGCATCGCGGTCGACTGGCCGATCCGCTACGCGGACCTCGCGCCCTGGTACGACCACGTCGAACGCTTTATCGGTGTGAGTGGGCGCGCGGAGGGATTGTCGCAACTTCCCGACGGCCAGTTCCAGCCGCCCATGGCCATGAACGTCGTCGAGGAGCACGTCCGCGACCGGATCGCCGCCAAGTTCGGCCGGGATCGCGTGATGACGATCGGGCGCGTCGCGAATCTCACGGCGCCGTTGAATGGCCGCGAGCCCTGCCACTATTGCGGGCCGTGCGAGCGCGGTTGCGTCACCCGTTCGTATTTCAGCAGTATCAACGCGACACTGCCGGCCGCCGCCGCTACCGGTCGCCTGACACTCAAGACGTTTAGCATCGTCGAACGATTGCTGCACGACGATACGACCGGTCGCGTGACGGGGGTTCGCGTGATCGATGCTCGCACGAAGGAAGTCACCGAATATCACGCGCGCGTCGTCTTTCTCTGTGCCTCGGCGCTGGAAAGTGCGCGACTCCTGCTGCACTCGGGGATCGCGAATTCCAGCGGACAAGTTGGACGGAACGTCATGGATCACATCAAGGGCGGTGGCGCCGCCGGCGAGATCTCCGGGTATCTGGACCGTTACGTCGTCGGCATCCGGCCCAATGGCATCTATGTGCCGCGTTTTCGTAACGTCCGGGCCAAGGCGGAGTTTCTGAGGGGTTATGGCTTCCAGGGCGCGGCGCGGAGACTCGAGTGGGCCGACATTATCTACAGTCGTGACAACCGCGGGATCGGCGTCGACTTCAAGAAGCGACTCAGCACGCTCGGGCCGTGGAACATGTCATTCCGGGGGTACGGCGAGTGCTTGCCGCGCGAGGAGAACCGCGCCACACTCGACCCCACTCGTGTGGATGCCTGGGGCATCCCCGTGCTTCATATCGAGGCGACGTGGTCGGCGAATGAGCGTGCGCTGCACCACGACATGTCCGTCAGCGCGAGCGAGTTGCTCGACGCCGCCGGCGCGACGAACATCAAGCCGGCGACACAGCCCAGTGTCATGGGCAGCGCCAATCACGAGATGGGGACTGCGCGCATGGGGCGCGATCCCAAGACCAGCGTGCTCGATGCCAACAACCGGGCGCACGACGTCCCGAATCTCTACGTGACCGACGGCGCGTGCATGGTATCGAGCGGGTGGCAGAATCCCTCACTCACGTACATGGCGTTGACCGCGCGCGCCTGCGACCACGCGGTCGCGTCGATGAATCGACGCGAGATCTGAAAATGCCGCCCCTCGATCACGTCGGGCTCGCGGTCATCACGCTGCGCGCTGAAGTCCAGCGCGATTTCGAGGGGACGATGCGGCAGGTGGCCGCGATCGGGTATCGCGACCTGGACATGTACACCTACGAGAGCAACCTCGAGGCACCGGCCACGCGCGCGATTCTCGATCGCCTCGGCCTGACCTGCACCTCGGCTCGGGTTCGGACGACGTCCCTCTATCGTGGCTGGGAGCGGTTCCTGGACGCCGCCAACACGCTCGGCGCGAAGTTCATTACGCTCGCCGATGTCCCCGCCCCCGAGCGCGTCACACTGCAGGACTATCACGAGCTCGCCGCGCTGTTCAATCGGTGTGGCGCGATCGCCCAGCAACACGGGCTGACGTTCTGCTATCACAATCACGACGCCGAGTTGCAGACGCTGGAAGGGCGAGTTCCGTACGACGTGCTCGTCGCAGAGACGGATCCCAAGCTCGTGCACCTCCAGATGGATGTGTATTGGATGGTGCACGGGGGGCGCGATCCCGTGCCTGAGTTGCGCCGACTGGCCGGTCGTGTCGCCACGCTCCATCTCAAGGACATGCAATCGTGGCCACGGCGAGGCATCACGACGGTCGGGCGCGGGCGCATCGACTTTCGTGACATCTTGCATACGGCCATCGATACGGGCATCCGGTACTGGTATGTCGAGGAAGATGCGCCGGCGGGTCCGGGCATCGACGCCGTGCGCGCGGCGTACGCGTATCTCCATGGGCTCGACGTGTGAACCGTCGATCATTTCTGGGCACCACGCTCGCCGCGCTACTGACGACCCGACGCCGCCGAGACCAGATCACACTCGGCCTCGAGCTGAGCGCTTACGACGACTCCACATTGAGTGCGGTCGCCGGGATAGGGTATCGGGACGTGGCGATCAATGATTTATATGCGCCCGCGCTTCGAGCGGCGCTCTCGCGCGCGGGGCTCACGGCTTCGGCGGTCCACGTGACGACGCCGTTGCTGTATCGGGGACTGGACCGGCATCTGGGCGTTGCCGCGGGGTTGGGGTGTCGATATTTCGTGTGCGGTCGTGTCGATCCCGAGGAACGGCGGGCGGCGCAGGATTGGCATGAGCTCGCCGCGCTATTCAATCGGGCGGGCGAGGCCGCGAGAAAAGCCGGACTGCGGTTCGGGTATCGCGTTCTGGGCACCGAGGCCGACGCGATGCGGGCCGAGACTGACCCGGCGCTCGTGTGGTTCGAGGCGAAAACGCCGGGACCGCGGTGCTTCGCCATCGACCTGGATGACACGGCGAACGCGGACGCTCTGCGCACCACCAAGGCGGCGGGCGTCGAGCACTATTACGTCCAGGCGAAGTCGATCGACGCCGCGCGGCAGCGCTACGCGTCCTTGCGCTTCTGACGGCGGAGCCAGGCGGTCACGGACTCTGGCAGAAAGAGATTGTCCGCGATTGCCGCGATCTCCTCGGCCTCGCGCCACGCCAGCGCCAGACTCGCGAGCTCGCCCGCCAGCAGCTGCTGCTCGTCGCGCTCGGCGAGCGACATCTCCATCGCCAGTCGATACTCTGGGGTGAGCTTGAATAACGGAATCGCCGCGGCAGCTTCGCCCGAGAGCGGATCGCCACCGACATTGAGCCGGCGGACGGCCTCCTGTATGATCGTCGGTCGGCCGGCGTATTGATTCATGTGAGCGAGGATCGGCCGCAACGCGCGCTCGGCCGCGTCACCGGTGAGTCGCGCATATGGCGATTTCTTCGATTCCGCCCGACGCACGTCGATCGTGAGCGGTGCACCGTCCCCCGATGGGACCCATCGGACCGCGTTCCACAACCAGCTTTGTTGGAGCTCGATCCGCGCGCCATAGGGTCCAACGATGCGATGGACGACCCGACGGTTCCTCATCAAGGTGTAGCCCTGGACGAGGATGGAGGTCAGCGTGCCCGTACCGATCATGGCAAACCCACCGGCGATGAGGCCGGCGAGGCCCACGACCGACGCGGCGCCAGCCAGGATCGCGCGCTGCCTCCGGCGCCGGAAGGCATCCACGTATCTCCACGCCGCGAGCTCGGCGCGGGGCGGCTTGCCGATGCGCACGAGCTCGAGACCCTCGGGCAGACGCGCCAGGCCGATCTCGTCGGTTGAGGCGCGCAGTCGAGCGGTGCGATAGTGGCGCTCGCAGGCCTCGATGGCCTCCCAGCGCTCCTCGAGCGGTGTCAGGTTCCATCGGCGGCACTTGCTGCAGACGACCCACAACCGTCCTTGCGCGCCGTCGAACGCGAGGCGCCGGCCAATCGGGAGGTCTTCGATGACCTCATTGGCGCCGAGTGCCGTGTGACAGAACAGACAGGTGGAGTACACGAGTCAGGCCGAAATCTACGGACTGACAGGCGCGCTAGTGGTGCTTGGCTGTGGTATCGGGGTGAGGCGTGCCGCTCTTGAGCCGGGCGGCTTCGGCCATCTTGTGCTCGAACTTCCGCTCTGACGAATCGGGGATCGAGGTCTCGGTGGCTTCGAGGCTGTCGAGCTTC
>Ga0210409_10006693_pt1 | contig 11955 bp, 11 predicted proteins | sample IncBWH17MmetaG_FD_161649 | JGI IMG/M metagenome (GOLD analysis project Ga0210409, IMG submission 161649) | Forest soil microbial communities from Barre Woods Harvard Forest LTER site, Petersham, Massachusetts, United States - Inc-BW-H-17-M | ecosystem: Environmental > Terrestrial > Soil >...
TGGTGCTGAGCGAAAAAAAGGTGAGCAATTATGAGCTGACCGCCCGCGCCCGGGACGGCAAAGAAACCGTGGTGTCCTACAACGCCGCCACCTTTTATGATCGGGACCGGAAACTGCAGGGCGTGTTTGCCGCCGCCCGCGACGTCACCGAGCTCAAACACTTCGAACAGACACTCCAGCAAAAAAACGCCGAACTTCAAAGCACAAAGTCGGCCGCCGAGAAAGCCAATCTCGCGAAATCCGATTTTCTCTCCAGCATGAGCCATGAGCTGCGCAGCCCCCTCAACGCGATCCTCGGCTTCGCCCAACTCATGGAGACCGCCTCCCCATCCCCGACTCCTTCCCAGAAGGAGAGCATCGACCAGATTCTGAAGGCGGGATGGCACCTGCTCACGCTCATCAACGAGATCCTCGACCTCGCGCGCATCGAGTCAGGCAAGTTGTCCCTGTCGCTGGAGCCGACTGCGCTGGCCGAAGTCCTGCGCGAATGCCAGACCATGATCGACCCGCAGGCCCAAAAGCGTGGCATCCTGATGACCTTCCCCCAATCCGACATCACTTACTTTGTCGTGGCCGACCGAACCCGCTTGAAACAGGTTCTCATTAACCTTCTTTCAAACGCCATCAAATACAACCAGACGGGGGGAACAGTCGTCGTAGACTGCACCGCCACCACCGCGGAACGCATTCGTGTCAGCGTCAAAGACACCGGCGCGGGCTTGGCTCCGGAAGAGCTGGCGCAGCTATTTCAGCCGTTCAATCGTCTCGGACAAGAGGGCGGCGGCCAGGAAGGCACAGGCATCGGCCTGGTCGTTGCCAAACAACTGATCGAATTGATGGGCGGCCTGATCGGCGTGGAGAGCATCGTCGGAGCAGGGAGCGTGTTCTGGTTCGAACTAAGGGCGTCCGCCGAGCCGTCGCTTACCGTTGAAAGCACGGGACCCACAGCTCCTCTCCCACTGCAAGTTCAGAGCGGGGCGCCGCGCCGCTCTCTGCTCTATGTCGAGGACAACCCAGCTAACCTCAAGTTGGTCGAGCAACTTGTTGCGCGCCGGCCTGACTTGCGCCTGCTTAGTGCTGGAGATGGCCTCACCGGCATCAAGCTCGCCCGCGACCATCTGCCGGAGGTGGTCCTCATGGATATCAATCTGCCCGGCATCAGCGGCATTCAAACCCTGGAAATCCTCCGCGCAGACCCGGCCACGGCGAGTATTATCGTCATTGCCCTCAGTGCGAATGCCATGCCACACGACATCGAGAAGGGCCTGGAGGCCGGGTTCTTCCGGTATCTCACCAAGCCGATCAAGGTCATTGAGTTCATGGATACGTTGGACATGGCTCTGGAAGCTGCGGAAACGACGATGCGTCAACGGAAATCAGAAAAGTCATGAGAACCGTTCTCGTGGTTGGCGATGCTCCATCAGCGTTGACCATCTACGGCGTATGATCAACTCATCCGATATTTTGAGCGCCAAAATCCTGATCGTGGACGATCAGAAAGCCAATGTCCTCCTTCTTGAACGCATGCTCCGCGACGCAAGCTATGCTTGCATCGCTTCCACGATGGATCCTCTTGAGGTCTGTGCGCTACACCGCAAGAATCGGTACGACCTGATCCTGCTTGATCTCCAGATGCCTGGCATGGACGGATTCCAGGTGCTCGACGGTCTGAAGCAAATCGAAACTGATGGCTACCTTCCGGTTCTGGTGGTTACCGCGCAACCGGACCATAAACTACGCGCGCTCAAAGCCGGCGCCAGGGATTTCGTCACGAAGCCGTTCGATCTTGCCGAGGTATTGTCGCGCGTTCACAACCTGCTCGAGGTCCGCTTGCTGTATCTGGAAACCAAGCGGCTCTACGCCCAGGTAGTGGCGGAACACAAGGTTTCGGAAGGGCTATTGCTCAACGTGCTGCCGCAGGCCATTGCCGAGAGGTTGAAGGCCGGGCCCAACGCCATCGCCGATAGTTTTCCTGACGCGACGATTCTCTTTGCCGGGCTGCACGACTTCTCGCGCCTCACTGAACGCATGGCCGCCGCCGATGTTGTCAAGCTGCTTAACGAAATCTACTCCGGGTTCGACGGTCTGGTCCAGAAGCTGGGCCTGGAAAAGATCAAAACTATCGGCGATGCCTACCTAATTGCCGCCGGCGTCCCGGTACCACGCCCCGACCACGCCGAAGCCATCGCTGAAGCCGCCCTCTCCTTGCAGCAGGAAATCGTGCGGCACCAAACTCCCGAGGGCGAGACCTTAAGCCTACGCATTGGCATTGACAGCGGACTTGTGGTGGCGGGGGTCATTGGCAAGACCAAATTCAGTTATGACGTCTGGGGTGAAACCGTGAATACGGCCTGGCACATGGAAATCTACGGCGCCCCCGGCTGCATCCAGGTCAACGAAACCACCCACGCCAGGCTGTTTAAGGGATATGTGTTCGAAGAGCGTGGTGAGTTCTACGTAAAGGACAAAGGCGAACTCAAGACTTATTTCCTGAAAGGACGAAAGCCGGGGCGGTTTCCGCAGTAAATGGGCCAGGGGCAACAGACGGTCGGCAACAAGGCGGAGACGCCCAGACCTGAGGGCGGGCAATATGGCCCGCGCGCCTTGCGCCTTATCGGGGGTTTACCCTTCTGGCCAGCCTCTCGCCCATTCGTCATCCTGTCGGTTCAGATTCAAGCAGTTCAAGGAGGGGATGGAAAATGACTTGGTGGCGCACCCGAAGCACTACACAACATCGGGTGCGCCCTTTTCCTATGCCTCTGTCAATGGGCAAACGCTGGTTTCCCAACCGTTTCCAAGGGTGAAGTGTATTTGCCTGCGATTCCGTTTGCGAAGATAGCTAGAAATGGACGGGCTGAAAAACATGTTCCCTTTTTGAACTTCCCGAATCGCGGGGCAGACACTCTCGGCTGCGGTGTGTTTGATCAAATAGCCCATAGCGCCGGATTTAATTGCTTCTTCGACATACACATCCTCACTGTGTGCTGAAAGCATGAGCACCTTGGTGGCGGGTAGGGCTTTTATGATCTGGAAAGTGGCCTGCAAGCCATTGAGCAGCGGCATCGCAATATCCATCAGTACAACCGAGGGACGAAGTCTTTTGACCATGGCGACAGCTTGACGACCGTTTTTCGCTTCGCCAACTACTTTAAAGTTGGTTTCGAGTTCCAGTAAATTTCTGAACTCGCTTCGCACACCCCCGTTGTCATCCGCCAGAAGAACAGTGATTCGTTTCATGGAGCTAGTAGCGCTAATCAACTCGACGAGTGTCGTTCCTTGGTCTGATGTCGGTCTATTGGGGAAAACCCTCATGTTCTGGTCAATTCTCCCCTAACAGTTGGGGTAAGCGGGTGACGATATTGGTCAGGCCGCTGCCGGCGCCGAATTTCGCAATGCCGATGGGCCCGGATGCATCATTGAAATGAGTGTCAGCCCAGTTGCTGGACGCTGTGCCGGCCAGATATCGCCAGCTTAAGAGGCAATGCTAGGGCTGCGGAGCAGTTGGTGGACCTCAGGCGGTATCAAACAAGCTCACCGGAAAAGCACTACAAGTATGACGATGAGGACAAGGACGCCAAATGAAATATACATAATATGCTTTCGTTACTGGTGATGGAGCATCCATCACCATTTAGTGATTGCTAAGCGCGAAGCATGCCGTGCCTTATTGAACGACTTAGGCAAATTTGTTGCTCTGCTGCCGCACAAAATGCATGATGCTCCGTGCAGTTTGCAGGTCATCAGACGAATACCACCTTAGGGATCGAGTCCCTTAGGGTCTCGGTGTTCACAACGAAATGGCTGGACGGATCAGGCTCTCACCGGTCGGTGCCTTTGCTGGCGAAGAATCCTAAGCTCGCCGTAGCCAACCAACCTGCGCCGCTCTTCATCCCAGAGACGGAAGGTGAGTGCTTTGAAGCTGGAGAACAGGGTCACAGGTTTCACCGTTTGAAACAACGGCTCGGCCTGGTGGCACTTCTCCAGGTTGTAATTTGGAATGCGCGGGCTGAGATGATGGATGTGGTGGAATCCGATGTTACCCGAAAACCACTGCAGAAGTTTGGGCAATTTGTAGAACGAACTGCCTTTTAATGCCGCCGTGCAGTAATCCCATTCCTCGCCACGTTCCCAATAAACGCCCTCAAACTGATGCTGCACGTAAAACAACCAAACACCGGCGACTCCAGCGACCAGCAAAACACCCAACTGCAGCGGCAGGTAGGTTTTGAAGCCGAACAGGCAACTCAACCCCGTGGCCATTGCTAAAACGGCCAGGTTTGTCCAATGGACCGAGTTGCGCTCTCGCCGGCCGGCCTTTTTTGAAGGGAACCGTTGTTTAATCAAAAACAGGAATACCGGCGCCAGCACGAAAAGGATGAGGGGATTGCGTGCCAGGCGATAAGCGAGGCGCTTCCAGCGTGAAGCCTCTAGGTATTCCTGCACCGTTAAGGTCCACACATCCCCTGTGCCGCGGCGATCGAGGTCGCCCGAGCTGGAGTGGTGGAGGGCATGTTCCCAGCGCCAATGGTAGTACGGAGTGAAACACAACACCCCGGTGATGGAGCCCAAACTATCATTCGCTTTGCGTGATTTGAAGAACGAGCCATGCCCGCAGTCATGGAAGATGACAAACACGCGGATGAGGAAGCCTCCGGCCAGAACCGTCAAAGCCCCGGTGAGCAAATAAGATATCCTAAGACTCAGATACATCAGAAACCAGAGGGCCAGGTAGGGAACCAGCGTGTTAATGATTTGCCTGAAACCACGCCGGAGTGAGGGCTCCTGGTAGTGGGCCACAATCTCCTTCCACCTCGGAGTTGCTCCTTTTGGTTCATTTTGGGTCACCATCGAACCATTCATCATAAACTTGCTCGCATCTTTCCTTACTGAGCTGAAGCTTTTTTTGGACTTATGGTCTCTCGACACGGAGTTGCCTTGTGCTCTCGCTCAAGATGACCAGCGCGTGTTGAAAGAAGAACACATCGTTGTCGTCGCCTTCAACCAGAAGGATTGTGGTGGTGGTCATTGCCTAGCCTTTCGTTAATAGAATCCAAAACCCACTGCCTTTACCTAAATCAGATTGCAAGCCGAGCTGTGCGCCCATGCGCTCAACCGCTTTGCGTACAATTGTCAAACCGATGCCGGTGCCTTCATATTGCGAGTCGGGGTGGATGCGCTCGAACATTCGAAAAATCCGAACATGGTTTTCCGGGGCGATGCCGATTCCATTGTCTTCGAACCACACGCGCACCTGACCGTCTGCGGTTTCGGCCCGAATGCGGACGCGCGGAATGGTTCCGGGTGAGACAAATTTGAGGGCATTGCTCAACAGGTTGGAGATGCATTGGGTCAACAAAGCTTCGTTGCCCAGGACCGGCGGCAGGGATCCCTCGATCAGGATCTCCGCCGCCCCGGGTTGCCCGGCGGTCGACTGGGCCTCGATGAGGTCGCGCGTCAGCCGATCCAAATTCACTCGTGCCATGGGCGCGTCGACGCGCAGCACTTTGGTGTAGCTTAAGACATCCTGAATCAGGTGGTCCAGCCGCATGGCCGCCCGGGAGATGCGCTGAAGATAGTCCGCCGCCGTGGCATCGAGGCGCTTTCCCGTGTAGCCAGCGGTTAATATGTTTGCATAGCCCTGCATCGCCCTGAGGGGGGCGCGCATGTCGTGCGACAGGCTGTAGGAAAAAGCCTCCAATTCGTTCACGGTTTCGCGGAGCTCGGCGGTGCGTTCATTGACCAATGTCTCGAGTTGGCTGGCGTGCCGGCTAATCGCATCTTTGGCCGCCTGCAATTCCCGCTCGCCCCGCTTGCGCTCGGTGATGTCACGGATGTTGCATTGGATGACTTCCAGGCCGTCTTCGTCGTAGAGATTGCTGACGAACTCGACCTCACGGGATTGCCCTGCCTTGGTCTGAAGCGGCAAGTCTTCGTAACGAATAAAGTGGCTTGTCTGCAATTCTCGAAACGACGCCTGGCTGGCTTTTTCATCCTTCAGCAGACCGATCTCCCAGAGTTCTTTGCCCAGCAATTCCTCGTGCTGGTAGCCTAATAGTTCCGTCATGAACGGATTGGCGTCGGTGATTTGTCCCGTGCTTGGATCGAGAATCAGGATCCCGTCTCGGGCGGCTTCAAACAGTCGGCGATACCGAACTTCCGACGCCCGCATACTCCCCCTCGCGATGAGATCAACCACCCCACGCCGCCGGCCGTCTACCTGGCCTGTTAAGCCTAGCCAGGATTTCATATTTAAGGTCTTCATCCCATTAGAGTAGAACGGGAAGGCGCACTGGGGTATTATGGAGTTAACCGTGGGGTGTGTCCCCCATTTCAGGTCTTTCACCCCCAACAACGAGTTCTTGCTTTTCTGGAGAGTTGCTCGCTCATTACGAGCAGCCGTACGTCTGGGGAAAATACCCTGGGGTTAATCCCGAATACCTCCTCCGTGCCTTTTGCAATTATCCTGATGCGATGAAAACGAAACAAACGAGGTAGCCTGGAGTTTGATGAACCGGTTACAAACCATGAAATACAATCATGACCATGGACACAAAAACTATGAACAAACAAACACGAGCAATCAGCAATGACCTGGGCACGTTCGCTGAAGATGCGAGCACGTTGCTGGCCGCCACCGCGGACGTCCCCGGAGATAGAGTCGCGGAGGCTCGTAAACGGCTCACAGCCGCATTGGAGCACGGTAGGGAGCTACTTGGCCGGGTCCGTGAGAAAGCGGTTGGAGGCGCTAAAGCGACCGACCAACTCGTCCGCGAAAATCCTTATCAAACGCTGGCCATCGCCTTAGGTGTCGGTGCAATGATCGGATATATGGTCGCGCACCGTCGCTCCCGCAACGGCGACAGAGAGCGCTCTGGAACCGGCCCCGAGTGACGCCGGGCAGTTCATTAACAACCAACGACATCGAAAGAGCAGAACACTATGGATAAACACAGACAAGCAAACGAGAACGACCTAACCACGCTCGCCGAAGATGCACGCGCCCTGGTGGCAGCCACCGCGGACGTCGCAGGAGATAAAGTCGTGGAGGCCCGCAAACGGCTCGCAGCCGCGTTGGATAGCGGCAAGGAGTTGCTGGGCCGGGTCCGTGATAAGGCGGCCGAGCACGCCAAAGCCGCCGACCAGGTAGTCCGCGATAATCCCTATCAAACTGTCGTCATCGCCTTCGGTGTCGGAGCAGTGATCGGATATCTGGCCGCGGGCCGGAGCTCCCGGGGCGATGATTGAGGACCCCATGGAGCCGCCCAACACCAATGCCGGGCGATTCGTCGAGACGTCCAACCGCTTCGCGCGCCGGCAATTGACGATTGGCGAAAAGCGCTCTAGGAAGCAGCTGTTGGTCGCGGACAGTGAGCTCAATCGTGCCCAGTTGTCGCAGGAATGGCAGACGATGACGCTCGGAGTTGCCAATCTGGGGCATCGCGCTAAAACCATGGCGGCGTGGGCCTCGTCGGCTGCGTTGCTGGCCGCCGGTGTTTCGACCTTGCGGCGCGGCCCCGTTGCGCTCGGCAACGTCAAGTCCTCCTGGGTTCAAAATATTCTGGGCGGCGCGCGCTTGGGCTCGACGATTTGGTTCGCGTTCCGCAACCGTGGTCAAAAGGACAAACGCAAGTAGTTCTGCCCAAGCGACTCGCCGGGTTTGGACGATACAATGAGTTCAATTTTCCGAGGGGGGAACCCCCAATAGCGATCCCGCGGTGTTCCGGTGATGTTGACCTGGTCGCGAAAAGCAGACGACCCATCCCTCAATGGAAGTCAGACAGCGCATAACCGCTGCTGGCGGATTGTCTGAACACCGTCGGACCCTGAAAGGAAACTTATGTTAGGAACCGTTTTAGTAATTTTACTCGTCCTGATGTTGCTCGGAGCGCTCCCGGCTTGGCCACACAGCCGGAGTTGGGGATATTACCCGAGCGGCGGACTTGGCTTGATTCTGGTTATTCTGGTTGCGCTGGTCTTGCTGGGCAGAATTTGAGGGAGATCCGCCGCCCAGCGGCGGCCCTCGAGGATGTGCGATTAACGCGCCGGCAGTCTGCGAGCTCGCGAGTGCTGATCGAACCATGATGACAATCAAGGCAGACCTGGCCACTCATCTGGCCGCGTCCAGCGGGAGCTCATCCAGCACAGCGCCGGAACGAGAAGGAGAGCTCATGGCCACTGAAGTTTTGCCAGCTCCGCCCGAAACGGAACCGCCCGCCAAAACGGGGCTGCCGCAAATCGCTTTGATCGTGCTGGGTGTGGTCGCCTTTTTTTACGTCGCACGTCCAGTGGTCTTGCCGATCTTCCTGGCGTGTGTGGGCGGAATGACGCTTAAGCCGCTTATTCGCTGGCTGTCGCAATGCCATATTCCGCCGGCGCTCTCCGCCGCGGTCGTACTTTCGCTCTTGGTGGCCGGTGTCACCGTTGGCTTCATCCACCTCGGCCACCCGGCGCTAACGTGGATGAGCGAAGCACCGCAACACGTGGCCGAGTTAAGGCAGAAGGCTCAGAAACTGTTTCCTCGCCTGGCGCGCTTCAGCCAGGCGGCGGACGCGGTGAACAACCTGGGAGCGAGCGAGGAGGAACAGAAGAAACCGACCGCAGTCGAGATAAAAACCAGCCGGGTACCGACCTTCATTAACTGGACCGGGACTTTTCTGGCGGGGTTGGGAGAGTCTTTGGTTTTGCTTTATCTGATTCTGGCTTCGGGCGATTTGTTTCTACAAAAACTGGTTCGCGTAATGCCCACCCTGCGCGACAAGAAGCGGGCCGTCGACATCAGCCACGAGATCCAGCAACAAATTTCCAATTACCTCTTTTCGGTTACGACGATTAATATTTGCCTGGGCACCATCGTTGGTGCCGGCCTTTACGGGATCGGGGTGCCCAACGCCGCGATGTGGGGCATGCTGATCGCGCTGTTGAACTTCGTTCCCTACTTCGGCCCCTTTGCCGGGATTACCCTGCTGGCCGGGCTGGGTCTCCTCACCTTCGACACGCTCTGGAAAGGACTGCTTCCACCGGCCTGGTATCTGCTGATCCACCTTTTGGAGTCCAATTTCATAAGCCCGGTTTTGCTGGGGCGCCGTTTCGAGCTGAACCCGGTCGTCATTTTCGTCTCCTTAATCTTCTGGACCTGGCTTTGGGGTATGCCCGGCGCTTTATTGTCCGTCCCAATTCTGGTTTCGATCAAGGTCGTTTGCGAGCGTGTTCCGTCCATGTCCCACGTCAGCGAACTCCTCACCAGTGAGTCGAACAGCATCTTTGACAATCTTAAGCTGCTGCGGCTCAGGAAACCGGGCGCAACGCCGGAATCTTTGCAACTCGATTGATTAACAACTTGAAGCCCGTCTTCCACCCGCGGGTTCTGGCGGAGGTGTTTCACGTGGCAGCGCTTGGTGCGCCACCGAGGAGCAACACATCGCACAAGTCCCATGAATAAACCGCTAAGCTAGCAGCGCCCTTTGCATACGCCCAGCTCCAGACATATAGTGCATTGGAACGGATCATTCCTATGTCCAGGATTACAAGCCGCGAAATTCGGTTGGCCTCAGGTCCTCGGGGTCTGCCCACCGATGATAACTTCACTCTGGCGCAAATAGAACTGGCGCCGCCGCAGGACGGTCAAGTGCTCGTCCGAAATCTCTACATGTCGGTCGACCCGTACATGCGAGGTCGGATGAACGACCGCATATCGTATGTTCCCTCGTTCGAGCTGGGCAGGGCGCTCGACGGCGGCGCCGTCGGTGAGGTCATCGAGTCGCGCGCTCGGGAACTCAAGCCGGGGCAGGCCGTCACCTCCAACTTTGGCTGGCGGGAATACTTCCTTGCTTCGCCCAACGAGCTGCATCCCGTAAGCCGTGAGATCCAACCGCTGTCGGTTTACCTTGGCGCTCTGGGCATGACGGGCATGACTGCGTGGGTCGGGTTGAATTTGGTGCTGGCTTAGCTCTGCGAACGCCGGATCTTTGGCCCATGAACTGGTCTCCTCTCAACCTCACGGTCAGGGTCGGTTGCAGCCTTGCTTACGAAACAACCGTGCCGACCCCGGTTCTCTTCGTGCTCAAACCTCGCCTCGAAGGCAAGGTGCTGGTGATGCAGGAGCGACTTTCGTTCGGCATCGGTCTGCCGTCTTATGAATTCCAGGATTCTCACGGCAATATCACGTATCGCTCGATGTTCATGCCGGGTCGCAACGAAGTTCGCCACGACGCCCTGGTCGCCGTTTCTTCCATACCCGACACGCGGGAAGTGATGGGCCAGATTCTGCCCGTAGGACAGCTTCCTTCGGAGCTATTGCGCTACACGCTGCCCAGCCGTTATTGCGATTCGGACAAGCTAATGAATTTTGCCTGGAAAGAATTCGGTCAGGTCACCCATGGCCTACCACGAGTGCAAGCCATCTGCGATTGGGTCCATCACAACATTGAATACAGGTTCGGTTCCGGCCGTCCGGACCTGTGCGCCTCGGAGGTGATCGAACGCCGGCACGGGGTCTGTCGCGACTTCGCGCACGCGGCCATTGCGCTGTGCCGTGCTTTCAACCTCCCCGCACGGTACGTGACGGGCCATTTACCGGATATAGGTTACGTCGATCCGGGCACGCCAATGGATTTTCACGCCTATTGTGAGGTCTATCTGGGCCAAGAGTGGCTCACTTTTGATGCGCGCTACAATGTTCCTCGCATTGGCCGGGTAAAGGTTGCTCATGGTGCCGATGCTGTGGATGGCGCCTTTGCGACCATCTATGGCGAAGCCAACCTGACCTACTTTGAGGTCTGGGCCTATCAGGTCAATCCGCAGGAAGTTTCCGTCGGCGATCCCATTGATTTATCCAAACGCCTCGACGGCACTCCGGCGGTGCGGCTCAGTTAACTCCTCGTTTCGAAAAGCGGAGACCCAACGACGATCGTCGTTCCGATGAGGGGCGCAGGTCAACGCCACGTCGAGATCGGCCATGTTCTCGCCTAGGCCCACCGGTATACCCCCAAGGGGCACCCCCCCGGTAGACGGCTTCCGGTAACCATTGGACAGTTGTCCTGATGAATTGCTGCCTGCTAAGAACACGGAACCGCGAGATTCTGGGTGTGGAAACCGATGTTGATTCAAATCGCACCGGAGGATTCGTCCATCAGCGCGGCAGCATCGAGCACTCACCGCCGCGCCCGAATAGTCGTGACCGCAGACTCTCGCAAGGCCTGCGGGTTGCATCGCTCGTGGCGGTGGCCGCTGCTGTTCTAAGCCTAAAAGCGGGCGCCCAGACGCCAACGAGCGTGACACTGGCCTGGAGCCCCAGCTCGGCAAATAACATTGCGGCCTACAAAGTTTACTACGGAGTAGCTAGCAATACCTACACGAACATCGTGCCGGTCGGGAACGTGACCAATGCAACCCTGTCCGGCCTGGCCACCGCCACAACCTACTTCTTCGCCACCACTGCTACGGCGTCAAACGGGCTGGAGAGCGCCTTTTCGAATGAGATAACTTGGACTTCCACCAACAAACCCCCGGCTATTACGGGCCAACCGCAGAGTGTGGCGGTGGCTCCTGCTCAGCCAGTACAGTTTACTGTGACGGCCAGCGGAACCAGTCCCTTGGGTTATCAATGGCGGTTTGGTGGCGGAGCCATCGTCGGAGCCACCGACAGCAGCTACAACATTTCCAGCGCACAACCCGTCAACGCCGGCAATTACACCGTGGCGGTGACCAACAATTTCGGCAGCGTCACCAGCAGCGTCGCTGTGTTGACGCTCAATGCAGCGCCATCGATCACAGGCCAACCGCAGAGTGTGGCGGTGGCTCCTGCCCAGCCGGCACAGTTTACCGTGACGGCCAGCGGCACCAGTCCTTTGAGTTGCCAGTGGCAGTTTGGCGGCGCAGCCATCCCGGGAGCCACAACCAGCAGCTACAGCATTGCCAGCACGCAACCTGTCAACGCCGGCAACTACACCGTGACGG
>Ga0210409_10006694_pt1 | contig 11954 bp, 11 predicted proteins | sample IncBWH17MmetaG_FD_161649 | JGI IMG/M metagenome (GOLD analysis project Ga0210409, IMG submission 161649) | Forest soil microbial communities from Barre Woods Harvard Forest LTER site, Petersham, Massachusetts, United States - Inc-BW-H-17-M | ecosystem: Environmental > Terrestrial > Soil >...
CAGCGCGACGTACTCGGCGTAGAAACCGCCCTTGGGGTTGTCCCAGGCGTAGGCGTACACCGCATCCCCGGGTTTGAATTCGTGCACTTGGGTGCCAACCGCCGCCACGGTCCCCGCCCCATCGACACCGAGCACGATCGGGAAATTCCTCGCCTTCCAGTAGTCGAGTCGCTCGCGCACGTCGATGTCCCAGGGGCCCACGCCGGCGGTGTCGAGCGCGATCAGCACCTCGTCCGCCCCGGGCTGCGGCACGGGCACCTCGTGCAAGGTGAGGACTTCGGGGCCGCCCTTTCGATCGATGGCGGCGGCGTGCATGCTCGCCGGTACTGCCGGGCTGGCCGCCCAGGCGGCGCCCGCTACGGCACTGACCCACGCCAACAACAGGATTCCCGCGGCGCGCGACACTTTCACGGTGGCGTACTCCCTGGCTCTCTGAGGCTGGTCATCATACGTGCGCGCCGCTCGCGGCCGGGTGGTTTCGGGCAGCCTCCGGCCGCGCCCGGCGCACCGCTCGCCGCGCCGCGCTCAGTGCGCTTCCGCCGGCTTGCGCCGGTACTCGTGATCGAACAGCGCTTCGAGGTCGGGATGCACCCCGCGCAGGCGGTCGACTACCGCCTTGGCCCAGTCGAAGTACTCGCGCCGCCGCTGCAGCGACCAGTCGGCGGGCGGTGAGTCCACCATATCGCGCAGGTTGCAGATCTTGTCGGCGAGCTTGACCAGCCGCGCGGGGCGGCTGAGGTGCGCCGCGTGCTCGATCTGCAGCCGCTTGCGCTCGGCCTTCGGCAGAGTCTTGTCGTCGGTCACCTCGCGTACGACCCCCGCCACCTCCTTGCCGAAGGAGCGCTCGAGGTCCTCGAAGCTGGTCGCCGTGTCCTCGACCGTGTCGTGCAGCAACGCCGCCATCAGCACGGTCGGGTCGCGCTCGCCGCGCTCGGCCAGGAGATTCGCCAGGGCGAGCGGATGATTGATGTAGGGCGAGGCGTCCTTGCCCTTGCGCCGTTGGTCCCGGTGGCGCTCGGCGGCGAAGCTCGCGGCGCTCAGCACCCTCGAGATGGGATCCAGGGTTGTCGGTGTCATGGGCCGATTGTGCCAAAGGCCGGCTTGCGCCGCTCCGAGCGCGGACGTACTGTTCTCTCTCATGCAAAGGGTGGGCGGCGGTTGTCACTGCGGCAACATCCGCGTCGAGCTGGAGCTGACGCGTACCGCCGGTACCTACAATCCGCGCGCCTGTGACTGCGACTTCTGCCGCAAGCACCGGGCGGCGTACGTCTCCGACCCGCAGGGCTCGCTCCTCATCCTCATTCGCGACGAGCGCGACTCGGGCCGCTACGCGCAGGGCAGCGGCCAGGCGGAGCTGCTGCTCTGCCGCAATTGCGGCGTGCTGGTCAGTCCTCTCTATCGCCAGGCCGGGCGCCTGTACGCCGCGGTGAACGCCAACGTCGTGGAGGGCGTCGCCTTCGGAGCGCAGCAGCCGGTGTCGCCACGCGCGCTCGGCGCGGACGATAAGGTGAAGCGCTGGAAGGAGCTGTGGTTCTCGAACGTCACGATGCGGGTGAGCACCTGACAGTGTCGACGCGCCGCCTTCCGGCAATATCCCTGGGTGCGCTGCTCGCCCTCACGCCGCTGACGGACGCAGACGCTGACTCTCCCGGCGTCAGCCGGGCGCTCGATGCGCTCAACGCCGTGCGCGCGATCAACGAGGTCGCGCTCGCGCCGGACGGCAAGCGCCTGGTCTACGGCCGACTCGTGCGTGGCAGGCGCGGCGGCGCGGACGTGGATGTGTCGGCGCTCTACATCCTGAATGCCAAGGACGGATCCGGAGAGAGACGTCTCACCGCCTGTCCCGGCGCGGTGTGCGATGAGCACGGCGCCGCCTGGTCGGGCGACGGCAGGCGGATCGTGTTCGTCACAACGGATGAGAGGGAGCAGCCGCAGATCGCGCTCGCCGCAGCCGACGGCGGCGCCGTCAGGACCATCACCCATGCGCACGGCCCGCTCGATACGCCACGCTTCTCTCCGGACGGCGAGCGCGTCGCGTTCCTGTACTCCGCGGGCGCGCCCCGGACTCCCGGCCCCCTGAATCCACTCGCACGGGACGCCGGCGTACTCTCCTCGACCGTGTACGAGCAGCGCCTCGCCGTCCTCGCGGCCGACGGCGGTGAGCCGCGGCTCCTCGGCCCCCCCGACCTCAACGTCTACGAGTATGACTGGTCGCCCGATGGCCGCCGCTTCGTCGTGAGCGCCGCGCACGGCTCGGGAGACGACAACTGGTGGCTCGCCGAGCTCGATCTGTGCGATGCCGGGAACGGCACCATCACGACCCTGGCGAAGCCGCACCTGCAGATCGCCTCGCCGCGCTGGTCCGGCGACGGCCGGCGTATCGCCTGGATCGGCGGGATCATGAGCGATGAGACCATCACCGGTGGCGACGTCTTCCTGATAGCGGCCTCCGGCGGTGAGGCAATCGACGTCATCCCGGGTCTCAGCGCATCCGTGCACACGATCACCTGGAACGGCTCGGCCACGCACCTCATCGCCACCGAGTTCGCCGCGGGCGAAGAAGTGCTCGCCTCGATCGACGTCGACGCACGATCGCAACGCGAGCTGTGGCGCGCTCCCGAGATGATCTGGGCCAGCAACGTGTTCGGCTTCACATCGGGCGACGCCGGCATCTCGCTCGCGAAGAACGGCGCACTGTCGGCCGTGATCCGTCAGTCCTACACCGCGCCGCCCGAGGTGGAGAGCGGGCCGCCGGGCAAATGGCGGCCGATCACGCGGATCAATGCCGGCGCGCGGCCGATCACCGGCAAGGCGACCAACCTCTACTGGAAGAGCGACAGCTTCAAGGTCCAGGGAATGCTGATCGAGCCGCCGGTGGTCGTTCCCGGCAGGAAGTACCCGCTGGTGGTGCTGGTGCACGGCGGGCCGGCGCATGCGCACTATCCGGTGTTCCCAGCGAGCGCCGAGTCGTACGACGCGGTGCTCGCGAGCGAGGGCTATTACGTCTTCAAGCCGAATCCGCGCGGCAGCTATGGGCAGGGCGAGGCGTTCACGCAGGCCAACGTCAGGGATTTCGGCTATGGCGACCTGCGCGACATCCTCGCGGGTGTCGATGCGGTACTGAAGAGCGCTCCGATAGATCCCTCGCGCCTCGGAATCGCCGGCTGGAGCTACGGCGGCTACATGACCATGTGGGCGCTGACTCAGACCAACCGCTTCAAGGCGGCGGTCGCGGGCGCCGGACTCTCCGACTGGCTGAGCTACTACGGCACCAACAACATCGATACGTGGATGATCCCCTACTTCGGCGCCTCGGTGTACGACGATCCGAAAGTCTACGAGCGCAGCTCGCCCATCACCTTCATCAGGAACGTACACACGCCGACCCTCATGGTGGGCGGCGACCGCGATGCGGAAGTGCCGATCACACAGTCGTACGAGTACTGGAACGCGCTGCAGCGCCTGGGGGTCAAGACCGAGTTCGTGGTCTATCCGGACGAGGGACACTTCTTCTTCAGGCACGACGACCAGGTCGATGTCATGACGCGGCTGGTCGGCTGGTTCGACGAGTACCTGAAGCCCGGCGGTTAGAACCGGCGGCACGCGCACCGCGCGCAACTCAACCGCCGCACTGCGGCTGCAGACGGCCGGTCAGGAATGGCTCGAGCAGTGTAAGACTGCGCAATTCGACTTGGCCGGCAGGCTCCCGCACACTGCCGCGACCGGCGTTCCACTGCGGCGGTGGCATATGTCGAACGACCAGCTCGCCGATCTCGACAGTCTCGGCGCCTACCTGAGGGCGCGCATCGCGCCGGCGCGCGCGCTCGGCTTCAGCCTCGAGGCCGTCGATCCGCTGACGATCGCCGCACCGCTCGAGGCGAACCTCAACGACAAGGGCACGGGCTTCGCGGGGAGCCTGTTCTCCGTGGCGGCGCTCGCCGGCTGGGCGTTGCTCACTCGCTGGTGCGTGGCCGAGGACCTCGACGCCGAGGTGGTGCTGCAGAGCTCGACGGCGCGCTTCGTCGCCCCGGCGCGCGCGGGCTTTCGCGCCGTTGCGCACGAGCCGCCGGCGGCGGAGCGCGACAAGCTCCGCCGCATGCTCGCGCGCAGCGGCCGCGGCCGGGCGCAGCTTGCCGTCGACGTCAAGGTTCACGAGGCGATCGTGATGAGCTTCAGCGGTGTATACGCCGTCATTGCGGGCGCCCGGCCGAGATGAGACCCGCCTCTGCCGCAGAGCGCGCCAGTGATGCGACGGTGGGTCCGCTCGGCTAGACTCTCGCGCTCCCCAAGGGCCGGAAACAATCAGGATGAGATCATGAGCCGCCACAAGTTCGTCTCGCGCCCGTCGTTGGCTCTCGCGGTGATGGCGTCTGCCGCGCTCGCCGCCGCCGCCGGCGCGCAGGAGCACAAGGGTGACGGCGAGCCCGAGAAGGCGGAGGGCCATAAATTCGAGCCTTTCAAGCCCGAGGCGGCCGCGAGCAGTGGCAGCGTCACGATCGGCGGCAGGGCGCTGAATTACCAGGCGGTCGCCGGCACGCTCATAGTTCACCCGCGCGGCTGGGACGACGTGCCGCACGATCCCGGCGCCAAGCCAGCCGCCGGCGAGGAGGCGGGCGAAGGCGCCAATCCGACCGCCGAAGCCTCCATGTTCTACGTCTATTACTCGAAGGGGGGCGAAGGTCCGCGTCCGGTCACATTTTTTTACAACGGCGGCCCGGGCTCCTCGACCATGTGGCTGCACCTCGGCGCCTTCGGACCGCGCCGCATCGTGACCTCGACCGATGCACACACGCCCGCCGCGCCCTACTCGCTGGTCAACAATGCCTACAGCCTCCTCGATGCCACCGATCTCGTCTTCATCGACGCTCCGGGCACCGGCTTCAGCCGCATCGCCGGCAAGGACAAGGAGAAGGCCTTCTTCGGCGTCGACGCGGACGCCTACGCCTTCAGCGAATTCATCACCCAGTTCCTCACCAGGTACGGCCGCTGGAACTCACCCAAGTATCTCTTCGGTGAGAGCTACGGCACGCCGCGCTCGGCGGTCGTGGTCAACCAGCTCGAGGCCGAGCGCTCGGTCGACCTGAACGGAGTCATTCTTCTCTCGCAGATCCTGAGCTTCGACCTGAGCGCCGACCGGCCGACCGGCAACCCGGGCGTCGATCTGCCCTACGAGACGGTACTGCCGACCTACGCGGCCACCGCCTGGTATCACAAGAAGCTGCCGGGCGAGCACCCGAGTCTCGAAGCGCTGCTGAGTGAGGTGGAGCTGTTCGCCATGGGCGACTACGCACGCGCTCTCGCGGCGGGCTCGGAACTGAGTGCCAGCGATCGCACCGCGGTCGCCCAGAAGCTGCATGAGTACACCGGGCTGCCGGTCGATTACATCCTCAAAGCCGACCTGCGCATCGACGGCGGCGAGTTCCGGCAGACGCTGCAGAGCGACGGCGGGCTCACCACCGGCCGGCTCGACAGCCGCTTCTCGGGTCCCGACCTCGATCCGCTGAGCCAGCGGGCCGACTACGATCCGCAGTCCGCCGCGCTCAGCTCGGCGTACGTCTCGGCGTTCAACGACTACGCGCGCAAGGAGCTGCACTACGGTGAGGGCAAGGTCTTCAAGCCGAGCATCCAGACCTTCCGCACCTGGAACTTCGCGCACCAGCAGCCGGGGCAGCAGGGCCCGCCGTTCTCACCGCGCCAGGGCACCAACGTGATGCCCGACCTCGCCAACGCGATGAAGCTCAACCCGAATCTGAAGGTGCAGCTGAACGCCGGCTACTTCGATCTCGCGACGCCGTTCTACCAGGGCGTCTACGAGATGCATCACCTGCCGATCCCGCAGAGCCTCGAATCCAACATCGAGTTCCGTTTCTACGACTCGGGGCACATGGTGTATGCGAAGGACTCCTCGCTCCGCCAGTTGCACGACAACGTCGCGGACTTCATCCGCCGCTCGGGTCACTGACGCAGCCGGCAAAAACCCGTGCGCCAACCTTGTCACGGAGTGCTCGGCTGCCGCAGTGATTGCGGCCGATGAGCATCGAGCCCCGCTTTTGGCCGGCGGTCGACTAGCTCCTGAGGTAGGAGGCGCCGTTGACGTCGAGGATCGCGCCGGTCATGGCCGGCGGTGCCTCGAACAGGCAGAACGCCACGACCTGCGCGACCTCCGCGGGGGTGGCGACGCGGCCGAGCGGCTGGTCGGCGAGCACGGCCGGGTCCCGGATTGCGGTTGCCACCCGCTCGGTCGACACCCAGCCCGGCGCGACCACGAATACGTACACGCCCTTCGGCGCGAGCGCCTTCGCCATTGACTGACTCAGGGCATTGAGGCCCGCCTTGCTGGCCGCGTAGGCGGGCGCGGCGGGCTCGCCGCGAAAAGCGCCGCGCGAGGACACACTCACGATCCGGCCGCCGCCGCCGCGCTGCGCCATGGCGCGCGCCGCCAGATAGGAAAGATGTGCGGCGCCAAACAGGTTGATGCCGAGCGTTCGCTGCCAGGCCGCGGTCCAGGCCGCGTAATCGGTGGCGAGCGGTGGATGGTTGGGAAAGATCCCGGCGTTGTTGACCAGGGCGTCGATCGGGCGCTGCGTGCTCGCAGCCGCCCAGATCCGCTCGACCGCGGCGGCGTCGGCGAGATCGCCCTGAATGAGACTATGTCCGTCGCCCTCGAGCGCGCGCTGCACCGCCTCCGCGGCCGCGCGGTTGCCCCGATAGTGCAGAGCGATGCTGGCGCCGCGCGCCGCCAGCGCGGCCGCGATCGCCGCGCCGATTCCGCCCGAAGCTCCGGTAACGAGTACGTGCATCGTGCTGCTCCCACGGTTCTACAGAGTGAGCTCCTGACCGACGCCGCGCCGTCGGGCCGCAGCGTACAGGGCCTGGGCGACATACAGATCGTAGAGCGCCATGCCCGCCGACTTGTAGGCCGTCGTGCGCGTGACGTCGATGCTGCGCCGTCCGGCGATTACCTCGCCGATGGTGAAGACGTCGGCGTCGGCGAGGATGCCGTGCTCGGCCGGCCAGACCGCCTCGCCCACCTCGTGACGGGCGAAGCCGGAATCCAGCACCAGGTGTCCCGCGAGCCTGAAGACAGCCTCGGGCAGCTCGCGCATGTGGCGCTCGTAGGACCCCATGGCGATGAAATGCTTGCCGGCGAGCAGGCCGGCATCATCCGGCAGAACCGGAGTGGCGCAGGTCGTCGCCGTGACGATCACCTCCGCGTGCGCGAGCACCTCGCTCACGCTGTCGCAGGCGACGACACGCACTCCGGGAGCGTGCGCCGCGAGTGTGGCGCGAAACCTGTCGAAGCCGGCCGGCGTACGCCGCAGCGCGAATATCGCCCGGATCGGCCGCACCGCGCAGGCGGAGATTGCCTGCCAGGCGCCCTGCACTCCGGCGCCGACGACGCCGAGAGCGGCAACCGTCAGCGGAGTCAGGTACTTGACGCCGAGCGCGCCGACCGCGCCGGTACGCATCGCGGTCAGCGCCGCGGCGTCCATGATGGCGAGCGGCAGCCCCGTGCCGGAATCGCCGAAGATCATGAGCCCGTTCGTAACCGGGAGCTGGCGCCCGGCGTTGCCCGGCACCACCGAGACCAGCTTGACGGCCAACGCGCCCGCGGCGATTGCCGGCATCGTGAGCAGCGTGCCATGCGCCCATCTCACGTGCTGGCGCGCCGGCACGACCGAGTCGCCGCCGCTCTGCGCCGCGAGCGCCGCGGACTCGACGATTCCAATCGTCTCCGCCGGAGTGAGCAGGCTGAGGAGTTGAGCCGAACCGAGTGCGATCATCGTGATAAAGGATAATATCGCCGGATGCCAGCCGTTAGCAGATGTCTCATCCTTCCCGCCCTGCTCGCCGCGATCGGTGTCGCCCGCGCCGCGACGCCGGCACCCGCCGGGCTCGACGCGCGGCTCGACGCGCTGGTCACCGATGAGATGCGCCGCCAGCAGATACCGGCGGTCACGATCGCGGTGCTGAGCGCCGACAGACTCGTCTATTCGAGAGCGTTCGGCTCCGCGGACCTCGAGAACTCGGTTGCCGCGACCCCGGAGACGCTGATCCGCACCGCCTCGATCGCCAAGCCGATCACGGCGGTCGCGGCGATGACGCTGGTCGAGTCCGGCAAACTGCAGCTCGACGCACCGGTACAAACCTACTGTGCGCCCTTCCCGACCAAGCAGTGGCCGATCACGACGCGCCAACTCCTCGCGCATACCTCGGGGATCCGCCACTACAACCCGGGAGAGATGGAGAACACGCGCCACTACCAGTGGATGTCGGATGGCTTCGCAATCTTCGCGGCCGACCCACTGCTGTTCCGTCCCGGGACCGGGTACCAGTACAGCACCTACGGCTACACCGTCGTCGGCTGCGCGATCGAGGGCGCGGCGGCGGTGCGCTTCCAGGACTACGTCGCGCAGCAGGTACTGGCACGCGCCGGAATGACCCATACCTCGGTCGATGACGCGTTCGACATCGTGCCGCACCGCGCGCGCGGCTACCAGCTGATGAACGGCGAGCTGAAGAACGCCAGCCTCATGGACAGCAGCTACAAGATTCCGGGCGGCGGCTACGTGACCACCGCCGAGGACCTGGCGCGCTTCGCGCAGGCGCTGCTCGATGGCAGGCTGTTGAAGCCCGCTACCCTCGCGCAGATGTGGACGGCCACGCCGCAGAGCGGCAAGGAAGGCTATGGGCTCGGATTCACCGTGCGCGACGGCGGCAAGTTCGTCTGGCACACGGGCGGGCAACCCGGCACTACCACCGAGCTCTTCATCATTCCCGACAAGCATTTCGCGCTGGCGGTGCTCGCCAACAGGGACGGCGTGCAGCAACAGGATCTGGTGCGCGCACTGGTCGCCGAGATGAAGCTGCCCTTCCCCGCCCCGCTCCAATGACTGGCGGCTGCCCGATGTCATTGCGGATCAGCGCGCGGCGTGGTGCGCTCCTTGCCGCGCTCGTGCTCGGCGCGACCGCCGCGTTCGCAGCCAACGCCGAGCAAGCTGCGGTCGTCGACGGCGTTTTTCACGTCACTCCAGTGCGGCCGGTGGCGGAGCTCCTGCCGATCGCGCTGGCCGCCACTCCGCCCGCGGAGAGCGGCGACTTCCGGCCCGCGGATCTGGTCGAATTGACGTCCCTCGATCGCACCATCCGGCTCGACATCCGCTACGCCGGCACGCGCAACTTTCTCGGTACGCCGCTCTACAGCCAGGCGCGCGCCTTCATGCAGCGGCCGGCGGCGGAAGCACTGGTACGCGTGCAGCGCTCACTCGCGGCCGAGGGCTATGGCCTCCTGGTGCACGATGCCTACCGTCCGTGGTACGTGACGCGGATATTCTGGGACGCCATGCCGCCGGAGCTGCACCGGTACGTCGCCGATCCCGCCGAGGGCTCGCGCCACAATCGTGGCTGCGCGGTGGATCTCACGCTGTACGAATTGCGAACCGGCCGCGAGGTGGAGATGCCGAGTCTGTATGACGAGGCCACCGAGCGGGCCTATCCCACCTACACCGGCGGCAGCGCCGAGCAGCGCCGCACGCGCGACCTCCTGCGCCGGCACATGGAGGCCGAAGGCTTCACGGTCTACGAGTTCGAGTGGTGGCACTTCGACTACCGCGACTGGAAGGCGTACCGGATCGGGAACACGCGCTTCGAGGATCTCGGCGCGCGCCGCTGACGAGCGCGGCGGCCGGAGGCGCCGGCTAGTTCTTGAGCTTGTAGCCGGTCATGAAGATCCAGCGCACCGCCGCGACGCACAACGCCAGGAACAACAGCGTTGCCGCGGCGCTGACCCCGACGTTGACGTCCGCCGCGCCGAAGAAGCTCCAGCGAAAGCCGCTGATCAGGTACACCACCGGGTTGAAGAGCGTGATCTTCTGCCAGAGCGGCGGCAGCATGCCGATTGAATAGAACGCCCCGCCGAGAAAGGTGAGCGGCGTCAGGATCATCAGCGGCACCACCTGCAACTGCTCGAAGCTGCCGGCCCAGACGCCGATGATGAAGCCGAGCATGCTGAAGGTCAGCGCCGTGAGGATCAGGAAGGCAACCATCCACACGGGGTGCAGGATCTCGTACGGCACGAACACCCGCGCCGTCACGAGGATCAGCACCCCGAGCATCACCGACTTGGTGGCCGCCGCTCCCACGTAGCCGATCAGCACCTCGACATAGGAGACCGGAGCGGACAGGAGCTCGAAGATCGTCCCGGACCACTTGGGAAGGTAGATTCCGAACGAGGCGTTCGAGACGCTCTCGGTCAGAATCGACAGCATGATGAGGCCGGGCACGATGAAGGAGCCGTAGCCGACGCCGTCGACCTTACCCATGCGCGCGCCGATCGCGGCGCCGAACACCACGAAATACAGGGCCGTCGACAGAACCGGGGCGGCGATGCTCTGCATCAGGGTGCGGAAGGTGCGCGCCATCTCGAAGCGGTAGATGGCCTGGACCGCGTGCAGGTTCATGTGCGCTCGCTCACCAGGCCCACGAAGATGTCCTCGAGCGAGCTCTCGCTCGACTGCAGGTCCTTGAAGTCGATGCCGAGCTCGCCGAGGCGCTTCAAGAGCAGCGCGATGCCGCTGTCGCCGCGCTGGTGGGCGTCGAATGTCAGCACCAGCGTGCCGCCGCCGTCGGCCAGCTCGAGCGGGTAGCCGGACAGTGCGGCGGGAATGGCCGTGAGCGGCTGCTGCAGGTGCAGGGTCAGCTGCCGTTTGCCGAGCTTGCGCATCAGCAACGTTTTGTCCTCGACGAGGATCAGCCGGCCCTTGTGGATCACGCCGACGCGGTCGGCCATCTGCTCGGCTTCCTCGATGTAGTGGGTGGTGAGGATGATGGTCACGCCGCTCTCGCGCAGCCGGCGCACCAGCTGCCACATGTCGCGGCGCAGCTCCACGTCGACCCCCGCGCTCGGCTCGTCGAGGAACAGGATAGTCGGCTGGTGCGCCAGGGCCTTGGCGATCAGCACGCGGCGCTTCATCCCACCCGAGAGCGTCATGATCTTGGCGTCCTTGCGGTCCCACAGCGACAGGTCGCGCAGCACGCGCTCGCAGTAGGCCGGATCCGGCGCCCGGCCGAACAGCCCGCGGCTCAAATTGACCGTCGCGAGGACGGTCTCAAAGGTATCTGTGTGCAGCTCCTGGGGTACGAGCCCGATCCTGCTGCGCGCCGCGCGGTAGTCGCGCACGATGTCGTAGCCATCGGCGAGCACGCTGCCGGCGCTCGCTGTGACGATGCCGCAGATGATGTTGATGAGGGTGGTCTTGCCGGCCCCGTTCGGGCCGAGCAAGGCGAAGATCTCGCCGCGCTCGATAGTCAGGTCGATATCGTCGAGCGCGGTGAGGCCGTTGGCGTAGGTCTTGCGCAGCCCCGCCACAGTCACGACGGCGGCGGAGCCCGCCGGTCGGTTCGCTGCGTGAAATCCGGGCATATTTGCCCTACTCTTGCTCACCCAATATTGCCCCGTCACCCATGTCCAGCGCCGAGCCCACCGACCCGCAGCGCCCACCTCCATCGGTGTTCCTGAGCTATGCCTCCGAGGATCGCCCGGCCGCGCAGACCCTCAGGGACGCTCTGCAGACCTATGGACTCGAGGTCTGGTACGACGAGAGCGGACTCGACGGAGGCGACGTGTGGGACCAGAAGATCCGCAGGCAGATACGCGAGTGCGATTTTTTCATGCCGGTCATATCCGCGCAAACCGACGCGCGGCCCGAGGGCTACTTTCGCCGCGAGTGGCGCCTGGCGGTCGAGCGGACCCAGGACATGGCGGACGATCACGCCTTTCTGCTGCCGGTGGTCGTCGACGACACGCAGCAGGCGCGGGCCCGCGTGCCGGAGAAGTTCCTGGCCGTGCAGTGGACGCGCGCGCCGGGCGGACAGGCCACGCCGGCGCTCGAAGCGCTCAGCCGGCGGCTGCTCTCGGGCCAGGCGGCCGGGGCGGCGCTCAACAAGGGGCCGGT
>Ga0210409_10006695_pt1 | contig 11953 bp, 8 predicted proteins | sample IncBWH17MmetaG_FD_161649 | JGI IMG/M metagenome (GOLD analysis project Ga0210409, IMG submission 161649) | Forest soil microbial communities from Barre Woods Harvard Forest LTER site, Petersham, Massachusetts, United States - Inc-BW-H-17-M | ecosystem: Environmental > Terrestrial > Soil >...
ACCGTGGTCTCGACCGCCCATTGGTAGGCCGGGCGCGTGCGGAAAGGGCCCGCGTAGGCGTAGCCCCGGATCTCGCCGTCCGCGTCGCAGACAAGCCAGGGGGTCCGCTCGGTGACGCTTCGAACGCGCTCCCGGAAGGCCTCGAGCGAAGGGGGCTCTAGTTCGAACGAGATCGGGGTCTCGCGCACGAGGGGGGCGTAGATTTCAAGCATGGGCCCGGCGTCGGGCTCCCGGGCCAGGCGGATCACGGCCGGCGCACGAGGAGGAATGCCGTCCCCACCAGGGCGCTTGCCTTGAGGAGGTCGGCTCCCAGGAAAGCCGCGTGCAGAAGGCCGAACGGGCGGGCGTCCTCCGGGCGCAGGGGACGCGGGACGAAGTCCAGGGCACGGCCCCGCCGGGCCAGCGGGCCCAGGCCGGCGGCTTGAGCCAGGACGAGCACCAGGGCCAGACCCAAGAGCAGCCGGGAGTGGCCGCCTGCTGGCCAGAGCAGAGCCAAAAGGGCGGCGCCCAGCCCCAGCTGCGCCAGGGTCCAGGTGCGGAACATCCAGCGGTTGAGCTCGGCTCCGAGGTGGCGCAGGGCGGCCCGACGATCCGGCGGCGCGACCCCCGCCAGCTTGTCCGAGAGCTCGGGCCGTCCGCCCGGGCCGAGCACGCGGTCGGCGGCGCGTAGATTAACGGTGGCTATGACCCAGGAGCCAGCCAGGACTCCCACCCAGGCGCCGAGCAGCAGCAGCGCCAGCTTCCACCTCATTCGTTGTCGAAGGGGTTCGGGGGGCGGCCCGTGGGGTCGGCGGCCGCACGCTTCTTAGCCTCCTCAAACTTCTTGTCCAGGATCTCTCGTGCGTGCTTGGTCTGCTGGACCGAGCGCGCGAATTTCTCGTCGAGGAGGCTCTTCTGGGACTGGACCCGGTTGACGAGGTCGTCAAAGTCCCGGAGCGGCTCCTTCTTTTTGTCCACCCAGACCACGGTCTGCGTCTCGGGATCGACTTTCAGCTGGGCCTCGCAGCAGGGGCAGGTGATGTCGAGGGCTTCGGGCATGGTCGGATTGTAACCCCAAGCCGGCTCCGCTTTCCTGCTCGCCCCCCGGGCGGCCAGAAGTGGGACTACTGGATGTAGCCGAGGGCACGGAGGCGCTCCAGCTCTTCCTTCCCTAGCCCTTCGCGTGACTTCGAGTCCGCCGGAAGGCGGGCCGCCTCCGCCATCCGCCGCCACGCCTCCAGTTCGCTCGCCAGGCGCTTGACAACCTCAGGCTGCTCGGCGGCAAGGTCCACCTTGTCGAGGGGATCCTTGCCGTGGTGGTAGAGCTCGTAATCGGCGCGTGCGGCCGGGTGTTTCGTGTTGTGGATGAGCTTCCAGCCGTCACGGATGATGGCGAAGGACTCCGCGTCCCTCGGGGGCGACCCTCCACCCTCTCGCGTCGCCGACTTCTCGATCACCGCCGGCCAAGCCCCCGGCGCGGTCGCCGCGTAGGCGGTCCCGGACGAGGGGGCCGACAGTAGCGGCAGCAGGCTGTGGCCCTGGATGTTCTTGGGCAAGGGAAGCCGGCTCATCTCGAGCAGGGTGGGCATCACGTCAATGGCCTGGACCGTCTGCTCGACCACCGCGCCCGCTGCGACCGTGCCCGGACGCCACAGGATGAGAGGCACGTTCGAGAGCTCGCCATAGGTGCTTTGGCCGTGGAACATCCTGCCGTGCTCCAGGAACTCCTCCCCGTGATCCGCGGTGTAGACGACGAGCGTCTGCCGGTCCAGCCTCAGGTTCCGCAAACCCTCCAGCAGCCGCGCGATCTCCGGGTCCATCCCTCGGATCGCCCCGTCGTACCAGCCAACCTCGTAGTTGACGTAGGCCTCGGGGTCCAACCCCGCCCGTCGCAGGTCGTCCCGGCTGGGCATTTGGAACGCCCTCATGACGGGATCGGCGATGAACTTCTTGACCTCCTTGGCCTGGCGCTCGTGCTCGGCCTCGCCCGCCCGATCCGCCCACAGCATGTCGTAGGGGGGGTACGGCCGGTAGGGGTCGTGCGGGTCTTGGACGTGAAGGAACACAAAGAAGGGCACGTCGCGGTGGGCCTCGAGCCAGGGCAGCAGGCGGTCCACGAACACGCGAGCGGTCTTGCTCGTCCGTGCCTCTCCCTTTAGGGAGCCGTTCTCCTGGACCTCTTCGAACCCTTTGTGCAGGTTCGTGAAGCGTCCGGTAAAGAGACCCGACGACATGGAGAGGGTCGCATAACCGGCCTCCCGATAGACCTCGGCCAGGGTGACCGCAGAGTTGGGAAGGCGGTCATTGAAGTCACGGACGCCGTGGGTTGCGGGGTACAGCGACGTGAGGAGCGAAGGTGTCGAGACCTTGGTCCACGTCGCCTGTACCACCGCGTCCCGGAAGAGGGTCCCCTCCGAGGCCATGCGGCGAACCGCGGGCCCCGTGGGCCGGCCGTAGCCGTAGGTGTCGAGGTGGTCCCGGCGCAGGGTGTCCACCCAGACGAGGATGATCCCCGAAGGCGGATCGCCGCGGGCCTTGGCGGGCGCGACCGGCCGTGGCCTCGCGCCCAAGCTGCGGACAACGGGTGCCCCCCAGAGGCCAACGAGGCCGGGTTTGCCGCCGGCGAGGGAGAGCGTGAGGGATACCTGCCGATTCGCGTAGGGGCGCAGGTCCACGGGGGCGACGTCCCAGCGATGGGGCGTCGTGACCGTGCGCTCCAGGACCACCGCCTCCTTCCCCCGATCACCCACCGCGACCCGGAAGACCACGGGCTCCTCCTCGAGCGTCCCCACGGCGAGGTCGAGCCACGGTCTTTCCGGGAGGGTCAGCATGAACTGGACGGTCTCCGGGGTCCGCGCCACGATCGTCTCGCGGTAGAACTCCGAGAGCCCTTGCCATGCGATCCCCGACGGGACGAAAGCCAGGTGCTCCTTTCGGGAAACGATGCGGAGGGACTCGATCTCGAAGCGGGCCCCCGCCACATCCGTGGGACGGACAAAGACGTGACGGGTTCGCGAGAGGGGGATCCCGCGGGCGGTGTGAATCACGTAGCTACGCACCTCGTCTCCGGCGATGATGGGCGTGGTCAATGACCAGAAGATGGGAGTCGGCTGCAGGGCCACTTCGGCGAGATCGACCTGCTCCTGGCCCGAGAGAGCCACAAAGAGGTTCGCGCCTGCCGAGGCCCGGAGGCGGATCTCCACCGCCTCGAGCACGTCGCCCTCCGGACCCGGCTTCCCCAACAAATGGACGACGGGCCCCGGGGACGTGGTTTGCCCTTGCAGCCGGCCTTCGCGGACGGCGAGCCCCACCACGCCGGGGCCGGCCTCCCAGACCGCCCGGGGCTCGCGCAGCGGGTCGGGGGGCCGGTCGAACCGCCATTCGGTGGGAGGCGGAAGGGAGGGTGCCGCCGGAGAGCGGCCGAGGACGAACTCCGGCCGGAACAGGTCGACGAGACGAGCCGTGATCGGCGCCGGCTTGCGGCTACAGCCGACCGCGACCAGTACCGCGAACAGCATCTTTCCCAAGGCCCCGGTGGCGAGGCGACGAGCGAAGGGCATGAAGCGTCCTCCTCGGCAGCTTTGGGTGCTGGCCGAGACTACGGCTGCGCCAGGACTTAATCAAGTCGCGCGGCCTGACAACCAGGCCACATCCCGAGGAGCAGCAGTATTGCTGGCCACACTTGTATCGGCAGGGGGGGCTAAGATGGGAGCGGGATGCGGAGAGGCAGTGGTCGGCCGGGACGCAGCCGCCAACGCCGAGTAGAAATCCTGAGAAGCGCGGCCGCTGCTTTCCGTCGGCGCGGCTACCACGGGGCCAGCGTGGGGGAGATCGCGCGCGACCTCCACATGACCAAGGGGAGCCTCTACTACTACTTCAAGAACAAGGAGGAGATCCTCTATTTCTGCCATGATTACTCGCTCGATATCCTCCTCGACCTCCTGGCCCGGGTGGAGAAGGAGACGCGCTCCCCGGACGAACGGCTGCGTCAGCTGATCGTGTCCTTCGTGCACATGATCATCGACGAGCTGCAGGGAACCGCCCTCACCATGGACCTGCAAGCCCTCTCTCCCCGCCTTCTGCGGAGGGTGATCGCCAAGCGCGACCTCTTTGACCGCGGCGTCCGGCGCATCTTGAAGGAAGGGATGGAGCGCGGGCTCTTCGCGCCCGGCGACCCCAAGCTATTGACCTTCGCCATCCTGGGGGCGGTGAACTGGATCACGCGCTGGTTCGACCCCAAGGGCCCCGCCCGTTCGGAGGAAATCGCCCAGGCTTTCGCCGACTACCTGCTGGCCGGCCTGCTCCGGCCCGCCGCCGCGCGCGGACGCCCCCCCCGGCACGCCCTCGCGTGAGGGTCAAGGAGGCCTTTGCGAACCTCCTCCTGAGCGCGCTCAGCGTCCTCGTGTTCGTGGGGGGGGTCGAAGGAGTCTGCCGCCTCCTGGAAAGCGGACGGCCGGCCCCACGGGCGGCCGCTTACATCACGGACTGGAACTGGGAGGGGGACTTCTACACGGTCAAGTCCACCGCCGCGGGCTGGCCTCCTTGGGAGGACTACAACAGCGACGGCCTGCGGGACCGGGAGCGGGCGGTGGAGAAGCCGACGGGGGTGCGGCGGCTGATCTGCCTCGGGGACAGCACCACCCTCGGCTGGGGGATCCGTCCCCAGGAGGCGTACCCCCAGGTCCTCCAGGACCTGCTCGAGTCGATGGGGGAGCGGACCGAGGTTTTCAACGTGGCCCTGGGTGGATGGTCCACCCGCCAGGAGCTGATCGCCTACCGCCGCATCGCGCGCAAATACAGGCCGGACGAGGTCCTGATCGGGGTCTGCCTCAACGACGTCCCCGAGATGCAGAACAACCTGAGCCGCCCCCCCGCCTGGCTGGCCGCGCTTCACGAGCGCTCCGCCCTCGTACGGCGCCTCGTCCGCGCCCAGGACCGTGAGATCGCGGACGTGGAGGAGCTCTTCTCGCAGAAGGATTCGCCGAAGGTACGCGAGGCTTTCGCGCGCATGTTCGCCGACATGCGCGTGCTGCGCGATGAGGTGCGGGCGGATGGGGCCACCTTCGCGGTCCTGATCTTCCCTTTTCGTCTCCAGGTCCTGCCCGGCGCGCCGCCCCCCACCGCCCAGCAGACGATCGTGGACTTCTGCCGCTCGGCGGGAATCCCGGTGCTCGATCTCCTGCCCGCGCTTCGGCCGGCGGGCGAATCCGCCTTCATCGACTACGACCACTTCAGTCCCGCCGGAGCCCGTCTGGTGGCCGAGCAGATACTGGCCTCGGGCCTCGTGGTGGAGTCGGGCCCGTTGCCCCCCCGCGACACCCCCGCCTCTCTGCCCCCGACCCCCAGCCCGGCGCTTCCTGCTCTCCTCCTCAGCCTCCGCAGCGGGAACGAAAGGAGCCGCATTGAAGCCGCCCGGGCTCTGGGCGAGCTGGGGGCGCAGGCAAAGGGCGCCGAATCGCCGCTGATTACCCTCCTCGACGACCCGAGCCCACGCGTGCGAGTGGCCGCGACCTGGGCGGTGGCCCGGCTGCGGCCCCTGCCCGCGGCCGCTCTCGCCGGCCTGATCCGTCGGCTCCAGGATCCCGCGCCGGGCGTGCGCGCGGGCGCGGCCCGGGCCCTGGGAGAGATGGGGGAAGCGGGCAAGCCCGCCCTGCTGCCCCTCGTGGAACGGCTGCGGGACGAGGACGAGACCGTCCGCGCACGGGCGGGGGAGAGCCTGGCCGAGATCGGGCCCGACACCGAAGGCTGCCGGCGCGCGCTCGTCAGCGTGCTCGCCGACCCCGCCGCTCCCGGCCGCGCGGAAGCGGCGGGAGCACTGGGGCGGCTGGGGCCCGGGGCCGTGGAGGCGGTGCCTGTCCTTAGCTCTGCCCTCGAAGACAAGCGCGAGGCGGTGCGTGCACGCGCTGCCTGGGCCCTGGGTGAGATCGGTCCCGGAGCGTGGAGGGCGGTTCCCGCCCTCCTGGCCGCCTTCCGGGATCCGGGCATCCGCTGGCGAGTGGCCGACGCCCTGGGCGGCATCGGCCCCGGGGCGGCCGCGGCCGTGCCCGCCCTTTTGACCGCCCTCAAGGACGACAGCAGCAATGTGCGTTGGCGCTCAATCCAGGCCCTGGGCCGGATCGGTCCCCCGGCCGGAAGCGCTGCGCCCGCGCTCGTGGCAGCTCTCGGCGACCCCGGCCCCAACGTGCGCCTGGGCGCCCTGACCGCCCTGGCCCAGATTGGCGCCGACCCCGCCCTGCTCCTCTCCGCCCACGAGCGTGTGCTCGCCGACCCCGACACCCGCGTGCGCAGTGAGGCGGTGAACGGTCTGGGGCGGATGGGCCCCCGCGCCCTTCCCGCGGCGGGCGGCCTGGCGCAGCGCCTTCGGGACGAGGATCCCGGCGTGCGCGCCCGGGCCGCGCGGGCGCTGGGCCGCCTGGGCAGGCTTCCTCCCGCGGCGGTCGCGGCGCTCGGCGCGGCACGGAGCGACCCCGACGGGACGGTTCGCGACGAGGCGGAAAAGGCGCTCCGGAAGGCGGGCGGAGAGTGAGCCGCCCGGGGGCGGCCTTGACCACCCGCGGTCGCGGCCTATAATGGAGTTTGAACGATCGTTCAAATTGAGCGGGGCGGGTGCATGGAAAAGATTCGGGTCCGGCTCAAGGTGAACGGGGAGGACCGGGAGGTCCTGGTCCTTGTCCACCACACCCTCCTGGAAGTGCTCCGGGAAGAGATGGGCCTGGCCGGCACCAAGCATGGCTGCGAGCTGGGGGAGTGTGGTACCTGCACCGTCCTCCTGGACGGAAAGCCTGTCCTCTCCTGTCTGACCCTGCCCGTGGAGTGTGCGGGGAGGGAGGTGACGACCGTGGAGGGCCTGGCCGAGGGAGGCGTGCTCCGCCCGCTGCAGCAGGCTTTCATCGAGCTCGGTGCCGCGCAGTGTGGGTACTGCACGCCCGGGTTCCTGCTCGTGGCGGAGAGGCTACTCCGAGAGAACCCCCATCCCTCCCGGGCCGAGATCGCGGAGGCCCTTGCCGGAAACCTCTGTCGCTGCACGGGGTACCTGAAGATATTCGAAGCGGTCGAGCTCGCCGCGGCGCGGACGCGTGACCAGGCCAAGGAGGCCGCTCGTGCCTGAGGAGACACGGCGCGATCTCCGGGTGGTCGGCCAACCTTTGCCCAAGGTGGACGCCGCGGCCAAGGTCACCGGCCAGACCCTCTTCGCCGATGACATCGAGCTACCCCGCATGGCCTACGCCAAGCTCTTGCGCTCGCCTCATCCCCACGCGCGCATACGCAGGCTCGACGTGTCCAAGGCGGCCGCCCTCCCCGGCGTCCTCGCCACCCTGGTGGGCGCCGAACTGCCCATTCCGTTCGGCATCTTGCCCGTGAGCCAAGACGAGCACGCCCTCGCCCTGGATAAGGTGCGTTTCGTGGGCGATCCGGTGGCGGCGGTGGCGGCCGTCGACGAGGAGACGGCGGAGGCGGCCTGCCGGCTGGTGGAGGTGGACTACGAAGTCCTGCCCGACCTCATGTCCATGGACGAAGCACTGGCCCGACCGGAAGCCCGCATCCACGAGTACGGGCCGCGCGGCAACGTCCACAAGGAGGTCTCCTTCGATTTCGGCGACGTGGAGGAAGGCTTTCGCGAGGCCGAGTACGTCCGCGAGGATACCTTCTACTTCGAGGGCAACACCCACCTGCCCATGGAGCAGCACGCGGCCGTGGGCTCGTTCGGACCCGACGGCAAGCTCACGCTCTGGTCCTCCACCCAGACCCCGCACTACGTCCACCGTGCGGTGGCCCGGGTGTTGGGGATGTCACCCGCGCACGTGAGGGTCATTGCCTGTCCGAACGGAGGCGGCTTCGGGGGCAAGAGCGACCCTTTCGGCCACGAGATCGTGGTGGGCAAGCTCTCCATGAAGATCGGCCGCCCGGTCAAGATCACCCTCACCCGCGAGGAGGTCTTCTACTGCCACCGCGGCCGGCACCCCGTGTCGATGTGGATGAAGACCGGGCTCAAAAGGGACGGCACCATCACCGCCATGCACTTCCGCTCTGCCCTCGACGGGGGCGGCTACGGCAGCTACGGCGTGGCCAGCCTTTACTACACGGGGGCCCTCCAGACCGTGACCTACCGCATTCCGCGGTACAAGTTTGAAGGGGTGCGTGTCTTCACCAACAAACCCCCCTGTGGTCCCAAGCGGGGCCACGGCACGCCCCAGCCCCGCTACGCGCTGGAGTGCCACATCGACAAGTTCTGCCACGACCTGGGCCTCGACCCCGCGGAGTGGCGGCTGCGCCACACTCTCGCCCCCGGCACCATCACCGCGAACCAGATGCAGGTGAAGACCATCGGCCTCCGGGAGTGCCTGGAGCGGGTGATCGCGCGAAGCGGCTACCGCGAGAAGCGGGGCAAACTCGGACCCGGTCGGGGCATTGCCCTCGCGGGCTCGGCCTACATCAGCGGCGCGGGTCTTCCCATCTATTGGAACGCGATGCCCCACTCGGGGGTCCAGATCAAGGTCGACCGCGGTGGGGGGGTGGCCGTCTTCTGCGGCTCCACCGACATCGGCCAAGGCTCCGACTCCGTGCTCGCCTACATCGTGGCCGAGGAACTCGGCATCGAGCCCGTGGACGTCCGGGTGGTCACCGCCGATACCGACCTCACGCCGGTGGACCTCGGCTCCTACTCCTCCCGGGTCACCCTCATGACCGGCAACGCCACCCTGGAGGCCGTGCGCAAACTGCGCAAGCTGATCCTGGAGGCGGCCGCCCGCAAGCTGGAGGTACCGGCCGAGCGGTTGCTCTGCGCCTCCCGCCGGATTTGGGATGCGCTGGAACCGGGCCGGGCCCTGCCCTTCGCGGAGGCCGTGGTCTTGGCGGAGGCTGTGCACGGCACGCTGGGGGCGGTGGGCTCTTATAAGCCGCCCCGCAGCGTGGCCCGTTGGAAGGGTGCGGGGGTGGGCCCCACCCCGACCTACTCGTACTCCGCGGCCGCGGTCGAGCTCTCCGCCGACCGCGAGACGGGGCTCATCCGTGTGGACAAGGTTTGGATCGCCCACGACGTGGGGAAATCGATCAACCCCTTGCTCGTGATCGGCCAGGTCGAGGGCTCGGTCTACATGGGCCTGGGCGAGGCTCTGATGGAGGAGCAGGTCTTCCGGAAGGGTCGGCACAAGATCCCCTCCATGCTCGAGTACAAGAGCCCGACCACGCTGGAGATGCCGCCCGTGGAGTCCATTCTGGTCGAGACGCTTGACCCCGAGGGTCCCTACGGGGCCAAGGAATGCGGCCAGGGGCCGCTCCTGCCCGTGATCCCCGCCGTGGCCAACGCGCTCTTCGAGGCTCTGGGGGTGCGGGTAGACGAGGTCCCGATCACTCCGGAGAAGGTGCTGGCCGCCCTCGAAGGTCGCTACCGACCGCCGCGCATGCCGGCGTTCCGGTACCCGGAGACGGTGGTGGTCCCACCCCTCGAGCCCGCGGCGCCCGCCGCCGTCCCCGAAGGGGCGCGCCCATGATGAGACTGCCCCCCTTCCGGTACATCGTCGCCCGGACCGCCCGCGAGGCGGCAACGATCCTGGCTGACCACGGCCCGGAGGCGATGGCCGTGGCCGGCGGCACCGATCTCCTGCCCAACATGAAGCGGCGGCAGTTCGAGCCGAAGATCCTGGTAGGGTTGCGGGGGATCGAGGAGGCGGAGGGCATCGCCCCGAACGGCGGTCTGCGGCTGGGGGCCCTGGCCACCCTGACCGAGGTCGCGGAGCATCGCTCGGTGGCCGCGCGCTGGCCCAGCCTCGCCCGCTCCGCGGGTCTTGTGTCCTCGCCCCCCCTCCGCAACGCCGGCACCATCGGCGGCAACCTCTGCGTGGACACCCGCTGCAACTACTACAACCAATCGGAGTTCTGGCGGGCCTCCGTCGGATACTGCATGAAGAAGGACGGGGACATTTGCCTGGTGGCTCCCGGCTCCCGGGTGTGCTGGGCGCTGTCATCCTCCGACACCGCCCCCGTCATGATCTCCCTCGAGGCCGAGGTCACCCTCGTGAGCCCGCAGGGGGACCGGCGCGTCCCGGCACGCTCCCTCTATGGCCCGGACGGCATCCGCTACCTCGCCAAGCGCCCGGACGAGATCCTGACCCAGATCCACGTCCCCGCGCGCGAGGGCTGGCTCATGACCTACCGCAAGCTCCGGCGACGCGGCTCCATCGATTTCCCGATCCTGGGCGTGGCGGCGGCCGTGCGCCTCGTGAAGGGGCGGGTGGAGGAGGCGCGGATCGTCCTGGGGGCGGTGCACGTGGCCCCGGTGGAGGCGAAGGAAGCCCAAGAGTTCTTGCGGGGCAAGAACCTGGACATGGAAACCATCGAGATGGCGGCCGGCATCGCCTACAAGCCGGCCAAGCCCTTGGACAACGCGGACCTCGTTTACTCCTGGCGGAAACGGATGGCTCGCATCGAGGTGGCGCGGGCGTTGCGCGAGCTGGCGGGGCTGCCCACAGGAGACCTGCCTCCGCTGCGGGCGTGAGCCCCCGCCCGCCCACGTGCCCGCTCTATCTGCCGCCACGGAGGCCTCGGGGGTGACGCCCGCAGGCGGAGCGCCGCCCGCTCGCGCGGAGGGCAGCCTGAACTGGTTGCGGGCCTCGGTCTCTACACGCTCCTGACCGTGCTCCTCACCTGGCCCCTGGCCTCCCAGCTCCACATCATCGATCCCGGCGATTCAGCGTTTTTCGCCTGGGTCATGGGCTGGGAGCTCCACGCCTTGCGGACCAATCCCGCCCAGCTTCCCCACGCCAACATCTTCCACCCCCTCCGCTACACGCTGGGCATGGACGAGCCCGTGCTGGGGACCACCCTCCTGGCCCTGCCCTTCCTGCCCTTCACGGGCGACGCGGTCTTCCTGTTCAACCTGGTGCGGCTCCTCACCTTCATCCTGTCCGGCCTCACCACCTACTGGCTGGCCCGCGAGCTGGGCTGCGGGGAAGGGCCGGCGCTCTTCGCGGGAGCCGCCTTCGCCTTCTCCCCCATCCGCACCGACCAGATCGCCCACCTCTCCACGCTGGGCACCCAGTGGCTGCCGCTCCTCCTCCTCTTCACCGTCCGCTTCGCGCGCAGCGCGCGCGCGCGCCATGCCTTTCTGGCTGCCCTCTTCTTCGTTCTCGCCTTCCTGGCCTGCGGCTATCATGGCTTGATCGGCCTCGCCGTCCTGCCCCCCGCCGTCCTCGTGCTCCTGTGGGGGCGGCCGCGGCACCTGCCGGCCGCGGTCCTGGCCGCCGCCGCCGCCGGCCTTGCCCTCCTGCCCCTCTACGCCTTGCACCGAGCCGCCCTGGAGCCGCAGGGGTACGCGCGGGGGGCGGAGGAGACGGTCTTCTTCTCCGCCTCCCTGGAATCGTTCCTTTCGACCGGCCCCTGGAACCGGATGTACGGCGACCTGACGGATCCCTTCCGCACCATCGGCCCCAACAACCTCTTTCCCGGCCTGGTCGCGCCCGGCCTGGTCTTGCTGGGCGGCCTCGGTCTCTGGAGGCGGCGCGCGCTCCCCGACCGGGAGTCGCTCGCGCTCCTCGTGCTCGCCCTGGCGGCGGCGCTGTTGGCCCTGGGCCCGGAGGTGCGCTGGATGGGGCACCGGCTCTTCACCGGCCCCTTCGCCCTGGCCCGCGAGCTCTTCCCGGTGTTCCGGATGATCCGCGTCTCGAGCCGGGCCGGCGTGTACATCGCCCTGCCCCTCGTCCTCCTGGCCGCGCGCGCCCTGCAGGCCTGGCGCCCGGCTCCCCTCGCCTTCGCGGGGGTGGCCCTGCTCGCCCTCGCCGAGACCCTGATCGCTCCCATCCCCACCCCGGCCTGGGCCCAGGTCGTGGACACCCGCCGGGAGCCGCCCCCGGTCTACCGCTGGCTGGCCGATCAGCCCGGCGAGCCTCCGGTCGTGCACCTCCCCATGCTCGGGATCGACGGGACCTTCAAGCGGCCCGCCTACCACGAGAGCATCTATATGGTGCGCTCCACGGGG
>Ga0210409_10006696_pt1 | contig 11953 bp, 11 predicted proteins | sample IncBWH17MmetaG_FD_161649 | JGI IMG/M metagenome (GOLD analysis project Ga0210409, IMG submission 161649) | Forest soil microbial communities from Barre Woods Harvard Forest LTER site, Petersham, Massachusetts, United States - Inc-BW-H-17-M | ecosystem: Environmental > Terrestrial > Soil >...
CATTATTGATGCAAATACATTCGTTAAAAATATCCAGATTAAATTAAAAGCGGCTAAACTAGGATCCATATCCTATAAAGTTGTATTGAGCCCATTGAAAAATGAGGTGTCAATGCAAAACAATGCACAGAATTTCGTTGTAGAGGTTATAGACGACAGGCAAAAAGTATTAATAGCTGCTGCCGGACCTCATCCTGATCTGGCCGTTTTAAAACAAGCTATAGAAACCAACAGACACTTTGAGGTAAAAACCATTTTAAATAAAGACCTGGATGTGGTTAATGTCAATGATTATAGTCTGGTGATTCTTTACCAGCTGCCAGACCAGCAGTTTAAAGCGGCATCCCTGATCGGTAAAGTGCAAGCGTCCAAACGACCGGTTTGGTATGTACTTGGTGCGCAAACTGACTTTACTGCCTTTAACCGTTTACAGCAACAGGTAAGTCTAAGCAGCTCCAATGACCGGCTTCAGGAAATCACACCAATAGTCAATACTGATTTTACCACCTTTGAAATTAATGAAGCATTTAAAAAAAGTATTCAAAGTTATGATCCACTGCAAATACCCTATGGGCAATTGAATATCAACGGAGTGGCTTTGGCGATGCTGAATCAAAAACAAACGAAAATCGGATCCAATCTACCTTTATGGTTTTTTATGTCCTCTGGTGAGCTTAAATCGTGTTACCTCATTGGAGAAGGGCTTTGGAGATGGAAACTGACTGAGGCAAGAAATAATTTGTCCGAAACGTTGAATCAGCTGGTGTTGCAATCTGTCCAATATCTCACCGTTAAAGATGACAAACGTAAATTTAAGGTTTATCCATCAAAAACGAGCGTGGACGAAAATGAGTCCGTAGTTTTAAATGCCAGTCTGTATAATGACAATTATCAACCCGTAAATACACCAGATGTTACAGTTAGAATCCGTAATGAAGGTGGAAAGGTTTTTAATTTTACCTTTTCAAAGTCAGAGAAAGCTTACCTGCTTAATGTCGGACTGTTGCCTCCTGGAACTTATAACTATGCTGCGGAGACTTCAATGGGCGGCCGGAAATATACTGCTGAAGGCACATTCTTTGTAAATCCTCTGTTTGCTGAATATCAGCAAACGACAGCAAATCATCAATTGCTATACACCATTTCTGCCCAAACTGGTGGAAAGATGTATGCCCCGGAAAACCTTAAAGAACTGTTCAGGGAGCTCAAAAACAAGGAAACTATAAAGACCTTAAGTTTTGAAGACCTGAAATATGAAGAATTAATTAACTTTAAATGGTTATTTGTACTGATCTTAGCCTTGCTAAGTACAGAATGGTTTGTGAGAAAGAGAAACGGTTTACGCTAGTTAAAAAGTATGGAAATAAGTACGTCACAAACCATTGAGATTCTGGGTACAATTGCTTTTGCAATATCCGGCTCTTTTGCAGCTATGCAAAGACGGCTTGATCCCTTCGGCGTATTGATCATTGCCTTTGTCACTTCTATAGGGGGTGGTACCGTGCGCGATTTGTTATTAGGAGATACGCCCGTGGCCTGGATGAGAGATGTCAATTATTGTCTGCTGATCCTGATCACCTGTATTGCGACCATCTTTTTCAAAACCCACATTAAAAAGTTTAAGGTAACACTCTTTCTTTTTGACTCTCTCGGTCTGGGGCTGTTTACCATGCTGGGCATTCAGAAAGGCATTTTATTTGGTCTGAGCCCTGGAATTTGTGTAGCTCTGGGCACCATTACCGGATGTTTTGGCGGAGTAATCCGCGATACGCTTTTAAATACAATACCACTTATCTTTAAAAGGGAAATCTATGCAACAGCCTGTATCCTTGGTGGAATTCTGTACTATGGACTGATCTATTTTAAGATAGGGAATGATCTGGCCAGGATTACGGTGATTGCCTTTATTTTTGTATTTCGGATTATCGTAGTGAAATATAAGCTCACTTTGCCAAGATTTGGCTATTAGTCTTTAGGAGCTTCTTTGATAATGACAAAGACATCCTCGTTGTCTTTCTTCATGAAGTACTTTTCTCTGGCGAACTTTTCTGCGGTATTCAGATTGGTATTCAGTTCATTCAGGTCTTTCTTTACATGAGCCGTTTCTTTCTCGTAGAAATCTTTTTCTTCCTGAAGTTTGTTTACTTCAGAGCGGTATTCATACTGAGACAACATATCGTTCTTGTCAAAAAATAGCATCCATACCACAAAAGCAGCAGCTGCAATGAAGTATTTGTTGCGGAAAAGATCAAGTAAACGATTCATAGACACAAATATAAGGTAAAATTCATAAAAAGAAACGGCCCTTATCGAAAAATAAGGGCCGTTTCTTTTATATAAACTTTTAAATTATTTCTTGAAGAATTTAAAATCTTTACCAATGAAACGTGCAGCTGCACCAAGTTCTTCTTCAATACGAAGCAACTGATTGTATTTTGCAATCCTGTCCGAACGTGAAGCAGATCCGGTTTTGATTTGACCACAGTTTAGGGCTACAGCCAGATCAGCAATCGTTGTATCTTCAGTTTCACCACTTCTGTGGCTCATTACCGAAGTATAACCATTCGTTTGTGCTAAAGTAACCGCGTTGATGGTTTCAGTTAAAGAACCGATTTGGTTCACTTTTACCAGGATAGAGTTTGCAGTATCCTGGTCTATACCAGTTTGCAAACGCTTAACGTTAGTTACGAACAAGTCATCACCAACCAACTGAACTTTATCACCGATTTTCTCAGTTAGTAATTTCCATCCAGCCCAGTCATCTTCCGCCATACCATCTTCAATAGAGATGATTGGATATTTAGCCGCTAAACTGGCCAGGTAGTCCACTTGCTCAGCGCTGGTGCGGATGGCACCTTTATCGCCTTCAAATTTAGTATAGTCGTATTTACCGTCCTTGTAGAATTCTGAAGCTGCACAATCAAAAGCCAGGCAAATTTGCTCACCTGCTTTGTAACCTGCTTTTTCAATCGCCTTAATAATGGTTTCAACTGCATCTTCAGTACCTTCAAAAGTAGGTGCAAATCCACCTTCGTCACCTACTGCAGTAGAAAGACCTCTGCTGTGCAGGATTGCTTTTAAGTTATGGAATACTTCAGTACCCCATCTTAAAGCTTCTGAAAAAGAAGAAGCGCCAACTGGCATGATCATAAATTCCTGAAAAGCAATAGGGGCATCAGAGTGCGAACCACCGTTCACAATATTCATCATCGGGATAGGCAAAGTATTAGCATTAACCCCGCCGATGTAACGGTATAAAGGCTGACGGCTTTCCTGAGCGGCAGCTTTAGCTACAGCTAAAGAAACACCAAGAATAGCGTTTGCACCTAAATTACCTTTGTTCTCTGTTCCGTCCAGTTTGATCATCAGGTTATCGATGGCATTTTGCTCAAATACATCGATACCTCTTAATTCAGCAGCAATCTTGTCATTTACATTGGCAACAGCTTTTAAAACACCCTTACCCATATATACAGACTTATCGTTATCACGAAGCTCTACAGCCTCGTGCATACCCGTAGAAGCACCAGATGGTACGGCCGCACGGCCAAGGACACCATTTTCTGTGATTACGTCTACTTCAATTGTAGGATTGCCGCGGGAGTCAAGTATTTGCCGCGCATGAACATCGATTATTAAACTCATTTTTATTGGTTTTTATTTGTAAATAAGCCTTAGTGTAGAAATTACAATTACTAAGGCAATATCCAAAGTTATAATAAATTTTAAATTATAGGCTTTGATAATGTTTTTTTTTGAATTAAGCCTTAGCTAAGAAATAGTTAAGTTAAAATGTTGTCAAAAAAAGAAGGGAGATAATTCTTAGAATTATCTCCCAGGTATAGTATTTTATCTTCTAAAATGATTATGCTATTTCAGATTTGGAAGCAAAAACCGCTTTATAAACCAGACCAGCCAAAATAGCCCCTGCAATAGGTGCAACCCAGAACAGCCAAAGCTGACTCAGCGCCTCACCACCAACAAATAAAGCCTGGCTGGTGCTTCTTGCAGGATTAACAGAAGTATTGGTTACAGGAATGCTGATCAGGTGTATCAGCGTAAGACAAAGGCCTATGGCCAAGCCCGCAAATCCTTTAGGTGCCCTGTCATCGGTAGCGCCTAAGATAACGATAAGGAATATAAAGGTCATCACAACTTCGCAGACCAGCGCTGCAGTCAGACTATATTTTCCAGGAGATAAATCTCCGTAGCCATTGGTTGCAAAGCCCCCAATGGAACTTCCGTTACCAGTAGCAATAACATACAGGATACCAGCAGCGGCAATGCCGCCCAGTACCTGGGAAATAATGTAGGGAATCAAGTCTTTTCCGTCAAAGCGGCCTCCAATCCAAAGACCAACGGATACGGCGGGATTGAGGTGACCGCCGGAAATGCTGCCTATGGCATAGACCATAGTCACAACAGTTAATCCAAATGCGAGGGCTACGCCGGCAAAGCCGATGCCTGCCCCAGGATAATTACAGGCAAGGACAGCGCTGCCGCAGCCGCCCAGTACGAGCCAAAATGTTCCAATAAATTCTGCTACTAGTTTTTTCATACTTTACGGTGTTTAAATTTTTATTTGGTGTGGGAGTGATCATATATGTAATTTACAATAAATAATTATGACTTACACAAATAAAATTTCAGTAAAGTAGTTTTTTTTACTCCCACTTAAAAACCTTAACAGCTACAGCGTAGATGCCAAACCCCCAGATAATCATGATCAGGATTTGTTGCTTGACATCCCATAAACCTGCACCTTCAAATGCAACCTTTCGCATCGCGTCGTTCAGGTAAGTTAAAGGCAGGGCCCTGCTGATGGGTTGTAACCAGTTTGGGAATGCATCTATAGAAAAGAAAGTGCCCGAAAGTAAAAATTGTGGCAAAGTAATAATATTGGATATTGGAGGGATGGTGCTTTCGCTCTTGGCCAGACCAGACACCACAAATCCAAAGCCCATGAAAACAATAACGCCAATGGTGGCCAGTAGGAGCATATTGATCACCGTTATGACACCATGTATAAGTGTGAAATGAAAAAAGAAATGTCCAATCAGGATGATAAACAGGGCGCCAAGTAAAGCAAAACCAATTCTGGCAAGTCCTTCCCCCAATACAATACTGGATCTTTTCACTGGCGTGGCAAAAAAGCGTTTGATCACCAGGGTTTGACGTAAGCTAAAAAAGACAAATGCCGTTCCAAATACACCAGTGCTGAGTAAAGAGAAGCCCAGTTGACCAGGGAGAATAAAATCTATGGTCCTGTAGATACGGCCTTTCACGGTACTTTCATTCAATTCAGCAACGGTTGGCTTCATGTCTCTTGAATTAAGCGTATAGAGCAGGTTATTCAGGATGGATTTAAGAATGTTGGACTTATCAATAGAGGCCGAGGTATATTTTACATCAGCTATAAAGGCTGGCGTACCCGATGGATTACTTTTAACATCAATGACAGCATCTATGGTTCCTTTTTCCAGGTCGGCCTGAATTTCTTTAGGGGCTTTATCTTTTATGAGCCTCACTACAGAGACTTTTTCCAATGCATAGATTATAGGGTTTTGAAGATTAGAACCGGGTGCAACAGCAAGATCTACTTTAACCCCACCTCCGCCAAGAAAACCGAAAACGAGGATAAAAATCAGCGGAAAAGCCAGGGTGAATACAACAGCAGAGGGGCTGCGCATGATGGATCTGAAGCTGGCTTTAGCCAGTGCTAAAGTTGCTTTGGTATTGTTATAAGGTTTGTTCATGGTTCTCAGATTATCCTTCACGCCATTGCTGGCCGGTCAGGTTAATAAATACATCTTCAAGGTTTGCCTTTTTTACTTCTTTTTTTCGTTCAAAGCCACTATTGACAAGATTGTCAATTAAATTGTCGGGTGAATCCAGTGCAATAATCTGTCCGTGTTCTACAAAAGCAACCCGGTCACAAAGCTGTTCTGCTTCATCCATATAATGTGTTGTGATCACTACAGTGGTACCGCTTTTGCGAATTTCAATGATAAGGTCCCATAGATTGCGCCGGGCTTGTGGATCTAAACCGGTTGTGGGTTCGTCCAGGAAGATGATTTTGGGATTGTTGATGAGGGTAGTGGCGATAGAGAAACGTTGTTTCTGGCCTCCTGAAAGGGCTTTATACCGGGCTTTGGCCTTGTCCTGAAGATTTACTTTTTCCAGCATTTCCATGGGCTTGATATCTACTCCATACAATCCGGAAAATAATTCCATCAGTTCAACCAGGTTGAGGTTAGGGTAGTAGCCCGCAGCTTGTAACTGTACACCTATAATTTGTTTGATCCTCCCTGCATCGTGATCTACTGATAAACCATCAACGGTAATTTCTCCGGATGTTTTTTCTCTCAGGGTTTCAATGATTTCGAGGGTTGTCGTTTTTCCGGCGCCATTTGGGCCAAGTAACCCAAAGATTTCGTTTTCATACACGTCAAAGCTGATGCCTTTTACCGCGTTGAAATCATCATAGTTCTTTACCAGGTTTTTAACACTGATAATGGCCTTCTTTTTATCCATGGTGTAAAAGTAAGAAGGTTTTTAAGGAATAGAAAACCATCTATCCCTTAAAACCTGCAATATGTCGGTAAAATGATGCTTTAAACCTGTGAATAAGGTTACCAGGCCAGCTCGCCTTTGATCATTTCAATAAAGTCATCAAAAAGATAACGGGAATCATGAGGGCCTGGAGAAGACTCCGGATGGTACTGAACAGAGAAAGCTTTTTTGCCTTTGACCCGGATACCTTCAATAGACTGATCGTTCAGATTAAGGTGGGTAATCTCTACTTTGTCAGAACTTCTCACTTCTTCTGGAATCACACCGAATCCGTGGTTTTGTGAAGTCACTTCACAATGATTTTTGATGATGTTCTTTACGGGATGGTTTAATCCTCTGTGTCCGTTGAACATTTTCATGGTTCCGATACCATTGGCTTCTGCCAGCAGCTGATGACCTAAACAAATTCCAAACAGGGGTTTGTCTGCAGCTAATACTTGCTTAACGGTTTCAATTGCATAAGGCATTGCGGAAGGGTCACCAGGGCCGTTGGAAATAAAATAGCCATCAGCACCCCATTTATTCATCTCTTCGAAGCTTGTCTTTGCCGGAAATACCTGTACATAAATATCTCTGTCGTCAAAATTACGAAGGATATTTTTCTTAATACCCAGATCCAGTGCAGCGATCTTATAGGTAGCTTCCGGAGACCCGTAGAAATAAGGCTCTTTGGTAGATACTTGAGAAGAAAGTTCTAAACCATCCATGGAGGGAACTTCTGCTAATTTCTTTTTCAATTCCTCCAGATCAGTGATTTCGGAGGAGATAATGGCATTCATTGCACCTTTATGTCTGATGTGACGCACCAGGGCACGGGTGTCTATGTCTGAAATACCGACAATATTTTCATTCTGGAAGTAATCCTGAATTGACTCTGAAGCTTCTTTACGGCTAAATCCAATATTGTAGTTTTTGCAAACCAGACCCGCTATTTTGATGGAATCAGATTCGATCTCTTCTTTATGTATTCCATAATTTCCGATATGAGCATTGGTGGTAACCATGATCTGGCCGAAATAGGAAGGATCAGTGAAAATTTCCTGATACCCGGTCATTCCTGTATTGAAACAAATTTCTCCGGTTGTGGTACCGATTTTTCCGGCTGCTTTACCGTGGTATACGGTTCCGTCTGCCAATAACAAGATCGCGGGTAACTTGGTGTAGTTAGTCATGATGATAATAATCAGAAATTATGTGGAAAAAAGAGAAAAAAGAATGGGGAGTACTGGCATTTTGGCCATTTTTACTGTTAACAAATGTGATGTTATCTAACCCGTTCATTTCGGGATACAAAGATAGGTTTTTGAGTGTTCATTTCAATATTTTTTTAACAGTAATTTTAAGAAGGGGTAGATTAAGGGAATTTAGAGGAAAATTCTGTACAGCTGCTTCAAGACTAACGATATCAGGACCGCTGAAGAAGCGGACAGATCTCTGAGGTCTTGAAGCAGCTGTACAGAATTTTCCTTAGCAAATTGCAGAGGGGGGAGGTGACCAGGTAGAGCGCAGAGGTTATGAAACAGGAACCGGTATTGTTCCTGAATCTTCCGGACAAGGTTGTGTACTGGTGTATAGTCCCAGCAGAGTTAGTCCGGTGTGAGTCCGGAGTAAGTCCGGGTTTTTGCAGAAAAACCCGGACTTAGGCTGCTCTAATTCAGGAGTAACTCAGGAGTTAGTATAAACCAGGACTGGAACAGGCAAGTTCCAGGCACATACTAGCCAAATAACCCTGTCGAATTCCATAACCTACTCTGCCCCCTGCCCGGATCCTCCCCCCCCCCGCTAAGCGCCTAAAAAAATCAATACTACTCTGAGAGGACCTCAGGGGGCCTTGCCACAAGAGCGAAGCGGGGCAAGGACTCCAGTCCTCGAAGAGTATATTGATTTTTCAATAAGCTTACTATCCTACTAATTTTACGTAAAGGTTATTGTTTTTGCGTTTTATTTCGATTGTAAAACCTAATTTTGTCAATCTAAACCTAATAGGCATGTCAGTAAATAAAGAAGTAAAACGCATTACTACACATATTCTGCAAGAAATGAAACAACGTGGCGAGAAAATAGCCATGTTAACAGCTTATGACTATTCCATGGCTACAATCCTTGGAGACGCAGGGCTGGATGTATTACTCGTTGGAGATTCTGCATCTAATGTTATGGCGGGACATGAAACAACCCTTCCAATTACGCTGGATCAAATGATTTACCATGCTCAAAGTGTAGTTAGAGGAGCAGGACGAGCATTCGTTGTTGTAGATCTGCCTTTCGGATCTTATCAGGGAAATTCAAAAGAAGCCCTGAATTCTGCCATCAGAATTATGAAAGAGTCCGGGGCACATGGCGTAAAGCTGGAGGGCGGGGCCGAGATTGTGGAATCAGTTGAACGTATTATTACCGCAGGTATACCAGTGATGGGACACCTCGGGCTTACTCCGCAATCCATTTATAAATTTGGAACCTATACAGTAAGAGCTAAAGACGAGCTGGAAGCAGAAAAATTAAAAAGTGACGCAAAGATTCTGGAAAAGGCCGGGTGTTTTTCAGTTGTGCTGGAAAAAATACCTGCAAAATTAGGAAAGGAAGTATCTGAAAGTTTACATATTCCAACCATAGGAATTGGCGCCGGTCCGGATTGTGATGGACAAGTACTCGTGGTTAATGATATGATTGGTCTGACCAAAGGCTTTAAGCCTCGTTTCCTGCGTCAGTATCTGGATTTATATAGTGGAATAAAAAATGCCGCAGAATCTTATATCAAAGATGTGAAAGGCAATGATTTTCCAAATGAAAAAGAACAATATTAAGCAATGTCTGTAACCGATAAAGATATACTTTACGAGGACAATCATCTAATAGCAGTATATAAACGCGCCGGTGATATTGTTCAGATTGACGAGACAGGAGATGAGCCATTGGAAGACATGGTTAAGAAATATCTTGCTAAAAAATACAATAAACCCAACAGCGCTTTTCTGGGTGTGGTACATCGTCTGGACCGCCCCGTTAGCGGAGTAATCCTGTTTGCCAAAACCAGTAAAGCACTGGAGCGGATGAATGCGCTTTTTAAGAACAGGGAAGTCAAAAAGACCTATTGGGCGGTGGTGAGAAACAAGCCGGCACAACCTTCAGGTACATTAGTACACTGGCTGATTAAGAACCCTCAGAAAAACGTAGTTACCCCCCATAATAAAGAAGTGCCCGGAAGTCAGCGCTCCGAATTGAGTTACAGGCTCATTGGTGAACTTGGAGGTTATTATCTGATCGAGGTAGACCCATTAACGGGTCGTTCTCATCAAATCCGGGTACAACTATCCACCTTGGGCTGCCCCATAGTTGGAGACAATAAATACGGTTATCCAAGGGGGAGCAGAAAGGGCAGCATTTGCTTGCATGCGCGTCGTCTACAGTTTACACACCCTGTAAAAAAGGAGCCTGTTAATATATTTGCCAAATTGCCGGTAGATGGTTTTTGGGAGCGTTTTGAAGACTTTTAATTGCAATCTGCTTTAGTAAGCACAATGGCACTGTTGAACTGGAGGTTTTTCGGATCTTTAAATACCATCTCTCCGTTCTTATCTTCCACGTCGCCGAAGCCTTCTATTAACTGATTTTCCTTTTTGAGAAAGGCGACTTGTCTTGCTGAATGCATGCCTTCGGAATCAAAAGTGTAATCGATTAAAAGGGTATCGCCTTTCATCACACCAGATATTGTTCCATAATTCCTATCTTTTTCATACAAACTATAGGTTAAATCTCCTGTAATTTTGCCCGAGGTTGTATGCAGGGAAAGGGCAATGGTATCCTTATCTTTAATATAGGAATAGCATTCTTGTCCGGGAAGGGTGACGTGCTCGCTTTCCGCATGCACTATGCTGTCGGCTTTTGGGTTGGTTACAGTTGTGTTCTGACAGGAACTCAGCGCGCCTGTAAGTGCGAAAAGCGAAAGAAGGTAATGTTTCATCTCTTGGTTCTTCAATAAGGTATACAACAGTTAAGGTACAAAATAGTTGAGCAAAGTTGAAATTAAACAGAAAACCCCGCTTTGGGCGGGGCTTTCTAAACAATTAACAAAACGTATTACCATACAAAGGTAGCTGCTGCCCCGGCAGGTAAATTAGTCTCCAGGGTTTTGCCATTATCTTTTATATTGAAATTTTGAGTATGGTCGGTTGTGTTGGCTATGATGAGCACTTTCTTGCCTTCAGGTGTTTTAAAGGCCACGTTTTCCAGTCCGCTTGTAGAATTGGATCCAATCCTTACAGAGCCCGGAGTAACAAATTTAGAAGCGTGGCCAATAATATAATAAGCAACGTTTCTTTTTACCGCTGAATGTATGGTTAAGGCACCAAGGCAGGTTACACAGCCACCTACTGTGTGTGGACCATAAGAAGGATCTGCGGCAAGGTTCCATTCCAGTACATTTTTGGCCCAGTTTCGTGTGGCACCAATGATCAGGGTAGAAACATGCCATTTCAGGTCTTCAGGGAAATTACCCGGGCCACCTACCCATTGCTCTGTAAAATACAGGTTCTTATCCGGGTGGGCATTATGGACTTCAGTCAGGGCATCAATTTTACCACCATATAAATGAAAAGCAGAACCATCTACATATTGACGGGCTTCCGGATCATTCAGGATCGTAATAGGATAATCTGGTCTGTCGGCATTATGGTCATAAACAATGATCTTGGTTTTGATGCCTTCCTTTTTGAACACAGGACCAAGGGCTGTTTTAACGAACTTGGCCTGGTCTGGAGCTTCCATATACATGCTGGGTACATTTCCAGGATGTAAAGGTTCATTCTGGATGGTCACCGCATCAACAGTAATTCCTTGTGCTTTCATAGCCTGAATGTATTTTACAAAATACCTGGCATAAGATTCGTAATATTCAGGTTTTAAACTACCTCCTTTAAAACTGTCGTTGTCTTTCATCCAGGTAGGTGCCGTCCATGGAGAACCCAGGATTTTAATAGAAGGATTGATGGCTACAATGCGCTTAAGCACCGGAACCAAATCTTTCATTTCTCTGGACAGGGAGAATTTTTCCTGGTTTATATCAGTCTGTCCAGTGGGAAGATCATTATACGTAAATGTATCTGCACTTAAGTCTGAAGCACCTATACTGATGCGCAGGTAACTGATGCCAATGCCATTTCCTTTTCTGGAGAAAAGTTCCTGAAGCAGGGCTTCCTTTTCTTTTGCAGGAAGACTATGAATCAATGTAGCACTTCCACCAGTTAAGGTGAAGCCAAAGCCATCAATACTTTGATAAGTCTGTTGCTCATTGATCTCAATGGAGGGATTACTATTGCTGAAATCTCCAAAGTTCAACTGGGTATTTTGTTTGGCCAGCAGAGAAGACTGATCAGGTGTTGTT
>Ga0210409_10006699_pt1 | contig 11952 bp, 9 predicted proteins | sample IncBWH17MmetaG_FD_161649 | JGI IMG/M metagenome (GOLD analysis project Ga0210409, IMG submission 161649) | Forest soil microbial communities from Barre Woods Harvard Forest LTER site, Petersham, Massachusetts, United States - Inc-BW-H-17-M | ecosystem: Environmental > Terrestrial > Soil >...
ACGCGAAAATTGTCCGCGCCTTCAAGGGGCGAGGGCTTTGGCTTGCTTGCGGGTGCCTTCAAAAGAGATTTCATTTGGCGAAACGATGGAACTGGGCTGCCATCACTCTAGTCGCACGCTTCAAACCGAGGCAACAAAGAAAACGTACAGGCTCGCACGATTCAAGAACCTGCCCATCCGGTCAGGCCTTGCAAAGCGCTCCACCACAACTCCGCACTGCGTCCGAGAACGACGAATTTCGATTCCCGTACCGCCATGCCACCGAGGGCAGCCTATCTCCCTTCCGCCTCTTCGCGCACCGTCATTTCGAACGGAGCAGGCCAACTCTTCTCTTTCTACTTCGCTCCGGCGAAGTGGTCGAGCCGCGCAGTGAAAAACCTCTCTTCTCCGTTCGCGCGTGCACGCAACTACAAAACCGTGCCATTCGGTAAAGCCGCAGGAGACTTCGCCGCAGGTAAAGGAGCGTGTTCGAGCACCCTGCGCGCATAAAGCGCGACATTTTTCACGCCAGCGGCGTAAGCCGGGTTGGGATTGCGAATGCCGCCGTTGTACGCGCCGATGGCTTGATCGACGTCGCCGCCGAAGCGATCCAGCAAATCGCGCAGAAGAAGTCCAGCGTAAGTCGTGAGAACTTCGCTGTCGACCGAATTCACGTCGAGATCGCGCGAAGGACGCAGCCGCGGCGGCAACTTGTCGTAGTGACGCTTGTCCTTCAAATAGAGCTGATGGGCGGCGCGCAGAGTTTCGCGCGAAATCTGCCAGGTTCCGATCGAGTAGTCGCTTACCAGCACGCGCTTGCGATCGTGCTGGAGAACAACATCGCCGCGTTCCGCGCGTTTTTTCCAGACGGCGTGCGTAAGATCGCCGTTCACATCCATGTAGTTGTTTTCCATCGCGCCCACGCCGAGAAAATAGTCAAGTGGAAGGTTGTAAAAATGGGCAACGTCCAGAATGTCGGAAGCAAGCCGCAGCGCCTGATGATGCGTGAGTGGCTGAGGCGCTCGCGTGCTTAGGCCGACGACACGCCAGTCAGTCTGCGATTTGAAAACGAGAAAATCCGCGAGAGCGGGAAGAAGCTGGAAAGAAGGAACTGTTTCCAACTTCTGCTCTGTGGGAACGTTGTAGGCGTTCTCGAACATGCGGCTCTGTTTTTGCGCGAGGGCGAGATCCGGCCGTGTCCAGGCAGCGAGTTCGTAGTGAGTGATCAGTCCGTGAGACGCCATTCGATTGAGGCGAGGGACGGCGGTGAGCTGATCGTTTTCGACAAGAAGGAAAATGTTGTAGTTCGCGCGCTTGCTGGTGCCGCCTGCGGTCAGAAAGATTTTCGAAGCATCGTCCGGATCGCGTCCGCGAAGGTATTCGTAGCGAAGAAAGGCTTCGAGCTGGTCGTCGAATGAAGCAATTTCGGCGCAAGCAATTTCGTGCGAGAAGGGAAGCGCGACGTTTCGAGCGTGAACCTTTGGAGCAAGATGCCGATGTTGTGCGGAGACGCACATGCGCCGCGGCCAGAGGCGATCGGCACCCCAAGAGACGAGGGCAAGTGCTGAGAGCGCGATGGCCGCCAGCGCGCGAGCGGGACGAACTTTTGCTGCCGAAGGATGGCGGAGAGTGCGGGTGAGTTTTTTGGCGGACATACTGCAGCCCTCGTGGCGTTCGATCGTGATGCATGCTCGGTAAGAGAGAGTGCATGCTGGCTGCCGCGAAAACGCGTGGCGCCGGTCTCCTGTAAGTGATAGAAAACAAAAACGTTAAAAGATTCCTGAACGTGGGTGCTCGCCGGAATGTGGGAGAGATGCGTGTCGGCGCGTCCAGAAATCCACAGGACGTGAGCGATTTTTGTGGGCTTGGAACTTCGTGTCGCGGACTTCTACAATCCGACCTCACAGAAAGCAAGGTCGCGCGGCGCGGTGGCCTTTTCGGCTGGAAGGCTTGCGCATTGGGTCACGTGCGTTACTCGAAGCGCAGCGCGACGAGGGGATCGATCCGCGTGGCACGGCGCGCGGGGACGTAGCAAGCCAGCAGGGCGACGGCCATGAGCAGGACGGTGATGGAGAGGTAGGTTAGGGGGTCCCAGACCTTGACGCCGTAGAGAAGAGTTGAGGCGAACCGCGTGATAGGCAGGGCGATCGCGACGCCCAAGAGAACGCCGACTCCGGCGAGGAGCATGCCTTGCCTCAGGACGAGTTTCAGCACTTGTTGCGATTGAGCGCCGAGCGCCATGCGGATACCAATTTCACTGGTGCGCTGCGCGACGGAGTAAGACAAAACTCCGTAGATTCCGATCGAGGCAAGGATGAGCGCGAGAAGGCCGAAAAGGCCAAGAAGGGCGCCGCCCATGCGCGCGGCCCAGAGGCCTTGCGCGAGTAGCTGTTCAACGGTTTGGCCATTGGTCAGAGCAAGATTGCGGTCAAGCTGGTTCACTTGAGCACGGACGGCGCCCATCACCGCCTCGGGATCACCGGTGGTGCGAATAATCAGAGAGCCAAAAGGGGAGTATTGCTGGCGCAGCGGCAAATACGCTACCGGCTGAGGATCTTCTCCGACCTGACCGACAAGCGTTGTGCCAACAACGCCAATGACTTCGTATTGATGGGGGTCGACGACGATCGTAAAGCGCTTGCCAAGTGGCTCCTGCCCCGGCCAGACCAGGTCGGCCATGGCCTTGTTGATGATGACCACAGGTTTTGTGTTATCGCGGTCGAAGTCAGTAAAATCACGGCCGCTGATCGTAAGAATGCGGGTGGCTGCAAAGTAGCCGGGCATCACGTCGTCAAAACCGACGAGAGTGCCGCGGTTATTGGGGTCGGCTTGCTCGCCCTCGCGGAAGATGGTCCCCAAGAGGCCGCCACCAAAAAGGCCATTGGATGAAACGGTGGCGTCGGCAACGCCAGGAACGGACTTGGCGCGCTCGACGGCCTCGCGAAAAAACTGCTGGCCGTGCGCGGGTTCATAGCGCAGGGCTCCAAGATCAAAGTTGTACTGGAAGATATTCTTCGACTCGAAGCCGGGATTGATTTGCTGAGCCTTCTGCATGCTGCGGAGAAAAAGACCGGCGCCGATGAGCGCGACGAGAGCCAGAGCGATTTCCGAGACTACCAGTAGGCTGCGCAGGCGGTTGTGAGCCCAGCCCATTGTTCCGCCGCGGCCGCCGGCTTTTAAAACGTCGTTGAGATCGGTGTTGGACGCTTTGAGCGCGGGGATGATGCCGAAGACGAAACCGGTGAGAAGCGAAATCGCGAGGGTGAAGAAGAGCAAACGAGAGACGAAGGAGAGATCAATCGAGCCATCCTGCAGAAACGGTGGCCGGAAAGACCAGAGAAGCCTGCGACCCCAGAAAGCGATGACCAGACCCACTAGTCCGCCGAGAAAAGAGAGCAATGTGCTTTCGGTTAGGAGTTGGCGCACCAAGCGGAAGCGGCCAGCGCCGAGAGCCGCGCGAAGGGTGAGCTCTTTTTCGCGTTTGGCAGCTTGAGCAAGCAGGAGATTAGCTAGATTTACGCAAGCGATGAGCAAGACCAGGCCAACAACCCCCATTAGGACGCCTCCAGCGAGGGAGAACTGGGCGCGCTGATTGATGCCGAGCGCGGATTGGTTGAGCGGGTAGAGCTCGCAGGTGCGACCGGAGTTGTCGCGCGGGTATTCCTTTTCGAGAGAGAAGGCGAGGGTCTTCATGGCGGCGCGAGCCTGATCGACGGTGAAGCTGGGTTTCAGACGGCCGACAATGGAGATCCAGCGCATGCGCCGATGATTCTCAAGCTCCTTGAGCTGACCGGTGAGGACGTAATCGCGCATGCTGAAGGGAATCCAGAGTACGTCCGGACGAGCGAGCGAGACGATACCCTTGAAATTGGGCGGTGCAATACCGATGATCGTGTAGGAGGTGGCGTTGAGCGTGATGGTCTGGCCGATGACGCTGGGGTCGGAGCCAAAACGGCGAGCCCACAGTGCGTAACTTAGGACGGCAATGGGATCGGCGCCGAGTTTCTTGCCCTCGTCGGGATAGAAAAAGCGGCCGCGATAGGCCTTCACGCCGAGAATATCGAAGAAGTTCGGGCTCACGAGCGAGGCTTGTAGCTGTTGTGGCTCGGCTTGACCGCCCCAGTTGAGGGGAATAAGGAATGTGACGGCAGCGAGGCCTGTGAAGACGGTGTTCCGGTCGCGATAGTCCTCGTAGTTGGGGAGGGAAGTGGGGGTGAGCTGGAAGTTGGTATTGGCGTCAACGGTTCTGGTGTCGCGCGTGAACATCTCGGCGAGCGCGGCGGGCTCCTGGACGGGTAACGGATGGAGGAAGACCGCGTTGATGATGGTGAAGATGGCGGTGTTGGCGCCGATGCCGAGGGCTAGCGAGAGAATCGCCACGAACGTAAAGCCCGGGCTTTTCTTCAACATGCGGACGCCGCTGCGCAGATCCTGGCTGAGAATTCCGGCCATCTAGATACCTCCCGGGTAGATTTCCCCGCTGGCTTGTTTGACGGTCGCGGAGAGCCGTTGTTTCTGGTAGGCGGTGAATAGGCATGAAGTGGGAGTGCACTCCGAGAGTATCTTGAGGACCGTTGAAGTAAACGCTTGAAGGGGTTGCAGTTGCGGGCGATGCCTGGGCCTTGGATATTTAATGCGCGAGTCCCTAAGCGAAAAAAGGGAATCCCCATCCTTTGGGGAGACCAAGGATGGGGAGGTCTGGACGCGACGCTGCCGGACGAATTTGGTACTGATGAACGGCCGCGATGCGCTGCGGGCGGTTAGGGTTTTTTCTTGACGGGGGGCTTCTTTTCGACGCCCTTCGGGCTAATTAGAGCCAAGAAGTCTCTGGCGTTGAAGGGGTACCGGCGAACGGACTGTTGTCCGGTGGTGCTCAACGTGACGTCGACGCGACGATTGTTGGCGAGGACCAGGAGCGTCAGATTGCGCATCATTTTTTGCCGTTCCGCAGGACTCAGGTCGGGATTGTCAGCCATTTGCTGCTTAATTTGGTCGGCCGTGAGTTGGTCCTCTTTGCCAAAGGCCTTCAGTTGGAAGTGGTCCGCGGGCACGCCGTGTTCCACCAGGAAGGACTTGGTGCGTTCGACGCGGCGCTCGGTAAGAGCCTTGTTGTATTCCTCGGAGCCGCGCGGGTCGGCGTGGCCGCTGAGGATCAAGTGAGCGTCGGGCATGTACTTCAAATAGTTTTTGTAGTCCTCGGCGAGGGCTAACAGGATCTGTGCCTGACTGTCGAGCAGGCCGCCCTCCGGGTTATCAGCGGTGGGGCGCGCGGTTTGGAAATAAATGCTGTGGAGCGCGAGTCTGGCTTCCAACCGTTTGATTTCAGGTGCTGGTGTGGGAGGAGGCGGGGGAGGCGGCGGAGCTTGCACTTCCACCATGGTGGTGGACGAAGCGGTGAGCGCGGGGCTGCGATCATCGTTCACGTTGCAGGTAACGGTGATGCGGCCGGGCTGCGCGCCTTGGGTATTTAATGTGGCCGTGGGGCCATTTCCGGAAATGTCGCCGGAGCTTGCGGAATAGCTGTAAATGAGCCTTCGGCCATCCGGGCTGCTGGCGTCGGAGTGGATGGTGGAAGACGCGCCAATCGGCACACTGGTGGGATCGGCCGAGCAGGAAATGACGGGCGGGCGAGGCTCTTTCACGGTGAACCTGGCGCTGCACGAGGCGGAGCCATTTTTTCTGCCGTCGCTCAGGTTGGCGGTGACTACGTACGCGCCGGGTTGCAGACCGGTCGTGTCAATCTGCGCGGACGAATCACTTGAAGAGACCTTCACTCCTGTGCCATTCCAGCTGTAGATTACGGTGCGCTTGGGCGCGAAATTAGAGCCAGTGGCGGTCACGGTTACGGACTCGCTGGCGAAGACTTCGGCGGGCTGTATGGAGCAAGCTGCGGTGGGCGGCGGTGGAGCGGCTCCACCACCAAATGTAAAGACCAGGCCGGTTTGCGCTCTGAGGCCACGGATTTCCGTGGACGGGACGGAGGTTGGACCATAGCGGTAATTGGACAACACAAAGTCGGCTCGAATCAGGCGTAACGCAAGGTGCCTGGAAACGTTTACATCAATACCGCCGCCGATCATGACACCCAGCTTGTCGACATCATGGAAGGCATCGGGCATAAGGCGATGGTCGCCGACTAAAACCTCAATAAATGGAGCGAAACGATTGTGGCGGAAGGTGATTTTGGGGCCGAAGGAGAGGTTCGAAAAAGCGGCGTCGTCAATTCTTCTTGCGAGTCCAGATTCACCGCTGCCCCAATGTGTGCTGGTATCGAGTGTGAGTCCCACCCAACTGTCGAAATTGTAGGTAACGCTGGCGCCGGCGCCGCGGGGATTCCATTCCAAGCGGCTGCTCAAGGGGAGCAAGGCGCCTGGAAGTTCGCCGCTTATGGTGGCACCAGGATCAAAGACTGAGTATCCGCCGAAAAGCTCCCACTTCGGAGGAGGCTGGTCCTGAGCTCCGGCGGGGGTGGGAAAGATACACAGGGCAGCGACCGTTGCCGCGAGCATTGTCAGGTGCCCAGCAAGGCGGCTTTTTAGATGAGATAACATGCGAATATTCCTCCGAACTCTGAAAACGAGAAACCATTCATTTCGAGCGTGCCCGGAAGTGAACCCAGTGCAAGTTGGTCCACTTCCGAATTTCTCATGGGCAAGAAGGCACGTTCACGGTATTGCTGATCAATGTGACTGCGCCCGTCCGGGCCAGTGCTCTGCCGTTCAGGGTGGCGCCGGTGTTCAGCGTGATGGATGCCTGAGCCATGATGGTTCCTGCAAACGTTGTACTGGTGCCGAGTGTGGCGGAACTGCCGACTTGCCAGAAAACGTTGTGAGAGGTGGCGCCGCCGGCCATAATGACTTGGCTGTTGCCAGCCGCGGTGATTAATGTGGATACCACCTGGAAGATCCAGACACCACTCGATGGGCCGCTGAGAGTGAGATTGCCGGTGATTCCCAGCGAGGGCTGGGCGCTGGTCGTCTTATAGACGCCAGGGGGGAGAGTCAACCCGCCTATGTCTGCAGGAAGGATGGCACCGCCTGGTGTTCCGGCGGCGGCGTTGTATGCCGTGGTTAGAGACCCCTGGGCGCTCGCGGCCACAGAATCGGCCGAATGGAGCATGCCCGTTAAAGTTCCCGGTGGAAATCCAACTATCGCAGTTCCTGGCGACACGCCAACATCACCGCTTACGCTTGTAGGCGCAGCGGTTGTTGAGGTATTGGTGACCGTGGAGCCCCCGAGAATACCGAAACTGCAGGCGGCACCCAGAGGAATGGCGCTGCCAGGTGCGCAGACTGCTGAGGTTGTGAAGGACCATAGAACATTAGCAGCGAGCCCGGTGCCCGAGGCGTTGGTCGCTCCAGTGGTAATGGTGGCGGTATACATGGTGAGAGGCGAAAGAGCGCCGGAGGGCGTAAAGGTGGCAACACTGGTGGAGGCTACGTAGGTGACTGTGCCGGCTATGCTGGCCCCGCCCGTCCCCGTCAGAGTGAAAGTCGTTGTGTTGATGGTCGCGGGGTTCATCGGTGTGCCGAAGGTTGCGGAGATGACGGCGCTGTTGGGGCACGTGGTTGCCGAGAGGTTGGGAGGAGTTACGGCGGTCACTGTAGGCGGCGGGCAAGGCGGAGAGGTTGTGAAGGACCAGGTGAAATTGGCGGTCAGGCTATTGCCGAATTGGTCTTGCGCCCCGGTGGTGATCGTGACGACATAGAGAGAGTTCGGTGACAGTGGAGCAGAGGGCGTAAAGGTGGCAACATTGGTCGCGGCAGCGTAGGAAACGGTTCCAGCCACGCTCGTCGAGCCTGTGAACAGTGTGAAGGTCGAAGTGTTGAGCGTCGCGGGGTTCATGGCCTTGGAGAAGGTTGCGTTAATGACCACGGGGTTGCCGCACGTGAACGTAGAGCCAGTGAGTGGATTTACAGAGGTCACCGCAGGCGGCGTCAGGGGGCTACCAGGTTTCCCTGCATTCGTATCCGAGTCGCCGCAACCTGCAAGCATGCCGGCCAATAGGAACACCGTGATCCAAACATTGGTAAATCTTAATTTGCGCATTAGCTTCTCCCTCACGAGTTGCAAGGTGTTCCATACAAATGGCTGCCACGCCAGAAACGGCGCTTCAGGTTTTTGCGAACATTTATTGTGAATTTTTTACCCTTAGGTAGCTCGACGGTTATAGCAATTCGGCGGTTCTGTCGTCTGTACTATTTGGAACACCTGTCAAAGTATAGCTTGCACACTCGGACGTTCACTTTTATACAGCTCTGCGAAATGTCCGGCAGACAGAGCGCCGCAGAGAGTCGGAGTCTCCATTTCAATCTGAGACCAGGAACCGGAACACGAGAAGCTGAGCGTTGCGTGGCACGCAACTTTTTCGACGGCGTGAGAGTTACGAAACGCGTTTGGCCGGCTGCGCTCGAGACGAGGAGACCGCTAGCTTCAGCGATTCTTCCTTAGCGGCGCCGTTTTTCTCCGCCTTTGCGGCTGATCAGGGCCAAGAATTCTTTGACGTTGCGTAGCGACGGGTGGACTGTTGCCGGGTGGGTGATCACCGTCAGGTCGTCCAACAGGGCGTGAGTGGCGTGCTAGCTGGGTCCTTCGCTCCAGTGGTGATGGCGGCCGTAAATAATGTGCTGTTGGCGAATTGGAACTTCCCCTCTCATTTGCGGGTTGTCTTCGAGCAGCGGAGGTGGACGGGAGTCCTTAGGTGCAAGACAGAAGCGAGTGAAGTCAGGAGTTGCAGGTCGCCGCTGCTGGCGACCATTCGCGTGTTGCTGCAATCCAATGCAGGAGCCCAGCCTGCGGCAAACTTCAGGAGGAGGTCGCAAGCGGATAGCGGGCACGATGTATCATGCGCCTACAATCATTGACACTAGAGTTGTCGAGAGACCGGGAGAAGAGCCATGACGGGGAAAAACCAAATTCGAGATTCAGTTTTGCAGACGATCGGAAACACGCCGGTGGTGCGGCTTCGGAAAGTCGTGTCGCCGTCGATGGGCGAGGTGCTGGTGAAGTTGGAGTACTACAATCCGACCGGCTCTTACAAGGATCGCATGGCACTGGCGATGATTGAAGGGGCGGAGACGCGGGGCGAGCTGCGTCCGGGGATGCGCGTGGTCGAGTGGACGGGAGGAAGCACGGGATCGTCGCTGGCGATGGTCTGTGCCATCAAGGGCTATCGCTTCACTCCCATTTCGTCGGACGGATTTTCGGAGGAAAAGCTCCGGACGATGCGTCTTTTCGGCGGAGACCTGGAGATTTTTCCGGCGGAAGACGGCAAGCTGGTTCCGGAACTTTACCAAAGGATGAAGCGCCGTGCGGAAGAATTGGCGCAGCAGCCAGGCATGTTCTACACAAACCAATTCAATAACCAGGACGCCATTCGCGCCTACATGGGAATTGGCAGAGAACTCGTGGAACAAGCCGGTGACGGCCTGACGGCGTTTTGCGGCGGAGTGGGCACGGCAGGAATGCTTACAGGTGTATCGCGGGCCCTCAAGGAGGCTGGGTGCAAAGCGCGCATCGTGGCGCTCGAGCCGGCAGGTTCGCCGGTGCTTACCACCGGGAAAGGCGGTGCACACCGTGTCGAGGGGATCGCCGCAGGCTTCCGGCCGCCGCACTTGAAGGATAGGGACTACGATGAAGTGCGCACCGTCGAGGAACGGGAAGCACGCGCGATGGCGCGACGATTGGTGAAGGAGGAGGGAATATTCGCGGGGACGTCGTCCGGGCTGAACGTCACCGCCGCGCTGCAATTGGCGCAGGAGCTTGGGCGCGGCAGTACTGTAGCGACGGTGGCCGTGGATACTGGCTTCAAGTATCTCGCGGGAGATTTGTATCGAGAATGAGCGAACACCCCGTAAACTTCGTTAAGGGCAGACGAAAAACCTTATTCGGAGGCACCTAAGGGGAGGAAGTACTGGGTGCCTTTGACGGGGTCTTGGAGGCGACGGAGTAGTTGCTGGAGGTCTTCACTGCGCTCGACGAAGTCGATGTCGGAGGTGTTGATGACGAGGAGGTCAGAGGCGGCGTAGCGGAAGAAGAAGTGTTCGTAAGCGTGGGCGACTTCTTCGATGTATTCCGGGGAGATCTGGGATTCGTCGCGGGAAGCTTTTTTGGCGATGCGCGCACGGAGGACTTCGGGCTTGGCTTGGAGATAGATTACGAGATCAGGAGCGGGAATGCCGGCGGTTAGGGAATCGTAGTAGCGGTCGTAGAGTTTTAGTTCCTCGTCGTCGAGATTGAGGTTGGCGAAGATGCGGTCTTTTTCGAGGAGAAAGTCGGAGAGGACTGGGCCCGGGACTTCGACGGCGAGAGCTTCCCGGATGCGTTTTTGGCGTTCGATAAGGAAATACATCTGGGCGCGGAATGCGGCGCCCGCTTTTTCTTTGTAGAAATCAGCCAGGAAGGGGTTGTCTTCGCAATCGTAGATGCGGCGGGCGTGGAGACGCTCGGCTAGGATTCTGGCGAGAGTGGTTTTGCCGACACGGAGTGGGCCTTCGATGACGATGAAGCGGGGAGTTTGCGGGCCGCGCTCTGGAGAGGGAGCGCGCTTGGCTGCGGTAGCTTCGTTGGCCATTTTCTAGAGAAGCCTCCCGGGAGACCTCGGCAGAGCCGGGGTCCACAGTCGAGATTATAGCAGAGTCGTTCTTACCTTTAGCGCCCGCGCGGCGGCTCCTAGCACGGGAGCCGGCCAACGGAAGAATGCGAGAGCCGAGCTTGCGCGCCGCAAGCCCCAAGAGCGTGCGGCAACGGTGTGCCAGAAATGTGAAAACTTGTTCATCTCGAGGGCTAGTACGGGAGTCCCGCAGAGCGCAAACGGAGGTGCTAGCGGAGGGTACCAATGAGAATGTGACCAATGGGCCAGTGCGACTTGCCCTTTTGGCCAGTATATTCCCCATAGTTGAGAGTGGGGACCGGAATGCATAGCTCTTGACTACTGAGGTGAACATGCTGCTCGCAACGATCCTCTTGCTTTACCCCTTTCCGCAGAGCGGGGATGTAGCAAAGTCAGTGGTGGAGCGCCCTGCAAGCGTTTCCGTGGATGCGGCTAAAGATTCTTCCCTCTCCAAGGCGCTGCCGTCGGTGCCGGAACCCAAGATAAAGAGCGATGCAGAGATTGCGGGGGATTCAAATCCTGCGGGTATCACGCGTGCCTCTGCCGGCGAGGCGATCACGCCGGGTAGCGCGCCCCTGGCCATTCGGCCAGGTAAGCCGGCTTTCAACCCGGAAGACGTTTCGGCGCGGCAGAAGAAGGTATGGTATGCGCTGACGTTTGCTTCGTCGGGCGCGGCGGCGTTTGACGCGTGGTCCACACGACGGGCGATTTCGAGCGGATACGGGACGGAATCCAATCCGCTGCTGGCGCCTTTTGCGCACTCTGGGGCCCTGTATGCGGCGACGCAAGTGAGCCCCTTGGTGCTGGACTATGTTGGGCGGCGGATGATGACCAGCCGGAACCCCTTGCTGCGCAAGATGTGGTGGGTGCCGCAGTCGGCGGGGACGGGAATGTCATTGTTCGCAGGAGTGCATAACGTTGGCGTGGTGCCCTCGCACTAACGCGCTGCAACCACAGAAAGAATCAAAAGCGTCCCGGCGAAACGATTCACCGGGACGCTTTATTTTGCACGGACGTCGCGAGCAGGGACCTGCTTAGCGCACGCTTTGCTTGAGCGCTACCTGCTGACGACTACGATCCCGAAGGACCCGGGCTTCATTTTGCCGCGGCGTTCGCCGGCAGCTGGAGCATCGAACTCGGCGGCCGGAAGAAAGATGTTGTGGGTCTTCAGGTCGAGGCCCATGGTGCGGGCGCTGCGCTTGGTGGAGACGTTTTCGACGACACTGAATTTGTCCGGGGAATCTTCATGGACGACGGTGAGATTGCCGTCACCGCAGGAAGCGAACGCGTAGCCGGTGGCTGGATCAAAGGCGGCGGCGTCGGGGCCGTCGCAGATTGCGGGCGACGCGACAACTTTGCCG
>Ga0210409_10006700_pt1 | contig 11950 bp, 8 predicted proteins | sample IncBWH17MmetaG_FD_161649 | JGI IMG/M metagenome (GOLD analysis project Ga0210409, IMG submission 161649) | Forest soil microbial communities from Barre Woods Harvard Forest LTER site, Petersham, Massachusetts, United States - Inc-BW-H-17-M | ecosystem: Environmental > Terrestrial > Soil >...
CGACGGCAGGTACTGACGCAGCAGCGGAAGCGGCGGCGTGCCGGCATCGAAGGAAGCTTCGAGCTGTGTCAGCGCGCGCCTGACCGAGGCATCCGGCCAGCTGTAGCGGATGCGGTCGCTCAGGCTGTAGGCGAGTTGCAGCTCGAGCGCGCGTCCACTGCCCTGGTAGTACTTGCGCCAGTGCCGCGGGTCGCTGCGCATGGCTGCGAGGAGCGTCTTGCGCACGCGCGAGCTCTTCTCATCCCCCAGCCATTCGCGCTCGATCTGATCGAGCGCCCATACCGCCTCGCGCAACGCAAAAGTGAGGGCCGGCCCGACCTTGAGTATTGCGAAGTGGTCGCGCACCAGTGCGGCGAGGGCCTGCGCTGTCTGGTAATCGGTCGAATGAGCCTCGAACACCAGGCGCGGCACCGATTCGAGGCAGGCGCTGAGGCGCTGTGCTTTTGATGGCGTGTACGCGACGACACGCTCCTGGTCGAATTCGACACCCGGCTGAGCGACGAGCGCAATCACTCTTTCCCAGGCGGCCTCGAGTCCGCAGCGCAAGAAGGCCGCGCGGTGCGCCGCGATGCTTGCCAGTGCGACCTGCGGCTCGGTGACGGCGAGCTCGTCCAGCGTCTCGTGCGCGCCGCCCGGAACCGGCACCTCGGAGCCGATGACGTAGACAGGCGCTTCGCCCCCCGAGCTCTGCCACGCGTTCTCGGCCTGCGTGCAGAGCTTCGCTGCGCGCTCGGCAATGAGCTCATCGGACAATGCGCGTGGGTCGTCGCTCAAGGACATGGAGCAGTCGAGATGGATCTTGCGGAAGCCTGCGCGCACGTACTCCGCGACCAGGACGCCCGCACGTTGCAGGGCGGACTCCGCCGGCTGGGTCTGCCAGCAGTTAGGTCCCAGATGGTCGCCGCCGAGCAGCACCCGATGGCGCGGCAGCTCTATCTCATCCGCCATGCGACACACGACGTCGCGAAACTCCGCGGGCCGCAGGCCGGTGTAGCCACCTTCCTGGTTTACCTGGTTGGAGGTCGCCTCGATCAGTGCGTGGCCGCCGAGGGCGTGCGCGTGTTGCAGCGCCGCCCGCAGCACGAGCGGGTGCGCCGAGCAGACCGAATAGGTACCGACTGGCTCACCCGCGCGATGGCGGCGCAGCAGCTCGAGCAGCGCCTTCACTTCCCGTCCTCCGGCTCGATGGCGAGCAGCACCGCGGCGAGGAAGGCGAGCCCGATCCCCGTCAACTTGAGCGGTTGCGGCATGATGCCGAGGAGGGCCAGCGCGATGAGCGCAGTAATGAGCGGAGCGCCCGCATTGGTGAGCGGAGACACCACCATCGCCTTGCCGTAACGGAATGCGTACACGATCGTCAGCGCACCGATCGAGTTGAGGATCTGTGTGACGGCCGCGAGCCAGGGACCGCCCAGGCCGTAATTGATGGGCTGCGAGAAGTCCGTCATCCACAGAGCCACCGGGACGAGCGCCAGCGCCATCAGCGCCATGTAGACGAAAATGCTCTCGGCTCGCATGCTGCGATTGGCGAGCCTCATGAAGAAGGCCTGGACTCCCCAGGCGATGAGGATGATGAGCGAGTAGACGAACCAGGCAATCCCGTAGCCGCCAGCCCGCTCGCCCGGCGCGTAGTCGAAGAGCGGCAATGAAGCGAGCGCGAGTGCGATGCCGAGCGCGCCGACCCAGGTGACGCGCTCCTTCAGCCAGCCCGCCGAGAGCGCGATGGTCACCACCGGCGACAGCGCGATCAGCGGAAAGATCAGGTACGTCGGCCCGGTGCGCACAGCGTGGAAGAGGAGCATCTGTCCGCCGGCGCCGAGCAGCCCGATGAGCGAGCCATACAGGACCGCACGATGGTCGTGCTCGAGCTTCCAATCGATCCGCGCGAGCGCATAGAGCGCCGGAGCGATCATGGTGAGCGCCCACACCACGTAAATCAGAGTCTCCGGAAAACCGTTCTCGGCGGGTCGCCCCGCGAACGCGCCCCACACTCCCCAGAAACCCGTGGTCACGAGCGCAAAAATCAGTCCGATGTGCTGACCCGTGCCGGTCGCTGGAAGACTGTTCTCCTGTGCGAGGGAACCACCCATGTCGAGACATCCCCGCTCGCCTATTCGAAAGAAATCGAAAGCTAGATGACCCGGTTGTATTTGCGATTTATTTCCTAGACTATTTCGAATACTTTCGTAGCTGTCAAGGGCTTCTGTAAGGCGCGCCAGCAGGTCCTCGGGCCGATAGTTTGGTAGTTACCTAACTATCCCCTGAAGGGCAATGTTGCACCGTCCTCCGCGCAGCAACCGATTGGATAGACTCCGGCACACGGACACGAGGCTCAGAGCGTGACCCGCATTCCCACCACGCGGCGTCGATTTCTCCAGCTTGCCGCGGGCGCCGGGTTGGCCTCGCACGCGGCGCTCGCCGCTGCCCGGCATCGGTCCGGCGACACCAAGGCAGTTCTCGCGATCGCCGATGGGGCGCTGCGTCTCGAGTTCGACGCCGCGATGCACTCGCGCGCCTGGCATGTGCGGCACGACGCGTCGCAGTCTCAGCTCGCACTCACGTCCTGGAGCGAGACGGAGTACCTGCTGCTCGCCGATGGCACGAGGCTGGGCGAGTTCGTGCTGGAACACGAGGAACGCACTGCGGTGCGCGGTCCACACGGTGAGGGCACGCGTCTCACGTTGTCGGGCCGCAATGCATCCGCCATCGAGAAGAGCGTGCGCATCGAGATGTGGCGGCGCTATCCGGGCTTCGCGTTCTGTCGCGTGTCGTATCGCAACCTCTCGCCGCGCTCGCTTCCTTTGGACGGCTGGCGCAGCGCTGACCTTCAGCTGCTGCCATCGGGCGGTGCGCGTGCCCCCCCGCTGGCCGAGCCTCTTTTCTGGTCCTACTGCGGGAGCACGCACCCCGATCGGCGCGACTGGGTGCAACCGGTAAACCGCGGCTTCGAGCAGGAGAACTTCATGGGCATGACCGCCTCCGACTACGGCGGCGGCACGCCCATCGTGGATGTCTGGCGCCGCGACTGCGGTGTTGCGCTCGGGCACCTGGAACCGATGCCGCGGCTCCTGTCACTGCCCGTGAAGCGCGTCGAGGATGACGTGCAGCTCGCCATCGCCGGGCCGCTCGAGCGCGCACTCGGGCCCGGTGAGCAGTTCGAGACTCCCGAGACCTTCATCGCCACGCACGCCGGCGACTATTTCGCGACGCTCGATGCCTATCGGCGCATCATGGCCGAACGAGGCCTTCGCTCTCCGCGCGCGCCGGACTCCGCGTACGAGCCTATCTGGTGCGCGTGGGGGTACGAGCGTGAATGCACGCCGCAACTGATCGAAGACACGCTGCCGAAGGTGCGAGAGCTCGGCCTCCGATGGGCCGTCATCGATGACGGCTGGCAATCGAACGTCGGTGACTGGAAGCCGCACGCGGCGAAGTTTCCGCGCGGCGCAAGCGACGTGCAGCGCCTGGTGCGCGACATCCGCGCACAGCAGCTGGCGCCAAGGCTGTGGTTCGCGCCGCTCGCCACCGCCCCCGGCTCGGACCTGCTGCACGATCACACTGACATGCTGCTGCTCGACAAGGACGGCGCGCCGCAGCACATCTCCTGGTGGAACTGCTTCTATCTGTGCCCAGCGTACGCGAAGACGGTGGATTACACCGAGACGCTGGTGCGCCGCTTCATCGGAGAATGGGGCTTTGCCGGGCTGAAGATCGATGGCCAGCACCTCAATGCAGTCGCGCCGTGTTACAACCCCGCACACCGGCACCCACGCCCCGAGGAATCGGTGGAGAAGCTGCAGGATCTTCTGCACGCGGTGTACACGGCTGCCCTGCAGATCGATCCGCAAGCCGTCATGGAGCTGTGTCCGTGCGGAACCGCCTACTCCTTCTTCAATTTCGCCTCCATGAATCAGGCTCCGGCCTCGGACCCCGAGTCCTCGTGGCAGGTACGTCACAAGGGCAAGACGCTCAAGGCGCTCATGGGCGGCAGTGCCGCCTTCGCCGGCGATCACGTGGAGCTCAGCGACGGCGGCGATGACTTCGCCTCCACCGTCGGAATCGGCGCGATCGTTTCCACCAAGTTCACCTGGCCGCGGGATCCGAAGCCCAGGGACTCTTTCTTGCTTACTCCCGAGAGGGAGGCGCTGTGGCGCAAGTGGATCGCGCTCTACAACGAGCGGCTGCTGCCGAAGGGCACCTATCGCGGGGAGCTCTACGACATCGGCTTCGACAAGCCCGAGACGCACGTGGTCGAGAGGTCCGGCCGGCTCTATTACGCGCTCTACGCCCGCAGCTGGAGCGGCCCGGTGACCCTGCGCGGGCTTGCCGGCGGCCGCTATCAGGTGCGCGACTATTTCAACGCGCGCGAGCTGGGAGAAGTGGAGGCACCGGGCGCGACGCTACCGCTCGCCTTCGAGCGCTTCCTGCTGCTGGAGACGACGGCCGTCTGATGACGCATGGCAGTGAGCGCGGTCTGATGATCGAGGAGCGCAGGCGCCGCATCCGCGAGCTGCTGCGCGAGGAAGGGCGTGTCACGGTGGAGGCGCTCGCCGCGCGTTTCGGCATCTCACAGGTGACGATCCGCGCGGATCTCTCGATCCTCGAGTCGGCCGGCGCTCTGACACGCACGCATGGCGGTGCGCTCAGCCTGCCCGATGCCGATCAGTCGCTCGACGTCAAGCAGCTGCAGCACCGGGCCGAGAAGCAGCGCATCGCTGCCGCCGCGGCGGAGCTCATTCGTGACGGCGAGACCATTATTCTGGATTCGGGTACCACCACCGCGGAGATGGCCCGCCGCATCCGCACGCTCGATCTCAGGTCGATCAACGTGATCACCAATGCGCTCAACATCGCGGCGCTGCTGATCGATGTGCCGTCGGTACGTCTCATCATGCCGGGCGGCATCCTGCGCCGCGAATCCAACTCCCTGTCCGGGCCCGTGGCGGAGACCGCCCTGGCGGCCCTGCGGGCGAACCGCCTCTACCTCGGTGCGGATGGTGTGGACCCGCAGATCGGAGTGATGACACCGCACCTCGCCGAAGCCGAGCTCAACGCCAAGATGATCGGCATCTCCCAGCAGGTGGTCGTGGTCGCCGATTCCTCCAAGTTCGCCCGCCGCAACATCTCACTGATCGCACGCGTGGAGCAGGTGCACATGCTCATCACCGATCGTGCGGCGCCGCAAGATGCGGTCGAGCAGCTGCGCCAGCGCGGGGTCGAGGTGCGACTGGTGTGAAAGCGGCATCGGCAGCCGCGGCGGGCGTTCTCGCGCTCATCGCGTCGGCCGCGATGGCCGCGGGCACCGACGCTCAAGCGGCCGCTGCCGCCGGCGCGGCGCCCGGCTATTACACGCTCGGCGACTTCCAGCGCGTCGACAAGATCGACGCGCACGTGCACCTCCACGGGCGTGCCGAGCGGTTCATGGCGCAGGCGATCGCCGACCGCTTCCGCGTGCTGACCATCGACGTGGACTCTCCCGACTTTCCGCCGATCGCCGAGCAGCAACAGGCAGCGGTCTCGCTGCGGCAGCGTTACCCCGGCTGGGTGGCTTTCGCGGCCACCTTCCCGGTCGATGGTTTCCAGTCGCCGGGCTGGAGCGACGCAGCGGTGCGGCACATCGATGAGGCAGTCGCGCAGGGAGCAGTGGGAGTCAAGATATGGAAGAACATCGGCATGGTGCTGCGTAATCCCGATGGCAGCTATGTCATGCCCGATGACCCGCGGCTCGAGCCGGTCATCGCGCACCTCGAGCGCAAACACATCGTGCTGCTCGGGCACCAGGCCGAGCCGCTCAACTGCTGGCTGGCGCCCGAAAAGATGACGGTCCGTTCGGACCGGGACTATTTCCGCGAGCATCCGCAGTACTACATGTACCGGCATCCTGACATGCCGACACACGATGCCATCCTCGCCGCGCGTGACCGGATGCTGCGCGCGCACCCGCAGCTGCGCTTCGATGGCGTGCATCTCGCCTCGCTCGAGTGGGACGTCGACCGCGTCGGCGACTTTCTCGATCGCTTTCCGAATGCCGTGGTCGATCTCGCCGCGCGTCTGGTGCACCTGGAATACCAGGCGGCGAGCGACCCGGACAAAGTGCGGCGCTTCCTGATCCGTTACCAGGATCGCATCCTCTACGGCAGCGACACGGGCTACGGTCCCGGAGAGTCCGCTCCGGCGGAGATTGCCGCGCTGCACGCCGACTGGCTGAAGGACTGGGGCTTCCTCGTGACGGGCGAGCGCATGCACTCGGCTGACTTCGGCGCTGAATTTCGCGGCCTGCGCCTGCCACGCACCGTGGTCGACAAGATCTACCGCGGCAATGCCGAGGCGCTGTTCACTAACGCCTGGAATATTAAGCCGGCGCGTTAGCGTACGACCAGTGTTGGTAGTAAGGTGGCAAGCGCTACCGCAGAGCGCACCCACACCTGTTGCCTTTGCCTTATGGCAGGAGAAAGGAAAACTTATGGCCGGCCGTAACTTTCTCTTCGTCCCGGGTCCAACCAACGTCCCGGATCGGATCCTGCGGGCGATGGCCGTGCCGATGGAGGATCATCGCTCGAGCGCCTTTCCGGAGCTGACGCTGCGCTGCCTCGCGGATCTCAAACAGATATTCAAGACCACGAGCGGCGCCCCGATTCTCTTTCCCTCCTCCGGGACCGGCTGCTGGGAGGCGGCGCTCACCAACTGCCTCGATCCCGGTGACCGCGTGCTGGCGGCGCGCTTCGGCCAGTTCACGCATCTGTGGATCGACATGTGTCAGCGGCTCGGCTTCGAGGCCGAGGTGCTCGAGGTCGAATGGGGGGAAGGGGCGCCGGTCGATCGTTACCGCGCCGCGCTCGAAGCGGACCGGAACCGCAGCATCAAGGCGGTACTCGTGTGTCAGAACGAGACCGCGACCGGAGTCGCGAGCGATGTGGCCGCCATCCGTCGTGCGCTCGATGACACGCGCCATCCGGCGCTGCTGTTCGTCGATGCGGTGAGCGCACTCGCCAGCGTCGACTTCCGCATGGACGAGTGGGGTGTCGACGTGTGCGTCAGTGGCTCGCAGAAGGGCCTGATGCTGCCGGCGGGGATGGGCGTCACCTGCGTGAGCGAGAAGGCGCTCGCAGCGGCGAAGACGGCGCGGATGCCGCGCTGCTACTTCGACTATCGGGACATGGTCACTGCCAACGCCACCGGGTACTTCCCGTACACGCCCTCGGTTCCCATGCTGTACGGCCTGCGCGAGTCACTGCAGATGCTGCTCGAGGAAGGCCTGGAGAATGTCTTCTACCGTCACAGCTACATCGCTGGCGGCGTGCGCGCCGCCATCGTCGAGGGCTGGAAGCTCAAGCTCTGTGCGCGCGCGCCGCAGTGGTATTCCGATACGGTATCGGCGGTAATGGTGCCGGCGGGTATCGACGGCGCGGCGATCGTCGCGCGCGCCTTCACCCGCTATAACCTCGCCCTTGGCGCGGGGCTCTCCAGGGTCGCGGGGAAGCTCTTCCGCATCGGGCATCTCGGGGACTCCAACGAGCTGATGCTGATGGCGGCGCTCGCCGGCGCGGAGATGACGATGCTCGACTGCGGCGTGCGCATCGAGGCCGGCAGCGGCGTCGCCGCCGCGGCGGAGTTCTGGCGTAGCCGCCCGGCGCCCGCCGGAGCACACCCGTGACGTTGCGGGTCGTGTTCCTCGACCGTGCATCGATCATCGCCAACGTCCGGCGTCCGCGCGCGGCGACCGATTACATCGAGTACCAACGCAGCCAGGGGAACGACGTGGTCGAGCGGCTCAGGGGCGCGGCCGTCGCCATCACCAACAAGGTTCCGCTGCGCGGGGCGGTGCTGCGGGAGCTGCCCGAGCTCAGGATGATCGCCGTCGCCGCAACCGGCTACGACGTGGTCGACGTCGGCTACTGCCGCGATCACGGGATCGCCGTGGCCAACATCCGTAACTACGCGGTGCACACGGTTCCCGAGCATGCCTTCGCGCTGATTCTCGCGCTGCGGCGTAATCTGCTCGCGTATCGCGCGGACGTGGAGCGCGGCATGTGGAACCGCAGCGAGGAGTTCTGTCTCCTCGATCATCCTATCCTCGATCTGCACGGCTCGCAGCTTGGCATCATCGGCGAAGGCGTGCTCGGCCGGGCGATGGCGTCCATCGGCGCCGCCTTCGGCATGCGTGCAGTGTTCCTCGATCATCCGCAGCGCATGGGCGAGGATCTCGAATATCAGCCGCTGCCGCGGCTGCTTGCCGAATCCGACGTGCTGACCCTGCACTGTCCGCTGCTGCCCGGCACGCGCAACATGATCGGCGAAGCCCAGCTGCGCGCCATGAAACGGACCGCGATACTGATCAACACGGCGCGTGGCGGACTCGTAGATGAGGGCGCGCTCGTGCGCGCCCTGCAGGAGGGCTGGATTGCCGGTGCGGGCTTCGATGTGCTCACGGTCGAGCCGCCACGGGAGGGAAATCCGCTGCTCGATCTGCGACTGCCCAATCTGATCGTGACGCCGCACATCGCCTGGGCTTCGCAGGGTGCCATGCAGTTTTTGGCAGACCAGCTCATCGACAACATCGACGCCTGGGCCGCGGGCACGCCGCAGAACGTGGTCAGCTGAGGCGAGCAGACGATGGTGCACGGCGCAGACCCCGGCCAGTTCGTTTTCGTGCAGACGATGGAGCTCGGCGGCCGCGGTCCGACCGTGGCGGTCAAGGATTCGATCGACATCGCGGGCTTTCCGACACGCATGGGGAGCGCCTGCCTCGCCGCTGCGCCGTTGGCCGAAGAGCACGCGGCCGTCGTGCAGTCGCTGCTCGCCGCAGGCTGCCGAATCGTCGGCAAGACCAACCTGCACGAGCTCGCTTACGGCGTGACCGGAATCAATCGCTGGGCTGGCACTCCGCTCAATCCGCGCGCGCCGGGTCGCGTGCCGGGCGGATCCTCGAGCGGCTCGGCGGTGGCGGTCGCGGCAGGCCTTGCGGACTTTGCCCTCGGTAACGACACCGGAGGCTCCATCCGCATACCTGCTGCCTGCTGCGGCGTGTACGGCCTGAAGCCCTCGTTCGGACGCGTCAATCGAGGAGGAGTGCGGCCGGCGCGCACGACGCTCGACTGCGTGGGCCCGCTCGCGCGCGATGTCGCGATGATCGAGCGCGCGATGACTGTCATCGACGCCTCGTTCCAATCGCAGCCAGTTCCGTCGGCAGCCCCGGCAGTGGGCTGGCTCGAGATCCAGTCGCCGCCTCCGCTGGCCGCCGTCGTGCGTGCCGCGCTCTCGCAGACCGAAGTGACCGTGCGCCCGGTCACGCTGCCCTCCTGGGCCGCCGCCTACGATGCGGCACTGACGCTCGTCGGCGCCGAGACCTGGGCGGCCTTCGGGCACCTCCTCGACCGTGCGGAGCTCGGTGCCGATGTGCGCAACCGTCTGCGCAGCGCGCGCGAGATCGCTCCCGCGCAGGTTGCGGCCGCCGAGAACGTACGGCGCCTCTTCAGCGCCGAGGTCGACGCGGCGCTCGAGGGGCTACAGGCGCTTGCGCTCCCGACGCTGCCCGATGTGCCGCCCACGCTCGAAGCCGCCGTGGATCCCGCCACGGCACTCGTTCTGAGCGCCTGCGTGCGGCAGTTCAACCTTTCCGGGCATCCGGCGATCACGCTGCCGATCGATGTGGAGGGACTGCCCGCCGGGCTGCAGCTCATCGGCCGAAGCGGTGAGGATGAAGCGCTGTGCGCGCTCGCGCGCGTGGTCGCTGCGCAGCTCATCGCTTCCGGGAAGTCCTATCGTGACTAGCTCTGGCGCCAGCACGCCGGGGATGGGGTGGACGCGCACCGACTATGCGGCGCGTGTCAGTTCCGCGGGCTCCGAGCGTGCACGGATCCAACTCACCGCCGCATGGATCCTGGGGGTTTTCGATGATTTCTACGCGGAGTTCATGCGGCTCACCTGGACAGCGAAGGCCGCGTTCGAGAGCCGCGATCATCCCACCGCCGTCGCCAATGCACGGCGGCGCCTCGGACTGTACAACGCCACGGTCTACCCGCTGGCCGATGATCTGCAGAGCGTCTTTCCACAGCTGAAGGCGCATGAGCCACTGTGGCGCCAGGTCGAAGCGGTCTACCGGGCGATGGTCGATGGCCGCTACGAAGCGGATCTGGCGCTCGCCTACCTGCACTCGGCCCAACGGCGCGTGCACCACGGTGAGTGGAAGCCGGTCGAGTACGGGCTCCGGGGCTCGCACCGCGTGGTGCCGCCGGCGAACGCGGTCTCGGAATATTTTCCGTGCTCATGGCCGGTGGCTCCGCTCGTCATTCAGCGCGCGCTGCAGGTTGCTGGGCTTGCTATCGGGTTCTGCGATGCGGCACGCGACTCCGAGCACATCGCGCGGCGCGTCAATGACGTGCTCGCGGAGCGTGCCGGCGCGGGACTGCGCGGCATCGAGATGCTGCGCGCGGGCTTCTTCCGCAATCGCGGGGCGTATCTCCTCGGCCGACTGGTGCTAAAAGGAGCGGAGGTCAAGCCGTGCGTCATTGCGCTCGTCAACACCCCGGACGGGCTGCGGGCCGAAGCGTTGCTGCATGCCGTGCCGCACGTGCACAACCTCTGCAGCTCCACCGAGGCGCCCTTCCAGGTCACCAACCGGCACTATCACGAGCTCAGTGCCTTTCTTCACAGCATCATGCCGAGCCGGCCGCTCGGGTTGCATTACTCGACCATCGGTTACTACCATTTCAGCAAGGTGGCGGTGATGAATGAGGTCCGCCGCCGCCTGGTGCACGATCGCGAGCGGCTCGCGGTCGCGCCCGGCAGTCCTGGCACAGTGACCATCGCCTTCACCTCGCCGCAGCTCGACTACGTCCTCAAGGTGATCCGCGACCAGCCTACGAGTGGCTACAAGTGGGACCGGTTCGAAGGTGTCGATGCCGTGCTCGCCAAGTACAAGCGCGTGCACGAGATCAATCGCACCGGGAGCATGCTCGACAACATCGTCTACTACAACCTGCGGCTCGAGCACGCGTGGTTCGAGAGCGAGCTGGCGGAGGAACTGCTGCAGGCGGCGGGCAACAGCGTGCAGCGCCAGGGAAGGGCACTGGTGTTCAAATACCTGATCGCGCAGCGCAAGCTCACACCGCTCAACGTGTTCCTCGGGACTGCGTCCGGGCAGAAGGCCGAGCGCGCGATGATCAACCTCGGATTCTGCATCCGCAACAACGCCGCGGCGAACGTCTTCAACAAGGACTTCGACGCACGCAACTACGGCGTCAGCCGTTACCTGAAGATCTACCTCTACGACTATGACGCGGTGGAAGCGCTGACGGATGTGAAGGTGCGCACCAACCGCGACCGCTGTGAGGGCGAGGAGGAGGTGCCAGGCTGGTTCTTCGAGCCGGGGGTGGTGTTTCTACCCGAGGAGATCGAAGCGGGCCTGCGGGTGCGCAGCCGCACGCTGCGCCACGCCTTCCGCGCCGCCCACGCGGAGCTCATGACGGTGGAGTACTGGGAGGGGCTGCAGCAGGCGCTGCGCGCCGGCGAGGTGCCCGGCATCCACACCTTTCCCGAGTCCTGTCATCTCGAGGATTGGGGCGAGCAGACCATCGCCACTGAATGAAGCCGCCCGCTCACCTCACACGGCGCCTCAGCCGCGGACCTCAGCGCGCCGCCGGATGCGATGCCTCGAAGCGTGCGCGAATCTAATGAGGTGGAAACGGCTCCCGGAACAAATTTACACACTGGATGTGTATATAATTCCGGCGGCAACCTATGGTCAACCGCGGCACGACGCAGCAGTCGAGCGCCCCCTACAACCGTCGCATCGTTCTCGATGTCATCCGGCGACAGGGGAGGATCTCCAGACGCGAGATCGTCGAGCTCGTTTCCTTGAGTCCCCAGACCGTCGCCAACATCACCAACGACCTGCAGACGATCGGGCTCATCGTCGCACGGCGGTTGAAGGGAGCTAAGTCGCGGGGTC
>Ga0210409_10006702_pt1 | contig 11949 bp, 14 predicted proteins | sample IncBWH17MmetaG_FD_161649 | JGI IMG/M metagenome (GOLD analysis project Ga0210409, IMG submission 161649) | Forest soil microbial communities from Barre Woods Harvard Forest LTER site, Petersham, Massachusetts, United States - Inc-BW-H-17-M | ecosystem: Environmental > Terrestrial > Soil >...
TCCCAGCCTTCCAAGTCCCGTCGAAATCGCTATCGACAAAACGATCGCCGGCAGCCCCGACAACTCCAGAGTCCTCTGGCTCCCGCTGGGATAGCTGTGCATCTCAAGAAGATCCCAGCCGGTGCAGTTGCCGGGTTCGTCACCCTCCTCGCAGGGCCTTTCGAGCTCGGGGTGCTTATTCAGCGGATCAGTATCCAAACGCAAAGCCGTCCAATAGAAATATTTGTTGGGGTGGCGGTGGACCGCGCGATTCACGGCGAAACTGTTGCAGGTGACGGTGCCGAAAAGCGTGAGGCCAATCGCAGGCAAAACGTAGCTGGCACGGATTCGCACACAGTTTAAGACACCTTTGCTCTTGGTTGAGTTCCCAGACCCGGGCGTATGTGCCCAAACGCAGCGCCCGTGGTCTGCCCTTCTCCGATGTGCCACAATCTCTTCTCGCACATGCCGTGATTGTTCGCCCACGGAAGGGAACTGATGGCCGCGGAGAAGAAGTATCGCCTTTCGGTGCTCGATCTTTCGCCGGTGCCGTCCGGCTCGACCAGCGCGGACGCGCTGCGCAACACGCTCGATCTCGCGCAGCTCGCTGACAGGCTGGGCTTCACGCGCTACTGGCTGGCCGAACATCACAACACGCCGCTGATCGCCAGCTCCGCTCCGGAAATCATGATCGGCCACGTGGCGTCGATTACGAAGAATATCCATGTCGGCTCCGGCGGCATCATGCTGCCCAATCACACGCCGCTGAAAGTGGCGGAGACGTTTCGCGTCCTCGAGGCGCTGCATCCCGGCCGCGTGGATCTCGGCCTGGGACGCGCGCCCGGCACCGACCCGCTCACCGCGGTCGCCCTGCGCGGTTCGCGCAACGCCCTCAGCGCCGACGATTTTCCAGCGCGCCTCAGCGACCTGCTGACGTTCCTCGACCACGGTTTTCCGCAGGGCCATCCGCTCGAACGCATCCGCGCCATGCCCGACGACGTGCCCATGCCGGACGTCTGGCTGCTCGGCTCGAGCGATTTCTCCGCCGAGCTTTCCGCGCAGATGGGTCTGCGTTTCGCTTTCGCGCATCACATTCAGCCGCTGCCGGCCATCGGCGCGCTGCGCATGTACCGCGAACATTTTCAGCCTTCGGAATATCTGGAACGCCCCGAAGCGTTGATCGGCGTCTCCGCGATTTGCGCCGAAACCGAAGCGCGCGCCGCGGAACTCGCCAAGCCTCTGGCGCTGACGCTGCTGCGCTTTCGCTCAGGCAAAATGGGACGGTTTCCGTCGATCGAGGAAGCCGCAAATTATCGGTTTTCGCCGGACGAACTTGAGATCGTGGAGATGAATCGCGACCGCTCGTTCATCGGCACGCCCGCGAGCGTCCGCGAACGCCTCACGCGCCTCGCCGACCAGGCCGGCGTGGACGAAATCATGATCACCACGATGACCCACGACCACGCCGACCGCCGCCGCTCCTACGAACTCCTCGCCGAAGCCTTCGCCCTCGCCCCAGTTTCGTAGAGCCCCGGTCCGCCGCAGCAGATTCGCCAGGCGCAGTGTTGCAGCACGTCCCGGCAAGCCGGGACGGCAAACAGCGGCGGCAAGCCGCCGCACTCCAAATACGCGGCGCCGGCGGACGATTGAGCATGCTCGACGGCGCCGCGGCAAGCATCTGCGCTTTGCGCGTTCTGCGCGTGGCGGGAGGATTCGTCGCAGGCTCGGTTACACCTTGATCGAGACCTCGAAAGAGTCCGGCACCGAAATCTTGTCGCACGGAACGCTGAAGACGTTCTTACGAAAGGCTGCCGTGGCTTTGCGCTCGAACCAGCCAGCCGAGCACCACGGATAGTTTGCAGCGCGCCGGACAATGCCGTGATGCACCGCATTTTCGTGGACGTAGTGCAGGCGGGCGAGATACGAATTCTGAGTTGTGAGCAGCGTGTCCCAATATTGAAACCAGACTTTACGTCCGGCTTCGCGGTCGCGCTGATTCACCTCGAGCGCGGTGAGCGAATGCAAGCGCCGAATGGTGGTTGAAAGATTTCCGGGCGAAGAGGACGAGGCCACAAAATGGTAGTGATTGGGAAAAACCGCCCAGGCCTGAAGCGCCCATCCGTGGTCCGAACAGAGTTTCATCAGCATTTCACAGAGCAAGCTCAAACGTGGCCGCGACCCGAATGTCGGCTGCTTGCCATAAGTCCCCGCGGTCACCATGTATGTTCCGCGCTCGGTGAAGCGGTGGGACGGGCTATGGGGCCAGTCGGTCATAAATTTGCGCGAGTGTACGCCCCACGCGAGACCAGGGGCAAGCGTGCCGCACAGAACGCGCAAAGCGCAGATGCTTGCCGCGATGCCGCCCATCATCCTCGATAGAGCGAGGTCACAGCGTATGTGGAGTGCGGCGGCTTGCCGCCGCTGTTTGCCGGCCCGGCTTGCCGGGACGTGCTGCAACCGTGAGCTAACCAAGGCCGCTGGAATGCAACCGCGGTCGTTTCGCAGGCGATTCCGGCTCCAGTTTTCGCGTTTTCCTCGGGTTGTTTTTGAGTTTATTTCGTGGTAGTATCTCCATGCGTTTGTTGCTCTTGTGTCGCTTTTGACGCGAATCACAGGGCTGCCGGGCGACCGTCCGACGGCCTTTTTTTTGGCGGCAGGGCATTCCAGGGCGCAGATAGCCTTCTAGGCGGCTAACCGTCGCCTTATGAATTAATTAGGAGCAGTAAAAGTGGCTACAGAACAGGGCACCGTAAAGTGGTTCAACGCAGCAAAGGGCTATGGTTTCATCCAGCGCCAGTCCGGTGAGGACGTCTTCGTGCACTTCTCGGCGATTCAGTCCGAGGGTTACAAGAGCCTCAACGAAGGACAGGCCGTCGAGTTCGAAGTCAAGCAGGGTCCCAAGGGTTTGCAGGCCGAGCGCGTCACCGCCCTCTAAAACCTGACAGGCCGTAACCGTTCTTACCGAAATCCTAGGAGGCAACGTGCAGACTCTCGTCGAGGGCCAGGCGATCCGTCACGACCAGTACGGTCTTGGCGTCGTCACAGAATCAAATGTCGAGCGCACCACCATTGAATTCGACAATCACGGCGTGAAGAAGTTCGTAACTTCGATCTGGAGCGCGGAACTGATCGGCGAGCCCCCCACGGAGCGTCCGACAAAGCGCCGCGGCCGTCGCAAAGCGGTCAAGAAAGCCTAGCAGCCGGGCGCATCCGCTCGCGCGTTCATCCGATAAACTCAACGAAAATTTCCGAACGGCTCCTTGCATCTCACGTGCTGGGAGCCGTTCCTGCGTTCGCGCCTAGGGTTCGATCAGATTGATGCGGATGGCGTAGCGGATCAGTTCGCTGAAGCTGGCAAAACCCATCTTGTGCATGATGTGATTGCGGTGGCTTTCGATCGTCCTCGTGGACACTCCCAGCGTCCCGGCCACTTCCTTGTTGCTCCGGCCCTCCGCCAGCAGCTTGACCACCTGCATTTCGCGCTCCGTCAGCGGAGTGACGGGCTTCCCGTTCGCGTCCGTACCCGGTCCGGTGCCGTCCACGAAATTCTGAGTCATGGCGAACGCCAGCCGGCCGGTGAAAAACGGCTGGCGGCGCCGCATGTGATCGATCGCCGCGAGCAGCTCTTCGTCCGCGTCGGACTTCAAAATATACCCGAGCGCGCCGCAGCGCAGCACCTCCCGCGCCAGCTCCTCCGAAAAATGCATGCTCAGCACCAGCACCTCTGTTTCCGGGAACTGTTCGCGCAACGCCGCGGTCAAGTCGAGGCCGTTCATCTCCCCCATGGTCAGGTCCACCAGCGCCAGATCCGGCTTGAATTCCTTGGCCATTTCGAGTCCCTCTTGGCCATCCGAAGCCTCGCCGCACACTTCCATATCGCGCTGCGATTCCACAATGGCGCGAATGCCGAGGCGCACCACGGGGTGATCGTCCACCAGCAGGACTCGGTAGAGTCTGCCGCGCTTGGATGCTGGAGAGCTTGAAGAGTGAGTTGCCGAACCGACCGTCGCTGCTGATTCTGATTCCAATGCGGAAGTTTCCCCCGTTGAATGTCTCATTTTTTCTCTCATATCTCACCCGATCGCGCGCTTTCTGACGCGCTTCTCAATCTTGGCGGCCGGGCACCATTCCCAAATTGGGCACAAATTACTCTTAGCTTACCGGGCTGTCAAGTCAGTTACTGTACCGAAAGCGAACGATTACTACCGACCCCATCCGCAACTCCCGCAACCCAAAAACGGTACTGTTTTGCATTGTGCCCGGCCGACGGAGAGCCTAACTTCAGTCCAAGGTCTGGAAGGCGCCATTGCGCTAACGTTCCGTCGGCGTTGCCCGATAAGCAGACTGGGAGGCGCGGCGCGGATTCGCCCGGATTCACTTCTTCGGACCGCCCACGCGCGATAGCCATCCTCGACTTGCAGGGGCGCCGCAGAAGTCGAGTCTCCGCGAAGAGGAATTGCCATGCCAACAACTGAGTTACGGATTCTGGTGATCGGAGCACTTTCGCCGGCGATGCACGGAATTCTGCGCCGCTTTTCGGCACGCGGCTGGGGATCGCAGCACGCCAGAAACGTTCAGGAGGCCAAGGATCTGATCGGAATTTTCGACTACGACGTGGTGCTCGCCTCCGAAACTCTCACCGACGGCCGCGGCTACGACCTGGCCGATTCGGTCGCCGTGCATTCGCGGACGCTGATGGTCGGCGTGGCGCTTTCCGAAACGCACCTCTGGCTTCCAGTCGTCGATCGCGGCAGGAACGTTCTGGGAAGCCGCGGCCTGAATGACCAGACCATGGAATCGGAAATGGGCAGCCTGCTCGGCGGGCCCAGGCGCGATCCCTCGCGCGATCGCGTCAGCGAAATTCCCCGCCGCCCGGCATATGCTGCCGCCCGTCCCGCGCCGCAGAGCTCGACCGCATTGCGCCGCAAATACAGAGACCGCGACCGTCTGCCGATGGGAAGCTGAGGAGTTCGCCGTGAAACCAAACCCTGCCGTGCGCCCATCCTCTTTTAGCCGCGCCGCCGCCCGAAGAGCGATTGCCGCCGGGCCCCGGCGCGCGTTTCGCGCGTCCGAGCGCGAGTGCATCGCCTTGAGTGACGCCACCGATTGCCTGCTTGAGGCCTACGACGTTATCTCCCGCCGCGCCTATGAAAATTTCCTCGCTCGCGCTCCCCGTTCCGGAGACGAGCTGCAAGACTGGGTCCGCGCCGAACGCGATCTGCTGCTCGATTTCCCGATCCACGTGAAGGAGTGCGACGAATTCGTGTACGCCCTGGCCAGCCTTCCGGGCGCGCGCGCGGCGCACCTGGAAGTGGGCATCGACTCGCGCTGGCTGGTTATCCTGGCGCACGATGCCCGGGACGATTGCCGCGATGCCGCGCCGCCGGAAAATCAAGCCGGCGAACCGGGCACGCGCGAGATACGCAGGGAAATCCGGTCACGCGAAAACCTCCCGTCCCTTTTGCGCGAAATCGCAGGCCGCAGCGAAGACGGATCACCCGAGAATCGCACCCCGGTTTCGCACCCGCCGCGCAGCCCTGGCCCAGGGCCGCACTCCGACTTTGACGGCCCGCCGAAATCCATCTGCATCCTGGCATTGCCCGTCGAAGTCAGCGCCGGCGGCTCCATCGCGGTCCTCGCCGATGGCCTCCTCGCCATTCGCATGCCCAAGATCACCGAAGCGCGAACTTAGAAAATCGAAAATCGAAAGTAGCTACCAGCCGCTGACGTATTTGTGTTTTCCGCCCCTGGCCACGCGCAACCATAGCGCCACGCCCGCAATCACCGACACCACGCTCGCCGCCTGCGCATTCGTCAATCCGAAAAACGACCGCGGGTTGATGCGAATGAACTCGACCAAAAACCTCGCTACGCCGGTCAAAACCAAATACGCCGCGAACACGCTGCCCATAAAGGGGCACATAAACATCATTTTCCAGTGCAGACGAAGCCTTCTCCAGACGGGCAATGGTGGCTGAGGATTTGCCTTCGCGGCGGCTTCAAATTTCGCGCGCGCTCGCTCAAACTCCTCAGGCGATAGCTTGGGCCCAGGAACAAGTGCCGAATTCATCGTGGTTCGGCGCGGATGCACCTGAAGCGTTCCCAGCCGCCACAGGATGCACGCAATCGCGCACGCCGCAATCAATTCATAAATCGGAGTAGGGTGCACGCGCGCGGTCGTCGGCACCAGCCCGTTCGGAAAACTCATGCCCCAGGGCAGGGAAGTGGGCACGCCGTAATCCCCGTCGCCCGAAAGCAGGCAGCCGATTCGCCCCACGCCGTACCCCAACGCCGCGGCCGCCGACCCCGCATCGAAAATTTCCAGCAGCGGAAATTTAAATCGCCGCGCCAGCCACACAAACGCCGCAAATCCCGCGATCAGCCCGCCGAACCACGCCAGGCCGTAGCGGCTGAAAATCTGCCCGACGGGATCGGCGAACAACTCGCGCGGCGTCTCCAGCACGTGATACACCTTCGCGCCCACAATCCCGACCAGCGCCGGCACCGCCACGAACATCTCCGCCGTGCTGGTATCTTTCGCCGCCAGGCCGCGCCGCGCCATGTCCGCGCGCAGCACGTAATACGCGGCCACCATCGCCGCCGCAACCATCAGTCCAAACGTCGGCACCAGCAGCGGCCCCAAATGCAGAAAAGGAATCATCGCGCGCCAGTATAGCCGAAGCAGAAACCCGAAATTCAAAAATGGAAAATCGAAATTCGAAATCAATTGCCGGTCGCTGCCAGCGCGAAGCTCCTGAATTGCGCGATTGCCGCGACTAACCTTCTTCCCCGCACCGCGTCGAATCCGGGGTAACATGATCACCCTCGTGCGGAAACCGATCGCCATCCTGAAACACGCGACGCTGCTCGCGGCCATGACCACGGCCTTGACCGCAGCCTCGATCGCCGCCGCTCAGCAGCCTCCGCTGAAATCCGCGCTGCTCGATCACCTGGTCGGTAAATGGACGCTTCAGGGCCCCATGGCCGGCCGCGACGCGCAACACGACGTGGACGCCGAATGGGTCCTCGATCATCACTATTTGCAGATCCACGAAATCTCGCGCCACCAAAAGACCCAGGGCAAGCCCGACTACCAGGCCACCATCTACATCGCCTGGAACGACGCCGCCAAGCAATTCGCCGCCGTCTGGCTCGACGATTACGGAGGCCTGACCCTCGAATCCATCGGCGTCGCCGATCCGAAACCGAACGAGCTTCATTTTATTTTCAAGAACGACAAAGGCGCGGTTGTCTTCAGCAACGATTTCCTCTACGACGAAAAAACGGACACCTGGGAGTGGCGCCTCGACAACATCGTGGACGGCGCCGCCAAAACCTACGGCCGCGTAAAACTCACCCGCCGCTAGCGTCAGCTTTCCCAGCGCCGCCATCCACCGCCTCCCCGCATGTCGCTGATTTTGTTGGGGGCACGGCAAGCGGGGCCCCCAGGTCGACGGTTAGTCGAGCCTGGGGAATCAGTTGTGCCCGGCGCGCTCCCTCGGCGACGTGCTGCCCATCCGCCTCGATCGCGCGCCGCAGGATCTCTGCCGATTTTCGACTTTCGCTTTTCTATCTTCCTGTCCCAAAGTACTGTATTTCTGCACCCGCTCCATTGCCTGCAACCAACCCAGGCGTGATCGCGTCTAAGGGTGTAGAATCACTTAAACGTAACGGGTGCCTCGATCGGCACTTTGAGGTGCGAAGATGACTCACGCCAACCCAGTCCCGCCATCGCAAAATAAATTGGCAGTCGGCATTCTCGCGGCGGTTGTACTGCTGTTTGCCCCTTCGGCTGCGCTTGCGCAGCATGGCGGAGGTGGCGGCGGCCACGCCGGCGGCGGAGGCGGTTTCGGCGGCGGCGGAGGATTCCACTCCAGCGGCAGCTCGCACTCATCGTCGCAATCGTCGTCGCATTCCACAGGCAGTTCAGCGCCGCACCCAGCTCCGGTAGCGCACGCAACGCCTCCGGGCAATTCATCCGTGCATCCTGTATCCACGTCAGCATCCCGCGCGCGCGTGCCGGGCATGGTTGTGGCAGGCCCCGGCGGTCCGGTCCTGCTCCGCAACCAGGCCGCTCCGCGCAATTCCGTCCTCGGCTTTGCGCCGCAGACGAGTCCCTGGCAATCCACGCCAATTCATTCGGGCGCGATGAGCTTCTCCGGCCAGGGCCACGAGATCTGGCAGGATTCCAACGCGCGCAGCGCGGGAACTCCTGCATCCTCCGCGGCCATTCATCAGACGACCGGCCAGAACTCGCCGCGGCTGCTCCCGGTTCCGCCGCCCAGGATTTTCACAAACGCGCCGGTGCGAGTTGTTTACTTCCCCTTCTACGGATTTTTCGGCCCCGGTTTTGGATTTTACGGCGGCGGATTCGGCTGCGATCCTTTCTCCGGCTTCGGCTGCTTTGGCTACGGCGCCGGTTTCGGCTACGGCTTCGGCGGCGGATTCGGCGCGGGTTACGGTTACGGCGGCGGCGGTGGCGGATTCGGTTACGATTCCGGCGACAACAGCCAGTACCCCGTGTCCGGCGGTCCGTATCTTTTCGAGAACGACAAGGCCGGCGACAACGCTGACGCCGCCGCGCCCACCGACGACAATCCGTCCACCTGGCAGAATCCTCCGGCGAGCAACTCGGTCACGGCCGCAGCCCCCGCTCCTTCCACGCTGATCTATCTGAAGGACGGCACCATCTACGAGGTAATGAGCTACTGGCTCGACGCCGGCAAGCTGCACTACATCACCAACTACGGCGGCGAGAACGCGATTGACATGAACTTGCTCGACCTGCAGCAAACGGTGGACGCAAACACCCAGCGCGGCGTGACGTTTACCCTCCGCCCCGCGCCAGCAGCGCAACCAGCTCCGGACGCGAACCCGTCGCCTGACGCCGCGCCCGGCACCGCCCCGCAAAAATAATCCATCGCGCCCGGGACCGGCCGCACCGCAAAAATAATCCGCCGCGCCGTTGCGATTTTCCGCCGGGGCGCACGACCTCGCCTCGTTGTCGCCCGTTCATCTTCGTTTTTCCGCAGCGCTCCCTCTCCTGCGATTCGAGATTTTCTGCTACTCTTGCCTCTCGGGCCGCACCAACGGCCATCGGAATCCGCACAGGGGAGGGAATCGCAAATGAGCGAGCACTATCACGACGCAGGCGACATGGGCCTTCTCAAGGAAATGCGCAAGCTGGCGCCCGCGGAATTCGACGCCTGGCTGAACCTCGACAAAATCGTCGGCCGCGAAGGCGGCGCCATCCCCAGAAAATACCGCGAGCTGATCGCCCTGGCGGTGGCATGCACCACGCAGTGCCCCTACTGCATCGAAGCGCACGCCAAGGGCGCCAAAGCTGCCGGAGCCTCGCGCGAGGAACTCGTCGAGTCCGCGTTCCTGGCCGCGGCATTGCGCGCCGGCGGCGGCGCGACCCACGGCGCCATGGCCCTGAAATTCTTCGACCAAAAATAGGCCCGGTTTCGCCGCCGTTTCCTCGTAGGGGCACAGCATGCTGTGCCCGGCGCTCGACCTTGGCTGTTCCACTTCCATTCATCACTGGCCGCCTAGCGGCACGACATAATGTGCCCGGCGCAGTTGCTTGGCGTGATGTGGCCCATAGATCTCTCGCGCCATTCGCCTCGGATGATGTGGAGTGCGGCGGCTTGCCGCCGCTGTATGCCGTCCCGGCTTGCCGGGACGTGCTGCAACGTCACGCCAATCGAGACGATTCAGCCGTGCCGGGGCGCGATGCGGGCCGGTGGGTAAGCCTCGGCTCGGGCGAAGCAAGCTTCGCCCGAAAACAGCGGCGGCAAGCCGCCGCACTCCGCACGGCGCCGAGCTGGTGTGAAACGTAGCTCGGATTATCCAACCCGAGGCATCCAGCCAATCGCCGCCCGATTTTCTGCTTTCTCCTCTCCGTTTCCCGACTCCCCGCCTTAGACGATTTTTCTTTACACAAATAAACACTTGACACGCGCACCGCGCGCGCGTAAATAAATTATCGTTATCCTCGTTGTGTGCCTGAATCGTCTCCTTCACTTTTCGCGCTCAAAGAATTAATCTTTCTCCTGCCGTTGTTGCGCCCTTCTCTGCGAACTCTGCGCCTGCCGCGCCGGTTGCTGGCGGGTCTCTGCGGTAATCCTTCGCCGTTGCCTTTCTCTAGCCACTAGTCACTCGCCACTAGCCACTTCCTCTGGAGCCACCATGCCGAATTACAACACGCAGGTCCCGCCCTACTCGATCTTCCCGGGCGACGTCGCCCTGGCCTTCAACAGCGAATCGCCCGCCGCCGGCCAGGCCAGCCAGCAATTCGCGCTGCCGAGCTACGCCGGCTTCCCGGAAAACGGCCGCACCATCCGCTGGCAGACCATCTACGCCACCGCGCCCTCGGCCGTCAGCATGGTCCTGCAAACCGCCATGACCGACGCCGACGCGCAGTACACCACCATCGACACCTCCGCCGCCACGGCCGGCGAAGCCCGCACCGTCACCGCCGTGCGCGGCAATTTCATCCGCGTCAAAGTTTCCTCCATCACCGGCGGCGCCGGCATCATCGTCCAAATCCTGGGCTAGCCTGTTTCCCGGAGATGTAATACCATCCCGGGAAACCGGAGGCTCAATCGTGCCGAAGCGCTGGATTTCGGCGTTTTTCCTGCTCGCTGTAGCCGTATCGCTCGCGGCCCAGAATGCCTCGCCACCCGATCTTTCCGGCACCTGGAATCTGGACCGCCAGAAGAGCGATCTGCCTAAGAACCAGTCGGCGGCGGCGACGATCGTCATATCTTGCGCAGGGCCCAACATCGCGATGCATTGGACGAACGAGGGCAGGGAGGCATCCCGGGAATATATCGCCGACGGAAAATCGCGCGTCGTTGATCCAGGGCCGACCGCGGCAACTGAACTAAAGGCCTACTGGAAAAAGTCTGTGCTGATAATTGAGGAGCTTCCGCGGCGTCCCGGAGTCGCGCTGAACGATGGGCCCCAGCCGCCGTACGGCCAGCCGAAAATGATCTTTGTTCCTACCGCCCAGACTACCCGTTGGACGCTCTCAAAGGACGGCCTCACTCTGAAGCGTCAAATCTATTTCATGGGCGGGATGCAGGTCATGGTCTACGACAAGCAATAGCCATGCTGCCACTGTCCCGCATGCTCGCAATTGCAGGCTTGGCCATTTTGATGGCGGTGCCGACGCGCGCGCAGACTCCCGCCCAGCCCGATCTCTCCGGCACATGGATGCTGAACGTCGCGAAGACGGACCTGCCGAAGCACTCGGATTTCAAATCGGAAACGATCGTTGTGACCTCCTCCGGCCGAGGCATCCGGTTCGTTTACACGTTTGACGGCCGCGCCGGAAACACCGCCACGTACACGATCGACGGCGAAAAACACGACGGCCAGGTCATTTCGGGCAGGAAGCTGGTGTCGAAGGCGTCCTGGAAAGGCTCGACGCTCGAGACGGAAGACCTCGTCGTTTCGCTGACCAATGGTCGCGTGCTCCACGATCTGACGTTTGATTGGAAGCTCTCGTCCGACGGCCGCACGCTCACGCGCGAGGTACATTACCCGAGGCTCGTAACCGTCTTCGACAAACAGTAACCCGGCGATGGCGTTTCTTCGTAGGGGCACAGTAAGCGGCCCCTAGGTCGACGGAATGACAGGGCTCCCGAGGCCTCGGGAAGAGGCGCTCGGGAGATCATCGAGCTTGGGGGATCAGTCGCGCCCGGCGCAGATGCTTGGCGACCCTGCTCCCTATCAGTCGCGCGTTCGCATCGCCTCGGAGTATGTGGAGTGCGGCGGCTTGCCGCCGCTGTTTTCGGGCGAGGCTTGCCTCGCCCGATCCGAAGAGTACCTACATGCGCAGGCCGAGCCGAGGCAAGTGCCGGTGTTTGCGGATGGCACGATCTTGCAGCACGTCCCGGCAAGTCGGGACGGCGCACAGCGGCGGCAAGCCGCCGCACTCCAAATACGCGGTGCCGGTAGCCG
>Ga0210409_10006703_pt1 | contig 11947 bp, 11 predicted proteins | sample IncBWH17MmetaG_FD_161649 | JGI IMG/M metagenome (GOLD analysis project Ga0210409, IMG submission 161649) | Forest soil microbial communities from Barre Woods Harvard Forest LTER site, Petersham, Massachusetts, United States - Inc-BW-H-17-M | ecosystem: Environmental > Terrestrial > Soil >...
TCGTCCGCGCGCAGCACGATAGGCCGCGCGAACAGTTTGCCAATGCGGATGTGCGGTACGAATGGGTCAGCAACAGTCGCGGCGACAAGCTCCGCACATTTGTAACCCGCCCGAAAAACCTCAGTCACAAAGTTCCCGTAATTTTCTTTGTCGGATGGCTCAGCTGCGACAGCGTGGAATATCCAGATGGAGAAACCGATGGCTTCGGCGCCTTAATGCGGCGCCTGATTGACCAGTCCGGCTACGCCACGGTCCGCATGGATAAGCCCGGCGTCGGTGAAAGTCAGGGAACGCCTTGCAACAAAGCCGACTATCAGGGCGAACTCGAAGGCTACCGCGCCGCCTTCGACTCCATGAAAAAGTACGACTTCATCGATGTCCAACAAATATTTGTCGTGGGCCTCAGCAACGGCGGCGGCCTCGGGCCCCTGGTTTCGGGCGACACCCGCGTCGCCGGCTTCGTTTCCGCAAGTTCCTGGGGCCGCACCTGGTACGAGCATATGCTCGAAAACGAGCGCGTGCGCTTGACCACTAGCGGCAAGTCTCCCGCGGAAGTGAACGACGCCGTCAAGACGTTCACCCAATTTTACGACTTGTACTTGATTCAGGGCCGCACGCCAGGAGAGATCATCAGCCAGCATCCACAATGGAAAGCATTGTGGTACGACGAACCGAATGGCCAGTATGGCCGGCCGGCGGCGTTCTATCAGCAACTCCAGTCGCTGAATCTCGGCCAACTTTGGCAGAAGGTCGACGCACCGGTATTGGTCATTCACGGCTCGAGCGACACCATCATGAGCCGCGCCGACAGTTTCGCCATCGCCGAAATCGTGAACGACACACATCCAGGCCACGCTCATTTTGTAGATGTCGCCGGAATGGGCCACGACTTTACGGTCAATATGAAATTCCACGCCGAGCTGATTCCGCTGATCTTGGATTGGATGAAGGAGGCCTTGCATGCGCCACACTGAGAACTCCACGTGAATCCTCAGAGGAAAGCTCTTTCGTCGAGTTTCCCGTACCCCGGGACTTGTTGTACGATAACGCCTCTACCGCTAGGAGGACCTATGGCCACCACTTTTATCCTCAACGGAAAATCCCAGACGGTCGACGTCAGCCCCGATATGCCCCTGCTCTGGGTGCTCCGCGACACGCTCGACAAAACCGGAACCAAATTCGGATGTGGTGCGGGCTTGTGCGGCGCATGCACTGTCCACATCAATGGTGAAGCCGCACGCTCGTGCCAGACCGCCATCTCCGCCGTGGCCGGAAAGAAAATCACGACCATCGAAGGCCTGTCCGCGGACGGCAGTCATCCAGTCCAACTGGCTTGGATCGCTGAAGACGTCCCGCAGTGCGGGTATTGCCAGTCCGGCCAAATCATGTCCGCGGTCGCCCTGCTGGCCAAGAAACCCAACCCGTCCGACGCCGACATCGACGACTTCATGAGCGGCAACATCTGCCGCTGCGGCACCTATCAACGCATTCGCAAAGCCATCCATCGCGCCGCGGCCGCGCCTGCCGGCAAGGCCGCATCCGCGTAAAACTCAGTTCTCTCGCAGAAATATTCGAGGTGCGTCATGACAATTGCCCCCGCTCTGAATCGCCGTGAATTTCTGAAAACGGGAGCTGCCGGCGGTGCGGCGCTGGTCGTTGCTTTTCATCTTCCCGGCTCGGCGTTTGCCGCCGCGCAAGATCAGGAAAAAAAGACGCCTAATCCCCTGAACGCCTGGGTGCGCATTACGCCGGACAATCGCGTCACGCTCATCCTCGGCAAATCCGAAATGGGCCAGGGCGCGATGACCGCGCTGCCCATGATCCTCGCGGAAGAACTGTATCTCGATTGGAACCAGGTCAGGGTCGAACAAGCGCCCACCGACCCGAGAATTTATGACCACGGCACCGGCGGAAGCGGCAGCGTCGCCGGCTCCTGGCTCCCGCTGCGGCGCGCGGGTGCGGCTGCGCGAGAAATGCTCATCACCGCCGCGGCCCAGCACTGGAACGTGAGTCGCGACACCTGCACGGCGCGGAACGGCGGCGTGCTCCACGGCGCGCGCAAACAATTTCTAACCTACGGCGAACTGGTCGGCGACGCATCGAAGCTGCCCGTTCCCGATCTCAACACCGTCCCGCTGAAAAACTCCGACGACTTCACCATCGTCGGCCACGATCGCAAGCGTTTCGAGGCGGCCGGCAAATCCACCGGCGCGGCCAAGTTCGGCATCGACTCCCGCATGCCGGGCATGGAATACGCCGTCATTGCCCGCTGCCCGGTATTCGGCGGCAAGGTCGCGAAGTTTGACGCGACCAAGGCCAAGACCGTTCCGGGAGTTCGCGACGTGATCTCCATCGACGCTGTCGGCCAGGGCGCCTTCACCTCCGGCGGAGTGGTCGTTGTGGCCAATAATTCCTGGGCCGCCATTCAGGGCCGCAAAGCGCTGAACATCACCTGGGACGAAGGCCCGAACGCTGGCGAGTCCAGCGAATCGCTGCGCAAGCATTTCATCGAGAATGCGGCGAAGCCGGGAAAAATCGTGCGCAACGAAGGCGATGCCGATGCCGCGCTCTCTTCGGCGTCGAAAAAAATAGAAGTGGCTTATGAGCTGCCGTTCGCACCGCACGCTTGCATGGAGCCGATGAACTGCACCGTGCACATCCGGCCGGATGGCGCGGAGGCCTGGGTTCCCACGCAAGCTCCGCAATGGGCCCAGGGCGTGATCGCGCAAGTATCCGGCCTTCCCCCGGAAAAAGTGATTGTGCACACTACCCTGATGGGCGGCGGTTTTGGCCGGCGCTACCAGGCCGACTTCGTGATGGAAGCCGCGCAGGTCGCCAAAGTGACCGGCAGGCCCGTACAGGTTCTCTGGACGCGCGAAGACGACATGCAGCACGATTTCTATCGCCCCGCGTCGTATCACAAAATGCAAGGCGCCGTGGACGCGGACGGCAAGCTCGCTGCGTGGAAACATTTTCAGAGCTCTACGTCTATCGCCGCGGTTTGGGACAAAGATGGCAAGGAAAAGCCGGAAGCCAGCGAATTCGCCACCGCTGCGTTCATTCCCTACGAGACGCCCAATTTCCGCGTCGAGTACGCACTGGCGCATTCCGGCGTTCCGCGCGCCTGGTGGCGGTCCGTCGAGCATTCCAGCAGCGGCTTCGTGGTCGAAACGTTCGTCGACGAACTGGCCGCGGCCGCTGGCGCTGATCCCCTGAAGTTCCGCCTGCAGCTGATCGGCGACGCCCGGAAGATTCCCGACTTCACCAATCCCAAGGAAAACAAGCCGCTCGATACCGCGCGTCTGAAAGGCGTGATGCAGCTCGCCGCCGAAAAAGCCGGGTGGGGCTCGCCGCTACCTAAGGGCGTCGCGCGCGGCATCGCCGGATATTATTCTTTCGAGTCCTACACCGCGGCTGTGGCCGAGGTCAGCGTCGAAAAGGGCCAGGTCCACATCCATCGCATCGTGTACGCCGTCGATTGCGGCCGCCCGGTAAATCCCGCCGGCGTCGTCGCCCAAGTGGAAAGCGCCGCCGTCTACGCGCTGTCCGCCATGATGAAAGATGCCATCACCATCGATCGCGGCCGCGTGCAACAAGCCAACTTCAACGACTACGACCTGCCGCGCATGAGCGAAATGCCCAGGATCGAAGTGCACTTGGTCATGAGCAAGGAAGACCCCACAGGAATCGGCGAGCCCGGCCTCCCGGTAGTAGCCCCAGCCGTCGGCAACGCCGTCTTCGCCGCGACAGGTAAACGGCTGCGCCGGCTCCCCATCAAGCCAGAAGACTTGGCTTGAGCTTAGCGCGTTTTCAGATTTGTCATTCTGAGCCTATCCGATGAGGATAGGCGAAGAACCTCAACGCCAACCTGATGCAAAACAAGTCAGCCGAGTAGTTGGAATCCTGCTCCCGTGGCACAGGCATTTCTGCCTGTGCTCTTACGACCGAGTCCGCAAAGGCAGTCTCAACTCGACGCCGGGCCCACCCTGAAGCGGCTGTCATCCTGAGGCTACCCGACGAGGGTAGCCGAAGGACCTCAACTCATCGGCGGTCTAAACTTTTGTTGAGCTACACCACTGGCGGCTTGGTGCGCCACCAATGCAAAATGGCCTGTGCCTCTGACACTTCTCGCAGTGGGTTGCCTCTCCCTCGCCATCTGGCTGTACCTCGCCGTCGCCCGCGGTAACTTCTGGCGCCTCCACGAATTCGATGACGACACCGCGAAGCACGAATCCCCAATCGCCCGGCCACCCGTCATCGCCATCATCCCCGCCCGCAACGAAGCCGCCACAATCGCGCAAGTGCTATCAAGCCTGCTCAAACAGAACTACGCCGGCGAATTCTCCGTGGTCGTCGTCGACGACCACAGCGAAGACGCGACAGCACAAATCGCGCAGCAAGCCGCCAGTGAGCTACAAGCAGAATCGCAAATCACAATCCACACCGCGCCTCCGCTACCCGTAGGTTCGACCGGCAAGCTGTGGGCCCTGAGCGAAGGCGTCAACCAAGCCACTGTTTCGGCATTGAGTAATCGTAGGGGCGCAGCACTGCTGCGCCCCAGCTCGGTAGCCAACGATCTCTCCGAGCCAACCTACTATTGGTTTACCGACGCCGACATCGTCCACGCCCCAGACACTCTGCGCCGCCTCGTGTCGCGAGCGGAGCGCGACCATCTCGATCTCGTATCCCTCATGGTCCTGCTGCAAGCCAAAACGCTACCCGAGCGCGCCCTAATCCCCGCCTTCCTCTTCTTCTTCCTGAAACTCTATCCACCCCGTTGGATCGCCGACCCGAAAGCACGCACCGCCGGAGCCGCCGGCGGCTGCATCCTCCTACGTCGCGAAGCGCTCGAGCGCATCGGCGGCTTCGCCGCCATCCGCAACGAAGTCATCGACGATTGCGCCCTGGCCCGCGCCATAAAACGCAGCGGCGGCCGCCTCTGGATGGGCCTCACTCGCGCCAGCGTCAGCCTCCGCGCCTACACCACTTTCGCCGAAACCCGCGACCTGATCGCCCGCAGCGCCTTCACCCAGCTAAGCTACTCCCCGCTCCTGCTGCTCGGCACCCTAGCAGCCATGTTCCTCACCTATCTAGCGCCCGTTATGCTCATGTTCGTCCCCCATAGAGCACCCCAGATCTTGGGTGCCTCGACCTGGCTGTTAATGTTGCTTCTGTATCTGCCCACAATCCGCTTCTATCGCCTCTCGCCAGCATGGGCAGTGACTCTGCCGCTTACTGCGCTGTTCTACTCCTACGCGACATTCCTGTCCGCAGTCCGCTACCACCTCGGCCGCGGCGCCCAATGGAAAGGCCGCTCTCAGGCGCACCGTTCGCGGTGAGCCATCAGTCATAGCACCGCTGTCAACTCGGCCCGTTCACTGGACCCGGCGTAGTTAACCGCCCCAAGTCCAGCGCGTAAATATCATGTCCCTAAAACTTCATCCCCTTCGCAATCCAAAGACCCGATAGCAGGTTGAGAAGTAGTCCGATAATCGCCAAAAGCTTGTTCTGGTCGGTGCGAATCAAAGCAATTGTCGCACATAGGAATCCCGCCCCAAGACCAATGACCGTTCCAATGTAGAGAAAGGCCGCAAGAAACAAGCCAAGGTACCCGTTCGCTGCGTTACCAACGGAGGAGTGCTCTGCGAACAACCATCCACCGACCACGACGAAAGGTAGGAAAATTGCGATGCTCGCGAATAGATATTTTGGCCGCCCCAATTCGTCAGACTCCTGTTCCGTCGAACAAGGCTCGCACTTCTCGCGCGCAATCATGGCATCGTGCTTCAGCATCTACCTCTATTCCGTCCAAAGTAGCTGGCACCGTTTCTTCACAATCTGGCTTCCATCGGTCGGGAAGCTCAATCTCTTCACTACAATACCGTTGGGGGATCGGAGCCATCGCGCCTTGGGATGCGGTTGCATGTCCCAGTTTAGCACGCGGGGACTTTGGCATAAGCTCGGCATACTCCTACGCAATTCTATGCGTTTCGTGCATTCCATTAGCTTTTGGAATCAGTAAGTTACGGAATCCATTGGAGCCATCAGGCTATAGAATCAACACTAATGAAAAAACCTAGGGAGGTGGGCCATAAGAGGCGCATCCAATCAGCCTGTGGCTGCGACCACCTGTAGCTCAGGGCCGGTCTTTGGCCCTGAGGCTTTTCCTTCCCATGCTTTGGTTAGTCCCCATCCGCGAGCACCTTATAGCTCAGGGCCGTTTTTGCCCTGTGGGCTTCGCCTGCGAAATTGATATTTTGCTCGACCGAATCGAATTTTGATATCCTTGAGAAGTTAGGTACAGGGCTGTATCCCGAACTTAGGGAACGGTACCGGAGGCCATCATGAGTGCTGCTCCGCATACGGGCAACGGCAAAGTCACCGTACCCGAGCTTCTCCAGCGCAAAACTTCGGCTGCAGGTTCCCCTGAAAATTCCAAGAAAATCGCCTGCTTGACCGCCTATGACTACCCGACCGCGCGCCTGCTCGACGAAGCCGGCGTGGACGTCATCCTGGTCGGCGATTCGGTCGCCATGGTCGCGCTAGGTTACGACAGCACGCTGCCGGTCACGCTCGATGAAATGATCCATCACGCGCGAGCTGTTCGTCGTGGCACCAAGCGCGCGCTCCTTGTCGCTGACATGCCCTTCGGCAGCTATCACTCCGACACCGCCGAATCCCTGCGCAACGCGGTGCGCTTCGTCAAAGAAGCCAGTGTCGAAGCCGTGAAAGTCGAAGGCGGCGAGCGCCGCCTCGAGCTAATCTCGCGCCTCACCGAAGCCGAAATCCCCGTGATGGGCCATGTCGGCCTCACGCCGCAATCGGTGAACGCCCTTGGCGGCTACCGCGTTCAAGGCAAAACCACCGACTCCGCGGAGCAATTGCTGCGCGACGCCCGCGCCGTGGAAGCCGCCGGCGCCTTCGCCGTCGTGCTCGAAGCCGTGCCCCGCGAACTCGCCGCGCAAATCACTCGCGAGCTGCGCATTCCTACCATCGGCATCGGCGCCGGCCCCGACTGCGACGGCCAAATCCTCGTCGTCCACGATCTCCTCGGCCTCACCTTCGACCACACGCCGAAATTTGCGCGCCAGTACGCCAATGTCGGCGGACTCATCTCCAGTGCCGTCCGCAGCTATTGCGAAGACGTCCGCAAGGGCAACTTTCCGTCGGACAGCGAATCCTATCATTCGGGTTCAACGGCGAAGCAAGACGACCCCGTTAAGATTTCTATTTGTTGAGTCGCGCGGCAAAATCCACTTTGTGAGGGGCTGCCATGTCACCCGAAGAAATGCGCCTGCTGTACGACTACAACGCCTGGGCCAATCGCCGCTCCCTGACCGCTGCCACGGCGCTCACCCCGGAACAGTTCACCAGGCCCATGGGCTCCAGCTTTTCTTCCGTGCGCGACACGCTGGCCCACATCTTCGGCGCTGAATGGATCTGGCTCGAGCGCTTTCAGGGCCGTTCCCCCTCCTCCCTCCCGGACACCACGCAATATCCCGACGTCGCGACCCTCGGCGAGCGCTGGCGCGAATTCGAGCCGCGCCTCCTCCATTTCGTTCGCAATCTCAACCAAAGCGATCTCGACCGCGTCATGGAATACAAGACGCTCAAGTTTGGCGTCTATAGCAACCCGCTCTGGCAATCCATGCAGCACCTCGTGAATCACGGCAGCTACCATCGCGGCCAGGTCACCACCCTGCTGCGCCAGCTCGGCGCGCCGGCAATCCTCACCGACCTGATGCATTTTTATCGCGAGCGCGCCGTCGCCGCCAAAGCGTAGCGCCGGCATCTTGCCGGCCCCGCCAATCGTGGAAACCATCCGCACCATTGCCTGGATGAAAGAAGCCGCGCGGCAAGCCCGCGCCGAAAGTCGCATCATCGGCTTCGTCCCGACCATGGGCGCCTTGCACGCCGGCCACACCGCGCTGGTGCAGCGTGCAAAACAAGAATGCGCGCCCGTGGTGGCCTCCATCTTTGTGAACCCGAAACAGTTCGGCCCCAACGAAGATTTCGCCAAATATCCGCGCACCCTCGAACCAGACTCAGAGAAATTCTCCACCGCCGGCGTCGACACCCTCTTCTTGCCCGACGTCGCCGACATCTATCCACCTGGCTTCCGCACCTATGTCACCGTCGAAGGCCTGAGCGACCGCCTCGAAGGCCGCTCGCGTCCCGGCCATTTCCGCGGCGTCGCCACCGTCGTTATGAAATTGCTGGAAATTGTGCAGCCAAATTTCGCTTACTTCGGCCGCAAGGACGCCCAGCAACTCCGCATCATTTCCCAGATGGCCCGCGACCTGAATCTCGACACCGAAATCGTGGTCTGCCCGATCGTCCGCGAACCTGACGGCCTCGCGCTCTCCTCCCGCAACGCCTACCTCAGCGCCGAAGAGCGCCGCGCCGCCGCCGTCTTGCATGGCGCGCTAGTAGCCGCCAAAGCGGAACTTGCCGCCGGCGCGCGCGATGCGCTGCAATTGCAATCTACAATTCGTCGTGTATTGGAAGCAGAACCGCTGGCCGCCGTGGACTATGTGCAGATCGTCGACGCCGACGCCTTCGAGCCGGTCACTCGCATCGCCCGCCCCTGCTACGCGCTCCTCGCCGTTTTCGTCGGCAAGACCCGCCTCATCGATAACCTGTACATCGAGCCAGTTGGCGATTCCGGCGAACTCGCCTACCATTTATAATTAAATGCGATGCTCCGGCACAGCATCGCGCCCCTGATTCCCGGCGAAGGCCGCAAATCATCTGGAGGTGACGGAGATGAATTCTCGCACACGCTTTTCATTGTCTCTAATCGCGCTTTGCTTCTCTTTCGCAACTCTCGCCCAAGCTGCAACCTCGGTTCCGGCGGGCACCGCCATCACCGTAACCATCGACCAGTCCATCAGCTCGAAAAACGCGCACGCTGGCCAGGGCGTTGTCGGCACAGTGGCGCACGACGTAACCGTCGACGGCAAAGTAGTCATCCCCAAAGGCGCTCACGCCAAGCTGGTAGTGAGCAGTGTGCAAGCCTCCGGCCGGCTCTCCACTCCCGCAAAGTTGTATCTGCGGCTGAAGAGCGTTGAAGTTCGCGGCAGAACCTACACAATCGCGACAAGCTCCAGCGGGAAAACCATGGGAGGCAAAGGCAAGCGCGACGCCGGATTCATCGGCGGCGGAGCCGGTGCAGGCGCGTTAATCGGCGGACTCGCTGGCGGCGGCAAAGGCGCGGCGATCGGCGCTGTGGCTGGAGCCGGAGCCGGCACGGCAGGCGCCGCGGCCACCGGAAAGAAAGAAGTCGAGTTCCCCGCCGAGACGCGGCTAAGCTTCACAACGCGCGCCGACGTCACCATCAACTGATTGCATTACGGTCGCTTAGTGGCTGCTTGAAGGCCGCCGCTACGTTTTAGAGGCCACGGCGAGGACTTCGGCGGCGTGGCCTTTGGCTTTTACGGGGTCCCAGACGTGCTCGATTTTGCCGTCCGCGCCAATCAGAAACGAGCTGCGCACAATTCCCAGGAACGACTTGCCCAGAAATTTCTTCATGCGCCGCGCTCCGTAAGGTTCAATCATCTTGAACTCCGGATCGCTCAGCAGCGGAAAATTCAATTTGTACTTTTCCTTGAAGCTCGCTTGCGTCTTAACGGCATCGCCGCTGGCGCCCAGGATCACTACGTTCAGCTTGTCGAATTGCTTCTTTGCGTCACGAAACTCGGACGCTTCCACCGTTCAACCCGAGGTATTCGCCTTCGGAAAGAAAAACAGCAGCACCCGCTTCCCGCGAAAATCCGAGAGCGACACATCGTTCCCGTCGTCAGCCTTGACGCGGAACTCCGGAGCCTTGTCGCCAGCCTTCAACATCGTCATCACCTCGATCTGTCGCGATAGCTCACGCGAAATGGTGTCATTCTGAGTCGACCCGACAAGGGTCGCCGAAGAACCTCAACCTACACGCGGCCACAAGAGTATCCCGAAAACTCCCGCTGAGCGTTCTACGAAAGCAGCTTGCGCAAAATATCATTCACCGCCTGCGGATTGGCCTGCCCCCGCGTAGCCCGCATCACCTGGCCGACGAAGAATTTGAAGACGCCTTCATTCCCCGACTTATATTTAGCGACATTCTCCGGATTCTTCGCAATCACATCGCGCGCCGCTTGCTCGATCGCAAAAGTGTCGCTGATTTGTGCGAAGCCCTTTGCCGCAATGATTTCAGCGGGTGGTTTCCCCGTTTCGTACATTTCAGCAAGAACTGTCCGGGCGTTCGTAGCCGTAATCTTCCCGTCGGCCACAAGCCCTATCATTTCTGCGAAATGCATTGCCGCCACATTGCCAAACCTCTCGGCAACTACTTCTTGGGCTTCGACCGTCTTCTCTGCGAGATAACTCAGCCTTTGCATCCAAGCTGCAGTCTGTTTCGGATCTGCTCCATGCTTAACTACCGTTTCAAAATAATCCGCATACTGTTGAGAATCGGTCAGAACGCTGGCCTCATCGATGGACAATCCGTAGGTGGCGACGAAGCGCGCGCGCTTGGCATCCGGCAGCTCAGGTAGCGCGCCACGGATTGCGTCGCGCCACGCCGCGCTCACGTGCACTGGCAACAGGTCCGGCTCCGGGAAATACCGGTAGTCGTGCGCTTTCTCTTTCGAGCGCATGGAATCCGTGCGGTTCGCGGTCTGGTTCCACAGCCGCGTCTCCTGCGAAATGTGCCCGCCGCTTTCCAGCACGCCAACGTGCCGCTCGATTTCGTATTCCAGCGCCTTCTGCAGAAACCGGAACGAATTCAGATTCTTGACCTCCACCTTGGTGCCGAATTCCTGCGCGCCGCGCAGCCGCACGCTTACATTCGCGTCGCAGCGCAGCGACCCTTCTTCCATGTTGCAATCGCTCACTCCGGTGTACAGCAGAATCTGCCGCAGCGTTGTCAAGTAAGCGTAAGCCTCTTCCGGCGCGCGCATGTCCGGCTCGGAAACAATTTCGCACAGCGGCGTCCCGCACCGGTTGTAATCGATATACGCCTTCGTAGCGGATTGTGAAAAGCCCTCGTGCAGATTCTTCGCCGCATCCTCTTCCAGATGCAGCCGCGTGATCCCAATGCGCTTCTTCACTCCGCCGTGCTCCACCTCAATCCATCCGCCGGTGGCCAGTGGCAGCTCGTACTGCGAAATCTGATAACCCTTCGGCAGATCCGGGTAAAAATAATTCTTCCGCGCAAAGCGTGAGTGCTCGTGCACCGTGCAGTTCATCGCCAGCGACGCCAACGTCGCCATCTCCACCACGCGCTTATTCAGCACAGGCAGCGTGCCAGGAAGCCCCAGGCACACCGGACAAACATTGCTGTTCGGTGCATCCCCAAAGCGCGTCGAGCAGCCGCAGAAAATCTTTGATTTCGTCAGAAGCTGTACGTGCACTTCCAACCCGATCACCGGCTCGTACTTGGCTAGCACTTCGGGAGCGATACCTGCCACCTCTGGGGCGAATTTCACCATGTAGCAGGAAATTATAGCAGCATACGCCCGCACCGTAGCTGAGGGCACCTGTAGCTCAGGTTTACCCCGAGCCTTGAAGGGCCTGCTTTGAGGCCTGAGGCTTTTCCCGGGGCAAATACGATTGACTAAAGCGTGGACGGGAAAAGCCTCAGGCCCAAAAGACGGGCCTGAGCTACAAGTGCTCGCTGTTGGATTGAGGCCGACTAAACTGTTTTACTGCGTCAGGATTTTCTCGAAAAACGCCAGCGCCCGCGGGTCGTGCGACTGCCCCAGCCAGAACATCGCCTGCTTGCGGACTTCGCGGTTGCGATTGGTCTGCGCCACCTCAATCAGTTTGGGCACGCCCTCGTCCTTTGGGAGCTGACTCAGCGCGAAAACCGCTTTCTTCTTCACGTCCGTGTCCGGATCGTCTTCGATCGCTCCTGTGATCGCGCCCACGGCTTTCTGCCCGGCCTTATGAGCCAGCCAGAATA
>Ga0210409_10006704_pt1 | contig 11947 bp, 6 predicted proteins | sample IncBWH17MmetaG_FD_161649 | JGI IMG/M metagenome (GOLD analysis project Ga0210409, IMG submission 161649) | Forest soil microbial communities from Barre Woods Harvard Forest LTER site, Petersham, Massachusetts, United States - Inc-BW-H-17-M | ecosystem: Environmental > Terrestrial > Soil >...
AGGTGTTCACAAGCCCCTCACTAGCCCGGATATTTCCAGCTGAAGCTCCGCAGCCACTGTTTCTCATTAACACCCTGCTTCAGCGGGGTGTTCCGAGTCCGAAGAGCATCAGAAACCGTTTGAATTTCAACGGTTTCCACAGCGCGCGAGAAACCGTTGAAACGGTTCCAGAGATCTTGCCTGCACGTGACACCCCGCTGAAGCGGGGTGTCAATGAGAGCGTCTAGCGTCGAACCTGGCAGCTTATAAAGTATCCTGACTAAGGGCCAAGCTGAATTCGAAAGAAAGTCGCGGCATTGGTTAAGGCGGGGATGCCCCATTGGGCATTGGTCCCGGCAGCGAGCACGGTGCCAGCTTGCTGGAATGGTCCCAAAACATTTGTCGAGGACAGTATATCGTAAGTCAGGCCCGGCACCGCTTCCCAGGAAATGGCGAGTGGTCGGCTGGAGATCGAGACTTGAAAGGACGGGACAATTCTAATCGCACTGCTTTGGCTTCGGAACTGATGGCCCGATGAGTCGGTCACGACTGCGTAGAATGGATGCAGGCCCAATCCCAGCAAACCCGTCGGAACGGTAAAGGTCGCGGACTGCTGATTTGAGACAACTCCGATCGAACCGCCCGTGCTGAAAAGCTCGATCTTGATAACACTATTGGTATTCGCCGTTACGAAAATACCGAGGGAGGTGTCCAGTGTGATATTAGTACCAACAATTTGTGGCACTATGCTGGCGGAGAGTCCGGTGTTTTTCACCTGGACCGTGCGGGAAGCATGGCTTTGTGTCCGTACGCTGGTTCCTTCGTAGGCAACCAGAGTCAACTCATGGAATCCGTCAGGAATCTGGGTGGTGTCGAGGTTGAAGGCGATGGGTAGTTGGCTAAGTCCCGCGCTGAGGTAAAGATGGTTGCGCGGTCGCAGATCGGAGAGGTTGTCCTCAAAGGCGTTGGTTCCGGGCGGCACGACAAGATCGGGTGAAGCGGTCAGCGTGGCCTGCACTTGGGCGGCGGTCCAGCCAGGTGAACGTGCATAAACAAAGAACTGGGCCAAATTGATGTTGGGGTTCAGATCGGACGCGGTAATACCGTCAGGGCCTTGGAGGGCGGGCTCGGCATTAATGGCGTCCATCAGGGCTTGGCAAAGGTCGGCCACGTTTGTGTCCATCGCCGCATTGGTGACGCTCAAGCTGACCTGAGCTCCGTTCGTTTTGGTCACTTCGAGCTGAAGCCAATCGCCTTGAACCATGAAGTTACTGACGGTTAAGCCATGGTACCCGGTGGCCATTGTGTCCAGAAAGTCCGGTCGCGCGGGAGTCAACAAAACCGTTTGCAGAGAGGCGGCTCCGGCCGAGGCACTCGCACTGAGCAGCACGTTGCTGCCGGGAGTGGCCAAGTCGAGCGATTCCAGTTCGAGCCTGTCGCCGGTGGGGAACACGGCGACCTTGGTTGAGTTGGATTCGATATTCAGTGCTGCCGCCAAACTAGCGGTTACCGAGCTGAGGGTGGAATCTGGCGGAACGGTGTATTGAACAGTCGAACCATTGAGAGTCACCGAAAGTAAATTGCTGGTGGAAGGAGGGATGTTGGTCAAAGTTTGCACGAACGCGCCGTCGATAAAGAGGTCGACTTGGGCCAGAGGGAGATTGGTTGCAGCGGCGAAAAACACGGCTGGAGGTAGCAGGACCGAGCCGCTCAGGACGGTTCCGTTTGTCAGGGCTAGCCAATCGACGTGCCCGGGTTGAGCGAATGGCGCGCATAACGGTTCGCCAACAAACAAACCTTGGTATGGGTTGAGGACGCTCTGGTAATAGGCCTCAGCTAAGCCAAAACCGCGCCCTTGATATAAGAAGACGAGCGGATCCGGGAATTTTTGCACATAATTGCAGGGCTCGGTTACCGTTCCGTAACTGGCGGCAGCCCCCGCGTTGAGGAACACGAACAACGGAGTCTGGCCCGTATTGTCGAACAAGGCTCCCGCGTAAGAGGTCAGGCTATCGCCCAGGCCGCCCGGCACAAAGCCGTCCGCCGCCAAACCGAGATTGGCAAACCCAGTCAGCAGCCCGCGCATGGCGCTGAACGCTGTCGAGTCTGAAGAAATGCGGACCACTGAATAGTCGCCGCGGATACGGCTGTCGAAAACAGCATTGTCGAAGCTGAAAAACCGAACATTTCGAGCGGCGTCGCTGTTTTTCTCTAGATAAACGGTTTGAGTGGGAAATGACGAATCAGCGGCGAGGGCGCGACTGAGAATCAGCTCCGCGCCGGCGAAGGTATCATCGGTGAGCATGAACGAAAGAAAGCCATTGGTATCCGCGGTATTTGGCCTGAACTCAGCGAATGGCAACTCGCTGAAGGCATAACTGTTGGAAGAGTAATCCGGAAGCGAACAGGTATCGGGATCACCAGGCGGCGGAGCGGTATTGGTCTTGAAGCCATAAAACAAGGCAGAGGTCGTGCTGTTTTGGCTGCCGCCGTCCTGGACTCGGTAAGGGATATCCATCGAGAGCAGGACGTACTGGATCTGGTTGGTCAAGCCGCTGGAAGCCAGGCTCGTAAGCAACGGATCGCGTAAATTGGTTTCGAATTCAGTCAGACTCCAGGAAATATTTCCACCCGTCCAGCCAGCCATGCGGAACAGGTTTTGGGGCGGGACACCTCGCTTTTCGCAGTAGTCGTTGCCGAGTTGAACGGAATTAGTGCTGTTCTGGTTGACCACGACAAGAACGTTTAAGCCGCTTCCGCCTGCCCACGCGGCAAAGGCTTGTCCGAGAAGGATGAAGAACAATAGAGCCCGCGAAAGCACAGTTTCAGATAAGGCTTGATCGGATTTGGGGCAAGCGGATTTGCGCGGCGAAGTGCGAGAGATCAGGTGTAGTGCCCGACTGCGACCGCCTGGACCAGCCCGGACCAACACCGCCCCAATGATCCCTCACGCCGCTTTCGGCAAGGCTCCTTTGAGGTCGTCGGCGGTGAGGGTGCGTCGTTTTGCTATCAGTTCCCGGGCATTATCCACCTGGCCCCAGACGTTCCAAAGGAGCACTCCGCGCACTTGGCCCGCTCTTTGATAGTAAACGACGCCTTCGCGAAAAGGTTCTTTCCACTCCGCGACGCTAGCCAGGCGGGAGTCGAGCTCTCCAACCGCTTCGTAGCCCAAGTCGAACAAATCCGAATAGAAGAACGGCAGATGGTGATACGATTCGCCGGCGCCGGCCATGTTCTTTCCAGCCATGCGTCCCATGGTATTGGCGTTGTCTTCGTGCTCGACGCGCAGACGACGATCGAGAGCCGGATTGTAAAACTCGGCCACGTCACCGGCCGCGTAAATGTCCGCGTGACTCGTGCGCAGATGCCCATCCACGATAATCCCCTCGTTGGTGTCTAATCCGGCTCTCTTTGCCAGGTCGATATTCGGGTTGATTCCGATGCCCGCCACAACGGCATCCACCTCAAGCTCGCGTTTGGTTTTTGTCATCAATACGAATCGATTTCCTTTCGGCGACAGGCCGGTGACAGATTCGCCTCCCAGCACCTCGACGCCCTTCTCCCGGTAATAATTGGTCACAAATTCGGAGAGGTCGGCGGGAAACATACGTTCGCAGATGCCTTTGCCAGGAAAGACCATTACGACCTCCTTCTTATTCATGGCCAAAGCTGCGGCGAGTTCCGAGCCTATGAAACCACCTCCAATGACTGCAAACCGGCGTCCCCGTTCGCATAATTCGCGTAACCGGCGATAATCGGCCACGGTCCGAAAGTACAGGATGTGTTCATCACCGAAAGGTAAACGCTTCGGGCTGCCGCCGGTGGCCAGGAGCAATTTTTCGAAGGAATAAACATTGCCACCTCCATCTGTTACGGACCGGGCCGCTGTGTCAATTGACGCGACCGTTCGGCCCAGGAGTAGATCCGCATTCTGCTGAGCGGTGTGACGCCAGATGCTGTCCAACGGCTTATCTTTCCAAAGGCCCTTGGTCAGTGGCGGGCGGTCATAGGGCGGATCCGGTTCCGAACCGACTATCGCGATGGTGCCTTTGGGATCACCTTCCCGGATACCGCTGACCGCTGCATCTGCCGTCATGCCTCCGCCAATGATTAGGTATTTGTAGTTTGTCATAATTAACGATTGACCACGCCGACCTGGGGCCGGGACTGGACCACAAAGTAATCTCCCTTAGACACGGCGCCCTCGATATCCTGTGGAGAACCGAAGGCCTGCTCGATCGCCCCCCCAAGCTTTCCGACTGCTGCCAGGAGCCCTTCTCTGAAGCCCGAGTCCCAGACCAGCGGCTCTTCCGAGTAATCCACTTCCGCGCGCCGTGGCGACTTGAGCAGCACGCTGTCATAAAGGCCGGCCCCCGCGTAGCCCGCCAGGTCTTCGCCGTTGGAGTCGGAACGGAAAATCAGGCCTCCGCCGTAGAGCGCCACGCTCTTGCTTGGAAAAGAAATCAACCGAGCTTGTTGGTTACGCTTGTTCCAGGCAAAGCTCAACGCGCGTCCGGGAAAATTGCCAACCAGCGTTTCGCCCAAGCCCAAAACAATTTCACCGTACACTTCATCGGCATTGCCGGTGGAAGGGTTGACCGTGTGCAGAACAAACGCATACTGCGCCTCCACCACAGCCTGGATTAAAACAGCCATGAAGAGGTCTTCGTCTCTAATGCCTATCGTTTTGCGGCTCAGAACAGCGCGTTCATTCCACTTTGAGGCCCAGACTTCCTTGATCCTATGCCAGGCGGTTTCCCAGTCTTCCGGCCAGGCCAACCCGGCCTTGTTCATCGCTTCCCGAAGAGCCGTTTTGAGATCCTCCGGAGCCGATAATGAGAGAACTGCGTCGCGCAAGTCCTGCAGGACCTGGGCGTCGACGCTCTGCTTTAACCGGTTGGTCAGTTCGCGGCAGCGTTCAGCGGCCCGCTTGTTTTCGTCGAGCGAGAGGACCTTTTCACAGCATCCAAACGGCAGAGCAACCGACGCCGGTTGCCGGATGCCCTCGGGCAATTTACCGCGAAGCTTCGCCTGGGAATAAGATTTACCCCCGACAATGTGGTCGTTGAATTGATCCAAGGTGACAGCAAATTGCGTAAATCGCGGCCGATCGCCGCTCCGGGACAGTGTCCTGTGAGCTGGCGCACCCACGCGTGCCGGTTCGGCTTGTGCCACTTCCTTGAACGCAACATCGCCGGCGGGCGTCGCTTCGACCTGTAAAAATTTTCCCCGCAGGGTTTTTAGCTTCTCCAGAATGTCGGAGTCGGAGCACGACGCAAAAAGCACCTGGGCATTGCGGGCGCGGACGGCTACGTGCGAAACCAGATCCGTCACATCCGGCGCCAGGACGCCGACGATTTCCTTCGGCAACTCTTCATCGCCCATGACCTTGTCGGCGATGATCACGGTGGGCCGGTCGAAGGTCTTTCCCTGGACCGTTCTCAAGGTGTCGACTACTTCCACTTGACCTGTGCCCCGGCCGGGGCTGACGATCTGCCAGGCACCTAGATGGGCGGATTGTCGGAGCACTCGTTCAACCTGGTGCAACAGCATGGATAGAGCGAACCCAAGACTGCTGCCACGGACCACTTCCTCGCTAAAAAGCGAAATCGTCCAGCTTTCGGCGTTGAAGGCGGGCCCGAGGAATTCGGCTTTGGGCTGCAGGAGCTGATAGAGCCGATCGGTCCAAGCTCCCAGCGCGCGGCCAATGCGATCCGCCACGGACTTTGCATGCAGAGACCATCCGGGGCTGAGGCGTGGCTCGGGAGGCGCCTTAGATAACCGGTCCCAATGACGCAAACAGGCGCCTAATTCGGCGTCCTCGTATGACAGGGCAACGTTCTCCAGCACGCGGCCGATCAGGTCAACCAATTGCTCACCGCGCAGGTGTTGATGGAGATTGCGTTCCACGACCACACGTACCAACTGCTCCAGCGCCAGGTCGAGATATAAGAGCGGCCGGGTTTGCCGGCTATTGTGCAGCTGGTGAGATACGCGGCGGCGCGCCTCGCTGATTTGATCCACCAGAGGCACAAGTCCCTCGGGCGGATCATTTCGATGATTCCACACATGCCACAGCAGTCCCTGGGTGTCGCTGTCCAACCGATCCCGCGCGGTGTTGATGGCCGTCTCCAAATCGGTGCTGGAGTGAACGGCATTGAGAATTTTTAAAAAATTCTCGAAATCATGAATGAGGGCGTCTTTAAGATTCCCGGGGAAATCGGGGTTGGTTCGAATCGGCCGTTCAAAGCTTTCCAAACGTTCGCGCGTCACACCGCCGGCTTGCAACACCTGGTAAAAGCGATCCTGGTTGCCATTACTGCGTAGAAATTCGATGTAAGCCTCGCAAATGACGATATCGTCAGGGGTGGTATTATTGTGGAGTTTTTGATGCCACTCCTCGAGAAAATGGCCGGTGACCTCCTTCAGGTGGTGCCGGTGCATAATCTGGAGGATTTCGTCACGGATGCGCTGTCCATCGCCGCCACGCCCGATGGTAGCCAGCATCAGCCGGAGCATGGGCCGGCCATCATGTTCACCGGCATAGAGGTCCGCCAGCCGGTTAGTAAGACGGTCTTGAGCGTGCGCCAATTCGCGTGGCTTGGTGTTATAATTCCGTTGCCAGGTCAATTGCCGGATCGCCGAGAAACGAAGCCAGACATAAAGCAGCGCCAAAGCCTCGAGATTGCCTCTGGCCTGGTCCAGCAAATCAAAGCATAGGTTGAATCGGTGCATCAACGTCCAGGATCCGGTGCCGGTTTCCGCCTGGATGATCCGGTCGCCTATCTCGGCCAAGCCGGAGGCAGTGAGAGCCGTCGCCTGAGGCGATCGCGACCCGTGAATGGGGACGTAAAAATTCCCTTGGCGGTGCTTCAGCCAACGCCCATCGGCTCCTTGCTTCAGGACGAACTGAACTCCTAACGGCGCGTCCAATTCAGGGAAGCTTAGTTCGAGCCGATTCAATCCCTCGCTGGGTTCAAAGGGAGTTTGGGCGGTGTTGCTCCCCCAGAGCACTGTGCCTGCGGATCGAAGCGATTCGGGCGGCTGGAGCCACTCATGCGGGGAGCGCCTGGCGATTCCCCAATGCAGGGCCAGAGGGCCGGGGACGTCCGACAAAAGAGTGAGCTGGTAGGTGTTTTCGGATTTTGTTACACCTGCCGCTAATCGACCCAGATTCTCCACTTCGAACACGCGTTCCAACAGGATCTCCCCGGAGGCGAGCTGGGTCTTGAGAGAATCCGTGAGTGAGGTCCGAGGCGTGGCCGGCCCGGAAAGGTTGATTTGGTAGTTACGGCGCGAATTGTTGTCCCACCGTCCTTCGTCGGGAAAGAACAAGACAAACTCGATGAGCTCCGGCACGGTGGGTGGACTCAGCGCGATGGCGATCCGGCTCTCGCCATTTTCTTTCCGGAAAGGGGTCTCCATGGCATCGTTGCCTGCGGCCGTAGTACCCTCGGGCCATAGTGTTTGGGGCAGGCTACGCCAGCCACCCTGCTCCTTTCCCCGGATCCCCCAATGCAGTACGCAACGTTTGGGCGTCTGTGCCCGAAACAACAGCTCGATTTGGCGAGCGTCAACACGTTTTTCGACCAGCAGGTTCAAGCCGCTGCCGGTGGCAATGTTTTCTGTGGTCACCGCCGGATTGGCGGAATCGGATGTCTTGGCGTTGGGCATGGTCAAACAAAAGATCGACGCACCGACCTGTTCATGACCAATAACACTCCTCGGTCTTTCCGGCAATGGAGTCCCAGTTAAACGATGTCTCGGCCGCGCGCCGGCCATTGGCTCCCATCCAACGAGCCCAATCAAAGTTGGTAAACAAGGTTCCGATCCCCCATCCAATCGATTCGACGTTAGGATAAACCTTCAAACCATTTACATTGTGCCAAATGAACTCGCCGGGACCGCCGTGTTGCGAGGCAACCACCGGCTTGCCGGCGGCCCAGCCTTCCAAGGCGGCGATGCCGAAAGGTTCGTTGCGGCTGGGCAGGCAAACGACGTCGCAGGCTTTGTAAATCTCCGGGAGTTCGCCGCCGTTCCGGTATCCCAAAAACCGAGTGGCGTGGGCAATGCCCCATTGCCGGGCTCTTGCCTCCAGTTCGCCTCGCATGTGGCCATCGCCGGCAAAAATAAATTTCGCGCGCGGATGGTATCGCAGCAAACCCGGCACAGCTTCCAGGAGCAGGTCCGGACCCTTTTGAATCGATAAGCGCCCGCTGAATAAAACCGTCGGATCCAGGGGACCGATACCATATCGGCCTCTGACTGCGCCCGAATCCAGGAACCCGTCGAATCTGTGGACCTGGACTCCATTGTAGAGAACCCAGCACTTCCAGTCAGGCACGTTGTACATCCACATCAACTCACCCTTGAGCGCCCCGCTGACAGCGATCACACGGTCCACGCAATAGGTCCCGTTTCGTTCATGGTCCCTGATGCGGACAGATGAACCGCCCCAAAAGTCATTGCCCGAGCGGCCATACTCGGTCGAATGCATCGTCAGAACCGCGCGATGATAGGGACGGGCTTGCTTGATCCACACCACCGCATTGGAAGCCAGCCAGTCGTGCGCGTGAATGACGTCAAATCCTCCAATGAAATCCTCGGTTTGAATAAAGTGACATACGAAGGAGCGGCACATTTCCTGGATTTCATCCACAAAACTGGGGTTCAAATTGTGAGGGCAGAAGTGGTACCAGACACCGTCTATGCGAGACACTCCTCCCGAGCCATAACCAGGCCTTGTAAATACGTGCACCTCATTCCCCCGCCGCTCCAAAGCCGCCGCCAACTCCGTGACATGCACCGCCACGCCCCCCACAGCTTGCGAGTGCAAGGTCTCCCAAGAAAACATCGCGATGCGCATAAGCGATTACGGACACATGAATCAGGCTCTTTCAGCTCCAGGCTTGCCGCAGATTGCTCCGCCCTTCCGGCTCTGCGTTCATTCCAAGTGAGGCAAGTCGTTAACCGTGGGCGGCTTGCCTGAAAGCGATCGTCCGAGAAAAACGGTCGAAGAAACAAAAAAACACCTAGCCTGCGGTATACCTCGAACTGCTAGACTCTACGCGATTCTTTGGGTTTGATCAAATGGCTTCGAACCTCCGAGGCTCTGACTATTGAGGAGAAGTGCCTCAATGAGCGCTTGGGACAATTTCGACGTAATCGATGCAGGCGCGCTCGGCGCCTTCTGCGATGGCTTCGATGCGTATTTCGTTTCCAGGCTTGAGCGAGAGTCCCCCGATTGTCCGCCGGGTGGAGGTATGCCCGTCGGGTCGGCTGCTGGATAGGGAATCATCCGCAAGCCAGTGCTCGACTGGACGTCCCGCGACCAGGAGCGTGAAAGCGGAGGTTCCGTCATTCTCGTCGAAATACTGCACGCTTAGATCGTAACGGCCAGGTTTGCCAGAGTAGTGAAAGCTGAGTGAGCCTTGGCCGTCCGGAGTGGAGACTTCCACCGCCCTTCCGCCGGAGGCGGCTTCCCAGGGTTTGATATCAACCGCGGAATAGCCATTGAGGTCCATGGACTCCGCCTCAATTCGATTGGGGAAATGGCCCGCCCTGCCCTGCTGATCGGCAATGCCGGAGGTTTTCAGGAACCAGTTGTTGATTGCGTCACGCCAGACGATGGCGTGGCCGGATTGATAGGTCAGCCGGCTGAGGACCTGGTCGAAGCGCTCGTCATCTATCCGGCCTTTGAGAGCAGACCACTGGCCAACAAAACGCGCTGCCTGCTCTGCGCCGGCATAATGTGAATCGTAGATGTGCTGGATGACGGTCTTGCCGGAGTGAAGCACATGCGTGTAGGGCACATGATGCATGAACAGCAGCAGGGTATCGGGACAGGTTTTCAACGACTCGAATTGCGCCGCAACGGCGGGCGAGTACTGGCCAATGAAGCCGGTGCCGGTGGCAATGGTCCGGTCCATGCCGATGCCCTGCTGGTCGGCGCGGTGCCATTGGCCCCAACCGTTGCGTTCGGAAGACTCGACAGCCGGGCCATAGTGGGGTCCGAGAATGTCGGTGAGCGTGCCGGCGCCGAGCGGGCCAGTATAGTTTTCGTAGGCGGGCCAGGACCGTAGCTCGAGCTCGACGACGGTGCGGACGACCTGGCGATCGTGACCAAAGGTCAGGCGCGCCCATTCATCGGCAATCTGCCTGGAGCCAAGGTCGGGATTCCAAGCTAATCGGCCAAAGCCGTACAGATTAGCCATAGCGAGCGGATGGCCCAGCCAATTGGTGTCGCGTCCAACATTGGAGACTGCCACAAAACCGCCGGTCGGACGATGGAAGATCTTGCCCGAAACTAATGCCTTAACGGGAGTGCCAGGCCCGTTGGCTTGAAGGTCAAAATCCAATGCCTCTTTCCACATCGGCACCAAATAGCAGAGGTGCCGTTGCTGGCCGGTGTATTCCTGGGTGATTTGCAGTTCGACCACCTCACAGGTGCGCTTCAAGCCCCCAAACAATGGAGAAGCGGGCTCGCGCACCTGAAAATCGATCGGACCGTGCTTGATTTGCACAATGACATTGTCATCGAACTCACCGTCAAGCGTGCGAAAGTTATCGTACGCGGCTTTCGCGCGGTCGAGCTTGGGGTTACGCCAGTCCATGTGGTGGTCGTAAACGAAGCCGCGATAAAACAGAACCCCGTTGTGCGCTTTGAGGGGACGTGCGATGACGTTGGCGGCATCCGCGTGCGTGCGGCCGTACTGAGAAGGCCCGAGTCGCCCCTCCGAATCGGCCTTGAGGATGAAACCGGCGAGGTCGGGCACGAACCGGTAAACTTCGTCCACCTTGGATTTCCAGAACTCGATGACGCGCGGATCGATTGGGTCAAATGTGTCGAGGTTGCCACTTTTGCGAGGGCTGGAAAAATCGAGAGAAAGCAACAGGCGAACTCCCCAGGGCCGGAAAGCATCCGCAACGCGCGCGACCTCAGCCAGGAATTCGGGGGTAATCACGCGCGCATCGGCATTGACGTTGTTAATGGAACAGCCATTGATGCCAACCGAAGCCATGAGCCGGGCATAATCCCTTGCCCGGGTCAGGTCGGCGACTACGTGATCCTTCTCCCAGAAAATGGATCGGCCGGCGTAGCCACGTTCAATGGTTCCGTTGAGATTGTCCCAGTGGTTCAGAAAACGGATGGGCGCGTAAGGGCTTTGTCGAACATCGAGTGAGGCAAGCGACTCGTGCAAGGCAATCATGCGGAACAATGCGAAGGTGCCATAAAGAACACCTCGATCGTTGGGGCCCGCGACCACGAGGTAGCTTTTGTGGTCGAGCGAACAGCGGGTGAGCCAGAAACCGTCCAGGACAAGGTCCGAAGGCGGCTTCAATCCGGGCACAATGGCTTTGAGACTTTCGAACGTGCCCAGCAAGATGGCATTTTCGTCGGGCAAGCTCTGCTCGGTTCGCAACTCCCAACCAAGCATGCCTCGGAAGCCGCGCAGAAGTTCTGCCTGCGCGGATTTTAGAAGCGGCGAATCGCCCGCAACGACTAAAACCGTGGGGAGTTGGGAATAGAGGCGCAGAACGGCCCGATCCTGGATTTGAGGGTAGCGGAGCCAAGCCTCGTAGCCAGTCTCGCTCAGCAGAGGCATGGGCCGGGCCAGGAGCAGGAGCAAGAGGATGTTGCGGGTGGTTTGTCTGAGCATGTCGTATGCGCTGGTGGAGCAAAGATGAAGGAATGAGTGGCGGCGTCAATGCTGCAGAGTTTCATTTTGAAATTGAAATTTGAAATTTTTCGCCCGTCTCGCTCGCTAGGAACTTCAACACTGAACTTCCAACATTCAACGTCGAACGAGCAAAGAAGCGGCCTTGCCCATGTGCCTGGACTTCGATGTTGGAAGTTGGACGTTGACTGTTGGAAGTTCGGGTCCCGTCCTGAAATAGGTTGGTACTTGGTAATGAAAAAAACCAAGTAATCTATGGAAGTAATTCGCTACAGCAAAGCCTTCAAAAT
>Ga0210409_10006705_pt1 | contig 11945 bp, 12 predicted proteins | sample IncBWH17MmetaG_FD_161649 | JGI IMG/M metagenome (GOLD analysis project Ga0210409, IMG submission 161649) | Forest soil microbial communities from Barre Woods Harvard Forest LTER site, Petersham, Massachusetts, United States - Inc-BW-H-17-M | ecosystem: Environmental > Terrestrial > Soil >...
TCCGTAATCGGAAGTCGTGACGAGAATTCCCTTGGTCGCGCCCTCATTGTGGACAGTCCCGAAAAGGTCCCTCACTGCGGCCACTCCCACGGTGTTCGTGTAGCGTTTCGCCTGGATCACGATCTTCCCACCACGAATCGGATCGGGATCGAAGGCAATCGCATCTACCCCGCCATCTCGGCTCGCCTGGGTGATCTTGACCTCTCCTCCGTCCTTACTGAACTCCTTTTCGAAGAGTTCGCGGATTAGGTTCTCAAAATCGAGCCAATCCATCGCGGCTAGGTTGCTCTTGTCGTTCAATGATTCCACTACGTTGTAGGAGCCGACGAAACGCGGGTCTTCGCGGTTCAGACTCAAGACGGGTCGAACAGGACTGAAGTCGATGAGCTTGCCGCCAGAAATTCCTTTTAGTGATCTGAAGCACGCTTTCAGATCGACCTGATTCAGATTCAATGCCAGGAATTCTGCCTTGTTCGCTTGCACCGTCATAATGCACGGATGCGTATTCGCTCCTGTCGCCTTGTCGATCGCCTGGACCCAGCCGTTGAACACGATGTTTTTAATGACATTCACATCGTCGGCGCGGAATAGCTCATACAAAGTTCGCAGACAAATCTGATAGAGCACTTCGTCATATAGCCGCTTGAATTCCGTATCTGAAATAGGTACTTCCTGGAACTCCCGGCGGTTGGAGATGAACTTGACCTGTTTTGTATTCGAGATCGACTTCTGTGGGGGCAATTCATAATCAACGACCAACATGCCAGCCTCGGGATCAAACGACACAACCTGGTCCCGTGGAAATGAATCGGGATACTCCGACTTCAAAAGTACTTCAGTCCAATACCTAATCAATGTCTCTGGCGCTCGTTCGAAGTAAGACTTCTTAAAGTCATCGATTCCGGAATTAAAAAGCTTCTGCGTCTCAGCGAAGATTCGCTTTTCTAGCATCCACCCAGCTTTTGCTTTCTCGTGATTCGCTAAAGTCGATTGATTCCGTTCGGTAATCTCTTTGATCCTCTTCTTCCAAAGATCGTGAGCAACCGCGAACCTCTGCTGCGCGTTTTTCCTCCTTGATTCTTCCTCCATTCTTACCGCCTTGAGTTTCTTTTCGCGCGCCCCGGGGATTATCCAATCGACAAACTTGATCGTTGAGGGGACAGGAGTTGCTACAAATTGAGATTCCGTTATCAAAGGTTCGGCGGGGAATGCTTCGGGTCCGGGCACAGACGGCTCTGGCTTTTCGAATTTAGATGTGTCCTTGAGAGATTCCCAGTTGAAAGAGTGAGCTTTGGCTAGGGCACGACTCAGCAACTCGTGAAGCTCATCAATTGCCGCTTCTGCGTCTTTGGTCAATTCCAGTGCGTGCTCTTTGGAACGTTTGTCGATGTCAGACTGCTTATCCGCCCAATTTCTCTTTTCCAACTTTTTCTGTCGTGAGGTCTCTCTTTCCACAAGTCGAGCCCAGCGTGCCTCCCATGCCTCGATCTGTAGACGAGCCTTTGTTTGGGCCTCTTGTTGAGTCCCCCCACGAACATTTCGATAGGCGTGCAATCCTTCGTGCTTGATTATTATTTCCCACATTGAAGTCACTTTTTGAGCCGGACTATTATGCGTTACTTCACGATTCGAATCACCCCTACCGCAACCGACCGCCGTTCCCGCTCCGACAGCTTCAAACGCGCCTTCTCCGCCGCTGCTTTCGTCTTGAATGGCTTCGATAACGGCGTAAATTGGCCGTCGATGTACTTGAAGAGCAGCCACTGCTCGATGATTTTTGGCATTTCGGTTTTATAGCATGACAGTGCAAGGACGCCCAGCCGATAGGCAACCGTGCCTCGGCGTCGTTAGAGATTGTGCGTTAATCACTGAACATCACAGCGCCACGTTAGCGTCAATGTGTTCTTGTATGTACCGAAGTAATGGGTGTTCGGGTCGAAATAATTTTTTATTTCCGTCCAGGATAAAATAGAGTTTTCCCCAAGGCCACAGAAAACGCCTTAGACGAAGGTATCCAGTTCCGGGAACCCAAGAGACTCCGCACCCGCTGATTTCGTCATAGTGAAGTTTTCTCCAACTGAATAAGCGCCGGTAGTGAACGGTTCCGTCCGGAATGCGAAGGACGGCTAGCGATGCGGTGAAGAAAATCCCAAGGAACAGCGGAATAAGTATGACCAACGCTCCGAAACGAAAGCGAGAGTTCCAGAAAATGAACGTGGCACCAAACAACAGAAGTGGGGCGTAATATTTCAAAACAAAAACAGATGAGGGATGGCTGCGAAGCATTGGATGAAAGGCAAATCTTTATACCACAGACGCTATAATTGTGCTCGGCACGCCAAACCGGACAAGGCCGGGCCCAGTACCCACGCCAAGTTATGGTGATGAGTAAGGAGACTTGCTGGTCACACGATTGGTCGCGTCAAATCTAAAAACGAAGTATTCCGGAAGCAGTGGGGCAAAAGGCGAAGCGTAGAAGTATTCTCTGGTGCAGCCCTCGGCCTCTTCCTTTGGAAGCGGACCAAAAAACTCTCCGCATTTCTCAACTCGTTTTGGTCGGCCAAGTTCCTGCAAGACTTCCTGCTCTGTGGCACCAATTTCGATTTTGTCGAAACCGTTTCGTAGCTGATTGTCTCGCTGAATCGCCCACGCAAGCCAAAGGACCCCAGCCAAGACGATGCTGCCAATGAGATAGACGGAACGTTTCACAGGCAACTAGAGTAGTGCATGTGAGAGCTGATACGAAAGCGGCCCCTAACTTCTAGTCGGCTAACCGGAAAAGTCAAGTACTGGACCGAACTTGTCGGGTTTCTCAGACTTTCCTATCAAGCGCGTCAAGAATTTTACGCCCAGCGTCCCGCCCTGCATTACGAAATGCGTTCCGCGTCGAATCCACTTCGTGGTACCAGACGCGTTCAAGCCTTACACGAATGTTTTTGAGCGGTCCCAAATCCGTGTTCATTAATGAGTCGAGCAATCCAAGAATTACAGGGTCAGGCCACTCAACGCCCAACCTCTTCAACTCTTTCTGTTGTTCTACAGAGTCAACTACCTCGAAGTCTTTTGCAGCTTGGACCGTTAACTGAACCTTAGCAAATTCAGAATTTGCAGCACGGTTCCACTCTCCGATGACAGTCACCGGAACCGTCAAGTCTCTTGAGCCTTCGCCGGATGGCCCTTCCGCCCAAAGTGTTAGGTAGTCTTTCATCAACTCAATCCTTACGGTCCCCTCGCCGCTTGAAGAATGATTATTTTATCGGCTTACACGCGCCAAGTACTTGACTTTTTCCGGTTACCGCGTTTCGCATAGAGTCTCGCTCATTTAGCAAAGCTCATCGAAACGTGGAAGTAATGCGGAGCGGCTGGCGGGGCTGGAAATTTGTCTTGTTCCAGCGTGTGCCGCACACAGGCAAATATGTTGGTTTCGTGATCTACGTAGAGCCGCAAAACACGACCATCTTTCCCGATTGCCGCAACGAATGAGAACGGCGATGTGTCGGGGTGTTCAGTCGACCTTAGACAAGACTGATAGACAGGCGAGTATTTTTCCTTGTAGTACGGTGTCAGATCAAGATGAATATATGCCTGTTCGGAGCGTTCCTGTTGTTGAGCTTCTGCTAGGACGCAAGCTTCTTTGAATGAACCAGCGAGCTCGCCTGCTCTGACTGCAGTCGTTAGGAAAGAAATGAGAACGATTGCATAAAGTTTCTTCATAGGGTGCGGCTCCTAGCCACGCTTAGCCAGCCTAGCATTTCAGGCTTCAGCGGATAACTGTTCTGCAGTTCAGTTGACTTGTCTTAGTCAACTCCTGCGGCCACCTCCTATCAATCCGCTCCATGATGAACTCCGCCTCCACTATCGCGTCCCGAGTAACTTCCTCAATTTCTCTTTCTGTGTTTGCTGTCCTGGACGACTTGTATCTTGCTTAACCCAATTCAACAGCTTCGGGACATCGACAATATGTCTGGTGGGTTCCTGATGAATTTCCACTTCGACCTGTCTGATCGTTTCGTCCGTGTCAGATTCCCACCCGACATCTGCCAGTTGATTCAATCCGCGCAGCACAGCCTCGTATAGAGATTCCGCGTGAACGACCACGCTGTGTTCCGTGTTGAGAGAATCCTTGAACCGGACGACGCACTTGCTAATCGACATGTGAACTCGGGATGGTGGATTGGCAGAGGTAGGAGACTTGAGTTTACTTCTTCTTTACCAAAAACCCACAATCTTTTGGCTGTTTGTAGCGTGTGGCCCGGGTCAATTCGGAATTAGGTCCAACTATGCTGAGATAATCCTTACGCACAACTTTCCACAACGGTTTTAGGCCAACTATTGAAGGTTTCTCAGTTGATACGTCGGACACCATCAGGCCCTGTCGGCGTGGCGGGTGGCCAATCTTCAGGAGTTCGGTGTACTGTCTTTGCCGCTTCATCTTTCGTGTCGTACATGTGGCAAGAGGTTTGCCACCTCTGTTCCGGTCGCATGTACTGAGGTGGTCTGTTACTTAACTCGGAATAGTTCGATAACAGGAAGGCTTTGAACTCCTCTATGAGCTTATTAATTAGGGTTAACTGGATTTCGTCAGTAAAGGAACCCGGAGTGCTCGTTTCAAACAACTGAGATGCCACGTCCATTCTATCTGGGTGCGCACCATCCCAGAACTCCGCTTGGCACACCCAATATTTGGTAATCGCAGTCGAGTGGGTTTTAGTCCGACTTGGACTCGGACCTACGTTCCCCGGTTGCGAACCGCTAGCTGCCGCCTGTGGATACGGATTCCCGTTAGCATCCTTGAAGCACGGCGCATCCTGCCCGGTCGGAACCGCACACTTAATCGTGACATGAATGCCTGTCGTCAGAGTCGCGTGCTGGCTACAACCACCGTAGAGTAACGCTACGTTTTCATAAATCTCACCCGGCTTCAACGTGTCTAGGAATGGTCCAATCATTCTGTTAGTTGGCGGTTGAGCGATTCCCGCTTCGTTCAGATAAATAAAATCTGTTGTTGCTTTGTAGGTGCTTCGAAACTGGATGCTCCACCAAGATTCCGTGCGACCCTGTGCGTCAGTCACGTCTTGGTTGCACTTGGCCCGAAACTGTATTCCCGGCGTTTGCGGATTCGGAACTTTCCAAACCCCATAGGTCTGGTCTTGATTAGCATCAGTCTGCGCCAACACGGGCGACAAGCCGATTACCAACATGAATGACACTATCGTGATACAGCGGAACAATTTAGGTTGGGCCATGATGCCTCCCGAGGGCGGGTCGATGGTATCATCATTGCACGAGGGAGCGAGTTAAAAGAGCGTTGCCTACCGCCGTTGAATTCGTAGAGGTGGGAGGTTCGGTTCTACTTCTTATTCCATAATTCCCAAAACTGCTTCACCGTCGCTGGCCCGTGACCACCATATAATGCCGCCTTCCAAATTATGCCGAATCCTCTCATGTCATCAACACCGTTTCCGCTGTATTCCTGCCTTACCACGCACACTGATGCTTGATTAAGTCGGCATAATTCCACTCACTTCTCTGGACGGTCCTGCAGACCGAAAGGAGAAAATTCGCATGCAAAGTCATTCGGATAGGAATTCGTCTGTCCGCCAGGGACAGACGAGCGGCCCACTGTACTCCAACATCCCCGGTTTCACCGCTTCGCTTACCAGTCGAGGATATTCCAAAGCTTCCATCGCCTACAGACTCACTCTGCTACGAGATCTCGACCAGTGGATGCGACAACGCCGGATGGCAATAGAGGAATTCAGCGAGGAGCGAATCCGGCAATTCCTTCGTTACCGACGAAAGCACGATAGCAAGAGGCGAGGAGATAACGCTACTCTGCGATCTTTGCTGAAACATTTGCGGAAGGCCAGGGTAGTTGGGCCTCCCATTTCCCAAGACCAGACGAGTTCCCTGGACCAGTTGCAGGCCAGCTTCGCACAACACCTGAGGGAGCAACGAGGCCTCAGGCCGGCAACGCTGGAACAGTACCTATTTCACACGCGACGGTTTCTTTCTGAGCGCTTCGGAAAGAGCGCTCTCACATTGAGCGAACTGAATGCTCAGGACGTTGTCCGATGCATACTCCGTCAAGCTAGAACCATTAGCCCACACGCCGCTCGCTGTATGGGCAAAGCCCTGCGAAGTCTGCTCCGATTTCTGCATCAGCGGGGAGACATCGCCACAAATCTGGCAGCGTCCGTTCCATCGGTCGCCAACTGGAGTCTTGCGGGGCTACCCAAGTATTTATCGCCTCAACAGATCGACCTCGTATTGAGGAAGTCCGAGCAGGATGACCCAACCGTACAACGGGATCGGGCGATTTTGCTCCTACTCGCTCGACTGGGTTTACGCGCCGCTGAAATCGTGCGTATGACACTAGACGATATCGATTGGGAAGCAGGTGAGCTGACCATCCACGGCAAAGGTGGACACCGCGACAAATTACCCCTCCCGAAAGATGTGGGCCAGCCCCTCGCAAATTATCTGAAGCAACTTAGGCCTTCGTGCGTATGCCGGCGAGTCTTCATTCGATCGGCGGCTCCTCACGAAGGATTCTCCGACTCTGCGGCCGTCGACATTGTCGTGCAACGAGCTCTCCGACGCGCTGGAATTAACGCGCCCACCCGAGGGGCGCACCTGTTTCGCCATTCGCTCGCTACCCAGATGCTCCGCAATGGAGCCTCCATGTCCGAGATCGCCAAAATACTGCGCCATCAGTCCGAAAAGACCACCGCCATCTACGCCAAAGTTGACCTGGCCGCACTGCGTTCCATTGCTCATCCTTGGCCCGGAGGTGTGGCATGAGCGAGCTAAGAAAATCTCTCCGCTCCTACCTCGCTCTGCGGCGAGCGCTGGGCTTTAAGCTCGAGTCGCAGGGGCGGCTCTTGCATAGGTTTGTCGATTTCGCCGAAGAGCAAGGTGCGTCGTATGTCACGCATGATTTGGCCCTTCGGTTCGCTTTGGCGTCTCCCCACGGGCAGCCAGCTCTTTGCGCGAAACGGTTGCAGATCGTCCGTACATTCGCCGAGCATCAAGCGGGCGTCGACGCTCGAACAGAAGTTCCACCGCGCGGATTGCTGCCTGATGGCTATATAAGAAGGTCGCCCTATGTGTACAGCGATAACGACATCCGAAAACTCATCGAAGGAGCTCTGAGACTCGGTTCTCGCCGCGGGTTGCGGGCGACGACATTCGCCACGTTGCTTGGACTACTTGTTGTTAGCGGGATGCGGATCGGAGAATGCCTCGCACTGGATTGCGCGGATATGGATCTCATCAGCGGCATCATTCATGTTCGCGACGCCAAGTTCGGAAAATCCCGACTGGTTCCTCTGCATCCGTCGACTCGTAATGCGCTGAAGCACTACGCCGCATTGCGCCATCAAATCTTTCCCCAGCGCAAAGACAACCGCTTCTTTGTTTCGGAGCTCGGCACAGGATTGAGTCCGTCGCAAGTGCAACATACTTTCTCCAAGCTGGTTCGGCGGGTCGGTTTGCGAAGCCCAGCTGGGCAGCGCAGTCCGCGGATCCATGATTTTCGGCACGGATTCGCCATTCGGACTCTTGAGCACCTCTATCATGCTGGGGCGGACGTCGAGCGGCAGTTGCCTGTGCTCGCTACCTATCTCGGCCACGTCGACGCGGTCAGCACGTATTGGTACCTGACAGCGACGCCCAAACTCATGCGCTTGGCGTCGCGCCGTCTCGGTCGAAGGAGAAAGGAGGTTGGGCGATGAACACCTGCCTCCAGTTCTCAGAACTCCTGCAAGCCTTTTTCACCGATCGCTTGATGCATCAAAGACAAGCAAGTCCCAATACCATCGCGAGCTATCGTGACACTTTTCGCCTGCTCTTGCAGTTTGCACAGCAGCAAGTTGGCAAGCCGCCTACGAAGCTGACCATGGAAGTTCTGGAACCCGCCTTCCTCGGCGCATTTCTGAATCATCTGGAAAGAGATCGGGGTGTATGCGCACGCAGCCGGAACGTTCGGTTGGCCGCGATTCACTCCTTCTTCAGGTTCGTAGCTTTCACCGAACCTACCTTTGCCGCCTTGGCCCAGCGTGTGCTGGCTATACCCAACAAACGCTATGATCGAAGACCCATCGAGTATCTGACTTGGCCTGAGATAGAGGCGCTGCTCTCTGCTCCGGATCGAGCTACGTGGGGAGGCCGCCGGGATTACGCCTTGTTGCTCGTCGCCACTCAGACCGGGCTCCGCATATCGGAACTCATTGGTCTTCGTTGCGATGACGTTGTCCTGGGAGCCGGAGGTTCAGTGCGGTGTCGAGGTAAAGGACGCAAGGAGCGCTCCACGCCGCTGCGTAAAGATGTGGTGGTAGCTCTCCGCGGTTGGTTGCGCGAACGTCTCGGCGGCCCCGCTGACCCTTTGTTTCCCAGTGCGCGGGGCGGGCCACTCAGCCGTGATGGCGCTGAGCGTGTCCTGGCCAAGCATGTCGCCAACGCAGGAAGACAGTGCTCTACACTCGCTAACAAACGCATTTCGATGCATGTGCTGCGGCACTCCGTCGCTATGGATCTGCTCCAGCAGGGCGTGGACCGCTCGGTGATCGCCCTTTGGCTTGGCCACGAATCAATCGAGACCACCGAGGTGTATCTTCACGCCAGCATGGCGATGAAGGAGAAGGCACTTGCCAAGGCCACTCCCAGCAAAACGCGAAATGGCCGTTACCGACCCACTGACCGCTTACTCACGTTCCTGAAGAGCCTGTAATACAAGGGAAAATGCCGGTTTGCGCGGTAAACGCCGGAATTAGAAATGCGCGAGCGAATGGCAAGAACCTAGCTCGCCTCCTAGTACGAACTTGTGCGGTAGTCCTGCTAGTCAGGTAATGACCAGCGGAACAAACGCTTCGCTCCCGGTGTCTACTAAGCAGCACAATCCTCGGCCACGAGTCCAAGGCTAGAGGATCCGCACTACACTAGATCTTTGCTCCTCATTTATTGAAGCGCGAGCTCACTGGGAAAACTCAATCGTGCAGCGCAAATCTTTAACGGTTCTCATCTATTTCTTAGCAGCCGTCGCAGCCTCGTTTTTCTGGGTTACTCGCCAGCACAAAGGATCCTTGTCGACAGCACTACTGGAGTGGCTGCTATTTTTCGCCGCTCCCTTGCTGTTTGTCTTCGCCTGCCCGCGTTTTCTGTTTGCCGGTTTCCCGCCGCAAACGACCCGCCTGCGCTACGCGGCGATCTCTCACGGACTTGCGGCGGCGATAACAACGATTCTGTTCGTCATTCTCGGCTCGCCCTTTTGGAAAAACCCGATGCGCGATGCGGATTCTTTTCTCCTTCTAGCTGTTCCCATCGTCGCTCTCCCTGTATTCCTCGTGGCCTCGCTTTCTCTCCTGCTCAAGAACAGGTCGACGCTTGGAATGTTCGCTTCGTTTCTTTTCTGGCTCTATTGGCTCCTCCTCGCCCTGACCTTCGTAGGTCGATTCTTTGAAGCGTCTATATTTCGCACTGCATTGTGCTTCCTCTGCTTCCTTTCTTCTATTCTCTTTGCCTTTGCCGCGGGTGCCATTTCTCATCGTCCCGCTATCGCCCATTCCAGTGCATTAGCAGGACTGGTGGGTATGCCTTGGATCTACTGGACAACATTACAAGACACACCACTCGGAAACATCTGGACCACCTTCAATGTGCCGGACCGAGAACTTCTCATGTACAACACTCTGCGCCTTGCAGAGCTGACCATTTTTTCTGTCGCGCTCATTGTGCTTGCAATTGCCACTGCGGCCCTACGATTGCTTCCGGCCCATTGGAGGCTCCGAGGGTTGCCCCTTTGCGAGCGCACTTGGCCTGCTTTTGGCGCAAGTTTGCTATTCCTCGCTATTTGGTTCAGTCAATCGGTAATGCCTTATCGAATTTCCGGTGCAGTCGATTACGCTGGTTGGCCTATTCTTCAAATTCTGCACGTTGAAAAACGGGGTCTTCAATTTCACGAGACATGTATAAGCGTGTGGGGATATCGGAACCATGCAGAATCTGTTTCTTTCTCGGGGAATGACCGTAGCCTCTTCCAATATCGCTTTCAACAAAAGAACGCCTCGGGAGAATTGCCCGAGGCTCTCAAGGTGCGCATTCAATCCCTAATGCAATCTTCGGACAGCGCCACGCGAAACTGGGATACAGTCAAGCCTCTCCGCGCATGGAACGAAGATGGCTGGTACTTCAGTGCAGAAGGCATCGGGCTAAAGACCTATGCGACCGACAATGGGACAAGTCCTCCGCAAGAAATCGTCGCCCTTTTTAATGAGCTGCAGAAGATTCCCCGCGCTCGGGAAACTCAGTCGGACAGGAAAGATGTCTGTCTTGGTTTCTGTTATGACCCACTCTCAGGATTGGGCTTACTCTACGCCAACCATCGCTGCCGTTATGACGGACACGCTTACGTCTGCCGCTGACCTTACTAATAACCGGGGCACGTCACCCGATTTGGCTTCCCAACTCCTTCCATGGGAAGGCCGGTCTCCGCTGGATTATGCCGACATAATCAACATCGTGGTGCTTCAAAAGTCACCAATCGAGAGGAAACGGAGTTGGCGACGAGACTCAATTCGGCATAATTCGGAAAGCGGCATTATACGCTTTATACCGACGTCGGCATAAGGCGTAGTGATTATTTGCGAACGCGAACAAGTGACGAATCTTTTTGTTCAGCACCAGTTCCTTCAAAACAGTAACCCAGTTCGTGAGATCGTCCTTCCTGTCTACGACCGTCTTGTCCCATACCTGCGTGATCTTCTCTATCCCGTGCCGATCACCCAGCCACCGAACATAAGCGAAGTCGGCGGTAATCATGTCGAATTTTCCCTTGACCTCCCAAGGCCGGGGCACAAACGACGTGTCGGTCAAGGCCAAGGCGACCTTGTGCTCCCGGAGCACGTCAGCGAATCTTGCGTTAAGCCAATTCCTGTTTCGAATCTCAACTACAAAGTTGTGCTCGGCGGGAAGCTTCTTTAGGAAAGGAATGAGCACGGCGAGAAAACTTTCCTGCCTCGGGAATTTCCAGCGGTCGAACGATGGAAACTGAAACAGCATCGGGCCAAGCTTTGGGCCGAGAATGTCCATCGTTTTGACGAACTCTTCGAATTCAGAATCGCAATCCACTAACGCTTTTTCATGCGTAATGGTTTGCGGAATTTTGACGCAGAAAATGAAGTCCTCTGGAGTCCGAGCGGACCACTTACTGACGGTGCTCGGGGAAGGACATCCGTAAAAGGTCGAATCGATTTCGACCGTAGCAAACTGCGTGGCGTAGAACGCGAGGTAGTCGGTGGACCGCATTCCCTTCGGATAGAAGCTGCCTTCCCATCCTGACGCAGTAAAGGACGAAGTGCCGAGAAAAAGTCCGGGTTCGCAGTAGGGCCTTTCGACTTTGAGCGTGTTGGCCAGCCGACCGGCCTCTTCCAGCTTTCCCATTTCGAAGAGTGTCGGGTCCTTTATTGGCGTGACTGGTCGTTTCTTTGGTGGCATGACGGCGATTCTATAGAATCACGGCTGCAAAATGAATGGTGTAGTTCCATTCATTGGTATATGACAGTCTGAGAATCAGCGTGGAAGTACCTGACGGTAAATTCAAAAGGTGAACAATTCAATGGATACCTCAAGTATTCAAGCAGCGGGTGAGATACCGCGCTGGCTCAAGTTGCTTCAGGAATGGAAGGCGTTAGCGTGGACAGCAGCAGCCACACTTATGGCCGGACTGATTCATTTTTTCGCGTACGTTGTCGAAGGCGGAGAAAGGTCCGCGCTCGGAATTTACGCCCTCGATAAACCGCCCCTCAGTCCAGATTATGTTTGGTCCGGGGTCTTGGTAATGGCAACTTTGGGACTCCAGGCTATAGGAGTCGTGATGATGGGGGTTATCCTGCGCAGTTTCTTTATGTTGGCCGTTCGCCTGCTGCCCGACGAAGTTCAAATCCACA
>Ga0210409_10006706_pt1 | contig 11943 bp, 10 predicted proteins | sample IncBWH17MmetaG_FD_161649 | JGI IMG/M metagenome (GOLD analysis project Ga0210409, IMG submission 161649) | Forest soil microbial communities from Barre Woods Harvard Forest LTER site, Petersham, Massachusetts, United States - Inc-BW-H-17-M | ecosystem: Environmental > Terrestrial > Soil >...
GACTATTCTGAGCCAGCCGATTTTGCAGGCATTGACGAAACTTGCCGGATTGACCAAACGATGCACTCGCTCTTCGGCGCTTCCAAAGTTGCCGCGGACATTTACGCGCAGGAGTACGGCCGGTATTTCGGAATGGGGGTGGGAATTTTCCGCGGCGGCTGCCTAACGGGGCCGTCCCATACGGGTGTCGAGCTGCACGGGTTTCTTTCGTATTTGCTCAAAGTGGCGCTTTCCGGAAAAACATACACCGTTTTTGGTTACAAGGGCAAGCAGGTCCGCGACAATATCCACAGTTTTGATGTTGTGCGCGCGTTCGACGAGTTTGCGCGCAATCCGCGGCCCGGCGAAGTTTACAACCTCGGTGGCGGGCGCGCCAATAGCGTCTCCATCTTGGAGGCCATCTCGCGGATAGAAGCCCTGACAGGCCGCAAGATCAACTGGATGTACTCGGGAGAGGCGCGTAAAGGTGACCATATCTGCTACATCTCAAACCTGGCAAAACTGAAGAGCCACTACCCCGGCTGGAGCCTGACGTGCAGCCTCGATTCGATTCTGGAAGAGATGTTGGCTGCCGAGCGCGAGCATAGGCAGAAAGTTGGGAAGTAAGAGTCGTGCGGGAACGCGAAATTGGTTATAGGTCACGGCTCTTGTGTTCATTAAAACTGAACCATCGGCAACTTAGTTGGAGTGTATCGATTGAGTAGGATTGCAAGATGCATGAGTAAAAATAAAGCGCGAGACGAAAGGCGTTTGTCTTCTGCCGCCCTACGCCACCACGACAAACGATCATACAACCGTGTATAAAATGAGTGTCTACATTCCGGCATATAACTCGGCGGAGTTTCTTTCTCGCGCGATCGTTGGCCTTCTAACACAATCACTTCCTGCAAAAGAAATTCTGGTAATTGACGACGGCTCACGTGATGCGACTGCAGAAATAGCGGCTCGTTATCCCGGCGTGACATTGGTGCGCCATCCCCACAACAGGGGCCTCGGCGCTGCACGCAACACGGGTTTCAGTACGGCTCGCAACGAGCTTGTCGCATCGCTCGATGCGGACTGCGTTCCCGATCCTGGCTGGCTCGCGGGACTGGTGGGGCATTTTGACGATCCCAAAGTCGCGGGAGTTGGCGGACGCCTTATCGAAGGCAACCAGCGGACCGTGGCCGACCGGTGGCGATGCGCGCACATGCCGCAAGAGTGGGGCAATCAACCATTGCACAATCCCAGATTTCTTTTTGGCTGCAACAATATGTTTCGCAAGTCAGCCGTGCGCGAAGTGGGAGGGTATGACGAATCCATGCGCACCAACGGCGAAGATACGGACATTTCCAGGCGCTTGCGCGATAAGGGCTGGGACCTGTTGTACGACCCGGAGCCACGCGTCGTTCATCTGAGACACGACACAACGCGTTCGATCCTGGATACTTATTGGCGTTGGTGGCGATTTGGCGTTCGTGCCTATGCGAATGGAGTACGATTGCGCTCCGTCCTTGGCCATGCTCTATTCGTTCACTTCCGGCATACCTTTCTCGATTTGGTGCGAAGTGACCTGAATGCCAGGCGCTTTGATTTGCTGGGACTCGACATTGCAGCGTTAGGTTATTTCCCGTACCGCGACTTCCGTCTGTGGCTTGGGGCAGATCCCAAATCCCCATCGCAGCGAATTTCTTCGGAGGTATGACGCCTTGAAGGTTTTGATCACCGGCGGCTGCGGATTTTTGGGCTCGCAACTCGCACTATATCTTTGCGAGCAGGGGCACGACGTAGTGGCCATGGACAATCTCGTGCGCCGAGGCAGCGAATCCAACATCGCGCCATTGCAGAAGCACGGCGTCACCTTCATCCATGGCGATGTTCGGTGCTCTGAAGATTTTGTCGGCCTACCATCGGGGATCGAGTTGATTTGCGACGCCAGCGCCCAGCCGTCGGTCGTCTCCGGCTATACCAATCCGATCTTCGACTTGACGAACAATACTATTGGAGTGATCCACGTTCTTGAGTTTGCACGGGAACACCGGTGCCCGCTGATCTTCTGCAGCACAAACCGCATTTATAGCTCTGACCGAATCAACGCGCTGCCGCGGCGCGAGAGCGCGACCCGTTTGGAGTGGGACTCCGCTGCCTTGAAAAATCTTCCGGCAGAGAGCCGCCCATCGGGCTTCGACCCGGAATTCGGTGTCTCCGAAGAGTTTAGCCTTGATGGTGCCGGTCGCAGTATTTACGGTGTCAGCAAGTTGATGGCCGACGTGGTGTGCCAGGAATACGCGGACGCCTTCGACATCCCTGTGATTGTCAACCGCCTCGGCGTGATCTCCGGAGCGGGACAATTTGGCAAGGTCGATCAAGGATGGGTCGTATGGTGGGCGGTTGCCTGCTGGTTCGGCCTGCCTTTGAAATATATAGGGTGGTGTGGCAAGCAAGTGCGAGATATTTTGTTCGTGGAGGATGTGTGCCGGCTGGTGGACCTGGAGATCAGGCAGATTGGCCGCTTGCGCAGCGGTGTGTTTAACGCCGGTGGTGGCGTTGCGAACTCAATTTCCCTTATTGAGGCCACGGGGTTCCTTGAGAATAGATTAGGTCGTGCAATGTCAATCTCGCACGTGGAGACTCCGCGCAAGGCAGATACCGTGATCTACATTACGGACAATCGGAAGGTTGAACGTGTGCTCGGTTGGAAACCACAAGTAAGTCTTCCCGAAGGGTTGGATTCCATCCTAGCCTGGATCCGGAAGAACGAGGCGGAGTTGAGCGCAAGATATCGGTCAGCGGGCGAGAGCGGCGAACGGGTCTTTCTATGAAAGTAAACGCCATCCCGCATGTGAGCGTATTAATCGACACCTACAACCACGAGCGCTTCATCGAGCGCGCCATCACTAGCGTCCTCGAACAGGACATGCCGTTGGACGACATTGAAATCCTCGTCGTCGACGATGGGTCGACCGACCGCACGCCGGAAATCGTTCGCCGGTTAGAGCCGCGCGTGCGTTTGTTGCAAAAACCAAACGGCGGCCAGGCCTCCGCGTTCAATTTTGGATTCGCACAGGCCCGGGGAGAAATCCTGGCGACGCTCGACGGGGATGACTGGTGGGCCAGGGAAAAGCTGCGACGGGTGCTCGAGACTCTGGAGGCCAATCCGGAAACGGGTATCGTGGGGCATGGCCTTTACGAAGAGTATGCCGATGGTCGTTCGAATGGACTGATTCTCCCGGGCAGTTTCTACTGCCTCGCAGTCCGTTCCCGGCGGGATGCGGATTTGTTCCGCAGCCTGGCCGCATTTTTCGGGACCAGCAGAATGACCATTCGAAAATCAGTTTTGGACCGGATTCTCCCTGTGCCAGAGGAACTGGCCATCGAGGCGGACGAGTACATTTTTACGGTGGCGGCGGTGATTGGTTCGGCCATCATTTTAAATGAACCATTGTGCTATTACGGGATTCACTCCGGAAATCTCTTCCAGTTTGATAAGTTTGAGCCGGCCAAGGTGCGGCGCAAATTGAATGTCCTCCAAGCACTGTTGCGTGAACTTCCAGCAAAGCTCAAGGAATTCGGAGCGACGGAAGAAGTCGTCAAAGCCCTGATTTGCGGCACGGAAGTGGACGTAGGCCGCATGAGCCTGAGCCTGGACGGGGGAAGCCCCCTGAAGGCGTTTACAATTGAGCGGGCCGCCTTTCGCATCGCCTATCGCCAGGTGACCTGGAGATACCGATTGTTCCGTGCATTCGTCTTGATGCAGACTTTGCTGATGCCGCCGCGCGTGTTCTACCGAATGCGGCGCTGGTACACCGAAAAGGGCCTGTCCCGCCTGAGGGGTTGGACGGGCGAGCCGGTCCCCGCCGTGCAAATTGTGGAGCGGCGTCCCGGATGATAGAGCGGGACGAAAAGAAAGTCTTCAAAGTGAGGTCCCAGGAACGCAATCGATGCTCCCGGCGATAAAACGCTCCTGGTCGTGCAATATCATGGCTCATCCGGGGGAGGTCAGGCGAACGTGGACACGACAGATTTGATGCGGCAGGATTGGGACGAGCGGGCGCGCAAAGATGCGTTTCATTACATTGCATCGTGGCGCAAGGATTGGACTCCCGAATCGTTTTTCCAGTCCGGCGAGGAAGATTATCGGCGGTTCGTCGCGCCTGCCTTCGATCGATGGCCATGCGAACCGCAGGGCAAGGCCATGCTGGAACTGGGCTGCGGTGCGGGGCGCATGACGCGAAGTTTCGCGCAACGGTTTTCGCGCGTGTACGCGTTCGATATCTCGAAGGAAATGTTGAGACATGCCAAGGCCCTTTTCCCAGAAGCTTCTAATATCGATTGGATTTTGGGGAATGGATTCGACCTGTCAGGCCTTGGCGATGAAACGGTGGATTTCGCATTCAGCTATATCGTCCTGCAACACATGCCCGAGCCGTCGTTTGCCTTTCGCTACATTCGCGAAATGCTTCGTGTGCTGAAGCCGGACGGAATGTTTCTTTTTCAATTCAATTCCGAACCCAAAATGGACATGAACTGGAAGGGTCACCTGGCCTGGAGAATCGTGGATTTCCCCTGGGCTCTTGGATTCCGGCAGGCTAGCCGTGGAGTCGCTTCCCTGTTGGGGCTTCCTCCCGACATCGCCGGGAAAAGCTGGCGCGGCGCCTCACTCGACGTCAAAATGGTGCGCGAAACCGTTGAAACAGCGGACTCGGCGGTGAAAGAGATGACCGGGGAAAAAACCCCGATGACCTGGTGTAGCGGACTGAAATCGAGAGCCAAAGCACAGTGATTACCCTCGGATTTAACTATTCGCAGATGCACGATTCTTCCGCTTGCATCGCCCGGGATGGCGAACTTCTTTTTGCCGTGGCGGAAGAGCGCATCAGCCGGATCAAACACGACGCCGGTTTTCCGCACCGCGCCATTCGCGCCTGTCTCGAATTTACCGGCGTGCGGCCCGATCAGCTCGACGCCATCTGCGCGGGCTGGCCGCCTCCGGGTCGATTGCTGTGGAGCGACTTGAAAAGTTTTGTCGAGGGTCAATACCCGTTCACCTATGAAAACGCGCTGAATTCGGCGCGCTGGTTCGCCAGCATGTCGCACCAGAATGGCGGGTTCAAGCGGTTCACTTACCATTTCGGTCCGACCAGGGCCCAATTTCGTTTCGTGGATCACCATTTGGCTCACGCCATCAGCGCCTATTCCTATTCCGGATTCGACAATGCCGCAGTCGTCGTGATGGACGGCCGCGGGGCCTGGGAAGCGAGTTCCATCTGGTACGGCCACGACGGCCGGCTCGAGCATGTGCTCACGATTCCGTGGCCGAATTCGCTGGGGCTGTTTTACGCGCAGTTCACGCAATACCTCGGATTCGCGCCCAACAGCGATGAATGGAAGGTCATGGGCCTGGCGCCCTACGGAAGCCCAGGCGTGAATCTTGGTGAATTCATCTCGCTGAATCACGAGACATATCGCGTCAACGCGCCGCTTCTGTTTGATCGCAGCAACGGCACTTCCGCCATCGCCAGGCGGCTGGGCCCCGAGCGAACACCTGAAAGCGAGATCGACGACAGTTTCAAGAATATTGCCTATGCCGTGCAAGATGCCTGTGAGGCAGCCATGCTGGCATTGGTGAAGCTGGCGACCGAAAAAACCGGCTGCCGCGACGTTTGCCTCGCCGGGGGCGTGGCGCTCAACTCCAAAGCCAACGGAAAGATTCAAGCGCCGGGCATAGTCGACCATATTTTTATTCAACCCGCGGCTTCGGACGACGGCGTGGCGCTCGGCGCCGTGTTTGCGCCTTACCTGGACGGCGGCGGCCGCTTGCCCATGAAGCCGCTTCGTCACGCCTATCTCGGCCCCGAATTTTCCGACGCGGAAATTGAAAAGGCGTTACGGACGTACAAACTCCGCGCGGCGAAGCTGAATGACATAGCCGCATCCACCGCCGAACTTCTCGCCGATGGAAAAATCATCGGTTGGTTCCAGGGACGAATGGAGTTTGGCCCGCGCGCACTGGGACATCGCTCGATACTGGCCGATCCGCGCGATCCGGAAATGAACGCCAAAGTGAATAAGGCCGTCAAATTCCGCGAATGGTGGCGCCCGTTCGCGCCTTCCATGCTGAAAGAAGCGGCGGCGGAATACCTCGAGCACGCTTGTGATTCCCCGTTCATGATTCTCACGAACCCGGTGCGTCCAGAAAAGCGCAGCGTCATTCCGTCGGTCACGCATGTCGATGGAAGCGCGCGCCCGCAAACGGTGGAAAAGGAAATCAGCCCGCTATACTGGAGTCTGATCAATGAATTCGGCAGGCGCACGGGCGTGCCCGTCCTCATGAACACTTCGTTCAATCTGCGCGGTGAAGCGATCGTAAACACGCCAACCGACGCGATTCGGACTTTCTTCAGCTCCGGGATGGATGCGCTGGTCATCGGTCCCTATCTGGTGGAAAAGTGAGCGCCGGGAAAGTAATCTTGCTGCTCGGCCGCCGGGACGAGCCCACCGACGGCGTTTTGGATTATTGCCAATATCTGCGCGAGGCGGCCCTTGCGCGCGGGGTTTCGATTGAACTCGCTCAAGTATCCTGGGCTGAAAAAGGATGGCGCCAGGCACTTGCGGAGTTGCGCGAAACTGCCTCCGGTTGGCTGAATTGCTGGGTTCTTGTGCAATACACGACGTTGGCATGGTCACGCCGCGGGTTTCCTCTTCGCACACCTCGTGTCCTCGATGTTCTCCGGCAATGCGGCGTTCGGCCCGGCGTCGTATTCCACGACTTCGGGCCCTTCCAAGGTACGGTAATTGCGGGCATCGCCCGCGAGTATTGCCACCTCAAGGTGTTGCACCAACTTTACGCGCGCTCAGAGATGGCCATCTTCACTGTTCAGCTCAACAAAGTATCCTGGCTGCCCCAGCGCAGGGAAAAAGCGGTATTCATTCCGGTGGGGGCAAACTGTCCGGTGGCGGCTTCCGCAACCCAGGACGATTTTTCCAAAATTAAATCCGTTGCGGTGTACGGCGTATCCGGAGGGGAACGCCTGTTGGTTGAGGTTGCCGATATCGCAACCGCGTTGAGGCAAGCCAGTCAATCTGCCGGCCCGATCCGCCTGCTTCTGTTTGGACGGGGCAGTCACGAAGCTGAGCCGGCGCTCCGATCCGAATTGGCCGGCGCGGAAGTGGAGATCGAGTCCCTCGGACTTCTTTCGCCGGAACACGTCAGCCAAACGCTGGCGAGGGCCGACGTGCTGCTATCCATTCGCGGGCAGGTTTCGACCCGGCGCGGCAATGCGATTGCCGGGATCGCTTTTGGATTACCGGTAGTCTGTTATTCGGGACCGGAAACCGCGTGGCCTATCACCGAGGCGGGAATTCTCACGGTCCCTCTGGGCGACCGCCAAGCGCTTGCGGGAGCGTTAGAGAGCCTGCTTTCGGACGAGCCGTTTCGCCGTAAGCTTGCGGAGCGAAGCCGTAAGACCTACGAAAAATATTTTTCGTGGGTTGCCATCGTCGAACGCTTTGCGGCGGAACTACACTTGAGGGATGAAGGATCGGAGACGCGTAAGGCAATTGAAAATAAAGCCGTTGCGGGAATTTGAGCAGAGGGGCTGCGCCACGAAATGAATCTGAGATCCGCCGAATGGTTCCGGTGCACGGGGTGCGGCGCGCCACTCCGCGCGGAATCCGCCTCTGCCGCCCAAAAGAATGGAACCATCGCCGAGGGACGATTGGTCTGTTCCACCTGTGGACGAACTTTTCCGGTTGTGCGCTCCATACCTAGATTTGCTCCTAGCGAGGACTATGCCCACAGCTTTGGATACCAGTGGAATTACTTTGACAAAACTCAGCTTGACAGCCATATGGGCAACGACCTCAGCCGCGAACGCTTTTTTGCCACCACGCAATGGCCGCAAAAAATGGACGGACAGGTGATTCTCGAGGCGGGCTGCGGCATGGGCCGGTTCACGCAGATCGCGCTGCAGACCGGCGCGGAAGTATTTTCCTTTGACTTAAGCAACGCCGTGGAAGCGAACCTCCGCAACAACGGCGATTCCGGGCGTGTGCACATTTTGCAGGCCAGCATTTACGAAATTCCCTTGCGGAAAGAATCGTTCGACAAAGTGTTTTGCATGGGAGTTCTTCAGCACTGTCCCGACGTGCGCGCCGGATTCATGAGCCTGGTGCCCTTTTTGCGGCCCGGCGGTGAGATTGTGATCGACGTCTATCAAAAGCACACGGCGCTGTTCCCCCCGTTGAAATATTGGGCGCGCCCTTTTCTCACCTGGATGGGACCCAAAGGCGTACACAAATTTCTCAATTTTGCGATTCCTCCGGCGTTTTTCTTGAAAAAGGCGCTCTACAAGGTCCCGATCGTTGGAAAACCGATTGGCAATCTGATTCCCATCGGCCCGGTATCGCATGCGCCAAGATTGATTTTTACTGACAAAGAGCTCGTTCAGGTAAAAATCCTGAGCGCCCTCGACATGTTCTCTCCCGTGCACGATCATCCGCAGACACTCGATATCGTGCGCCAGTGGTTTTCTGACGCGGGTCTCGTGAATGTCCACATCGGAACGGGCTTCAATGGAATTAACGCAAGAGGAAGAAAACCATGAAGGTGCCAGGGGACCTCGCTGCCGGAAAAAGTTTGCGTTTCCCAGAACTGAATTCCGACACCATGGCGCGTGGATTCTCCGAAGCTGCGAATGCCGCCAACTTAGCTGCCGGGAGAAAACGACGAATTCTCATTTTGGCGTCTCACGTGATTCAATACTCGTCCCCCCTGTTTCGCCGCATGGCGCAAGATCCGCGCCTGGATCTTCAAATCGCCTACTGCACACTGCAAGGTGCGAAACCCGAGATCGACCCGGAATTCGGCGTAGAAGTTGCCTGGGACACATCCGTATTGGAAGGTTATCCATGGGTCCTCATACCGAATCGCTCACCGGTTCCAGGGTTGGGACGCTTCTTCGGATTGTTCAATCCCGGGGTGTGGAGGCTGATTCGCAACAATCACTTTGATGCCGTCATTCTTCCCGGCTATTTTTATTTCACCGCGTGGATCGCCATCGCAGCGGCAAAATGGAACAATACTCCTATCCTCTTCGTGACGGATTCGCACAGTCTGCGAAGCTGGAGAGCCCAATCGCCGTCGGAACTTCGATTCAAGAGGTGGCTCGTGCGGCGGATTTTTTCGCTTGCGAACGCGATCCTTGTTTCGTCGTCCGGTGGCGTGGAGTATTTGAAGTCCCTCGGCTTTTCGAGCGACCGTATTTTCCTCGTTCCGACAACAGTCGACAATGATTGGTGGACCGGACAAGCGGCGAAGGTGGACCGCAATTCGGTACGCGCGGTTTGGAAAATTCCGGCCGAAGGGACCGTAGCTCTATTCTGCGCCAAGCTTCAGCGCTGGAAAGGCCCCATGGACCTGCTGGAAGCGTTTGCCAAGGCAAATGTTCCAAATTCTTGTCTCGTCTTTGCCGGCGATGGGCCGGAAAGAAACAATCTCGAACGAAGGACAAAAGAGTTGGGCCTTGCGGACCGCGTGCGATTTCTTGGCTTTCTGAATCAATCGCAACTCCCGTCTGCGTATTGCGCCGCCGACTTGTTTGTCCTGCCGTCGTTGTTTGAACCCTTTGGACTAGTCGTCAACGAGGCCATGATCTGTGGTTTGCCCGTTGTGGTCACCGACCGGGTGGGTGCGAGGTTCGATCTGGTGCGTCCGGACGAAAACGGCCATGTGTTTCCTGCTGGGGATGTAGAGGCATTGGCCGCGATCCTTCGGCAGATTCTGCCGGATCCGAAAACGAGGACGCGCATGGGCGCTGCGGCGCGGTACCGCATGGAAACATGGTCACCCCAGGAGTACGTAGACAGCTTCGTGCGTGCGGTTAAGCTGGTAGCAAAAGATAGATCTTCCACTTGAATTCCGACAGCGGGCACCATTTATTTGAAAGCTTAGGAACCCGCGCTCGGCACCCTAACCGCCCCGTTTCTCAATGTCGCCTTGTCCGTCGGCTTCACACGAATGGGCATGTACAATCGTCCTTTGCGCCGACAGCAATCATCCTGTAAATGTCGCTCACCAGAGGCCGGAGTCACCAATGTCTACGATGCTCCTAATGTCGCGGCGTCTTCACGCATTGAACATAGAGCGAGATTGGGATCGTGGGATTCTGGTAGTCGAGAAGTTGCAGGGGCCAAGTGAGAAGAAACAAAGGCAGGGCGAATTTGGCGCCCTTTCGACTCAACACGGGCTAAATGACATTCGTCAACTTCACCAAAAGGGGTGAACCAAAGCCAGCGCTTTTGACGATCCGAAATCCAATCGGTTCAAGGAGCGCCCGGTAGCTTTCTAGAGTGTATCCATCGCGGACGTGCCATCCCACTGATTCATCGTTACAGACTCGCCCCTTATTGCCGGAACGCTCCGAGTACGGGCAACAGAGGTGCAACACCGCTTCTTCGCGAAGCATGTTGTAAAAGTGTTGAACCATTGGTTTGTCCATTGTAATGTGTTCCAATGTTTCCGAGCAGATGATTTGATCGAATGTCTGTTTGATCCTAGGCAAATCGTAAAGATTGCAGACCTCAAACTTTAGCCGATCAGGATCAGTTCCCAGGAACGAAAAATACTCGTTATCTTTTTTCACCTGTCCCGGCTCCATGGTCACACCCAGGACTCGATTCCCCCGCTGGTAGGCCGCGTAGGATAGCGCTCCATTGCCAAACACCGCATCCAATGTGTCGATGGCTCCTTCCCTAAAATATTTGGAAAGGAATCGATATCGACATCGCGTGTGCAGATCAAGGCCGGGGAAAAGTATTTCCTTTCCCCAAAAGAGAATTCGATCTCGCATCGGCAGCAAACTCATTCCCGATCTTCGCCTCGCAGTACCTATACCCCTCCCGTTGCAAATTCATACCCGCTTTTTTGACACTAAAGCGATTCTGAGATTCTACATCGTGACCATAGATTTTTCGATTTGCACCTCCGCCAGATTTCCAAAGTATTTTTCCCTATCAGCTCCAGTCTGCCGGAATGGAAACATGAGTAAAATGTCCCAGCCGGACACTTAAATCTTCACCCTCACTGAATGCGACCGCATTGTGCATCAATGTGAGTTTGCCCGTTGCAGTACGCGAATCGCGCAAGCATAATCACCAGGGAGCTGTTCTCGAAGATAGAATATGCAACTAACGACCACAGGATCACTTAGCGGCAATCGGCAGATCAAGGCCGCGGTCATCGGCCTGGCCGTCCTGGCCGTCATCTGGGAGTTGGCAGCCTGGATTGTCGCCGGCTCGGACAAGAATTTGATCATGTTCGGGCTGAGCCTGGTGGTGGTTGCGCTCGTCGTTCATATTCTCAATGATTGGCGCAGCGGCGTTCTTCTGTTCCTAATGTGGCTCTTGTTTGAGGACCTTGCCCGCAAGTATCTCGGCAACAGCATGACGGTCTATTTCGCCAAGGATTTTCTGGTTGCCATTGCCTACCTTTCGTTCTATTTCGCAAAACGCCGGCGGGAAGTGGATGTATTCAAGGCGCCATTCCTCGTTCCGTTGGGGATTTTTTTTGCGATTGCCTTCGTCGAAATCTTCAACACATTCTCTCCGAACGTCCTATATGGATTCCTGGGGCTGAAACTCTATTTCTACTACGCCCCGCTGATGTTTTTGGGTTTCGCCATGCTGAATCGCCCGCAAGATTTGGACCGCCTTCTCAAGGTGAGCTTGATTGTGGGGATCGTGATCTCCGGTTTAGGCATAGTCCAGTCCGTGTTGGGAGTGAACTTCCTTACGCCGGAAGATACGCAAGCCGAGATCTATGATTTATCTCACCTGGTAAGATACTCTCCAGTAACTCACCAAGAAGTATTCGCCCCGAGTTCCGTGTTCGTCAGCGCGGGCCGCTTTTCCTTCTACTTGATCCTGCTTTGGATTTTAGCAATGGGCGCTCAAGGATACTTTCTG
>Ga0210409_10006707_pt1 | contig 11943 bp, 7 predicted proteins | sample IncBWH17MmetaG_FD_161649 | JGI IMG/M metagenome (GOLD analysis project Ga0210409, IMG submission 161649) | Forest soil microbial communities from Barre Woods Harvard Forest LTER site, Petersham, Massachusetts, United States - Inc-BW-H-17-M | ecosystem: Environmental > Terrestrial > Soil >...
CGCAGCAGGATTGAGGATTACCGGGATATCGGACGACGTCCCAAACGCATCCCACAAACACCTCTGTGGTAGGTCTCCATTTGGGTGCATCATCCGTTCCAGAAAAAGGCATTCTCCAGCGTAGAAGACGCCTTCTCGCGGTGTATTCAGAAAGGTCAAAGTCTTGATATTTCCGCCGAGCAGGATGTTCTTAGCAGCGACGATAATCTCTCTTACCATGTCTGAGTCAAACCCCGCCAAACCTAGCGCCTAAACAACTAACCTGAAAGTTCTGTGCTTCCGGCACACTCGCCGCCCAGTCAGCGAACCACTTCAAGGTCTGCCGCCTCAATCTCGACCGAAGCGGCACGGTGTATCAGATCAAGCGAAATGACCAGACGTAGCCGATTCTTCCTCCGACTGACGATCCCCTCCAGACCGGCAAGTGGACCCGCCTTGATTCTGACGCGCCGACCGGCGGTCAAAAAGGGGTGTGGCTCGGCGCAGAGCCCGCTCCTAAGGCTTGTCCGCAGCACCTCGATCTCTCCCTCGGGTAGCGCCGCCGGAGTTCCGCCGAAACCCACTAGACTTGCCACGCCCGGGATCTGCAGCACTTGCAGCCGATCTCGGAGCGCCATTTGCACAAATACGTACCCCGGAAACAGCGGCAGTTCGAGTTTTACGCGGCGGTCCTTCCACTTCCGCACCGAGGCATACAGGGGTAGGAAAAGCTCTACCGACCTTTGCATCAATTGTTCCGCCACACGCTTCTCATGGTTCGCGCTGGTATACGCCGCGTACCAGCGCGGCTTAAGGTATTCTGCCTGCAACACCGCGTCTCCCTCTGCGTTCAGGTCGAGAATGGGCGAAACAGCCACCGTCTTGGGCTCCTTTTTCCGCTACGGAAAGCTCCGCCCCGTCACTTACAGGGGCGTATGTGACCTAACCCATTTACAATCATAACTTTACGGTAGCTAAGGCTACTGCGGCGCCTCGTCCTTTTCTGAGCGCTCGCGGCGCCACCGTCGAAACCCTTTGTTGCCGGTGTCAGCGTTATCCCCCGAACCGTTTCGCGTGAATCTCGGCAACTGAGTTTTCAGATCCATGAATACTTCCTGCGCAAACACCTTCCGCGCATCGCCCGCATTCGTTTGGTCCCACACGGTTCTTATGAGCAGCCAAATCGTCGCACAGGCAAAGGCACATGCCGCTCCCAGAAACATGATTAAAAGCCGCGGTGGAAATGACTTTCGGTCCGGAACGCTGGGTGCGTCGAGAACTTTCACCGTCGGGATTTCCTTCGCTTCTTGTACCTTCGCCATCTCGTATTCTTTCGTTAGTGTCTCGAAAACAGCTTCCTGAACCCTCGTGCGGCGATATAGGTCCGCATAGGTGACGCCGAGCAGCGGCAATTTTCGGATCGAGGGATAAAGGGACTCGCCCGCCCCGCTGGAAACTTCCGTCGAGCTCTCACCTTTCCCTCCCAGCTTTTCGAGTTGGCGCTGCAATTCATCAATGCGGGCTTTGACCGTTCGCGTGCGTGGGTTGTTGTCTGTGTAGATCTGCCGAAGGCCCTCATATTGAGACTGGGCGGCGATGAGCTGGCCTTGCAACGTCGCGGCTGCTTCAACCATCGCCTTCCCTTGCTCCTTGACGTCAATCGCGGAGTTCTTGCTCGCAAACTGGCTAAAATTTCTCTCGGCATCCTCCAAATCTTTGCTCACGCCCTGTAGACGCTCCTCTAGAAAGACTCGCTCGCGGCGTGCTGATGAGGTGCTCAAGTCCGCAACCAGGCGGTTAAGTTCTTCTACGTAGGCCTGTCCAATCGCAGCCGCTCGTTGCGGGCTCTTGTCAGTCACCGTGATAGATATGATCTGACTCCTGCGATCGACGGAGATGCCCGTATGCTCCCCTAGCGCCTTCTCCGTATCGTCCATGCTGCGAGTCCCATAAAGCTTGTTCAGGTTGAATTGCTGAATCAGTTTGTCCTGCACGGTACGGCTGCCTAATATGCCGACGAAAATGTCGCTTGAACTCTTAAGCCCAAGAACTTCGCTGGCCATGCCCGCGAGCCCTCCGGTCGCGGCCCCGCCGGCCATGGCTGCGGCGGCCATAGCCAAGCCGGAACTGGATTGACTATCCGGCGGCATCAAGCGCGCAGTGGATTCATATCGCTTGGGGATGAGAAATGCAGCAAGCGTGCTCCCGAGAAGCGCATACAAGGTTACACGGTACAGCATTCTGCGATGAGCCCACAGCAGCCGGAGATAGGCAAGGATCTTCTCGCTCCCCGCCGGAGTCTCCTGCGGCGCGGGAGTTCCAGGAAAATCGCTCTCAGGCAGTTCAGGCAAGGGTTGCCGCACTGGCGCGCCGGTCGAATACGTCACGGCCGGCCTCCATTTGGCGAATCGGCTTCATCTCCGGCGGTTGCGGAACGCCGGAACAACTTCTGTGGAGCAAACTGAATTTCGACGGTCGCTGACACCGGTCGCTCAATATTCGGCTGAAGTATTGGAAATAACCACCGTTCATATTGCACTGAGGCCGAAATGCTGACATCGGGTCGCACCCAGTAATCGCCCCGGGCACCTACATCCGTCAGCGAGCCACCCCCGGGCATGAGCTGCTGGCTAACCTTTTGGTGCCGAAAATTAAATTGTAAACGGTTGCGTGCATTGAACCAGTAATTCGTCCAGACCTGCGCTCCTTGTCCGCCTCGGCCGACCCAGTCCCCGATCAAATTCCCATTGTTGAGATATCCGCTTCGCCAAGTCCCATCAATATAGAAAGAGCCAGGTCCAATCTGACGTCGCCCGCCGGGTATGTCCGTATAAACGCCCTCGACTCGAAGATCCACCTTGGAAAGCGTTGGTAAATGCGAAAAGAACAGGCCAGCGCGCCACGCCGAACGATCCATGTAGGCAATCGGTGAGTATTGATCAAAGGTCAGCCCCTCACCGTAGAAACTCACCCAGTTACGTAGGTGAGGCAGGCGATAACTGAAATCGAGCGCCGACGTTCGTTTTCCCGGCTTATTGGGGTTGCCTGCAACGGTATTGCCGGTCGAAAACAAACTGCGTTCGAGAGAATGCAACGTAAAGGGATAACCCTCACCACCAAAGATCGTCGTCCTATAAAAACCGAATTCGAAGTTGCGAGTAGGCTTAAAGCTGATATGCTGACCATGAATAAATGGCTGCTTGGAGAGGGCCTGACCCCATTGCCCTACGAGACCCAAAGGACTGAAAATGAATTCCTGGCCCACCAGTTGGCCTAGGAAAAACTCCGATCTCATTGGCCCCAGCCAACCGAGGATGCTAGGCAATTTGAGCGGCGTAGTACGATTAATCCGAAACATGTTAATCGGCTGGATGTTGTTGCCGAAATCTAACGAGCCACCTTCCGCCGTCCCCCACCGGAGGCTTTGTCTGCCAAAGGAAATCTCATAATTCGACAACATCAGACCAACGTAAGTGTCTAGCAATTGAACTTGCGCAACTGACGACGTAGGAACGCCCGGCGGTAACGGTAGATTCGGGCCGTCCTCATTCCTGTTCACAGACATCTGAATCGCTTCGCGTGCGGCCAAGGGAAGCGCCGGAATGCCCGGGGCGCTCTGCTCCTCCGCACGCACGTACGCGACCCACGGACCCGACGTTGCGTAGGCGGAAAATCCATTTATGGTGTTCCAACCCTCGCTGTAAGGACGTCCAAAATCGTTGTACTGGGTTTGCGCGAAGGCATAGCCGTCTGTGAGCGGCGCCCCTGAGATGTGCTCCGTTCGCGAGTAGAGAGACTCCAGGCGAAATCCCGCGCCGTCGGTGCCATCCCCCAGCGCCTCTGCCTCCAGGTGAAATTCGCGCTCAAGGGCTTCGATTAGCTTGCTCGCCTCCGAGTTGCTACCTCCTTCATCCGCTCCCTTTTCTTCGGCCTCGTTCAGCTGGCGCAGACATTCACGCCGGGTCCACGGACGCATTCCCGAAAACGCGCTATCAATCAGCCCCAATCCGGCCAGCCGCTCCAAAGCGGGATAGATCCAACTGTCCAGCGGGACATAGGGAGTGCCCAGATTCTGCGGACCCGCAGACTCCCAAGCGCGTGCGAGGGCGCTTAACGATCGCCACTCCCCGCCGCCTAGTTCCGGATCGTGATGACGATTGTAAACATCCTGCGCGATCATCTGCCCCATCATGCCGCCGATGAAGACGTCCGAATTAAAATGTTGCCGCGCCCGGATGCGCGAATAGCTCACGAACGAAGCCAGACCATACGCGAGAATTTTGGGTATTGGCCCAGGATATTCGTGGGCTATTACCCCAGCCACCGCCCACGCTGCCGCGGCATGCTCGGATGGGAACGACGTACCTCCGCTAAAAAATGGACCGCTGCCGTCGCCCTGAAACGGCCGCTCTCTCCTCAACGTGTACTTCAGCGCCTCCACCGCTACAAGACTGTTGATCGCCGCCTCGCCAGACAGAAACCCGGTTTCTCGCCAGTGCTCACGATGCGACGGATAACTCAGGAGCCATATCGCTGCTGCGCCCCCGACTAACGCGCCAACGCCCGCGTCCGAATACGTCTTGTTACGGCTCAACGTGTTCGGATCATGCGACAGATGCGTGCTGACATCGCGGTCGGTGGTGAATAGGCCTGCGGCAAAACCAGCCGAAGGCACCAGCCAATCAGCATCGGCAAAGCGCAGCCGCACGGGACTCGTCCAAATTTGTTTTTGGTCTCCCAAAAAATCCCTTCCTAAACCTTTCCACCCGTGTGGCGATGCCGGTGTTGAATACTGGTCCGAATCATTCAGGTCGTTCGTCGCTTTCTTCTTGTCCTTCTCTTTGTCTTGCTTCTGCTCTTCGCTTTGGACCGGCTTGGCAGTGTTCTGTCCTTCTGGTTCTTGCGGCTTCGCCGCAGCCTTCGTCGCCGTAACCAAGCCCAGGATACCGACGCACCACATCCACGCAACTGCCGTCACCCGGGCCCAAAATGTCAGACTTCGCGTCACGGGTGGATGTACGCGACCGCAAGTGCGGCCGAAGCAGCCAGTTGCCCTGCCTGGAAAAGATTTTGCCAGTTTCGAGTCCCGATCCGAGGCGCCGCTTCCGGCACGACGATCGAGTCTCCGGGTCGTAGCGGCCCACCCATCGGATCACCAGACCACCACCCTGCTTCATTATTCTTAGCGGCCAGCACCGAGCCGTCCGCTCGAATCACGAAGACCGCCTTCTTGTTCGCCAGTTGCGTGGTGCCCCCGGCCTGGCTCAGATACCATCTCGCGCTACGCCCAGGCCTGTAACTCACCGCCGTGGGATTAAACACTTGTCCATTCACCATGACGTAGTCTGCCTTTTTGGGAATCAGCAGCACGTCCCCGTCGCGCACAGGCACGTCCGCCGCGGTATTTCGCCACAATCGCAGATCCGATTGAATGCGAACGACTACACGTCCAATCGGCGGGTTAGCTTGGAGTTGCTGGAGCGTAGTCTCCGTCTCCGCAATCGCCGTCAGCTTCGCGTTCTTCTGATCGACGTCCGTTTCTGGAAGCGTCTTTAAGTTGGTCTCCTCCTGCTTCAGCCGTCGGACCATCTCCGTGCGGGCGTTGAGTTCCACCTCCCGCACCTCGCGGCGCATTAGGACCGCGCCGTAGGGATAGGCCAGTGGTCCAAACCCTCCCGCACGCTCGAGAACGGAACTCAGTTTTTCGCCAGGGCGAATCCCATAAGCTCCCGGGTGTTTTACTTCTCCTTTCACGCTGATGGACGCGCCGATATCGTTCCAGTTCGGAAGCTGCCGAATCGTTAAAACATCACCGTTGCTGAGTGGAACGTTTGCTGCGGCGTCGCCGGCCAGTGCCTCCGAAATGGTTATCGACTGACGTTGCCCGGTGAGCTCCCCGGCGCTCGCCCAGCCGTAATGCGTGAGATCAGCGACACGCGTGTCTGCGCTGGGCTTCAATCCACCACCCACGCGGATCAAGTCCGCTACGGTCATGTTCGTCGTTAACGGATACCGGCCCGGCTTTCCAACGTCCCCTTGCACATACACGCTCGAAGGCTGAATCGCGTCCGGGCTGCGGTGAATGAGCAACCGATCCCGAGGCTGTAACAAAATGTTCGCCGTCGGGTCGCCCTCAAGAGCCAAGTTCAAGCTAACGCTGAAAATCTTCATCTTGCCATCGGGTAAATACCGGAAGACTTGCGCATCATCTACCTTTGCGTCTGGGGCGATTCCTCCCGCCAGGTGTACCGCGTCACTCAGGTGAATCTGCCCAGCAGTCCTGTACGTTCCGGGTCCGCGCACGTCGCCCCACACGGACACCGTCGGCGGGTTCTCGAAATCAAACCGACTGAAAACTCGCACCGTATCCATCGCGTGAAGCACCGGCGCTTGCGCTGGATTCGTCAATGCTTCCGTCAGATCAAAACTCTCCACGGTCGGGCGGAAATCGGGCGCGTTCAGGCGAATAATCTCCGCGTATTGCCCCGCGGGTTCCGGCAACAAATCCTTGTACGACGTGAGTACATCGGTCACGCGCATGCCCTGACGATAGGAGTACCGCCCCGGTCGGATCACGTGCCCTTCCACATAAACAGCGTCCTGGTTGTAAGGCGCGATGGGGAACACCCGAATGCGATCGCCATCATGAATCTCGAATGCTTCCAGTTTCTTGGTAACCTCGGAATCGCTGTCGACCTCGGGGATGTCCAGGCTCATCATGGTCTGGCTCTGATGCGCCACCAACCGTTGCACCTCGACGTGTCGCAGCGTAGCAGTCGGAAGCAGTCCGCCCGCCAATTCCAAGACGGACGCTAGATTTTTCTCGTCCTTTAGTTCATAGATCGCCGGCCGCCGCACCATTCCTTCCACGGTCACTTGCGGCCCGACCGGCGGCACAAGCACGCTGTCGCCGTTCTCCAACTGTTGCAGACCGGACTTCACACCGTGCAGCAACAAATCGTAGAGGTCCACGACCTCCACCAATTGATTTCCTCGGTAGTGCTTCACGATTCGCAGAGACCCTTTTTGCGTTGGCCCCCCGGCTACAAACAACGCGTTCAGAGGCGTCGAAAGCGAGCTGATGTCGTACGCACCTGGGTTAGCGATGTCTCCAACTTCATACACGCGAATCGTACGTAACCGTGTCAGCGAAACTTCAGCAGACACCTGACGAAATTGAGTGCGCAGCGTCTGCTGCAAATTCGCCTGAACCTCCGCCAGACTCTTGCCACTTACCAAAAGTGGGCCAACTTCAGGCAGGCTGACGCGTCCTTCGCGATCCACCACGCGGTAAATGCGTTGGCTCACCCCGCCCCACAAGTCAATCGACAAACCATCACCCGGGCCTACGACGTAGTCCGGCCCGGCCGGCACGTCCATGGGTATGAGCTGGGAATCGCGTGTTCCGTTTTCGAATACTTCGGCGCCGAAACGTTTAGGCACCGTCGGTCGCGGTATCGCTTGAACATACATATCGTATAGCGAGGGAATGTCGTTATAAGGACTCGCGGTTCGAACCAGCTCGGGGGCGGCAGGCTGCGGTTTCGGTTGATATCTGCGATCGAAGGGCTGCATCGGGGGGTATGGAGACGAAGAGCTACCCACAGTCGAGGACGGATTCACCTCACGTCTGTTCGAACGATACGCGTCCGCTAAATTTGCAGGCGGGTTGTTCGTTCCGACGCCATAGATTGCGAACGAATCCACAACGTTGCGGCTTTGAGGGTTAGCCCCCGACTGCGTGGCGCCCGATTGGCTGTCCGCGTCTCTGCCCGCGCCAAGCGACCCGCCATTACTCAAACTCGAACTTCCTCCACCCGGCGATAAGGTAGAGTCATATCCGCTTCCCAGCGGCAGTTCCGGAAACGCTCCGTCACCCTGGTCCAGGCCTTGGCCTGACAGGTTGTCAGCTTGCGCTCGCAGTATTTGTTCATTTCGCGGCGTGTTTTGTGGATTCGACTGTTCCGGCCCCATCCTCGACGGCGGATTTCCCTGCTCAAATTCTGGTTGACGCTGCTGCTGCCCTGGCGCTTGTTCTTCCTCTATACCCTGGCGCTCCACGCACTGCGGATCAAGCGCATTGCAGTATCCGCTGTTTTGCACGTTGCGATTCCGCTGTTGCCGCGAGCGTGCTTGCGCTTGTTCTTCTTCGTTCTGCGCCATCAACTTCACGCGTTCCTTGACCAGCAGCTCCTGCTCTTTTCCCGCCGCTGAGTCCGGATTTACCTGCGGTACCAGGTATCCATAGCGCTGCACGAGTTGCGTTGCAATCGAACGAAATTGCACGTCAGCCTGGAGACGATCGAAAATTGCATCATCGGTCAGATCCGCTTCGCTGATGATCTGGCCCTGCGACGTCGCATCTTTCGCGACCCATCGCTTTAGCTCCACCATCAACCCCGTATCCTTAACCAGTATCGTTTTGATTTCCGCCGCGGATGCTGCGACCCTGCTCAAATTCTCGCGCGCCAGCTCCGAGCTGGGCATCACCGGTCTCTGGCGCCCTTGCCCGTCTTGCCCATGAACTGGCGTGCTGCAGACAAACAACCCCAAAAGCACGGAAAGTATTCCCACTCTCGATCGATGCAGTTCGCAATTCACTCTATTTCGACCTTCCTTCGTGTTCGCACATCGAAATCGGCATTGGCGCTCCCGCACGCAACGCGGTCCCGCTCATCCACAGAAGTCTGCGCCCTATACGCGCTCCCCCGCACGCGCTGGCGTAATGTTGCGCACCGCGTTCAGAATACCCTGTTCGGAGGGCTCGATTTGGCTGGAATGAATGTCGAACGACGCCCAGTAGAAAACGCTGCAATTCTGCTGCGAGGCCACTGCGATGATCCGCAGTCCTGGCTGGTCTCGCAGCAAAGTATCGCAAATGTCAGGTCGCTTCGCCGGTTCATCCAGAGCGATGACCAACAAATCCGGCGACGTCTGACTCACCCGTTGGCGAATTTCCGCCTCGTCGGATACTTCCCCAACTATCTCGATGCCGGGTTCGTCCGACAGGGTTGCCAGAATAAGCTCGCGCATCAATTTCGGCCGATTGGCCACCAGCACGCGCAGGGACCTACCCATATCGTTTACTCCTCGTACGCCTAAGTATTGGCAAATAAAGGGGAAAGAGAAGGCTCAAAGAAGGCGTATGTTGCTTGCTAACCTAGCATTACCCTGGAGCATCACAAGTGGCGAGACCGAAAAACGGAAAAGCACTAAGAATTACCCAAGCCCACAGGGAGGCCAGCACTACGTGACGGTTGAGACATTTCTTTTCCTCCAGCCTCTTGACCACCACCAAACTGACAATTAACTTTTATGCAACACTTTTTTGAGAGATACTAGTTTTCACTTTGAAGGTATACTGAGGGTAGGATCGCAGTACATAATCAGGCTATATTCAAGGAGTTGAGGCCGACGGAGAAGACTCCCATTCATTTGAAGAGGGCTCTGAGGGCTCTGCATGACACAAATTAGCGAAAAACAATCGTCGTCCGCGACGAATGTCTATGTTGTAGCCGAGAACCGTCTCCTTCGCGAGTCTCTAGTGCGCCTGTTCCGCAAGCGTGGGGATTTCAGCATGGTTGGAGATGCTTCCTACTCCGACTCCACGCTAGAATGCATCGCTTCCGCGCAAGCAGACTTGCTCCTCTTGGATTGCCTGAGTCCGCACCATAAGTCGGACGATCTCATTTGCGACCTTCGCGAATCGGTCCCACAAATCCGCGTCGTTCTGTTTGGGATGGACGAAGACCCCGACATCTTCCTGCAAGCCGTGCGGCTCGGTGTAAATGGGTACGTGCTGAAGAGCGCTTCGGCCTCTGAGCTTGTGGACGCCGTCCGCAGCGTTGCCCAAGGAGAAGCCGTCTGTCCCGGAAAATTGTGCAAGGTTTTGTTCCAGGCGCTGGCAAGCGAGGCCAACCAACAAGCCGCCATTGCGGACCAACGCGCTGGCATGCGTTTCGAGCTGACTCAGCGGCAGCGCCAGCTCATGTCCCTCGTCGCCATGGGGCTGAGTAATAAGGAGATCGCCGCCAATCTCAATCTTTCCGAATTTACCGTGAAAAACCATATCTATCGCGTCATGAAACAGGTCGACGCGCAAAATCGGCACGAGGCCGTCCATCTCATCCGTGCCGGCGAGTCGCACGAAGAAAATTGGCAAAGCCTTCCAGTGCGCTGACCAATCTCAACGAGTTTGCGAGTTATTCGTAGCGCGGGCTCGTTGAGCCGAAAAGGCTCCCCCCAGTTATTGCACTCTCGGAATCACCGCAGCCCGCTCGCTCCAATGCTGCACGATATCGCGTACCACTCGGTCTCCCACAATCTCTGCGGCTTCCAAAGCCGGCAGATAAGCCGAGTAGTTCCCGAACACCATGCCCTTCAAGCTTTCGGCGGCAGCGGTTCCCGGCGGCTCCCGGTCGTAGTTGCTCACGGTGCGTAACACCAACACCCTCTGTAAATCGACGCGCCCAGCCCGGCTTAAAAATGTCAACGACTGCAACGTGCCAGAATCCTCCATCGCCGACACCATGTAATTCCCCTTGCCTCCCGTGTAGTACTTCGTCCACGCATTGGCCCACTCATCCATCTTCGACCCATGCCAGAATGTGCTCGCCGACATCGTGTCGCCCCGCGTAACGAACGGCGGCCGCGTCGCATTCGGAAAACCGTCAAACCTCGCCCGTGATTTCCGCAAAGAATCGGAATCCGCCAGAGTTACACCGTGGGTCAACTGAAACGCCCACCCCACGAGTTCTGGATTCAGCACATAGACCTCGCCTTCAAGGTCCGACCGCACCGGCTGCTCGTAAGGCGTCGCTCTCCGCAACGGCACGTAACCCGTCGGCCAACCCTCAGGAATCTGCCGCGCGTCAATCTCAAACGCGAGATCCCCATCAATCACATGATCCGCCCACACCGCGGAACCCAACGACACATCCGCAGGATCTCCTCCGCCAATCCCCGCTACAATCCAATACGCTTTCGACAAATCGAATCGCGGATCCAATCCCAACGCCATCACTGAAGCCGCAGCCTTGGCCGTCGCCACTCCAGTCACCATCCCCAATACGCCATCCTTGTTCATTCGCACATGGCGATACCCCGCAGGCAAGTCGAGCACCTGATCCAAGTGCTCCCGCTCCACCCACAGCTGAAACTCGCCCGGCGCATCCCCGGTATCCTCCCCGCGCTCAAACGCGGCAATCACAACAACCTTGACTACAATGGTTTTTCCCGCAGCCTCCGCGTGTTGCTCCGAAGTCCGCTGACCGCAAAACAAACCCAAGCAAGCGCCCATCAACCCAAGACGCCACACAAGTGTGCTCAAAATCATTCGGCTAGCCTCGCATGACCGGCCCATTCGTACATAGGTGTCCCCACCGCAGGGATGCCAAATTGTCAACGCGAACCGTCAGGGAACTTCAACCCATCAGTTTTGACAGGGCATTCATCTGAAAATAACAGAACAGGACTACAAGGTTTGACGGTGTCCCCGATTAACAACCACCAGATCTTTGGTTGCAGGAGCAATCGCCTGCCTGTTTGAACAAAAAAGACCATAACGAATGGGAGAAATCGACATGTATCATCGTTGTATAAAGGTGCTGGCGCTTGCCACCGCAACAGCTATCAGTTTCTTGCCGGCCACGCCGGTGTTCGCCGACGATCATGATACCAACACTCCGATCAAGCATCTGGTGGTCATCTTTCAGGAAAACGTCTCGTTCGACCACTACTTCGGGACCTATCCCAATGCCCTCAATCCTCCGGGTGAACCCGCCTTCCACGCCAAGAAAGGAACTCCTACCGTAAATGGCCTATCGGCAGCCCTCCTGAATAACAACCCCAACTCCCTGGGTGCTGGAAACGGTACAGGTGCTGCCAACCCTTTCCGCTTGGATCGCTCACAGGCGGCTACCAACGATCAAAACCATGCCTATAGGCCAGAACAAGCAGCCGTTC
>Ga0210409_10006708_pt1 | contig 11942 bp, 9 predicted proteins | sample IncBWH17MmetaG_FD_161649 | JGI IMG/M metagenome (GOLD analysis project Ga0210409, IMG submission 161649) | Forest soil microbial communities from Barre Woods Harvard Forest LTER site, Petersham, Massachusetts, United States - Inc-BW-H-17-M | ecosystem: Environmental > Terrestrial > Soil >...
CCCTTGGAGGGCGTCGAATAACCTTGAGAGACGAAGATCTTTAACATGGAAACTTGAAAAATTGGGGGGCAAAGAGCGGTGGAACTAGAGCCCTTGAATCTGAACACCATGACCAATCTGGGAGCCTCCTATTTCAGCGTCAAACGCTACGATGAATCCATCGCACAGTTAAGTAAAGTGCTGGAAATCGACCCAAATTATGCCACCGCTCACCAGTTTCTTTCGTTCGTTTATGAGGCTCAAGGCAAATACGACCTTTGGCTCGATGAGTCGGAAAAAGCCGCTACCCTTGCCAAGGACGCAGACCTGCTCGCGGTCTTTAAGGTCGCACGCTTGGAATATGCCAGGGCTGGATATCGTGCCGCCACCAAACGGATAGCAGAAGTTTATGAAGAACAATCAAAACGGGTATACATCGACCCGGTAAACATCGCCATCGCCTACGCCACTCTTGATGACAAGGACAAAGCGTTTTTCTGGCTGGAGAAGGGCTACGCCGAAAAAAGCGACCTCATTCGTGTCCTGAAGACGGCTCCAGCTTTCGATTCTCTACGATCCGACCCGCGCTACTCGGATTTGTTGCGCCGCATGAATCTTCCGCAATTAGCAAGCGCGTTGGGAATCGGGTCGACCTAAGACAGTTACTTCTTACGCATCCAAACGCCCCACGTAACCGGCCCGGCCTTCTTATCACTGATTGGCCGCCCCGCCACCTTCAGCGCCAGCTTAATCTGGCCGTGATGGTAGCCCTCGTGCCAGATCATGTGCTGGAGCAGCAGGATCGGATGGTCATAGTGAAGGTCCATGTCCCGGCCTGCTTCCACCCTGCTTCTTACCGCGTCCCGCACCGCCTTGGCGCTCTCGTTCAGCATCTGCGCGATGCGCTCAGGGTCCCGCTCGCTGGCCCACTCTTCCTCAGGCACTTCCCTGGCAAACTCCGGCGCGTCCTCCAAGACAAACACCAGTCGCACATAGTGGATGTGTGTGAACAGCTCCGCGACCGATGGGCCGCCCTCCATCGCCCTGACCGCCAGCCTGCCTGCCGCAGGCAGGCCCACCTCCAACTTGCCTGCCTCGGTAGGCCTCTCTGCCGCAGCCACCGCCCGCAGCAAACCGACCAGGATGGTATTGTTCCGGTCCCAGGAGTCCAGCACCGCCCCAAGCAAGCTTTGGTCTAATGCGTTAGCCATATACCCACCGATTCGAATTTGAAGTCCGGCCAATTCTTGGCCAATCCGCCAAGCGCGATTCTATCTCGAAGGACCGGCCAAACGCGTGAAGGACAACAAGTTTTAATTACGCTATGAGTACGTTCCAAATGGTGTACTATTGCGGCTAGGATGGGAGCGAAAGAATGAGCGTTAAAGCTGAAATCGATTCAAGCAGCAATGCCTACGCTATCTATAAAATCAAAAGGCTGGCGAAAATCCTGGCCGTCTGCGCGGGAATAGTTATTGTGAGCGCCTCGCTGGGGATGATTAGTGCTCTCGACCTGACCTCATACGCTACCACTCACCACAAAGACCCCGAGCCGGCGCTAAATGTTTCCCTTATACTCACGTTTTTTTTAATGATTGGCGGCATAGCCGGATTCATGATCGCTGTGTGGAGAGTTGAAGCCAAAGCGCGGCGGGAACTAACCGCCGAGTAGCTGCTTATTTCAGCTGCCCACCATTGAGATACCTTGATTCAACATGCGACCTTTGGTTAGTCATGGTGAAAATAGAAGAGGTTCCCGTCCAGATCCTTTACCGTGAACTGCCGCAATCCCCAGGGTTTTTTTTCCAGAGGCTCCACGATGTTCGCACCTGACGAGTTCAGTTCCTGGTACGACGCGTCGATATCTTCAGCGAACACCCAGTGAACGGCAGGTTCGAACGGTGGCTTCCTCTTGCGAAAGAATATCGTCACACCAGGGCGTAACACCGCCCCGATCTCTTTGCCTGGGTAAAGCCATCCAATCTCAAAGCCGAGTGCATCTCTGTAATGCTCTTGTGCGCGTTCCACATCTGCGACCGGCAACTCCGGCACTGGCTGCCCAATCGAGCTCATCTTCTCTTTTGCGCCCACAGCGCTCTCCTTCACCCTCCTTTATCCAATAAGACTCCCCACCCGTCAAATTAGGCCACGCCAGCGTTTCCGCGCCATCCTTTCTCTTCGGCAGTAGTTCAACCCACTCGTCACGGCCCAGGCCCAGGATTACCTCCTCGACGCTCCGCTCCGCGACGGAACTTTCGACGGACCAGAAACATGGTACAAAGTTTGAGATGGCTCAAACGACGCAGACACAACCCGAAATCGAGACAGAGCCCGTTGAGAACCAGCCGCAAGCCGCAGCGCGCGCTGCGATTTCCGGTTGGCGTCAATATGTGAACGCGTTTCTCGCAGCGGAAATTTCGGCGCTCACGCGATACTACGACCGCGTAATCCAATGGCTGCCCCGCGAAGACGATAAAGGTGCACTTCTCGCCGCTGTCGCCGCGCCACGCAAAGAAACGGTTGGCAAAGACGAGCCGCTCCCCGACTTAACCCATGAGCGTGACCAGCGAACCGCAATTCTCATCAACGGCACCTTCAACTACGACTTCGACATTCAAGCGCTGCTAATACATCTCAAAACGAAGCTCGCGCGGACCTCGCGGCTTGTCGTGGTGCTCTATAACCCGTACCTCCGCTGGGCCTACTATCTCGCAACTCGCCTGGGAATCCGCAAGGGCGAGCTGCCGAGCACCTTCGTAACCCGCGTGGATTTGCAGAACATCGCCAAAGTGGCTGGCTTCGAGATCGTGCGCTTGCGACTCGCGCTGTATTGCCCGTGGAAAATGTTGGGAATCGGGACCGCCATCAACCGCGTGATGCCGTTAGTGCCTTTGGCACGCTGGCTGAGCTTGACCTCCGTCGTTGTGTTGCGGCCGCTGGTGCCTTCGTCGAAACAGGGAATCTCTTGCGTCATTCCGGCGCGCAACGAACGCGGAAACATTGAGAATGCGCTGAAGCGTTTTCCGGACCTCGGCCGTGAGGCGGAAATTATTTTTGTCGAGGGACACTCGACCGACGGAACGTGGGAAGAAATTCTGCGCGTGGCCACACTCTACCGCGATCAATTTCGCATTCTGGCCGTGCAACAACCCGGCAAAGGCAAAGCCGATGCAGTGCGGCTCGGCTTTTCGCACGCCAGAGAAGACTTGCTGGTAATTTTGGACGCGGATCTTACCATGCCGCCGGAAATGCTTTCGCGATTTGCCTTTGCTTACGATCAGGGCCACGGCGATTTCATCAATGGGTCGCGGCTGGTCTATCCCATGGAAGGCGCCGCGATGCGGTTCTTGAACCGCATGGGAAATATTTTCTTTGCAAAAATGCTAAGCGCCGTCCTGGATGTGCGTCTCGGCGATTCGCTGTGCGGCACCAAGCTTCTCACCCGGCACGATTATGAGCGCATGGTTGCTTGGCGAAAAGACTTCGGCGAGTTCGATCCTTTCGGCGACTTCGAACTACTCTTTCCCGCGGCCGAACTCGGCCTCGAAATCGTCGATGTTCCGATAAGGTATTTGGCGCGGACCTATGGGGAAACAAATATCCAACGCTTCCGCCACGGCCTGCAGCTTCTGAAGATGACCTGGGTAGGGCTCGTCCGCGTGAAGATGGGCATCAGAAAAAAGCGGCCACTAACGTAGCGTCAAGGCCTTAAGTCACAGCGCGCAATTACATTGATGCTCGCTCCGTCCGGAATCAGCGCCTCGAGCTCCCTCTCTTGAAGAGGTAGCGGAGCCCACGTACTGGCATGCTGTATCGAGTACCCGGCATTTCGCAGCAGCGCGACAAGCTCAGCGAAACTGTTGTGCTCCTCCGCATGCACGTACGGTGAAAGTTCCATCACCAAAATGGGCCGAAATTTTGACAGCGTTGTAAGCCCGCCTTGCAACACTTTCAATTCATGGCCATCTACGTCCATTTTGATGACATCCACCCGGTCAATGCCCTCGCGCTCGACGACCCGGTCGAGTGTGTCCACCGTTGCGTTTCGCGCCGTAACCAGGCGTCCCCGGTGCTTCGGGTGCACCGACTCACTCTTCTCCAGAGGCCAGCTGGCGAAGATTTCATCAGGAGCGTCTTCGGCAGGTGCTGCTGCCAATAGAACTTGCCGTGGATACGTATGCGCCTGCAGTTCCGGATTCAGCGCCAGGTTGCGCTTCAATTTGTCGAACGCAAAATCGGTGGGCTCGAAGGCGAATACTTTTCCTGCGGACCCGACGCTGCGCGCCAGTCCCAGAGTGTGCGCACCGATGTTCGCACCCAGGTCAAACACCACATCGCCGGGTTTCACCAGCTTCTCCAGGGTGATCACCGTGGAGCGCTCGAATGCACCCAGCAAATAAATCGAGAAGTCGATCCCCTCGCTCAGATCCAAGGACCACATGAGGCCGCGCCGCCGAACTGTTACGCAGTTATTTTTACCGGCCATCGCGCGCCCCGTGGCGACGAACTTATACGCCAGAGAGGCCAGCGATACTTTTGTTTTGGTTGTCAGCATTGTTGTGGCCGTATTCTACGCGCCCCGCCTTAAAGAACTTCTCCGCCGCACTTCCCTCAGCGGCAATCGTTAAAGCCGGCGCACCGATATGAGCGCGAACATCCCGAGTCTAGGCATTTGAGATTCCAGCATCCGTTCTAATCCCGCCCATGCCGTGTGAGTAAAGCCCGGCATCAAACTCCGCATTCCTACTCCACCAGAAATCAGGTAGCGAAACGGCAGAAAAGGGCAAATCCTCTCGACGCGAAACTCCGGGAAATCCGATTCAAATTTTTCGCGATCTCTGGCAAAAACAATCCAGGGAACCGCGATGTTGGCTCCAGAAAGCGGTCCTGTCGAGGAATAGGTCCAATCCGCTGCCTCGGGGCGAAAAGGCTCATGATGAAAATGTCTGTAGACGAAAGAAGACCAATTTGTGATCCAAGGCTCGATCATCAGAATTTTTCCCCCAGGCCGCAGGCACCTCGAAGCTTGCGCGAAGAATCGGTTCACATCCGGCATATGGTGCATCACGTTCGTCATTATGATCGCCCGCAGCGAGCGATCGGCGAATGGCATGCGTTGTGCGTCAACGACGACTTGCATATCGGCAAACTGGAAAACCTCAGAAGTGATCAACCCCGGAATGAATTGCGCGCAGTAACCGCCGCCCGAACCCAACTCCAGGACTTTCCCTTCTCCCGGCGGAAGCTCCCGAGCAAGCATCTCGTACCACTCATCATAAATCGCCTTCAGAAAAGGCTTGGAGGCAATAATCTGTTTTCGCAGTTCGGTGGTGTGGGGATCATCTACTTGCAGAGCTGCCGTTAGCGGGTGCGCGAGCAGCCGCCGCAGAAGCGAGGGTAACAACGGCTATCCTGCCAGCCGGGACCACGCGTGCCAACAAATGCTTGTCATGGACGCGCTCCAACCTTGCCTCGAAGGGCCTCCAGCCGGTTCCGTGCCTCCGTCATTTCGGGAGCCAATTGCAGCGCGGCCATGTAGGCATTCTCAGCTCGAGGGTAGTCACCCTTGCGTTCCAGCGCTTGCCCCAGCCAAAAGCAGGCCATCGGCGAGGGCGAAATTTCAGAGGCGCGCCCGAAATCTGCAGCGGCAGCTTGGTAATTCCAGGATTCCAGTTCAATCATCCCTCGCCCGATGTAGCTGTTCTGCTCGTCGGGATTGAGCGCAATCGCGGCGCTCAGTTCCGGCAGGGCCGCGGTGTAATTCTTCGACATCAGGTACAGGATCCCAAGATTGTTGTGCGCTTGCGCCGCTTCCATGGGGTCCGACGACAGGGCAATGGCTTGGCGATACTCACGGACGGCCTGCTCCGTGCGGTTTTGCCGCTGCCACAGGACGGCGAGATTGTAATGGGCGGACGCCAGTTCGGGAATCAAACGAGCAGCAGTTTCGAAATGTGTCTGCGCGAGTTCCGGTTGCCCTTTCTCGACCAGAGCCGCGCCCATGTTGTTTTCAGCCATCCCATTGTTGTCCGTTGACTGCAGCGTGTAGGAAAACAGCGAAAGGCTATCGTGCCAATAGCCGATCTGTTTTCGCGTCAGGTACACGTAAGGAGATACCACCAGCACAAAACAAAGCGCCGCAATTCCTCGCTGCATGCGTACGCTTGACGCCCAATCTGCCACCAGCCACACCATCGCAACCAATAAACCCAGCATTGGAATGTACATGAAGCGGCCGGCCATCCCCTGCCGTCCAGATTGAATAATCCCGATCATCGGCACCATCGTTCCCAAAAACCACAGCCAGCCGAAAACCAGATATTTTTTTTCTCGAAAGCGCCAGACCACTGCACTAATCCCGGCTAGCAGCAGTGCCGCAGTGATTACTTTCCACCAGGCCAATGAGTTTTCCGGATGAGGATAAAAAACCGCCAATCGCGAAGGCCAGATCGCCTTGCCGAGGTACACCCCATACGAATAAATGGCGTTTTTCAGCCGCCAGCTTAACGGCATCGCAGCCGCCAGCGCGCCTTCCTTTCGATGCATGCGAAGAGTTATCAAGCTTGCCGCCACGGACAGCAGCAGAAGAGGAATTTTTTCTATAGCCAGCGTAAGGAAGCGGGATAGAAACCCGCGTTTCTCGCCGGAATTCTCTACATCGGAGAATCTTCCCAGTGGCCAGTAATCCAGCAGCAATAGCCCAAAGGGCAGCGTGACCACCATCAGCTTCGACATCAGCGCCAACGCAAAAAACGCAAACACCACCAGGTATCGTCCCACACCCGGCTTGCGTACATACCATCCGTACGCCCACACCGTCAGCAACAAAAACAACATGCACAGTACAGTTTTAAGCTCCGCGACCCACGCCACCGATTCCACAGTGAGCGGATGCAGCGCGAAAAGAGCGGCTACCGCCGCGCTCCGCAGCGCATGGCCTGTGGCCCTCGCCAGAAGTAAAAAAAGAATTATGAGGTCCACCGTCTGCAACAACACATTTGTGAAGTGATGCCCAGCGGCCTTGCCCCCATAGAGCTGCACATCCAGCATGTGCGCCATCCACGTCAGTGGATGCCAGTTGGCGGCCGGATTGTCGGTGCCGAAGGCCCATCGCAGGTTGCCCCATGTCACTCCCTGCAGAACATGCGCGTTGTGCGTCACATAATCTGGATCATCAAAATTTACAAAACCATTCTGCATCGCCGGGGCATACAGAAGCATCGTCCCCACGCCCAGCAGGATCGCAAGAAGAAGGACCAGACGCCTGTCGGCCTGCTGAGCCGGGCCTGGCGAAGTGCGATTTAAATTATCAGGAGTGCTCATCGCTCGCGGAAAGTTCACCGAAGCATCAAGTGTGGAAGCCAAAAAATATCTTCGCTGTGCGCGCTTATCGCCGCAAGTGTGGTGACGGAAGGCGTAACCTAGGTGATAACGCCCGCCGCAGGCAGGCGTCGTCATTCTGCCTGCCCGCCTCTGGCGGGAGCGCAGCCGAGGAATCGCTCTTCGCCTTTCGCGGTTGCTCACCAGCCTTGCCTTGTAGGTCGCGGCCCGCCTGCCCGTAGGCAGGCTTTAGCCTGCTCCACCGACGTGGGGTTGGGGCTGGTGTTGCGCCATTAGCCACTTCTACATTCGTATCGAGCATGAAAAGGCGGCCGATCTGGCTCGCTTTTTTCTCAGCTTCAATGCTTGTGTACTACCTGAGTACCATAACCCACTCCGCAGCCCCCGCTTCGCCTGAATCGTTATAGGATTTCCGACACGCAGGGATACCTAAATCCATGGCAGTCCGGGGTAGCAAAAATTATGAGCAAGTTGGCTTCTTCCGTTCTCGTAGCCGTCCTACTGTGCCTGTTCTGCAAGTCTGGTCCGGCCCAGTCTCGTATTTCAGATTCCAGTCGCCACACCGAAACGAGCGACCCGGATAATGTCATCAAACGACAGGAGTGGTTCAGGCGCGGCCGCCAAGGCACGAACGGCAAGTCGGCGGCTGCGCTTCGTTACGATGCATACCAGCAAATGGTCGCGCGTCGTAAAGCGGCGCGCGCCGAATCAAAGCAATCAGCGACGCACACTACAGGCGGTTCGTTCACAACCTCGCAGACTTGGAGCCTCCTGGGTCCTAGCCCGATTGTTTCCAATCTAAGCGGGAGTCCGACAGCCGATTACGACTACGGCCCCGCGGTCGGGCGCGTCACCGCACTTTTCGTCGATCCCACGGATGCTACGGGGAATACCGTGTATCTCGGCGGCGCAACCGGAGGGCTCTGGAGATCCACGAACGCAGCAGCGACTATCGCAAGCAGTGTGACGTGGTCCCCACTGCTGGATGGCCAGCCGACGTTATCCGTAGGAGCCATAGGCGTCCAACCGGGGAATTCCAATCTCATTATCCTCGGCACCGGCGAACCGGACTTTTCGATCGACTCCTATTACGCGCTCGGGTTGTTGCGCTCCACAGATCGCGGCGCGACATGGAACTTGATCAGCTCTGCCGTCAGCGGACCCGGTGCCCCTCCCGTCGACCTTAGAGGCGTATCGTTCAGCAGCGTAGTCTTCAGCGCCGACAATCCCAACCTGGTGGTCGCTGGCGCCGTCGCCTCCGGAGTAGGATTCGGCGATAGAATCGAAACCATCACGGATAGCCGCTTTGGTATTTTCTATTCCACCGACGCCGGCCAAACTTGGACCTTCGCAACTTTTCAGGATGGCACCATCCCCGTTGCACCTTGGTCCGTCAGCTCCATCGTTTACAACCCCGTCCAGCACCTCTTTTATGCCACCGTCGGCTTTCAGGGCATTTATTCTTCCGCCGATGGAGCTACATGGACCCGTCTGGCCAGCCAGCCGGGTGCCGCTCTAAATCTTTCCAATTGTCCCGCCTACTTTTCCACCAGTTGCCCAATCTTCCGCGGCGCTCTGGCAATCAGGCCTGGCGCTGACGAAATGTATGCCTGGTATGTCGATCTCAGTAGCAATGACCAGGGAATCTACAAGACCTCCAACGGCGGCCAAACCTGGGTAGCTCTCAGCGAAACAGGAATTAAAAACTGTGGGGACGTCGAAGGCTGCAGCACCGAGCAAGGTTTTTTCAATCTTGTTTTGAGCGCTGTCCCCCAACCTAATGGTGCCACCGACCTCTACGCCGGCGCCGTCAATTTGTTCAAGTGTTCAATCACCGCGGCTAATCCTACCTGCAGCACTAACCCGTTTCTAAATTTGACCCACGTATATGGCTGTTCTCCCATTGGCTCAGTCGCTCACGTGCATCCAGATCAACATGCCATTGAATTCGCGCCCGGCAATCCTCAGCTCGTCTATTTCGGAAATGATGGGGGAATTTACCGCGCGTTGAACGCTGCCAGTTTGACTTCCGGCGCCTGTGGCACGCCCAATTCCTTCGATAACTTGAGCGGAACGATGGGCTCCATGGCTCAGTTCGTCTGGCTTTCGCAGGATCCCACCAACGAACAAATTCTGCTCGGTGGTACTCAGGACAACGGTTCGCCTGCGCGCACCACTGCTGTCCTCGCGTGGCCCGAAGTCAATCTCGGTGATGGCGGCTACAACGCCATCAATCCCTCGTCACCGAACGAGTGGTTCACCTCTCACACCGATGTTTCGGTTGCGCGCTGTACGGTGGGCACCAGTTGCACTCCGTCAACGTTCACTCCGGTTGTCACCAGCACAACTCTGGGGGGAGACCTCGGCCCCTTCTACACGCCCTACATCTTGGACCCCCAGGCTCCGGCACAGATGCTCGTCGGTACCTGCCGCGTTTGGCGCGGACCCAGCAGTGGCGGCACAGGGTGGACGGCGCTAAGCAATAATTTTAATACCGCCGATTCCACTTCGTGCGCGTCGAACGTGCCAACCCAGATCGGCGCGATAGCCGCGGCCGGACCAGGTACTTCCAATGGTTCCCAGGTGATCTGGGCAGGCACGTCGACTGGAGATGTCTGGACCACATCAAACGCTGACGGCGGTCCGGGTACATGGAGCTATCGGTGGAGCACCCCTTATCTGACGCCGATTTCGTCGATCGCCGTGGACCCTAAAGACCCGTCGGGAGAGACGGTGTATTACACGACCGAGGGTTTTTACGGAAATCAGATTACGCTAATCAGCCCGATCGCAATCGCCGCAGTCGCAGGTGACTTGCCGAACATCCCTGTAAACTCGATCGTCTTCGATCCTGAATTCCAAAACATTATGTACGTGGGCACCGATATCGGAGCGTTCCAGACCGTTAATGGGGGCGCCAATTGGGTTGAGGTAGGCCCGGGGACCCTACCTAGCGCTCCGGTTTCGCACCTCGAGGTGTTCTCCGCCGGCGGCGTCAAGAAATTACGTGCATCGACCTACGGCCGCGGTGTGTGGGAAACCAGCATGCCCACCGGATCGATTCCCATGGTTTCTTTTTCCAACTACACGGTGAAATTTTCCGCGCAACCTATCGGCACCACAAGTTCGGCCACGATCTTGACGCTGACCAATATCGGCAGCACCGCCCTCAATGTCACGGGGCTCTCTCTAACCGGTAGTGAATTTTTGCAGACCAACAATTGCCCCTCAACGCTGGCGGTTGCCGCCAACTGCTCCATCGATGTTACGTTCACGCCCACATCCTCCGGGAACCACCTGGGCTCGATCAGCCTGACAGACAATGCCTACGACAGCCCGCAGGATGTGCAGCTGGTCGGTAACATTCCTGTGCCGGCGCTGAAGGTCATCTTCTCAGCTGGAGAAGATTTTGGGGGCGAGGCTATCGGTGTCGTAAGTAATCCGGAACCAGTAATTCTTGCGAATTCGGGGACGGGGCCGCTCACGATTACCAACATTTCAGCTGTGGGCGACTTCTCTGAAACAGATAACTGTGTCGGGGTGCTCGCGGTCAACCAGAAGAATTGCCAGGTAAACGTGACCTTCCGGCCAACCGCAGCGGGTTCGCGCACGGGATCCCTACTCATCACCGACGATGCTTCCGGCAGCCCACAATCGATTCCGCTTTCGGGGTTGGGCATTGCCCAACTGGCCATGTCGACTGCCACCATCGATTTTCCAAGCGTGTTGGTAGGGCAGTCCAGTGCTCCTGAAGCGGTGACGGTGTCAAATTTCACATCATCAGCAATTGGGGTAAATAAAATTGCTGTAACTCCACCAAACGACTTTTCGCAAACCAACACGTGTGGTACGTCGGTGCCCTCGCAGTCCAGCTGTGTGATTACCGTGACATTCACACCCGCGGCGGGTGACTCGATTCGTGGCGATCTCTTGGTGGTGGACGGGAATGGCAATTCGATGGATGCCGCAATGATAGGCGGCGGTACTGACTTCGCTCTGAGCAGCAGCACCTTTGCGACGACCGACTCGGTTACCGCCGGGCAGACTGCGACCTATACCGTGTGGCTTGGCCCGCAAGCCGGGTTTGTTGGCACCGTCTCTTTGAATTGTCAGGGCGGGCCGAAGGGAAGCACCTGCACGACTACACCCGCCTCCGCGATCCTAAATTCATTAGGTGGGGGTTACGCCATAACAGTGAGCGTGAAGACGCCGGCTACGGTCGCCTCCGTTGTTAGACAATTTCCGCGCATGCCATCCGGAAATTATTTTGTGTTAAGGCTGAGTCTCTGTCTGCTGGTGGCGCTTGCGACATTGTTATGGTGGATGCGTCGGGGCACAGCGGAGAACCTTGCGACTCTTCGCGCTGCAGTCATCGCGCTTTTGATCGGAGTTCTGTTCCTAGTGGGCTCCTGCGGCGGTGGGAATTCCGCCGGCGGTTCAGGGTCGAGCGCGACACCGCAAAGTTACACCATCACTGTAACCGGGACATCAGGCTCACTGACGAACTCAGCGCAGGTCATCCTCATCGTCAATCCCTAATGCTCTAAGGATGTTCGTCGAGTTCAGTCTCAACTGCTTCTCAGTATACTTGGCTCACCTCCAGTTAAATCCCCGCAATCAAC
>Ga0210409_10006709_pt1 | contig 11938 bp, 15 predicted proteins | sample IncBWH17MmetaG_FD_161649 | JGI IMG/M metagenome (GOLD analysis project Ga0210409, IMG submission 161649) | Forest soil microbial communities from Barre Woods Harvard Forest LTER site, Petersham, Massachusetts, United States - Inc-BW-H-17-M | ecosystem: Environmental > Terrestrial > Soil >...
TGAAAACCCGCGGCGCGCATCAGAAGCCCGCCTGCAACGGCGCCGCCGATTCCCATAACCATATCCATCAACGGGCCGTAGCCATTACCTTCAAGAATTCGTCCTGCTGCCCATCCGACGAGCACTCCGATGAAATCCACGCAAGTAAATACACACAGTCCTCTTTGCCCGGCCGATTTAGAGACACTGAGGCAGACGGAGCTTACCTCTTTCCTAGAAAATCGTTTCAGTCCTGAGGCGGCAGCGAGATTGTGAAGGTGCCACTTTGCGCAAAACCTGAGGGTGTCCCGGTTTCCGGGCGACCGGGGATAATTCAGTCACCATTTTTCGGTCGCGTTGAACTACCACCACAATGTTCTGCTTTACTCAGTTTGTCAAGTACTGCTCGCATTTCATGAACAACTTAACTATTTTAGTAAATACCAACCACTGCTGACTTTGGCTGAAATTTCTCAGAAAGAGGCCGGAAACATTGGCTCCCTCGGTTAATGCGACTGGGGAGGGAAACAGGTTTTCCAGGATCCAGATGAGCAGGACGGCGAGATAACGGATACTGACCTTACGGCCCGCCCAGCCTTCTGGCCAATATCTCTTTTTCCTGCCGTCCAGTTACCATCCTAGAGACCGGCGAGTGTCAGCGCTGTTCAGTTTTGTACAGTCTTGCCCAAATGTCCTTGGTAGCGTGGACGTAGCGTTCGAGCGACTCGCCGAGATTTGGCGATTCGACCCAAATATGAAACCAAAGAAACACAACAACGATGGAGCAGGCGACTCATTCGATCCGCAAGTGTTTCTCGATACCGCTGGTGTGTCGACGAAGGTGGTTGAGTATCACAGGGGCGAGTCCATTTTCTCGCAAGGTGATGCCGCGGAAACCGTGATGTATATCCAAAAGGGGGGCGTGAAGTTTTCCGTGCTGAATGGTTCCGGGAAGGAAGCCGTGGTTGCCATGTTTGGGCCGACGGACTTCTTCGGCGAGGGATGCATGGCGGGTCAGACGGTCCGGATGGGAACGACCACAGCCGTTACACCAACCACCCTTCTTGTTATCCAGAAAGAAGAGCTACTGCGCGTGCTGCACGCGGAACATGAACTATCCGACCATTTCATCGCCTACATGCTCGCGCACAACATCCGGGTTGAGGAAGATCTGATCGATCAGCTATTCAACTCCAGCGAAAAGCGCCTGGCCCGCACACTGCTGCTTCTGGCGCGGTACGGGAAACAGGAACAGCCTGACCGTATTCTGCCGAAAGTTTCCCAGGAGACCCTGGCAAGCATGGTGGGAACGACTCGTTCGCGGGTGAATTTCTTCATGAACAAATTCAGGAAACTGGGCTTCATCGAATACAACGGTAAAATCAAGGTCAATAAATCACTTCTGACTGTAGTCCTGCACGAGTGAGGCACAGGACATATTTACGAATACAGAAGATAGTTTACGATGTGCGTTAAGTACTCAGAGTTTCCGAGGGCGGCAGATTCTCGGGAGTTGGACCCACGGCGCATTTACCCGCTCATCTTATCTGGAACTGCGAGGGAAACAGGACGTGCATCGGCGATCTTCTCTCTTGCAAACAAGAAACAAGATCGTACAAAACCAGCCAAAACGGAACAAGACCATGCAACAGTAGAGAAAATCGGCCCATAAATATTTCTCGGATATTTTCATTTTTCGAGCAACCTTTCTCCCCGGTCGTGCGTTTAACTATCTACGGGTGAGTCCTCATCACCTGAGGGAGACTCCGAAAAGCCGCAACAGGGACGAGTTGCAGCGCTTCCGAATCCTGCAGGTTGCTTGTCATGTCGCGTCTCGACAAACCTACCGATTTTTCTGCTTTGCTCGAAAAGTATGCGGATTCTCCGCCAATTCCTCGCAGTGGCTGGAACACAGATCGTGAACGCAGCAATTCTGAGCCGTCCCGTCACGACATGATTCGCGAGCGGCTTTCCAATCGCTTTCGACGCACCTACCACGACCGCACTCGAACCTATGACCTGCGCGAGTCCGAAATCTTCACGCTCGGCGAACTCGGAAAATTCCGCGTCATTTCTGCCGACGATTTGAGCCGCTTTGCGTATGACGGAAATAAAGAGCGTCTGGAACAGGACATCCAGCACCTCAAAAAACAGGCCCTCGTCTCACAGCGCGAAATCGAAGCCCGAAATAGCCCGAAATTCCGAGTGTTTAGCTTAACCAGGGATGGCAAGCGGTTTTTGCGGCAGCAAAATCGCGTGCGAAAAAGTCAGGCGCTCTACGATGGCTTTGTGAAGCCCAAGGAACTGGCCCACGATGCCAAGCTCTACCGGCTTTATCAAAAAGTGGCTTCGGAAATCGAACGCAATGGAGGCACCGTCCGCCGCGTGGTACTGGACTACGAACTGGCTCAGCGAGCAGGAACTCACCGCGAGGATTTTCGCCCTGTGAACATCCCTCGCATGTACAGCATCGCTCTGGGCTCGTTCGGTTACACCGAAGACGAAGCTCGTTTTCTCTGCCTCATGGCCACGCATTCCGGCTACTTCACCTGCCAGCAGTTTGTCCGCTTCATCCACAGCAAGCCCGGAAAACGCAGCCTGACTTTCGTTCGAAAACTCCTTGAGAAGGGCCACGCTTCGGCACGTCCCTGCCTGCGCAATGGTCAGGTCTATCACCTTTTCTCCCGCAATCTTTACGAAGCCATCGGCAAGGATAACGTCCGCTTCCGCCGCAAACACTCGCTCGAATACATCCGCAGCCGCCTTGCCGCGCTCGATTTCATTCTCGGAAAGCTCGATTACACCTTCTTTGAAACCGAGCAGGAGTAAGGTCCGCTACTTCGCCGAGCAGTTGGAGATCGATAAGAAATATCTCCCTGCCAAGCGCTATGCGGGAGCTATCCGGGAGCAGTTCACCGACCGCTATTTCGTCGACAAGTTTCCCATGTTTCTTCTCGCCAAGGCCTCTCCCCCGGTGGTCTCCTTCTCTTTCGTCGATCCGGGCCTTGAGAGTCTCGACAGTTTCCGCACCCATCTTCAGGCTTGTTTCCGGCTCTTCTGCCAACTGTCGAGCGTCAGATTTCACTACGTTGCAACGCGGGATACCTACCAGGAACGCGCGAGACAGGCGTTCGTGGGATTCTTCGATCACCACTGGAATCCCGACGGGCCTGGTGGTCTGGTGGACTATTTCTGCCTGCAAAAGAAGAAAGACTTAGGGAAGCTCCACGAGCTATCGAAGGCGGATCTGGTCGCTCTCCAAGAAGGAAAAGCCAAGTTCAATCGCAGGGAGATCACGAATCTCTAGCAGCGATGGCGAGCCGAGCAGGTGCACTTCCATCAGGTCCGGAAGGAGTACGAATCTCTGCGAAGACCAGAGACGGTGGTGTTTATTTTCACCCCGGTGAACGGCCAAGTAGCTCTTTTCGAGCGGCATCCGAACAGTTGGGTGAAAACTCCCTGGAAAAGTGCGCGCAAGGAACCTTTCGCCGGAGATTTCACCGTGAGCGTCACCGAGGCGGAGCCGTAAATAAAAGAGGAAAGAACCAGATGGACGAGAGAGAGCGCAAGAATCGGACGCCGCCAAAACACGCGGAGAGGCGGGAGCGGGAGCGACCCCACCGTTCCGCGAAAGCGCGGCCCGGTCCCCGCGGGCTTCGGGGGTCACTCCCGCCTCGTGCTGCCGGGAATCGCAGCACGTGTTTTGGCCGCGGGAAGAGTCTTCGTCAGACAGATTGCATGCAGCAGTGCATGCAGCCCGTCGACAAGTTCGCATGCTGAAAGGAGGAAGGTCGTTGCCAATTCTGAAAGTACCGCCAAAAAAACCAAAGACTGCAAGTCTGCAAATTCGCATCGAGGAAGAGGTTCGACAACAACTCGACCACTATGCCGAATTCATCGACGCATCACCACCGCACGTCGTGACGGAAGCCTTGAAACTGCTCTTCAAACGCGATGAAGAGTTCAAGCGCTGGTCAACGCAACACACAAATCACAACAACAACCCTAAACCAAAAGGAGGAAAGTCCCTGTTTGAGACTGTCAAGCTAGCATCAAGCCCCGCGATCTCCAATTCGATCTGCGCAAGAACCCAGACTCGTCAAGAGTGCATGGCTTGCGCCTGGCAGTGAGTTCGTCAGTGGAAGAGCAGCCGAGAGGATTAGGAAGCGCACCAGCTGAAGTGCCGCCACCATCCGAGCCTCACATTGTGGAAACATTCCAGCTGCCACTTTCAGACAAAGCGAACGAAGCCACAGGCAGGGAGAGAACGGCCTCGAATCGTCTGCTCACAGTCGAGGAGGTGGCTTCACTACTCCATGTCCCCGTCTCATGGGTCTAAGGACGCATGCGCAAAAGATCGTTGGAGCGACTCCCAGCCTACCGCCTCGGAAAATACTGGCGCTTCCGCGAAGAGGAAATCCATGCGTGGGTCAAACGTCAGAGTCGAAGCCACCATGCTGCTTGACACTCGCGCTACACTCGGAAGTGACATAGGAAAAGGCGGACGAGCCAACCTCAGAATAGAGAGGAAAAGAATGGCTCGTTGCCAGTATCACAACGGTTGTTTATTTGTTCGCGGTAAGCGTCGGAAGATGTGGGTTGCACGGTGGAGGGAAGACGTGATTCTCGCTGATGGAACCGCTAGCCGAGTGATGCGCTCGGTGGTGCTCGGTCCAGTTAGCGAGATTGCCGGTCGCCGCGAAGCTCGCAGACTCCTTGACTCTTACCTCAGCCCAATTAACCAAGGGCAGTATCGCCCGGAAGCAACCATGTTTTTCTCGAAGTTTGTTTCAGAATGCTTCGAGCCGGGAGTATTGCCGACGCTCAAGTTTGCAACCCGAGAGGTTTATTCAGCGCTCCTGCGGAAGCACTTGACGCCTCGATTTGGTGACCAACGTCTGTGCGACATCACGAGAATCGAGGTCCAGCATTACGTTTCGGAAAAACTGAAGCAAGGTTTTGCGTGGGAAACCGCAAACCACCTACGCAACCTAATGAGCAAGGTTCTAGGAACTGCAGTCAGTTGGGACTATCTGGAGGACATCGTTCGCGGTGTAAAAATCCCAGAACGTTTTCTCAAGAGATCCCACCAGTTTCTGAGTGTTGATGAAGCGAGGCGTCTCATTGCCGCGTGTACAGAACCAACCCGTACGATCGTTCTGGTTCCCAAAAAGACTGTCGAAGGCGCCGGTACAGAAGAGGTGGCGTCGGCAATTAATTGATTTTTCAAAATTAAGTGGCGCGCCCAGGGAGATTCGAACTCCCGACCTCTTGCTCCGGAGGCAAGCGCTCTATCCAGCTGAGCTACGGGCGCGCAGAGGAACAACGATGACGTAACGTTAGTAGTTTAGCCCTTCCCTTCCCGGCGCGCCAGTAGGTCACGAGAAGCTCGCCGTAGCGCGGACATTTCCGGAATCGAACGGGAGCTTGCTCTCGCTTTCGCGTCCAGGTGGTGCCTCGCAAGAATCTGTCAGGAGGCGTCGCTGCAATCGTAAAAACCGCGACGAGCCGCTGCACTCCAAAAGTGCCGAGATTTTCCGCGAAACTTATCCCTTGGAACGGCTGCGGATATCCTTGGCCAGCTTTTCGATTTCTTCGGTCTTTTTCAGGAGATTGAGGCTGAGGACTTTGCTGGAATCGGTTTTGTCGACTTCCGCTTTCAGTTCGGTGGCGAGTTCATAGAGACGCTCGACCTTTTTCTTGATGTCCTTCTCGTTCTCATCCAATTGCCGTTTTTCGGGTGAAGGGAGATTGGGGTTGTCAGGGCCCGCCGGCTCCTGGCCTGGGGGCACAGGCCGGGGCATCGTTGGATTTTGCGAAGAGGCAGTGCCGACCACAACGCCGAGCATGGTCCCTGCCGTGGCCAATCCCACCAGGAAATTGCGTCGCGTGTTCACCGAGAACCTCCTAACTGAAATGAAGCAACGGTTGACCGGCACCTGCAAGCTTGCGCCAGCAATGCTATACTCGCCCCCCGGAAACTATATGTCCAGTGTACTCAACTATCTTTTGAATATTTCTCCGTCAAATGTGATCCATTTGATGGTGATCCTGGCGGCAGCGCTGATATTGAACCACTTGCTGCACCTGTTGACAAAGCTGGTCGTCAAACCCGCAAGCACACAAACACGCGCGGCACAAGCGAGGGAGCAACAAACGCGAACGCTCGCCGGCGTAATTAACAGCGCGGGGAGCAAGGTGGTGTGGGCCGTAGCTTTGCTGACGGCGGCACAGGAGTTCGGCATCAACGTGACGCCGGTGGCGGCCCTTGCCGGGCTGGCCAGCCTTGCGGTGGGATTTGGCGCGCAGAACCTAGTACGCGATATCATTTCGGGCTTCTACATTATTTTAGAGGATCAATATGTGGTGGGCGACACGATCCAGGTTGGCGAGACAATCGGGCGCGTGGAACATCTGACGCTGCGGCGCACTGTGGTGCGCGATCCAAGGGGAGCACTGGTGACGCTGTCGAACGGCGACATTCGCACCGTGGGGAATTTGAGCCGGGACTGGTCGCAGACGTTTGTGGACGTGAGTGTGTCGCCGCAAATTGCCCAAGAAAAAGCGCTGCAGGCGTTGGAAGTGGCGATCGCAGAGTTGCGGGGGGATCCGGCGTGGTCGCAGGTGCTGGTGGACGGCCCACGAATCCTGGGATTGCAATCCTACGATCAGAGCGCATCGACGATTCGTGTGCAGGTGCGCACCGCGCCTTCGCGGCAGGACGATGTGGCGAGAGAACTGAGGCGGCGCATCCAATTAGAGTTCCAGCGGCAAGGTATCCCACTGTGGAGCGTGCAGCGGCTGGAACTGGTAAATCCTGCGGCTTCAGCGGAATTCGCGCCACCGGCCCCGCACGCGTGAAGAACAAGGAGAGTAGTCCATGTCACAGATCACCTACGAAGAAGTGAACCTGATGCTGCGGCTGTATGATCTGAGACGTGAGCCGCGGCTGCGTGAGGCGCGGGCGTGGTTCGTGGATAATTTTCAGGCGGCGACGCCGGAAGAAGTGATGAAGAAATATCCGCAAGGGAGCCCGGAGAATACGTATATCCGGATGGTGGTGAGTTATTGGGACATGGTGGCGAGCATCGTGAACCGAGGGTTGATCAACGACGAGCTATTTTTCGAGAACAACGGGGAGATCTGGGTGGTGTGGGACCGGATGAGGACGATCGTGCCGACTTGGCGAGCTGCGTTCAAGAATCCCTACTTGTTTTCGGCGATCGAAAATGCCTGCGCGCGGCTGGAGTCGTGGAGAGAGAAGCGGGCGCCGGGCTCCAGTTCGATGATGCGGCAAATGATGGAGCAGATGCGGGAAAAGAAGTAGAGATCGCGGGCTACGAGCGCGATCGGACGGCGACGATCAATGTGAGCAGTGGCGATTCCTTATCCGGCGCCGCGTCAGGCAAATCCACCTTTTTATCAGTAGACTCCGGCTGGGCGATGCGGACGCAGTTGCGGCCCGAGGCTTTCGCGGCGTAAAGGGCCATATCGGCGTGGTGCAGGAGTTCCTCAACATCACAGCGAGGGAAGTCGCTGGAGAGAGCGAGGCCCAGACTGATACTGACCGTGAGTTGCGAAGAAGCCGGATGGATGGGCCGGGAAAAAATGGATTGACGGAGATATTCGGTTGCGCTGCACGGCGCTAGCCGGGTCGCACTTATTCAGCACCACAAGGAATTCCTCACCGCCGTAGCACCCCACCATATCGTAGGAGCGGACGGAGGTGCGCAGGCGGCGGGAAACTTCGCGAAGAACATCGTCGCCGGCGGCGTGTCCGAGAGAGTCGTTGACAGACTTGAAATGGTCGATGTCGCACATCAAGACGGCGGTACAGTTTCGTTCGCGGCCATACCTGTGAACTTCGCGCAGGAGTAACTCGACAATCACGCTACGATTCCAAAGTGAAGTAAGGAGATCGTGAGTGGCCTGGAATCGCATGCTTTCGCGAGCCTCAACCAGGCGGTCTTCCAGGTCCAGGATGCGCTGGCCGGCCCGCAACCGGGCTTTGAGTTCTTCGGCGTCGAAGGGTTTGGTCAAGTAATCGTCGGCCCCCGATTCCAGACCCTGAACGATATCCTGCTTGGACTCTTTCGAGGAGAGCAGGATCGGGTAGGTATAGGGCTTGTTCTTTCTGGTGCGCAGTTCGGGGCAAATCTCCGTCCCATCAAGACCCGGCATGATCCAATCAAGCAGCGCGTGACGCGGAGGATCTTCCTTGTCCAATTCTTGAAGAGCGCGGGCGCCGTCTTCCGTGGCGATTACTTCATAGCCGGCACGCTGCAAGGTTCGTTCCAGAAGAGTCCGTGAAAGCGAATCGTCTTTCGCAATCAATATCCTCATGCTTTAACACCTGCCAATTGGGCTTCCACCTCTGGAAGGATTTTGGCCAAGTCACCCTCCAGGATCAGGAGGAGTTCCGCAGATTCTTTTTCGGCAGCGTCCTGCGCCGACTTTTCAAGGGCAGCGGCGGTTTGTGCGGCGGAATTCATTGAGAGATTCCTGAGCATCCCTTTGATGGTGTGAGCGGCGCGGGAGAGTTCAGGAAGATTTGACTCTGCCACGGCACGGTGAGCTTTATGCAGGCAGGCACGGTAGTCTTCGCGGCAAGTGGCCAAAGTTCGCGAAGAAACTCTTGATTGCCCTCCAGCCATTCGAGAAGTTCTTTCAGGTCCCAGTCAAGTCCCGCAGGTTCGACGCTTAGTTGCGCGGGACTCTTTTGGCTACCGGCGGGAGAGGCGAGGTGTGCGAGTTCTGTCTGCGGATCTTCTTCTTGCGTTGTCTTTCTAAACCAGCGGTCCATAGCCGCCTCCAAGCATTGACATGGCCCATACGGAAAACGACACGCCCCGCGCGGACGGCTTCGAAAAAGAGGAAGCAAGAGAAGCGCCAGTCTTTGAGCAAGGCGGGGAAATCCGCAAAGGAAACGCGGGACTTACAAAAACGGAATTTATAGCGGTTTGCGGGACTGTAACGTTTTGGAACAAAAAGCCCATTTCAGATTCAGTTCCGCGCATTCTTCGCAGAATTGTTCAGTTCGGGCCGACAGCAACGAGCAGCGAGAAGCTCAAGTTAGTTTGTAATGGCCTGATAAGCCAGCACGTGGACTTGGCGGTTCAACTGCAAATCGCCCGCGGGGTGAAGCTGGCCCATGAAGATGACGATCATGTCTTCTTTGGGATCAATGGAAAATTCGGTATAGAAGAATCCGCCCCAACCAAACTGGCCGGGCGTTCCTAATTTCCCGAGGGGGGACCTAACGCCGTCGACACCGAAGCCAGTCCGAAGCCCTGCTCCGGACTGATTTTGCCCAACTGATCATGCGTCATGAGCTCAATGGATTTCGGGCTGAGGATGCGCGCGTTGCCGAGCTTGCCGCCATTGAGGATCATCTGACAGAACCGCGCGTAGTCCGGCGCGCTGGAATTGAGTCCGGCACCGCCAGAGAAGAGTTTCTTTGGGCCGCGAACGGGATAGTCAGCGGAATAGGTGAGTGAATCTTCGGTGATTGGCGTGTCGGGAAAAGGATTGAGGCTCTTGTCGGGGTAGTAGGTGTAAGCGATGGCGAGGCGATCGACTTTATTGTCGGTAGGAAAGAAGGAAGTGTCTTTCATGTCGAGCGGCTCGAACATTCGAGTGCGGAAGAATTCGTCGAGTGGCATTCCGGAAACCACCTCGGTAAGGCGCCCAAGAACATCAATGCTCAGGCTGTACTCCCAGCGTTCGCCAGGATTGAGCAAATCGCGAATGGTGATTTCGTGCGTTGCCGGAATCGTGCAGGGAACACCGGAAGCGGTCTTCATGAAGACCTCAGGTCGGCTCACAGCGCTTCCTAGGGTTGAACGACTTGCGCAGACCAATCGCGCACGGCGTCGGGAACGCTGAAAATGACAGCGTGAGCTTCGCTATCGTAATGCCAATCGTTCAAAGTCTGATTGCCGAGGCGAATTTCTTTCGGTGAGGATGCAAGGCCGTAGACTTTCACTTCAGTGGCGTTCCACCAGGGCGCGCGACCATTCGTTTCGATATGACTGGAGACGCCGATGGTGTTCGCGGACACGGTGCACGCATATGCGACGCGCAGAAATTCCCCTTTTTCGTAGCCGTACGTACGACCGTCGTCCTGATAGAGCGAGCCGTGGCAGTTTTCACCCGGATAGACGCGCAGTTCGAGCGGACCGCTGGGCGTTTCATTGGTGGCTTGAATCAGGGGTTGCATCGGAATGATGGCACCGGCGGGGACGTAGAGCGGCAATTCATTGAGCTTCGGGCGGAGCACGATCTTGTCTTTGTCGGTGAAGCGCGTTGCGCTCCAGAAATCGTACCAGGCGCCGGGAGGAAGTTTGATTTCTTCTGGGTCGACCATCTCGGTGACGACCGGCTCGACGAGAAAATCATCGCCAAAAAAGAAGTTGCGCTCATCGCCATAAAATTCTGCGGCTTGCGGATATTCCAGAAAAATGGGGCGCATCAGCGGGAGGCCCGCGCGGAAGGACTCTTCCATGGAGGTGTAAATGTAGGGCAGGAGGCGGTAACGAAGTTCGATGTAGCGCTTGCGAATAGCTTCGTACTGAGGACCGTGCGCCCAAGGCTCCTGGTCGGCAGTGTCCTTCGCGGTGTGGTCGCGGTAGATAGGATTGAACGCGCCCAACTCGATCCAACGAGTCAGGAGTTCAGGAGTGGGCGAACCAGCAAAGCCGCCAATATCGGTTCCGGCCAATGGATAGGCGGAGATTCCGAGATTCAGCATCAAGGGTGTGCTCATGCGAATGTGGTTCCACGTGCTGATATTGTCGCCGGTCCAGGTGGCAGCATATCGCTGCGTGCCAGCGTAGGCAGCGCGCGTGAGAACGAACGGACGCTCGTTGGGACGAAGCGTGCGCAAGCCGTCGTAGGTGGCACGGACGTTCTCCATGCCGTAGAAGTTGTGGACGGCACGATGTTGCAGTGTGGTTCCGTCGTCGAGACGGTGGAGATTGTCGAGTGGCATGGTTTTGGTGGGAGTAAGGAAAAGGGCGGGCTCATTCATGTCGTTCCAGAAACCCGCCACACCCATATTGACGAAATCCGAAAACAGGCCGCCCCACCAGGTGCGCACGCGGGTCAACGTGAAATCGGGAAAGACGCTTTCGCCGGGCCAAACGTTTCCGACGAAGAGCGAACCATCGGCCTTTTTCACGAACACATCGTTCTGGATTCCGCTGTCGTAGGGCACATAGCTGTAGCCGGGATCTTTCTTGATGTGCAGGTCGACAATCAGAACAGTGTGAAAATTCTGCGCGGCGAGATCCTTGATCATTTGCTCGAAAGTCGGGAAGCGTTCGCGGTCGATGGTGAAGGGCGCATTTCCCTTCTGGTAGTCGATATCGAGGTAGATGGCGTCGCAGGGAATCTTCCTGTCGCGGAACGTTTTTGCGATTTCGCGGACACGCGCTTCGGGATAGTAGGAGTAGCGGCTTTGCTGAAAACCGAGCGCCCAATAAGGAGGTAGCTGCGTGTGGCCCGTCAACGCGGCGAACATCTGCACGATCTTTTTCGGTTCGGGACCCGCCAGGTAGTAGTAGTTGATTTCGCCGCCCTCGGAACCAAAAGAATAAAAATCGGGAGATTCCAGACCGAAGTTGAAATTGCTGCGGTTGGTGTTGTCGAAGAAAATGCCGTAGGCCGTGCCTTCATTTAGTCCGATAAAGAAAGGGATGGTCTTGTAGAGAGGGTCGGTGGATTCCTGCCAAGCAAACGAATCGGTGTTCCACAAGGTGAAGGCGCGATTGCGGCGGTTCAGGGTGCCGGGCTTGTCGCCCAAACCGTAATAATTCTCAAGCAGCGGCATGCTCTTCCACACTTCGATGCGCGGGCCATTCCACGCCATGGGTAACGAAGGCTCATCGGCAAGAATGGTTTTGCCTTGCGCATTTTCAAAATTAACCAGCAGCGGCGACTTTTTCCCGCCCACAGCGCC
>Ga0210409_10006711_pt1 | contig 11936 bp, 9 predicted proteins | sample IncBWH17MmetaG_FD_161649 | JGI IMG/M metagenome (GOLD analysis project Ga0210409, IMG submission 161649) | Forest soil microbial communities from Barre Woods Harvard Forest LTER site, Petersham, Massachusetts, United States - Inc-BW-H-17-M | ecosystem: Environmental > Terrestrial > Soil >...
CGCTGAAGGCCGGCGACACTGTCGGAGGAATTTTTGAGATTGTGGCGCACAACGTTCCGGTGGGCCTTGGTTCCCACGCGCAATGGGACGAAAAATTGGATGGGAAACTGGCGCAGGCGCTGATGAGTGTGCAGGCCGTCAAAGCCGTGGAGATTGGGTCCGGCGTTCTCGCGGCAGGTTCTTACGGGAGCGAAGTGCAAGACGAAATTTCCTACGACAAGAAAGCGAAACACTTCCGGCGAAGCTCCAACCGCGCCGGCGGTCTGGAAGGCGGCATCACCAACGGCGAAGATTTGGTGATTCGCGGGTACCTGAAGCCCATTTCGACGCTGCGAAAGGCGCTGGGCAGCGCCGACATGGTGACTAAGGAACCGGTGCAAGCCGCGTACGAACGCTCCGACTGGTGCGTGGTCCCCGCAGGAGGTGTTGCCGGGGAGGCCATGGTCGGACTTGTGCTCGCGGATGCTTTTCTGCAAAAATTTGGAGGAGACTCTCTCGCCGAAATGCGGCGGAATTTCGATGGCTATGGCAAACAAATCGAAGACTTCTGAACCCATCGCCACCGCGGCTCCCACGATCGAAGCGCCGGTGCGCAAGATTTACCCCATCGTGAAGTACGGCGATCCCGTTCTGGAGAAACCTGCCGCGAGTATCAAGAAATTTGACGCCGGCCTCGCCGAATTGGTGGACGATATGTTCGCCTCCATGTATGCGGCCAACGGTGTGGGCCTGGCCGCGCCGCAAATTGGCAAGAGCATACGCGTGACGGTGATTGACGTGACCGCCGGAAAAAATCCAGAAGCGAAAACCGTGCTGGTGAATCCGGAGATTATTCACGCCGAGGGCGAAGTGCGCGAGGAAGAAGGCTGCCTCTCGATTCCCGGTTTCCGCGGCTACGTGGTGCGGCCGCAATTTGTGACCGTGAAAGCGCAGGACATCAAGGGCGAAACGTTTGAGTTGCGCGGCGAGAATCTGTTGGCACGGGCTTTTTGCCACGAAATCGATCACCTGAACGGCATTTTGTTTTTGCAACACCTGGGCATGCTGAAGCGCGACATCATCAAGCGCAAAATCAAGAAACTGCGGAAAGAAGGCGAGTGGTAGACGCGGCTGGTGCCGGCGGCGGCAAGCAGCGCCTGCGCCTGGTTTTCTGCGGCACGCCGCAATTCGCGGTTCCCTCTCTGAAGTTGCTCCTCGAACAATTGGATTTCGCGATTGCCGGAGTATTTACACAACCGGACCGGCCCAGCGGACGCGGGCAGGAAATCGCTATCTCTCCAGTGAAAGAAGTGGCCCTAGCGGCACACATTCCCGTTCACCAGCCGGCCAAGATTCGTGCTCCTGAAATCGAAGCACAACTTCGTGAGATCGCGCCGGACGCGATCGTAATCATCGCTTACGGACAGATCATTCCCGCGCGGCTGCTACCCATTCCGCGTCTCGGCTGGATCAACCTTCACGCTTCCCTTTTGCCGAAATATCGCGGTGCGGCTCCGATTCACTGGGCGATCGCCAACGGCGAAACGCACACGGGCAACACAACGATGCGCATCGACGCCGGCATGGACACGGGCGAAATGCTGCTTCAACAAGAACTTCAAATCGCTCCCGACGAGACGACTCCAGAATTAGCGGCGAGGTTGTCGCAAGCTGGGGGCCCACTGATGGTGGAGACGCTGCGCGGTTTGCGCGATGGCACACTTCACGGGCGAGCGCAGAATCACACGGAGGCAAGCGTTGCACCGATATTGAAGCGCGAGGATGGCCGGGTGGATTGGCGGCGCAGAGCCGACGAAATCTACAATCGCATGCGGGGTTTCACCCCATGGCCGGGCGCTTACACGGAGTTCCGAGGGCAAACCTGCCACATCCTGGGCAAGCCGGTGTCTAAAGAGTTGAAGTTCATGCAGAAAGACCTGGAACCCGGGATCCTGCTGGCTACGGCGGATGAATTGAACGTCGTCTGCGGGGCAGGCAGCGTTTTCGGCGTGGCTTCCGTCAAACTAGAAGGGCGCAAGCAAGTTCCCGTGGCGGAATTTCTGCGTGGAGCACGTTTACAATCTGGCGAACGCTTCTTTTGATGCATTTGCACAAGGTATTCTGCTCAGGCATACTCGCGATTTGAACCCCAAAGCCCTACGACCCTGCAGGATCCGGAGTTGCAACTCATGAAAAATATGATGTCGAGGCCGACAAAGCGGCAAGCCTTCCCGATTGCAGCCGAAAGATTGAAGCGTGCCGCGAGTTGTCTGCTGGCCGTTCAACTGACGTGGCTGGCCCCGATGGCGACGGTTTCCGCGAACGATAAGCCTGAGGCGAGGGCGTCGGCGAGTGATCCGTTGCTGCAATCCATGCAGGCAGAGCTTGCGCGCGCAAAGGGAGCACTGTCCAAGAGCGATCCCGCTCCGTACTACCTGAGCTATACCGTGTATGACCAGGATTTGACGGTGATCGCCGGTACGTACGGCGGCTTGCTTGCGGACTCCACCTCCAAATGGCGCTCCGCGGACGTAACCATGCGGGTCGGAACGCCGGAGATGGACAATACCCACGGACAAAGTAGGCAAAGCGGCATGGTCTCTGGCACCTTGCCTCTTGGCGACGATCCCGATGCCACTGCGCGATTGTTGTGGGAACTGACGGACCGGGCGTACAAGCGCGCCGCGCCTGCGTACCTGAATGTCAAAACGAATACGGCTGTTCGCGCGGAGGAAGAAGACAAGTCGCCGGATTTTTCGCACGAGACGCCAAAAACTTATCTGGGTGCCAAACTGGCTCCTTCGGTTTTGGATAGGCCCGCGTGGGAAGGTGAAATTCGCCGGGTCTCCAGCGCCTTCCGCAAATATCCAGACGTGTATTTCGCAACGGTATTCCTGCAAGTTTCGGACGCAAATGGGCGCATGGTCTCCAGCGATGGCGCGAGTGTGACGACGCCTAGTGCGTCTGCCCGGCTGGTGATTGAAGCGCAAACGCGCGCCGATGACGGCATGGATTTGTTGCGAGTGGAAACTTTTCAGGCGCCATCGGCGGCTGGATTGCCGAACGAGACGGAACTTCTCGCCAAGATCGACAAGATGGCCGTGGATCTCGCAGCGTTGCGCAAAGCACCGGTAGCCGAGCCCTACGCAGGGCCTGCGGTGCTGAGTGGCCGTGCGGCTGCGGTATTTTTTCATGAAGTGCTAGGGCATCGGCTGGAGGGTCACCGGCAGCGAGACGAAGATGAGGGGCAAACGTTTACGAAAAAAGTCGGCCAGGAAGTGCTGCCTAAGTTTTTGAGCGTGACGGACGACCCGACACTTCGGGAATTGGACGGAGTGAAGCTGGCGGGAAGCTATTCGTTCGACAACGAAGGCGTGCCCGCGCAGCGTGTGGAAGTGATCAAGGACGGAGTGCTGAAAAATTTCCTGCTGTCGCGCATGCCGATCAAAGGCTTCGACCAATCCAACGGACATGGCCGCAACCAGCCTGGGCTTATGCCTACTGGGCGCCAGGGAAACCTGATCGTCTCTTCCAAGCAAACCGTTCCGGAAGCGCAGATTCGCGAGAAATTGATCGAGGAGATCAAGAAACAGGGAAAGCCGTACGGTCTGTACTTCGACGATATTCAGGGCGGATTCACGCTCACTACTCGGTCGTTGCCGCAATCATTCCAGGTGCTTCCTGTGATTGTGTACAAAGTGTACGCCGATGGGCGTCCGGATGAACTGGTGCGCGGCGTGGACATCGTTGGCACCCCGCTCGCAGCGCTTACGCGCATTATCACTACCGGAGACAAACAACACGTATTTAACGGCGTGTGCGGCGCGGAAAGCGGAAGCGTTCCGGTTTCCGCCGCTGCCCCGGCCATGCTGTTCAGCGAGATGGAAGTGCAAAAGCGCGCTCATGGGAGAGACCGGCCGCCCATTTTGCCGGCGCCCGGACAGGAAAACATGCCCGTGAAAGATCCCATCACCAAGGCCTCGAACGCGCAGCCAGAGGTGAAGCCATGAGCCACCGGATGCTAAGCACTAGAGTATTTGGTGTGCTGTGTGCCGCTGCTGCGCTGGCGATTTTTCCGGCGCGCATGAAGGCAACGGAAGCAGCTGAGCCTGAGGGCGCGACTGCGGCGGCTCACGAAGCCGCCAAGGGTGATCCGCTGCTCGAAGCGCTGCTTACGGAACTAGATCGTTCCACCGCGCAATTGAAAATGGATAAGGTGCAAGCGCCGTACTACATCGAGTACCGGGTGAACGACCTGGACGATTTCAGCGCGGAAGCCGCATTCGGCGCGCTTCGAGAAAATCAGCGCAGCCGGCGACGCGTGTTGCGCGTGGTCGTGCGCATCGGGGACTACAAACAGGACAGTTACTACAACCAGGGTCTGGGGACGGCGACGATCCTGCCGCTCGATAACGATCCAATCGCGCTTCGCCGGCAGATATGGCTTCTCACAGATGAGGCGTACAAAGCGGCTGCCGATGCTTATGCTGAAAAACTTTCAGCGCTGAAACAGTTTTCGGCTGAAACCAATCCGGTGGATGACTTCGCGCGGGCACCGGTCATTTCCGCAGTCGGCGATGTTGTCAGCATGAAGGTGGATGAGTCTGCCTGGGACAAGACCTTGCAGGACCTGACACAAATGTACCGCCAGTATCCGAACATTCAGGCTTTAAGCGCCTCGGCACGATTCACAGCGATCAATGATTACTTCGTGAACTCCGAAGGTACAATTTATCGCGATGGAAAAACGACTGCGACCGTTTCGCTGAACGGTTCCACGCAAGCCGAGGATGGCATGCGGCTGAGCCGCAACCCGTTCTGGAGCGAAGAGCGCGCAGAACAACTGCCGAACCGCGATGCACTGCTGAAAGAGACCACGAAAATGCTGGACACGCTGAAGGCGTTGCGCGACGCACCCATTGTCGAGGAATCCTATCGCGGGCCGGTGGTGTTTGCGCCGGACGCAGCCGACGACATCGTGGCTGGAATGATCGGTGGAAACATTCTCGGCCGGAAGCCGCAACTGGGGAAACCGAATCGCACCGTGGGGGCGTTTGGCACCAGTTACAAAACCCGCGTGCTACCGAAATTTGTAACCGTTGTGGACGATCCGACGATTGGAAAATTCCAGGGGAAAACACTGCTCGGGAATTATGTGGTGGATAGCGAAGGCGTAAAAGCACAAGCGGTGACACTGATCGAGGATGGCACGCTCCAGAATTATCTGGTGGGCCGCCAACCGATCCGCGACTTCGCAACTTCGAACGGACATGGACGCGCCGCACCCGGCACCATGGCTGCTCCGGGACTTGGCACACTGATCGTGAAGAGTTCTGAGCCAGAATCCGCCGCCGACATGAAGCAAAAGCTTCTACAAATGGCGACGGAGCAGAACAAGCCGTATGCCTATCGCGTGGACACGCTCGGGCCAGGCAATTCCCCGCGGCTGCTGTATCGCGTGTACACCAAGGATGGACACGAAGAGCTGGTGCGCGGCGCAATCTTCAACGAACTGGACATTCGTGCTTTACGTAACGACCTGGTCGCGCTGGGCGACGATCCGCTGGTTAGCAACCGGATGGGCGGCATTCCGCAGACGGTGATCTGCCCTTCCCTGCTCTTCGACGAACTGGAAGTGAAGCGCGCGGACACCAGCAAAGAAAAGTTGCCGGAGTATCCGGCGCCGGCGCTGAAGAACCCGTAAGAAAATTGCGAACCGAGAATCCACGATGAATCTGCGCGAGCGCATCGAATGGGTCGGGCGAATGGCCTTTCTGGTGTTCATCCTGGCCTCCGCCGCATTTCTGAGCGCGATCACCGCGATGCGCATCGCCATCCATGGGCGGGAAGTGGCCATGCCCAATCTTGTGGGCCGTAACGTGGGCGAAGCCAGTCAGGCGTTGCGTGCCAAGGGGTTGAACCTGAACGTGGCGGATCGCGTGTACAGCGACCTGCCAATCAATCAGGTGGTGCGCCAGACGCCATCTCCCGGGATGCAGATGAAAGTTTCCCAGCAAGCACACGTGGTTCTCAGCCTTGGGCAACGTCAATTGGAAATTCCCTCGCTGGAAGGCAATAGCCTGCGTGTGTCGCGCATTCAGTTGTTGCGTGATGGCTTGCAACTCGGGGAAGTTTCGAACTATACCGTTCTCGGAGAGCCGCCCGATACCGTGGTGATACAAAATCCGAAGCCTGGAAAGGGCGGAGCTACACCGCGCGTGGACGTGCTGGTCTCCACTGGATTTAAAGACCCGGCATACGTAATGCCGCACCTGCTTGGCGTGAATGAGATTGAAGCGCAACACCGGCTGGATCAGGCGCATCTGCATCGCAAAATCAACTACGTGAATCTGCAGCAATCGGAACACGGCACGGTCGTGGACCAGTCGCCGGTGGGCGGGGCGCGCATTGCGGCGAACACCGAAATTGAACTGACGGTGGCGAACTGAGTGACAGGAATTTTGAGGCTCCGACCGGTGCAGAAAAAGAAAGAAAAGACGACCGCCTCAGAAGGCGTCCGCAACAAAGGCTGGGCGTGTGGGATTAAAGCCCTGGTGAATTGAAGCGCTAGCGTGTGAAGTCCTGCCTCCTAATGAACGACAGTTCTCGCACAGGCTGTCTCGGGTTCGTTGGTTTATAGGCAAGCACTCTTGTTGCGTTATACTGCCCGCATTCATGCCCTTGAAGCTCACTCCTAAAGGCCTGCTCCTTCTCCTGCTTCTGGTAGCCGTGACGATCACGCTTACCTGGAAGGCAAAATCGCTCGAAAAGAAGCTTTTTGGGCACACCGATGAGAATGCGCTGCTGAACAAACCAGCGCCGGCGTTCGCGTTGAAATCGCTCGCCGGGGAACAAGTCTCGTCAGCCGACTTCAGAGGAAAAAAGAAAGTGGTGGTCAGTTTCTGGGCCAGTTGGTGCGGCCCGTGCCGTTTGGAGCTTCCGGAGTTACAGGCGTTTTACGAAAAATACCAACCAAAGAACGGCGGCTTCGAGGTCCTGGCCGTCAGCACCGATGAAGATCCCAAAGCTGCAGCGCAGTTCGTTCGCGAAGCAAAGCTGACGTTTCCGATTTTGTGGGACGCCGACAGCAAGGTGAGCGACGCATTTGGAGTGGAAGGAATCCCGGTACTCTTTGTGATCGATGAGAACGGCAAGGTCACTCTGGTCCAGAACGGCTACGGCTATGGACTGGAATTCCGCTTGATGGCGGCCTTGGGCCTGAAAAAAGATTCTGCGCCTGGCAAGGATAAGGACCCGGATGACGACGCCGGCAATTGAATTCCGCGAAGTGACCAAGGTGTACCGCAAGCGGTTGCGCGGCGTGGAAGTGGCGGCGCTCACGAACGCGACATTCTCCGTCTTTCCTGGCGAGGTTTGCGCTTTTCTTGGCCCCAATGGCGCAGGCAAAACCACCAGCATCAGCATGCTGATGGGTTTCTTCTTCGCGGACTCCGGAGACATCCGCGTTCTGGGATATCCTCCGGGAGATGTGCGCGCGAAATGCGACATTGGTTTCTTGCCCGAGAATTTCGCGTTCTATAAATACTTGACGGCTCGCCGACTGCTTCGTTTTCATTACGCACTGACCGGCCGCAGCCAGGAAAATGCCGAGCAAGTGATCTCCGAACAGCTCTCCAAGGTAAAACTGACCGAATTCGAAAAACTGAAGATCGGCAAATATTCGCGCGGGATGATGCAGCGGCTAGGCGTGGCGCAGGCCCTTCTTCACGACCCTAAGCTGTTGGTTCTGGACGAACCGACTTCGGGACTCGATCCGACGGGACGCAAGGATGTGCGTGACCTGATTTCCGCGTTGCGGGCCGCCGGCAAAACGGTATTCCTCAGTTCCCACCTGCTTTCCGAAGTCGAACAGGTTTGTGACCGGGTGATCATCATTAGTAAGGGGCGGGTGGTACAAAGCGGGCGCATGGAGGAGCTACTTGGCGCTGCGGACCGCGTGGAAATTCTGGCGTCTGCTCTGACCGAGGAGCTGGCGGCGCGCATTGTTGAATGGGGCGGCGTGACAAGCGAGCACGATCACGGCGTCACTGTCGTCGTTCCGGTTGACAAGAAACGCGAACTCGCTGAATTGCTCTGGCAAAGCGGCGAGGATGTCATTCACATACTGCCTATTCGCGGCTCTCTCGAAGATTTGTATATGCGAACGGTTGGAAACGAAGGCGGGCCCTCGTGAAGATCAAGACGCTGGCGTTCAGCACACTCGAAAGCTTTCTCCACAACCGACTGTTGCTGCTCGTTCTTATCCTTGCCATCTGCCTGTTGACGCTGACGCTTTACCCGCTTCTTCAGGCCAAGGCGCATACGACCGGAGAAAATCAGCAGGCCATGGCCTCCATGGTTCTAGAGTTGATTTCCCAAGTGATGGCATTCGCCAGCGGGCTGGGGACATTGTTGGCGGCTTGGGGCGCCGCGGACGGGCTGAATAGCGAGTTGAAATCGGGCACCGTGCTGGCGGTGATGGCACGTCCGGTCAAACGCTGGGAATTTCTTCTCGGAAAATATCTCGGCGTGATGCTTTTTATGGGCTGTTACGTTCTGGTGATGCTGGCTCTTAGCTATGCGATGGCTGGGCTTGCGGGAGTACATCTGCAGGTGTCACCGCTGGTGTTGGTCCTTTACCCGCTGGTTCGCTACGCGATTTACGCCGCGATTGCTATGTTTTTCGCGACACTAACAAATACCGTGGCCACAATGGGCGCGGTCTTCGTAATCGCCATGGGAATTGAGTTTGTCGCTCCGCGTTCGCCGGCGTGGATGCCGAAACTCGCATGGCTCAAGACTGCGTTGTACTACGTGCTGCCCTCCACGAATCTACTCACCGAAGACCGCTTCCTGAGTTTGCGGCAAGCGGCCATCAAGCAGGCTACTTGGCAGGACCATGCCATTTCGCTGGCCTATGGCCTGGACTTCGCGCTGATCATTGTGCTGTTCGCGATGTGGTCGTTTCACTACCGCACGCTGCGGAAGGACTGACGGCGCACGGAACAACTAACACCGCCAGCTCGTCATTCTGCGACCATCCGACAAGGATGGGCGAAGAATCTCAGTTGGACGATCAAGCACATACCGCTAGTTGAGATCCTTCGGTCCGCGAAGAGCGCGCAGACCTCAGGATGACATGTCCGTTTTGGGGATCAGAGAACTCGAAGATTGAACTTTTCGAAACGCGAGCTTAACGCAGGTAACCCCAGTTGTGGAGCTTGTCGGAATCTTCACCCCAACGGTCGCCGACATCGGTACGGTAGTACATGTTGGGAATAAGAATGTTTTTGATGCGCGTGTAAGCCTGTGCTTGTGCCTGCCGCATCGTTTGTCCCAGGCCGACGACGATCAAAACCACGCCAGAAGTCCCGGCAACCAGCCACTGCTGATTCACACTCTTGACGTCTTCGATGTGAATGCCTTCTGTGGTGGGCCGCTTGAATACGATGGCAGCGTTTTTGGAGAAGGATTCAAATGTGGCTTCATCGTCGAACGGAAACGGCGGCACGACGATGCGCACGCCAACTTGAAAGCCGCTGCGGGTGCGCCACTTCGGCTCCAGGCCATTGGCCAGTTCCCAGAAAAAATCGCTGATGGGAGTCAGAATTCCTTCCTGCTGAATGCTGATGGTGGGGTATCCGAACCGCGACGTAAATTCCAACGGGAAGATACCGTTATTGTTGACGATGCAATTCACGTCGATGTAGCCGACGTAGCCTTCTTCGGCGAGCTTGGGCTCCATCTTCAGCAAGGTGCGGTTAAAAAGCGCGTTCGGTTCGCTCCAGAACATCGCCGTACCCATTTCGCCGGTAGGCGGGCCCACTTCCCCGGGGAACAATTTCTTGTGCTCAAAGTTTATGTTGATCGGGGTGATGAATTTCTTGCCGTTGAAGAAAGCGCCGACGGCAACTTCCACGCCGTTCACCCGCCGCTGCAACTGGAAAACTTTGATCTCATCCGCGAAAGCCCGTTTGTAGGCCTCCAACATGCCGACGACATCGTCGCCATCTTCTTCCTCGCCAACAAATAGCCTGCGCTTCACGTTCTGGGCTTCGCCGCTGGGCTTGATGACGTAGCGATCGGGATTTTTTTTCACGAACTCGATCGCAGGGTCGAAGGAGTCGAACTCCTGATACGGGATGATGGTGACGCCGGCCTTCTTCAACTCTTCCTGGCCAAAGGAGCGATCATCCTCAAGATTATCCGTGTAGGGTGAACCTCCGATGACGGGCTTGCCGGTCGCTCGCAGTGCCTGGGCTTTGGCGCCTTGACCCAGCGTATCGTCGAACACCACGATATCCGCCCACTTCACGTCTTTTTCATAATCGCTGGACTTGGGCACAAACCCATCGGCGATATCGCGTTCCTTCTCGTTCTCGACGTAGTAGCGGACCTCGTGGCCCTCTTTCACCACTTGCCAGGCAATGTCGCCAATCAAACTCGAGAGCGAAGCAAAAAGAAATTTTCGTTTTTCCATGAACCGGCAGTGCGCCCCCTGAAGCGCGCTCGTGGAGCAACCGTGCTGCAAGCATTGTAGTTACGGAGCAGCCAGACGAATATTACAAAATGTAGAAATCTGCCATGGCAGGACGAGGTGACCTACCCATGCTCGGTGGAAAACCCCAATGTAGCCGACGGCATCCCACCCGAGACGATGGTTGACCTGTACGTCCGGGCAAACTTAGAAAGCCAACTGTCCGTCCGTTCAGGTTATACTGCTGGTGTCCGAGCCTCGGAGGCGTTCCCAGATCAGCCACCGACCCAGGCCGGGGTTCGAATAAACCTATTGTGAGGTGGGGATTGCGGCGAATTCCGCTTGTTTTCTTGGGTGCGCTTCTTCTGTTTGACGCAACTCTGTGTAGCGCGCAGATTCTTCATAAGAAAAAGAAAGTCGACAAATCCACGGAGACCGCTAACACGGCTGAGCCGGATAAGCAGCTCTATGACCGGGCCATGGACGATATCAGGCGCGGCCGGCACGAGCAGGGACGCTTAGCACTCCAGACGCTGATCAACACCTACCCCGACAGCGAGTACCTCGCCAAAGCCAAGCTAGCCATCGCCGACTCCTACTTCAAGGAGGGTGGCACATCGAACACGATGCTAGCTGTTTCGGCGTATAAGGACTTCGGGGTGTTCTTCCCGTTCCTGCCGGAAGCCGCTTATGCGCAATTGCAGGTCGCCAAGGCCCACTACAACGAAATGCCCAAGCCGGACCGGGATAACACCCAGGCGAAACTGGCAGAGGAAGAGTTCCAGACTTTCCTGCAGAAGTATCCCAACGATCCGCTGGCTCCGGAGGCGCAGCAACGCTTGCGCGAGGTGCAGGAAGTGCTTGCCGAAGGCCAGTTTCGCGTCGGCTACTACTATTATCTGAAGGGTGACCGGCGCGCCGCTGCAGGACGCTTGGCGCCATTGGTCCGTCGTTATCCGCTTTACAGCAAAGCGGACGAAGCTCTTTGGATGCTCGCGGACGTATTTGAGAAGAGCGAGCGTAAGGACGTCGCCGCCACGTTCTACGGCACGATTGTCCGAAACTATCCACTTTCCAACCATGTGGCGGATGCCACCGCAAAACTGAAGGCCTTTAAGGTGCCGGTTCCCCAGCCCGATCCGAAAGCTGTGGCATGGATGACTGCGGAACAGAATGCTCCCCGGCCAAAAGAAACTATCGTTCACCGTTCCTTCGGAATGTTGCATGCGTCGCCTGACGTTCACATGGCGGCCCACAATGGGACGCCTAACATGGAGCCGGAACCGGACACGCTCTCAGGCACGGACGTGCTAACTGGTGGCTCGAAATCGGCTAGCCTCGCGATGAGTTCTAGTTCTGGCAGCAATGCGGTCGTCGAAAAAGTCCGGCCGGGCGACCCCGCTCCCGCAGGGGGCAGTAGTTCCGGCGGCAACGCGGAAGAAGTAAACTCCACTTCCGGCGACGGCACTGCGAAAACAGA
>Ga0210409_10006714_pt1 | contig 11935 bp, 10 predicted proteins | sample IncBWH17MmetaG_FD_161649 | JGI IMG/M metagenome (GOLD analysis project Ga0210409, IMG submission 161649) | Forest soil microbial communities from Barre Woods Harvard Forest LTER site, Petersham, Massachusetts, United States - Inc-BW-H-17-M | ecosystem: Environmental > Terrestrial > Soil >...
CCTCGCCATGACGGCGTCTGCCCCGTGGCCGGCCAGTGCCCGAGCAGATACGTCAATCTGACAGGCGCGTGCATGCTGGCCGCCCCGACGGTCAGCGGACGCGACCCGAGCACCGGCGTCTCATGGCGCTGCGGTCCCGGCGGGTGTAGCTACGACCTGCCTCGCGCGAGCGATCCCACTTGCACCGGGTCGACCTGCAAGGCCTCGTGCCCGGCTCCGGATTTCCACGTCGCTCGCATGGGGGCGTCCCTCGTTTGTGTGGAATGAGCGTACTATCGTCGCCCGACGATGACCGAGATCAGCAGATTCGACACCATCATCGTCGGCGCGCGTTGTGCGGGCGCATCGCTGGCCGTCCATCTCGCGCGCGCGGGGCAGAAGGTGCTCGTGCTCGACAGCGCGAAGCTGCCCAGCGATCAGCCGATGTCCACGCACTTTGTCTCGCCGATCGGCGTCGAGTGGCTCGACGAACTCGGCGTCGGCGCCGAGGTCCGACGCCTCTCTCCACCGAGCCGGGTGATGCGATTGGAAATGGACGGCGCGTCGCTGGACGTCGCGTTCGCTCGTGGGCGTGCAGGCCACTGCCTGCGGCGACTGCATCTGGATCGCTTGCTTCAAGAGGCGGCTGTCGCCGCGGGCGCCACCTTGCGCGATCAAGCGAAAGTCGTAGGCCTCGTTCGCGAAAACGGTCGTGTCGTGGGGGTCGAAGCAGAACACGAGGGCGCGCGCGTCGAGCATCGCGCGCGCGTAGTGGTCGGCGCCGATGGTCGGCATTCGGCCGTCGCCGAGCTGGCCGGCGCGAAGGAATACTTCGGCTACGACAACCCGCGCTTCGGCTACTGGGCATATTGGCCGGCCAAGCCGGTTTGGACCCAGGATCCGGAGTTACGACCCTTTGACGCGTACATCGGCTTCGGCGGGGACCGGATGGTTCGCTTTGTTTTCCAGACGGACAGCAACCTGCTCTGCATTGGCGTCACACCGCCGATGGACGAGCTCCCTTCGTGGAAGGAGAGGCACGAAGCAGCGTATCTCGACGCGATGCGTTCGGGGCCTGTCACGGCCAAGCTCGTCGAAGGCAATCAGCGCGAGGGCAAGCTCCTTGGGCTCTTGTCGCTGCGTTACTTCTTCCGAGAAGCGGCGGGACCCGGCGTGGCGCTCGTCGGCGATGCGGGGCTGCACAAGGACCCCACGCCCGGGCTCGGTATCACCGACGCGCTGCGTGATGCGCGAAACCTCAGCCGCGCGATCCTCGGGGGTGGCGACGACGCCCTCGTGCGCTACTGGCGCCAACGCGACGTCGACTCGATTGACCTGTTCCACTTCGCGGTCAGCATGGGCCACCCGAGCTACCTGAACCCGCTGAACCGCCTCGTTTACGAGCGCGCGCCCAGTTCACCCGAGATCATGCGGCGGTTGGCGGCGCAGCTGGACCGCGAGCTATCGCCCTACGAGGTAATCCCGAGCGCCACCGTGCTCCGATGGGTTCTTGGCGCAGCGCTCCGTGGCAGGCTTTCGGTCGTGCCAAGTTTTCTTGCCATAGGAAAACGCAATGCGGCAGTCGCGCGCGCGCGCCGCGAGCGGCTTGCGCTCCTTCACCAATAGGGAGTAGTGAATCCTCGAGATCATGTCCGCTGCACTTCCAATCCATTCGGCGCCTACCTGGGAGAGCCGTCGCGCACGCACCTCGCTCGCAATCGCCCTGGCTTCAGTATTCGTGCTCTCCGGCTGCAAGCGCGCGGGCGCGCTCAGCGAAGACAGCGTCGACGGGATGGCCGCGACGCAATCGACGACGGTCGGAGCTCCTGTCGATGACGCCATTCTCGCTTACGCAGCGCACGAAGTCGATGTGGCGTACAAGGGCACGACCCGCCCGCCGCCGACGACCGCGCCGAAGCCGCAGAAGGGCAAGAAGGTGTGGATCATCTCTCCTGGCCAAGTGGGCGAGAGCGCTTCCATCGCCACCAATTCCGCGAAGGAGGCCGGAGAGCTCATCGGATGGAACACGACTCTGTTCGACGCCAAGCTCGACGCGTCGCAGTTCGGGAGCGGGATTCGGCAAGCGATCGCCGCGAAGGCCGACGGAGTCATCCTGCACGCCATCGATTGCGCATGGGTAAAGCAGCCGCTGGTCGAGGCCCATGCTGCCGGCGTGAAGGTCGTCGCCTACTACGCGCTCGACTGCGATGACCCTTCCATCAAGGGCGAGAAGCTCTTCGACGCGACGGTGGACTTCGGCTCGCAGTTCGGCAACTACGCCGAACTCACGCACGCGTGGGGCGCGGTGAAGGCCGACTGGATCATCGCCAAGACGAAAGGCAAGGCAAAGGTCATTGCATTCCGGGAAGACGAGTTTTCCGTCGTCAAGTACATCCGCGAGGGTTTCGAGCAGGAGCTCGCGAAGTGCAAGTCGTGCGAGATCGTCAAGAATGTCGACTTAACGATCAACGATCTCGGGCCGACCCTGCAGCAAAAAGCCCAAGGCGCGCTATTGCAGCACGCGGAGGCCAACGCCGTTCACGTTCCATACGATTCGCTGATGATCTTCGGCATCGGCCAGGCGATCGTGGAGTCGGGTCGCGTCGACAAGCTCTACTCCATCGCGGGAGAAGGTTATCCATCCAACATTCAACTCATTCGCGACAAGAAGGGCCAGGACGCCGCCAATGCGTATCCCAACACCTGGACCGGCTACGCCGCGATCGACACGCTCAACAGCGTGTTTCACGGCGAGAAGCCGCATGACTCCGGCATCGGCTGGAAGCTCATCGACCGGGAGCACAACTTGCCGCCGGCCGGCAAAGGCTACGAGCCGGACCAGGACTTTCGCGCGGCGTACAAAAAAGCATGGGGCGTCAATCCGTAGCCGGTGAAGCGAGCGAGCAGCGAGGCGAGCGCGAGGTGGTCTTGCGCGTCGAGGGCGTGAGCAAGACCTTCCCAGGCACGCGCGCCCTCGACGACGTCAGTCTCGACGTCCGGCGAGGCGAGGTGCACGCGCTCATCGGCAACAATGGCTCGGGCAAATCGACACTCATCAAGATCCTTGCCGGCGTTTGCAGCGCGGATCGGGGCGAGATCGCCATCGGTGTGAGAAAGTTTTCGGCGATGCGCTTCAGCGCAGCCGACGCGAGAAGCTCCGGGCTGCACTTCGTGCATCAGGTGCCGGTGCTCTTCCCCGCGCTGACGGTCGCCGAAAACCTGGCCATCGGTCGCGGATTCGAGGTGGGACGGCCGTGGCGCATCCGCTGGCGCGATCAGCAAGAGAGAGCACGGCGTCTGCTCGAGCGGTTCCACATTCGAGCCGAGCCCGAGATGCCCGTGGCGGCGCTCGGCCCTGTCGAGCAAACGCTGATCGCCATCGCGCGGGCCCTTCAGGATCAAGAGAGCGAGCGGGAAGGGGTTCTGGTCCTGGATGAGCCGTCCGCGGCGCTACCCGGTCCCGAGGTCGACCGTCTTCTCGAGACACTGCAGCGCTACGCCGCAACAGGGCGGTCGATCGTGTACGTCACGCACCGGCTGGAGGAAGTGCTGCGGGCGAGCGACCGCGTGACGGCGCTGCGCGACGGGCGGCTCGTGGGCACCGAAGAAACCTCGACGATGGACGAAGCGAAGCTCGTTTCGTTCATGCTGGGACGAAGTACGCCGGCGGCGGGTCGAATCGTCGCGGAGAAAGCGACATCGTCGTCGGACGCGGCGGTGGGCGGCCCCGATGGCTTTTTGTCTGTGCGCGGACTCGCGGGCGGTCGAGTCGCCTCGGTGACCTTCGACCTCGCTCGCGGTCAAGTCGTCGGAATTGCCGGGCGGCTCGGGTCCGGCGCTGCCGAGCTGTTGCAGATGTTGTTCGGCGCGCTGCCCGCCACTTCCGGCGAGGTCATCCTGGACGGCGCGCCGTTGCGTTCGGCCACGCCGCGCGCCGCCGTGGCCCGCGGTGTCGCATATGTCCCCGCCGACCGGGCGGTCAATGCGAGTTTTCATTCGATGAGTGTGCGAGCCAACTGGTCTGCCGCCGGCGTGAGCCGCTATTTCCGCCGATGGCGGCTCCGCCATTCGGTCGAGCGGGCCGACGCTCTGGCGGCCATCGAGCGCTTCTCCGTTCGAGCTGCGTCCGACGAGCAACCGTTCTCGACGCTTTCGGGCGGCAATCAGCAGAAGGTCGTCCTCGCGCGCTGGCTCCACGAGCTACCCAAGCTGCTCCTTTTGGACGAACCTACCCAAGGCGTGGACGTTCACGCGCGCGCCGAGATCCATCATGCCTTGCGAGAGACGGCGCGAAGGGGCACCCTGGCCATCGTGGTAGGGTCCGACTTCCAAGAACTCGCGCGGCTATGCGACCGGGTGCTCGTGATGATCGACGGGCGCATCGTGGCTGACCTTGCCCCGCCGTCCCTGGACGCGCACAGGCTCTCCGAGCTCGCCCACTTCTCTTCCGCGGATCCGTCATGACGACCGCCGCCCATCAGCGGGAGCCCGCGCCGATCGCCGCTGCGCCGAATCGTCGCGCGGCAGGGAGGTCTCCGCGAGCCATGGGCTTGCTGGTCTTGCAGCGCTACGCGCTTCTGCTTCTTCTCGGCATAATCGTCCTCTTTTTCACCCTGCGGCTGCCGGACTCTTTCCCGACACTGCTCAACGTCCGCAACATCCTCGGCAATCAATCGGTCCTGGCGATCGTCAGCATTGCGGCCATCCTGCCGCTGATCGGCGGGCAATTCGACCTGTCGATCGGCTCCGTGCTCGGCCTCACCTCCATCGCGACCGCCTCGGCGCTCTCGCGTTTCTCGGCGCCACTCTGGCTCGCCGCGATGGTTGGCATCGGGCTGGGCGCTGCTGTCGGCGCATTCAACGGAATCGCGGTCGCGAAGTTGGGCGTCAATGCGCTGATCACCACGCTCGGCGTTGCCACGATCATTACCGGGCTGATTTCCTGGTACACGGATGGACTGAGCATCCTGACCGGCATTCCGCGCGCGCTGACCGACCTCGGCTCCGGAGTCTGGTTAGGGCTGCCGAGAACGCTTTACGGCCTTGCCCTCGTGGCGCTGTTGGCCTGGTATCTTCTCGAGCACACGCCGTATGGGCGCTACCTTCACGCGGTCGGCTCGAACCCGAACGCCGCCCGTCTGGTGGGCCTCGACGTCGACCGGGTGGTCATCCTGAGCTTTACGATTGCGGGCGCGATCATTGGCTTCGGCGGGGTGCTGCAGGTCGCCCGCCAAGGCGGCGGAAACCCGCAGACCGGGAACTTCTTTCTCATGCCCGCGCTCTCGGCGGCCTTCCTGGGCGCGACGACGATTCGTCCAGGACGATTCAACGTGCCGGGCACCATCGTGGCCGTGTTCTTCTTGGCTACCACTGTGAGCGGGCTGTCGCTTTCCGGCGTCAACACCTGGGTCGAGTCGGTCTTCAACGGTACCGCGCTTGCTGTCGCCGTGGGACTATCGACAGCGCTCGGGCGGCGAAGAGCCGGAGGGTGAGTAGGGCGACGAAACTGGCTGAAGTCGGGAGCCACTTGGACGATCGCCCGGCGCCGATGGATCGGATCGCAGCGTCGGGGACGAGTGGCCGCTCAGCCGCACTGCATCCGGGCTTAGCTTCGCGTGCCCGACCCCGACGCTGCGATCCGATCCACCGGCGCCGGGCTGTTGGACGTAAGCGCGGTAACCCGTATTGACTTTGGGCGCGCAGACTTACCCAAGTTCGGAAGCGTCGTAGACCCGCCCGCACGAATAGGTGCTCACGGGCGCGATGTTCGGCGCGATTGTCGCCGATCGTTGCAGCGACCATATGAACGCCGAGACGCAACGAGACCCAACACGACCTAAGGTTCCAGCTTCGGAGGTCTAGGCCGCACTCGCCGAAGCGCTGCTACATGCGGCCACCGCCGGACGCTTCGATGTCGTGGCGCAGCTCGCGCGCGAGCTGGTGGCTTGCAGGCCGGCGCGTTCCGGTAACGTCGTACGCCTTGAATGTGAGAGCCGCCGCCGCGACCACACCTAGCCGCAGGGCCTCGCAGTTGTCGGGGTGTCGTGCGATCGTGTTGCCGCATCGAATGTCGACTCATGCCTGAAGCAGACCTCGATGATGACGAGCTACTCGACTCCAACGAGCACGCCCCCGATGCCTACGTCGGGGACGCTCGACTCGAGCTGCAGCAGCTTTTCCGGGAGCAACCCGAGGAGGTTTTCTATCTTCGTCAGCTCACGGTCCGCCTTGAGAAGCGATTCTTTCACTGGGTGACGGGGCGCGCACTCAAGGCTCTCGTCGCCGAGGGCGCGCTCAGAACCGAGAAGGTTCGCGTAGGCACCTCGGGTACCGAACCGCTCTCTGTCCACTTCTCCCCCAAGAATCGCTACTGGAAACGGAAGGCCAAAGGCCTCGCCGCGCTTGTCGCTAGGTTCTCGGCCCCGGAGTTCACGCGGGGTCTCGGGGATCACGGCGAGCTAATGGTCGATGCGGCACTCCCACGTGCCGGCTTCTTGCCGATGGGTTCAAACGTTCGTGTTTGGATGGAGCGAGAATGGACCGAAACGGGGCACGACCTGGACCGAGTCTTCGTCCGAGACGGCGTCGCCTACGGTACTGAGATCAAGAATACGCTTGGCTACATCCCTCGCGATGAGCTCGAGGCCAAGATCAACATGTGTGCCCATCTGAATCTTCGGCCACTTTTCATCATGCGATCCGCGCCCAAGACCTACATCCATCTGATCAACGAAGCGCGCGGCTTCGCCCTGATCATGAGGTACCAGTTCTATCCGCTGGCGCATGCTTCCTTCGCCGACGAGATCTCTTCTAGGCTCGGTCTTCCTGTCTCCTGCCCACGCGCCATCGAGGCCGGTACGATCAACCGACTCCTCCGATGGCACGACGCCCACCGATAGACAATCCGTATTCATAGAGGTACGCGCTCACCCCTGTACTTTCGCCAACTTAGCAGCACGCCTGCGTGAATTGTTTTCCAATTCGCGCGCCGCTCGTCTCGTCGTGGCTGACGGCCGAGTGGAACAGAGGCCGAATCAAGGCGCGATTCGCTCGACGTTGGGAGTCGGCTTCACACCGGCTCTAGAGTGAAACAGCCCGGCACCGATGGATCGGATCGCGGCGTCGGGGCCAGGCACGCGACGCTAAGCCCGGATGCAGTGCGGCTAGGCGGCCAGTCGTCCCCGACGCTGCGATCCGATCCATCGGCGCCGGGCGATCGTCCAAGTGGCTCCCGAGGGCGGTAAGTTTCGTCGCGATGAGTTACAAACGTCTCGCGCGGTCCACTTGGCGATGCGATAGCGGCCGAGTCGGGGTCCCTCCACGATTGGCGTAAGACGTGGACGCAGAATCTTCCGGGCTGGTACATGCACTCGAGTGTTCCCATCGCGTGCGCTTTTGCTTCTCTGGATGGGCGCAGCGCTCGGCCTCGTGCTCGCGCTTACCAGCCTGGCGTTTCCGGCCAAGGCACCGTTCAAAGACGCCCTGTCGCCCGGCGTCGTGGCCATGGTCAACGGCCAACCCATCTTGAAAGGCGACTACGACGTCGCCCTTCGCACCATCGCTGAGCTACAGCGACACCCGCTGACGGACCGCGACCGGCAGGCAGCGATCGATCGAGCCATAGACGACGAGCTGCTCATCGAATACGGACTCGAGCTCGGGTTGGCCCGCGACGACCCCACGACGCGGCAGGCCCTTCTGAGCGCGGCAATCACAGCCGTGCGCGAACCGTACGGCGGTACGGCGGCCGACGAGGCGTTCGCAGCCAAGCTCGCCGAGCTTCGCAAGGCTGCGCGAATACGCGTAGCTCCAGTACTGCCGTGAAGCGTCTCGTTTTCGCGGTCGTGTTCTTGATGGGTCTCGTCGCGCCGGCTCTCGCGGCCGCGCACGCCAGGCCGCTGTCGTACTCTTTTTGGACGATTCGAAGCGGCGGCGCCGACGTAAAGCTCCAGATGACGACCGCCGATCTGGCCGCGCTCGGGTTCGACTTGGGCATGCCGGAAGGGCGGGACGCCGCCGGTCGATTCGTAGAAGACCAATTGTTGCTTCGGGTCGGCGCGGCCGCATGCGTACCCGCAGGCCCTGCGGCCTACGAAGCCGTCGACCCGCGATGGGCGAGCTGGCGCTTCCAGATGAGGTGCCCAGGCGGGGGCCCGCGCCGCATCTCGATGGGATTCGCCGATCTTCTGCGGGCCGGGCACCGCCATCTGCTCAGGCTCGACGACGGGTCAGGGCACGTCGTGGATCAAGTGCTGGACGCCTCTCGCACCGAGTGGGTATTCGACGGCGATGCTTCCGGGACGAGACGCGCCGGAAGCTCCGTGTTCGACTACGTGGCCCTTGGTATCGAGCACCTGCTGACGGGATGGGACCATATGGTCTTTCTCGCGGCCTTGTTGGTGCTCGCCCGGCGACTGCGCGACGTCGTCGCCCTGGTGACGAGCTTTACCGTCGCGCACAGTACGACCCTGGCGCTCGCGGTGCTCGGCGTGGTCCGACCGGACCCTGCGCCGGTGGAAGCGCTGATCGGTTTTTCTATTGCGCTGGTCGGCGCGGAGAACGCCTGGCTGCTTTCGGGTCGGGGTTGGGTGATCCCGGCGGTCGTTGCATCGGGTCTGCTGGCTCTCGTTCCGTTCGGGGCGGGCGTCGTGACGCGTTCGGCTCTCCTGGGCCTCCTCCTGTTTAGCTGCTGCCATTTTGCGCTCCTCCGGCGAGCGGCGGAGCCCGCCGGTTTGCGCATCGCCATCGCATTCGCCTTCGGACTGATTCATGGGTTCGGATTCGCGGGGGTCATGACGGCGATGGACTTGCCCCGCGGGCGGTTGGCGGTCGCGCTTTTCGGATTCAACGTCGGAGTCGAGCTCGGGCAGCTCGCGGTCGTCTTGATGGTCTGGCCGCTGCTTCGCGCCCTGGCTCGCGGTCGGCGAGACTGGTTTCCACCTGTCCAGGAAGCGATCTCGGCCGCCGTTTGTGGCGTCGGGCTTTTCTGGTTTCTGGTTCGAAGCTTCGGTTAGGCAGCTCACCGACGTACTCCCTCGAATTCGCGAAGCGGCCCCCGTCGGTCGCGATAGCTATTGGACGCGCTGCAGGCGAATGGGCACCGGGCCGCTCGACAGCATAGTGGCAGGTTCCTCCCAAAGAAGCTGGCCTTGCATTGTGTTGCAGTCGAAGGCCAGGTCGATTCGATCGATTGCGCCGGTCGCAGCTTGGCATGCGCCGCCATCGCCGTCGCAACCGCATACGTAAGTGGGTACGGCGCGCGTACGGATCGCGCCGTAGTCTTGTAGCGCGCACCAGTCCCGAAAAACCTCGGCGGATGCGAAGGCAAGATGGAGCAAATTGTCGCTCGTATTGGATGAAACCAGCGAATACGAAAATCCCGGGTAAGGGGGACTTAGCGTCCAAGGCGGAGTGAAGTGAACGATCGCGCCGTCCGCCAATTCCTCGTGCGTAGGTGGGGGATACTGCTTCGTTGGGTCGGTGGGGGGCGGGGGCGGTGAGTCTTCCCCGAATGTGATCGTCCCGGTCACCCGGTCGGTGATTGGGTTCAGAATCAGGGCGACCTTTTCGGGCCGTGAATCAGGCACTGTAGACGACACGCCCAAACAAAACGCGACGCAACCGCCCTGGAGTAGGTCTCCACCGTCGTAATCTCCGCCCGGCACGGTGACCGTCGTGTCGGTCTGGCCGATCCAAACACTGGACCGCTGGGTCCAGTCGCACGATGCCTCTGCATCGTTGGCGTCTGTGCTCGCTTCTGTGTCCACATCGGGGCTGACGTCGGCCTGCGCCGAACTCGCATTCGCCGCGTCCCGGGCTGCGACTTCGTCCGAGCGCGCGCCGTTGGTATGCCCCCCGCAACCGAGGATGAGGCAAGAAAGGCACGAGGCAACAGGGACCGCCCTCATGGGCGCACCCTGCGGAACGTGATGATTGCTTGCGGCCTTGAGAATGGGGTTGGCCCGACATAGGGCCCACTGAGCTCGTCCGCGTTCAACGTCAAAGTGGCACTGTATGGCGTGCCTCGCAGCAGGGCGCGGCACTGACTGGCCGTACATTCGCAGACGCTGTTGGAGCAGAGCGGTGGAGAGTTTGGGAGTACGGTGGTCCTCCCCTCAATCAGCCCGCCGTCGTCAAGACAGACGCAGGGGCCTTGAAATCCACTCGAATCGGTGCACAGCGGCCCGTCGTTTGCGTTCCTGCACAAGACGAGCTTGCCGAAATCGGTCGTCGACGAGTCGGCGGTCTGGGGAACGCATGCGTACGTCGTGTGTCCGCGGACGTTCCACACGAACGGCGTTTGCAATGCGCACCAATCGGTCCACAGATCGAGCGGCGAGAACCAAAATGAGAACGTGCCCCTCGCGAACACCGGGTCAAGGAGGCGGTAGTCGACGTTCGAGCAGAAACTCTCGGCGAAGTCGTATTGACTCGGATTGAGCGTCGTTGGATAGCCGACGTTTGAATCGGTTGCAGGCGCAAACGGCCCTTGCGGTATTTGCTGACCATTGGGCGGAGCGTAGGGACTCTTGAGTGGAGCGTAAGAGCGGATCGTTCCGTGGAAGGCGCCGCTTGAGTCCTGCTGAATCTCGATGTGAAGGCACCCATTTGGACCTGGATTCGAGGCGTCGCACGTCCCTCCGTCCCACGCCGCTCCCGCGCCAATCGTGACCACTCCGCCGCTCGGGAGTATCTCGTCCCACACACCGACGAGGCTTGAGGCGTCGCCTTGGAAGGTCGTACTGGGAGGGGGGAGCCAGACCTGCTGCGTGAAATCCTGCTCGATCGCGACGTCGGCATAATCCGTCGCGCTGGGAAGGCCAGGGCCTGCTTCCGCGGCGCTGTCTGTCAGGGGAGATCCATCCCGCGAGGGCGACGCTGCTGTAGTTCCGCATGCGCCACCAGACGCACACGAAAGCACCAATATGCTCCTACCGAGAACCGTTCGAAGGGACGCTGCACGCATCGGCTTGCGCTTGTATTCCCGGCGGCCCCCCGTTCCGTCATCCGGCGACCCGTCAATGTGCTCCCGACCTGGCCGGCAAAACCTCGGGCGGGAGGAGCGTGACTGCGCTTCCTGCGTCGGCAGAAAGCAGCGTCAGTGACCTGACCCCGCCATCGCGAACCGGGTAATACAGAATGCCCCACCCTTGGAGCTTCTCTGTGTAGCGTCCACCGTCGAAGAGGTTCGCGTTCGTCACCAAGAGATATTCCTGGGGGCCGCCATCCGGGAGAACCCCGTCCGGGTAGATGTCGCTGGCCCACCACACCGATCCAGTACCGGAAGCCTGCACGTAGCTGCCACCTGAGGGCACGAGGGCGTAGAAAAGATGGCTCGCGGGATCGATCTCGAATCCCGCCGTATCTACCGGTAGGTCCATACCGGCGTCCGACGCTCCCAACGCAGTCAGCACGAACGGGAGGGGATCGCAACCGCTGACCCACTGGCCGCCGATGTCGACGAGAGTGACCACTGGTTGCGCCGCCCCGACGGTGTTGCAACTGCTCGGTGCACCCGTCGCGCCGTTGCCCGCAACGATGGCAGGCGCGCCGCGCATGTCGGCGTCCGGACTTTCGGATGATGGGGCAAAGGGAAAGGAGCCCGCATCCGCGAAAATCTGCGGGATCCCGTCGGCCCCGTTTTGAGCGACCGCGAGGTCCTTGAAGCACGCGGCTGCAGCGAGTGCAGGGAGGAGCCATGAGGAGAAAAGCACGACCCCCTTCATGGGACTCTTGTTCGTGGCCCCCGCGGTTCCATCACCGTCCTCGAGCGCCATTCTCTTCATCCTCCACGACGCCGCAGGAGCTCCGGACCACCTTCGCGAGGGGAGAATCCGCGGCAGCCGCGAGGAAACGTCGGGCCTCTTCTCGAGCCTCGTCGACCCGTCCGAGCGCGCACAACGTCGTGATCCGTTCTGCCGAGCGCTCCTCCGAGAGGACCCCGTGCGGAAACGTC
>Ga0210409_10006716_pt1 | contig 11934 bp, 13 predicted proteins | sample IncBWH17MmetaG_FD_161649 | JGI IMG/M metagenome (GOLD analysis project Ga0210409, IMG submission 161649) | Forest soil microbial communities from Barre Woods Harvard Forest LTER site, Petersham, Massachusetts, United States - Inc-BW-H-17-M | ecosystem: Environmental > Terrestrial > Soil >...
AACCGAATATTGCTGCTGTTAATGAAGGGCTGCTTATCCTCTTTGCATGCCTTAATCATGTTTAAGACTATTAAACCGGCAGCAACATACTCGGATAGAAACTGATATTGAAAGGCAGTGTCCTCCACGTCACAATAAACTGCGGATTCTTCCGCACGTCGTCCAATGGTTTTAGCCACGGCAAGCGGCGATCCGTCTCCACTGTCAGAAACTATTTTCGCCGCCGCCTTTTGCAGTAGCTTCGCGTGCTCATGAGCGTGGAGAAGGTATCCTGCGCCGGTTAACGCTTCGGGAACTGCTGAAGAAACCGCCTGGAGAAATAACGCCCTGGGAATTGGCTCTTTGCCGCTGAGCCAGTGGTTGACCTGGGAATTGGATCGGCCAAGAAACATAGCAAGCTCACGCTGCGTAATACCTTTGCAAGAAAGTTGTCGGCCGAGCCATTTGTGCAGCGACGGCGTCTGTTCCAAAATCGCAGATCCTGGCTTCATTTAGGTTATTTTGCTTTCCACCAGTAAACAGGAGGATCTGAAGGCTTGATTGGCTTTATGTACTTCAACGCCTCCATTGGCTGTTTGACCAAAGCGACATCGTAACCCGACCCCGCATCCTGAAATGCCTTCCGGATTCTGCGTTTCACTCCTTCCCTACGCGAATTACGGCTGCTAATCCCGTGGTGATCGAAAGAATATTCCATCTGTAAAAAAATGAATGCAGTGTTTCTCACATTTGAGTGACGCGGATGGCGCGAGTTGTAAAGAGGCGCGAATGTCGTTATGAAGAACCGCGTGTGGTTAAAAGTGAACTGCCACCCCTCTTTCAGGATGTCGCCGTTCATACAATTCTCACCAGACGGATCAAAGGCCGCGAGCTCCCTAAGAACAGAATTGAGCGACCGGCTAAACTCCAAAAGGTTATTCGCAAAACGGTCTGCAGGCAGCCCGATGACAAACCCATCCAATTTCTTGGTTCGGCCAATGGTGGTTAGCTTGAGTAATTGCGGCACCAGTAACCTGACCGTCGTTTTGATGTCCTGGCCTTCAGCGATGCCGCCCCCAAATAGTTTTGCCTTGCGCGCGAACGGACACAAACTCTTCGAGCGGAGTTTTGCAAACTCCCTCAATACCTGACTTTCTGGTGGTTCGTTTAGGTGTTTTCTCACCCGTTGATAGATTAGCCCACCCAATAGGATCACGCTAATTCCCGCGTCCAGAATCAGCACGATACTGCGCAAATCCAGAGGCAGCTTGAATTCACCAGCTGCGCAAGCCTGGGCTGCAGCGCAAAGTTTCACAACGGCCGAGAGTGGGTCCAACCAATCAACCAAGATTCTCATTCTTTGGACATCCGATGTCATAACATTCGCAGTCATTCTCACCTCCTTGAGATGCAATTGGAATTGAGTGATCTCTCAGTATTTTTCGCCACCCGGTTTTGTAGCCTTGGCTCTGGGAAGACCTTCCTTTTAGGCAGCACTGTTCGAGAGGCCGATTATAAATCCCCGGGGCGCAGCCTCGGTGACGGTTCCGAGTCTCAGGTCACCGGTGTAAACCTCCTTGGTCGAGGCCTTTACACCCTATTAAGCAGATCCCACCGGAGAATCAGCAGATTCGTGGAATCGCCGACCTGGTTACCTCGGGCTTGTCGGCCGATCGGATTCCCCTCGATCGGCACCAGCCCTGGATACGCTTGGTCCCGCGATCTTCGGCTGCAACTACTGGGCTAATCTTGTAGCAGCTTGGCCAATGGCCTTCAGCCAAAGGGAGTTTGCGTTCGAGTCCTTAGCCAAGGGCATCCTGAGTTGCCCCTCCCGGGACTTGCAGAAATAGGTTCGAAGATGGGAAACTAAGCTGCACCCAAAACTGAGCCCTGGGGATTCATCATCGAAGAAAGTTCGAGCTTAGGTCAGCAGACACGTGGTCAGTTGGCCTCAGAAGTGATTCATTCTCATAGCGGGCGTATCGTAGGAATCCGAACTCGCTGGCACACAGTATTCCGAGGTCATTCTACTGGCCTTTCTGGTTCTGATATTCTCACTTTTATTCTCACTTCGCGAATTATGAGGATCTAGGAAGTGACGAAACCCCTGTTTTTACGGGCTCTCCTTGAGGTTGGTAGCGCGTACGGGAATCGAACCCGTCTTTCAGCCTTGAGAGGGCCGTGTCCTAACCGATAGACGAACGCGCCGCTCGAAAATCACATTAATGCTAGTCAGACAGCCCTGGTTGTCAATTCCAGCCGAACGCCGGATTGGGCGCGCGACCACAGTTCGCCGGCGAGACGCCGGCGCTCCCAGGAGGTGCTGGATTCCGATGTTGAGTATTGGATTGAACCCCGGCGTTCTTCGGTGGAGTATCTTGATGGAAAACACGTGAAGAGTTCTTTGCCGCGCCGTCTGCTGATTGCCTTGGCGTGCGTTATAACGGTCCTGGTGATCGGCTGGTGGAGCTGGCATTCCTCCGGCGAGGCCCCGGGGTCCATCAGAGCTTTGGCGATGAAAGCGGCGGGGGGCGATCCACAGTCGGTATCTCAGCTCAAGGCGCTTGGATCGAATGCGGTTCCTGGTTTGGTGGAGGTTCTCGAGGACCAGGATTCCAATTGGCGAGGGCAGGTCTGGACGCTGGCGCCCAAGCTGCTCCCCCGGCGTATGGCCCGAGCGCTTTTGGCGAAGGTTAGGTCACCGGATTCCTCCGCTGTCCGGGCTGCGGGTGCCAAGGCCCTGGCTTTGCTCGGGGCACAAGCTGAGGCAGCCGTGCCCAACTTGCTGCTTACTTTGCATGATCGCGAACCGTACATTGCCCTGGAAGCCGCAGCGGCTCTGGCGCAAATCGGTAAGCCCTCGATTCCCGGCCTGACTATAGCCCTGTCGGATACAAACGCGGTCGTCCGTCACGCCGCCGCCTACGGCCTGGGCGAAATCGGCCTGGCCGCCGAACCCGCCGTACCGGAGCTCATTGAGGCGCTCCAGGACCCGGACCCGACTGTGCGATCCTCGACCGCTTACAGCCTGGCAATCATCGGGTTCCCGTCTCTCCTGGCCCTAAGCAACGTAATCGATCACGCGGACGCCGACGCGCGAGCGGTTGCGGTCAAGGAATTCTTTCGGTTTTATCGATCCTTAAGGCTGATGACGCCGGCGCTCAATAAGATGGCCCACGCGCAGGATGCCGCTTCGCGCAGATTAGCCATCGAAGCGCTTGGCTCGCTTCGCGCAGCCGATGAGGCGAGTCTCAACACGTTAATTCTATCGCTGAAGGATCCCGTCGAGGAAGTGCGACTGGCTGCGTTGAGGTCTTTAAACCTGGTGCCCGGGCACGCGGAGGCCTTCTTGGCGGCCCTGAAAGGATGTTTGCAGGATCGCTCCCCCGCGGTTCGTGCCTGGGCCGCCAAAGATTTGGGCGCCATGGGTCCCTCCGCCCGCTCGCTGCTGGATGACCTCGCGGGCGCCTTGCGCGACAGCGAGCCGGACGTTCGCGCAGCCGCGCGGCAAGCCATGGAAAAAATTCAAGCCTGCGAACCGGCAAAGAATTGAACCGGGAAATTGTATTTCAAACTGCCAAGTACGCGAAAATCGGCTGAGGAAAGTCGTTTGTTATGGTTCTCTCTTTTTCGCGTATTTTCGCGATTCCTACTGCCTTTTAGAGGCTGAAATTAGTCCAAGGGGCGGCGGGCTGGCCAGAGAAAGGATTTGTTCACTCACGTCACTGCGATATCCTCGAGCCATGAACACCAAGGTGCTTTCCACTGCCAGTCACCTCCTGCTGGTCTTGTTCCTGGTGAGTCGCGCGGCGGGGCAGTCCAGCCCGACGGCCAGTCCCGGCACCTTCGCCGGATGGACCACTAACAATTCAGCGGCCTATCGAATGTATGGCCGCGTGATCCAAACTCTTCCCGGTCCTGCCTTATCTTATCGTCCTCTATCCACCAACCTGCCGCTCCAAATGCTCCGCGACTTCCTGACTTTTCGCGCCTCGGCAAACCTGACGATCATCATTCAAACCAACAAGGTTTTCGACCATATCCTTCCCGAATCGCTGAACTGGTTCGTCTGGACCAATGTTATCGCCCATACCAATGGCAAGAGCACTTTGATTTGGACTGTGCGTTCCCGCCCGCCTGATTGGCCGAGAAGTCCTCCGACCGTGCGATGGAACACCCACGCGCTCCTCTGGGCAATGAAAGGCTTCACCGCCATAAGCCCCTGCAATGAAATAGCCGTAAACCCGGGCCAGGTCCCGATTACAGCGCTTACCAGGCGTCACGGATATACGCTGGGTCATGCCATGGGGCCGGATCGGATTGGGACTCTCTTAGCCGGAAAAAAGGTCTGGTTTCTCACTGCCCAGAACAGGTTGGTCCAGACGACTATCAAGCGGGAGATCGTGCGCACCAGTGAAACCAGCCGACGTGATTACACTCTGGTGATATTCAGTTCGGATTTGCCTGGCACCATTGAACCCATGCGGGTCATTTCACCGAACGACGTGTTTTCCGTGCCGCACTCCAAGTTCTGCTACATTGCTGAGGCGCTCTGTCCGGTTTTTCAAACAGAACAGACCGGCAATCTCAGCGCCGGGGTGCCGGGCTTTACTTTGGATACCGGCAAAGGCGGCGATTCCGGCTCGCCTAATATGCTGCCCTTGCTGGGAGAACTTGCTTTTTTCAACGGTCGCACCACCTCGGGACCAAGCCCCGAAATGCAGGCGGACATGGACACTTTGTGCCGTCTTGAGGGCTTGGACCCGCGGCAATACCAGCTCCAATGGGTGGATCTCTCGGCCTTCCCCACCTACCCCAGCGACTAACCTCAAAGGGATGACAAAAAGGGCCAGCCGGCGAACAGCACGTCAAAGGCGGTGTGCGCTCCTTTGGGCGGTGGTTCTTGGTCAAGACTCGGCGTCCATAGTAGAAATGACCGGCCTGGGACTGTGCGCCCAGACCGGGGGAAGGCCCGCGCGCATGCCATTCCCGGCCCTTTAGCAGCGACGGTGCCACAGACTGGAAAGGAGCCGCGCTGTCGCGAAACGAGACGTTTTGTGTTGACGTCGAGGCACAACCCTCGGCCGGGCGGGGACGTCCTCGTCCCCGCATCCAGTCGTTTAAGTAGAGTGCGGGGACACGGACATCCCCGTCCCTAAAGCCTCTTGACGACTGACTGGGTATTCGTGTGATCGCGAGAACCATCCACGAGTTTGTCGATGTAGTATCGTGCGAGCGCCCGGTAGCCTGTTTCGGCTACTCCTTGAAGCGCGCTTTGTAGCGTCCAATCCAAGAATAAAGCCCTGCCGCTACGGTATTCGGCGCGTTGCTCCAAACAAACAGCACCGTCGGCCAGACGTACCAGGCGCGCGTGGGTTTTGATGCGCAGAACATAGGAACCCTCGCCCGAGCCTGCCCGCTCGAGCCGCAAATCGTCCACCCGCGCTTCGAGAATGGCATCGGCCGTCGCGGTCTTTCCCGAGGGATTGTTGAGGTCAGCGGCAAGCAATCCTCCTCGGCTATTTTGTGCCCCAGTTTGCAGCAGGGCGTCCCGAAATGAGTGCTGCTCCGCCATCTCGCTTAAGGCGTTATTCAGAGTGGCTTCGCGCTCGGCCAGCTCCGCCGGATTGACGCTCTTCAAAGACCGGATCAAGCCCTCAGCACCTACCACCGGCCCGGCCAACGCCGCGCCTATTGCGGTCGCTCCTCCGGCGACACCCGCCACCGCCGCGTAGAAAACCGCGTCGCACTCAGTTTGGGCAGTGTCTATTCCATCCGATAACACGCAGCCAGTAACAATCACTCCCGCCCCGGGACCGCTGAGCCCAAGCTCTGCTGAATCTAAAATCGCTTCCTTCGCTGAACCCAGTCTTCCTTTGGCCTTTTGAAAGCTGAAACTTGCAGGACCGGATTCTTCTCTGATAGCGATTGTCCCGAACCGTGAATCCTGGACCTCGGCAAATCCTGGCCCACCGTATGGCTTTGTGATCGCTCCTCGATGCGTGCTGCAACCGCTGACGAGAAGTAATCCAGTAAACGCCAAAGCTCCGTAGCGCGGGAAATGCACATTCCCATTACACAGTTGAACTCGGGCACTGGCGCGCTTTGCATCCATGGCGATCCTTTCTACCGCTTCTCTTCCATCAGCCCGACCAGGTTGCCGTCCGGGTCGCGCACAAAAGCCACCCACAGTTCATGGTCCGGCATCCTGGCGGTAAGCTGTGGAGCCCGTTCATTTTTTGCGCCGCGTCCGATGATCGCCGCGTGGGTGGCCGCAATGTCAGTGACTTTGAAATAAAGAATCGAGTTGTGGCCAACGGTTCCTGCGCCTTGCGGGGTAGTCAGCATCAGGCGCACGCTGCCGGCCGCGAGAAAAGCGAGAGTGGGCGCCGGGCTGAAGAGGAACGTTAGCCCAAGGACGTCCCGATAGAACGGCAGAGCCGTGCTGACATCGCTGACGGTAATGGCGATCTGGCGAATTTCGGAGAGAGTGTGTTGAGGCTCCATGGTTTCCATTAGCCAGATGAACCGTTCGTGTACTCCCAGCCCCCGCGATGTTCCTGGTGGCATTGGTAAGCGGCGTTCGTCAGGCTAATCGGATAATAGCGATCCAGAGCTTCTTCCCAGGTCCAAACCGAAAACCCCGGGGTCTGGGCAACATCGATAAAATAGCCGGGCGGACTCCAGTCGCATGCCAACGGGTACTTGTGGGCATTGTCAGTAACATACATTTGGAGGGAGACGCCCATCTGCCGCAGATTATTTCGGCATTTGGTGGCCTGGGCCTGGGCTTTGCCTTTTGAAAGCGCGGGCAGCAGCAGCGCCGCCAGTATTGCGATAACGGCAATGCCCACCAGAAGCTCTATCAAAGTGAAAGCGATTTTTGTGCCCCGCGGCAATCGTCGCTTCCCGCTGAGCATGTCAGCTCGGCCGATGGCGAGCTTGCTTTTCATGGCTAGAGAAAAAGCCTAACCCAATTCTGGCAATTTGTCGATGACGCAGCGGAAGCAGGGACGCAATGCGCGCATCTCCACACTGCCCCCTAAAGCGCAGGTCGCGAGGCCTGGGTTACTTTTAAGGCTGTGCGTTACTCGCCTCTGCTCCGTCGGCCCAGCCGGTACAACCTTGCCAAGGAACGGAGGAGCGCGACTCAGATGTCGCTAAGGACGGCATTCGCGGGATTTGGCCGGCAATCCAGGATTCGTTGATATTCCTAACCAGATCCACCAATGCATTAAAACCAAGGGGTTTGATCAGGTACGAATCGGCACCGACGGCATAAGCCTGTTGAATATCATCCTGCAATTCCGAACCTGAAAACACGACCACGGGCAGGTTTCCCACCTGGGAATGATTGCGAATCCACTGAAGCACTTCAAAACCGGTCGCCCGAGGCATTTTCAAATCCAAGAGCACCAGCACCGGCAATGGATAGAGCTGCCGGTTGGCGTAAATGCCGCGCCCGTTCAAATAGGCCATTGCCTGCTCGCCATCGTTCACGTTGTGAATCGAAAACTGAGCGTTCGCCTTGCGCGCGGCCGCCCGAAATAGTTCTATGTCATTGGGGTCATCGTCTATATGAAGAACGGTGACCGCCGATGGCGCCCGCCTGCTGGCGCGTCTCGGACTGGGCCTCTGAGCCACCGGTGTCTTGTTCCTGCGCTTGTTCATTTTTCAAATCGGAGTGCCGAAGCGCGTCCCTCTACTCCTCCGCACACACCAAGGCTGAACCCGATCATAGGCTTATCGTATTAGCTGGATCCAACAGCCGAGTCAAAGGAAAGTTTTTCGAAACTTTTTGAAGAAAGGCAGCGGACGGCGCGCGTTCAACGGGCTGAACGAGTCACCAGGAGCGCAAACGACACTCCATACAGCGGGGCGGGGACGTCTCGTCCCCGAATCCTTTGCAGTAAACTGAACGCGGGGACGAGACGTCCCCGCCCCGGACAGCGCAGCGCGCCATCCCTGCTCCCAAGTTACAGGAGTGTGCTGGCCGCGAGAGGAGGCTTGATGGCGGAAGCCGGCGTCGGGAACCGATTGATCTCGGTCCAGTAAGCCTCAAACCGCTGAATCATGTTCACCATCTCATTGAACTCGATTGGTTTGACGAGGTAAGAGTTGGCGCCCAAATCGTAAGCCCGGTCAACATCGGCTTGCAAATTGGATGAAGTCAGCACGACCACCAATAAACGTTTGAGGTCTGGTTGAGACCGAACCCATTGCAAAACTTCGAAACCATCGGTCCCGGGCATTTTGAGATCCAGCAACAGCAGGAAAGGCAACGGAAAGCGCGCCCGGTCGCCGAAGGCATTTGCTCCTTTCAGGTATTCAATTGCCTGGTCGCCGTCATTGACGTTTTTCAAAACGTCACCGAGGCCGGCCTTTTGGAATGCCCTTTTGATGAGCAACGTGTCATTGGGATCATCTTCCGCAAGCAGAATGAATTGGTCGGTTACCATCGCGTTACTTGCTCCGATTTTTGGAGATGAGACATAATAGCCTGTTCCGATCACTTGGCAAGTCTAGTGGGCAGCCGACGGCCACAGCTTGGATGATTCTGGTGCTCTATGGAGAATGGAATTGATGGGGACTCACGGCGGCGGCTACCTCATTGCCGGTGGCGGCGATTCGGGTTTCACCCCATTTCGTTCGTCAAGGCGACAGAGCACGATACAGCCAATTAATCCAATCAAAGTTGACTTATGCCAAATATCAGCGTGTTGCTTGTGGACGACCATAACATCGTCCGCCAGGGGCTCAAGGCCCTGCTACTAGCAGAAGGAGACATCACGGTCGTTGCGGAGGCACAAACCGGTCGGGAAGCGGTGCAATTGGCCGCCAAAATCCATCCCGAAGTCGTCGTGATGGATCTAGCCATGCCCTTGCTCAACGGATGGGAGGCCACCCGCCAAATACTCAAAGTGGCGCCCTCGGCCAAGATCCTCGTTCTGTCGACCTACGACAGCGACGAACACGTCCAGCAGGCCATCGGGGCCGGAGCCGCCGCCTACCTGATTAAGCAAACCGCTGCCTCCGACCTGGTCAAAGCCATTCGTGAGGTACGAAAGGGCAACGCCTATTTCAGTCCACCAATAGCTCAACGACTACGGGAAACGACCTATCAGCCCGGTGCCGAAACAAAACCCGCCCCGCCCCCCAATGTCGAACTGACCTTGCGCGAAGCGGAAGTTTTGCAACTGATCGCCGAAGGCTTTGCTAATAAACAAATCGCTGCTGAACTGGGCCTGAGCGTCAAAACCGTGGAAAAACACCGGCAGCAGGTCATGAACAAGCTCGATATTCATGACACAGCCAGCCTGGTGCGCCACGCCGCCGCTAAGGGGATTATTGAGGCGAATCTGGCCGGGGTTCCTCAGATATAGGTGTCTTGCAGCTTGGCGCGTGATATGCTGTTCCTAAAGCATGAAGCGCGCAGGATTTAAGGTGTTACCAGGCAAAGGCGGTTGGTTGCGTACCAGCATAACTCCGATCAACGCCAAGCAGACAGGAACTTTCGGGTTAGGCGACATTCTCATGCTCTGTGCGTTAGTCCTTGCGGTTATGAGCCTTGCGCGAATGCTGCTCGCCCACTAACACCGTCCTCCCCACTACTCGGACCTCCCCGCGGGCTATCGCCGCAAGACACTTTGGATATAGCTCATGTTCGGCCGTGTGAATGCGCTCGTGTAAGCTCTCTGGAGTGTCATTTTCGAGGACGGGCACTGTCTGCTGAGCGATGATTGGGCCCGCATCCACTCCGGCGTCAACGAAATGGACCGTGCAACCTGTGACCTTCACGCCATAATCAAAGGCTTGTTTCCAGGCTTGCAATCCCGGGAACGCGGGTAATAGCGAGGGATGAATGTTTATGATCCGGCCCTCGAAGGCTCGAAGGAATTCGCCTTTCAAAACTCGCATAAAACCTGCCAGGGCTACTAGATCCACCTTTGCTTCAAGCAATGCCTTCACGTAGGAGTGTTCAGCCTCCTCGTCGAGCTTTGTCCGATATTTACCCGGAGCAATGAAGCGTCCCGCCAGGCCAAAATCTCTGGCGCGCGCCAGGATACCGGAATCCGACACATCGCTCAAAATCAACGCCAGCTCCGCCGGTAACCGACCCTCCACCTGCGCCTTAGCCATGGCCACAAAGTTGGAGCCCGTCCCTGACCCCAGGACTGCTACTCTGAATTTCCGGTCACTACTCACCGGCTGTTGATACCGGACCTTAGGCGGCCAAAACAAGCATTTAAACAGACGGCGCGCATGCCCTGCCCTCAGGGCCAATGACAAAGTAGGCGCCGACGTGAGTCTCCATGAATTTCATTCTCCAAAGAGCACCAGAAAGGGAACGGGGCGCCGGAAAACGCTCCGAACCGGCAGCCTGGAAAGGCTGCCTTACACCGGTGCCATGCCGGCCGCTTTCTGGCAGGCTCATTCGCCTTGACACCAACCCTGCGCCGGAGTCAGATACTTTCGGCGATCCGGTTAAAATACCGGCTTAAAATGTTGGCGGAACTACTCGATCAATTGCCCGAATGAGAGCTTGGGGCGTGCGTTTATGGGCTCTAACCGGGGTGGCGTTGTTGACGGCATCTCGCGTGCCGATAACGATATCCGCTCAAGGTGAAACCGTTGCCGTAACCCAGGGGTTGGCGGCTGAGGAACGTGAAGCGTGCACGAGGAATCTTAAGGTGATTTACGACGCGATTCAGGCTTACCAGTACGACCACAAAGATCTGCCTAAGTGGTTATCCGAGCTTGTGCCTGATTATCTGATCGATCCAAACGTCCTGATCTGCCCGGTTTGCCGCCGGACCGGCAGAACTGAAGCTCCTCCCTTGGCCGATCCCAAACTGGCCTGTTCTTACCTCTATGAGTTTTCGCCGGCGCCAGTAGGACCGGTCCGGCCTGGCGAACCGGTCCACACCCGGCGCGAGTTGAAACGGCGCCAAATGGGTCTGGTAGGATCGGGTGTGCCAATCGTGCGGTGCCGGCACCATGATCCCATGCTGAATCTGGGGTTTAACGGAAACGTTTATGAGAGTTCTTCTCAATGGGAGCTGTGCTTCACGAACCGAGTGAGACTCGCCGAACTTACCGTGCGCGCAATTTTTGGTGGCGAAGATCTTGCCGAAGAAGCATTGGCCCCTTTGCCTGCGTCCAAAGACCGAGCCTTGCCTGCGACCTCACCGCAGAGCCGTTCGATCGATCTGACAGCCTTTTACACCTCGCCCCTGGGAGCGGCTTGGCAAGGCGTTCCCGGTGACGACCTGGCCTCCGTTCCCAGCGGCTTGCAGAGCTTGGGCGGCGTGCAGTTCGACGTGCGCGGGATTGTGCAGCTTAAGGGCAAATCGCCGGCGCTGGGCAAATACCCCAACGAAGTTAAGGGAATTCCGATTCACCAGCGCTGCCAGCATTTGTACTTCCTCCACGCCGCCAGTCTCGGGCGTAATTCCGATGAAGGCGATCAGATCGGCTCTTACATCGTTCATTTGGCGAACAATAAAATGAGTCTCGAGATTCCAATTTATTATGGTCGTTCTGTACGCGATTGGCATCAGAACCCCAATGAGCCCCAAGCCGATAGAGAGTTGAAAGTCGCCTGGACCGGCGAAAATGCCGCCAGCAAACGCGCCGGCAAACAGATTCGGCTGTTTGTCACCGCTTGGAATCTGGCCCCCGGTGTCGATATCGAGACTCTCGATTTTGTTTCCGCCGGGCGAAACGCCGTGCCATTTCTGCTCGCTATCAGTGTCGATTGAATATGGCTCGCCGCCCATTACATTGGCAGCGCGACCACCCCGTTGGGCAGTTTTGCCTCCCTTCGGCTCGCTCTCCGGCTCTGCTGGCGGCTCTTGGTCTCATAATGCTCGCCGGCTTGGCCAGAGCAGAAACATTGCGAGTAACCACTTGGGACCTGGGGGTTAACGCTCAGACCGAAACCCCGGCAGCACT
>Ga0210409_10006717_pt1 | contig 11932 bp, 11 predicted proteins | sample IncBWH17MmetaG_FD_161649 | JGI IMG/M metagenome (GOLD analysis project Ga0210409, IMG submission 161649) | Forest soil microbial communities from Barre Woods Harvard Forest LTER site, Petersham, Massachusetts, United States - Inc-BW-H-17-M | ecosystem: Environmental > Terrestrial > Soil >...
GGAGCTGATCGATGCGCTGGCGCCGGATGTACTGGTCAAGGGTGCCGACTACACGGTCGAAACCGTCGTCGGCGCTGACCTGGTTCAGCGCCGCGGCGGCAAAGTGCTGCTGGCGGAGCTGCTGCCGGCGCACAGCACCAGCAGTACCCTTGCACGCATGTCGGCTGCCCGGAAAGCGTGAGCGGCCAGGTCAGCGGCCGGGCCGTGATCCTCGACCGCGATGGCACCATGGTGGTCGACCGACAATACCTGAGCGATCCGGACGGGCTGATGTTTCTGCCCGGAGCCGCCGAAGGCCTGCGGTCGATCTATGAGCAGGGGTACCGTCTCATCGTGATCACCAACCAGTCGGGCGTCGGGCGCGGTATGTTCTCTATCCAGACGGTGCGGCAGATGAACGTGAGGCTGATGGAAATGGTCAGGCAGGCGGGGGCGCGTCTTGAGGGCGTTTACTACTGTCCGCACCGTCCTGAGGAGCATTGCTCGTGCCGTAAACCCGGCACCCAGCTGATGCGCGATGCCGCCTCTGAACTCGGATTCGAGCCCCGTCGGGCCATTGTGATTGGAGACAAAATAAGTGATGTCGAATTTGGACGCCAGAGTGGCGCCACCACGATGCTGATCGCCCCGGATCCGGCCTCAGCGCAGGCGCGATCGGCGCACCCCGACTACGCGGTGAGAGACCTGCGCGAGGCCGCGACAATTCTGCTCGGACTGTCGGAGCACTGATGTACCTCGTGACAGGCGGCGCCGGATTCATCGGCTCCAATCTGGCGGCCGAGTTGGCCGCGCGCGGTGAGAGTGTCGTGGTGTGCGACTGGATGGGCAGCGATGAGCGCTGGCGCAATCTCGCCAAACACGAGATTGCCGATGTGATCGCGCCGGAGGAACTCACCGGCTGGCTGCGGCAAGCCTCGCGCAAGCTGCGCGCGGTGCTGCACATGGGCGCTGTCAGCACGACCACGGAGACCGACGTGGACCGGATCGTGCGCAACAACATCCGCGCGACGTTCGACCTGCTCGAGTGGTGCCGCGAGTCGGCCACTCCATTCATCTACGCCTCCTCGGCTGCCACCTATGGTGACGGCGAGTCAGGCTTCGACGACGACTTTGGTGTTGAGCCGCTCGCGCGCCTGCGCCCGCTGAATGCCTATGGCTGGAGCAAGCACCTGGTGGACCGGCGTGTCGCGCGTCTGGTAGAGCAGGGCGCGTCGCTGCCGCCGCAGTGGGTGGGCTTGAAATTCTTCAACGTCTACGGTCCGAATGAGTATCACAAAGGCACGATGCGCAGCGTCGTGGCCCGCAATTTCGGCAGCGTGCGCGCCGGTGAGCCGATGCGGCTGTTCAAGAGCTATCGCTCGCAGTACGCCGACGGCGGGCAGCTGCGTGACTTCATTTACGTCAAGGACTGCGTGGATGTGATCCTCTGGCTGCTGGAACATCCGAAGGTCTCGGGGCTGTTCAATGTCGGCACCGGCAAGGCACGAACCTGGCTGGATCTGGCGCATGCGTTGCTGCGGGCCTGCGGGCGCGAGCCGGCGGTCGAATTCGTGGAGATGCCACCGACGCTTGCTGATAAGTACCAGTATTTCACCCAGGCCCGGATGCAGCGCCTGCGCCTGGCAGGCTATGAGCGTGCGTTCACGTCGCTGGAAGACGGCGTCAGCGAGTACGTGCAGCGCTATCTGGCCACTGCGGATCCTTACCGCTAGGAGTCAACCATTCAGGCGCTGACGCCACCGGTTTCACGTGCACCTGTGAGGCTGCGGATCAGCCGCGGGTTCGCCGCCCTGCGCCACGCATTTCGGCGGCGGCTCGGTCTGGTGTTGGCACGCCTGCTGGGGCCGCGTCACTACCAGAGCGTGCTGTCGCTCGATGGCGTGCGTTCGGTGCTGGTGTGTCGCATCAACGGCCGCATGGGGAACACCTTGTTCCTGACGCCTCTGATCCGACATCTGCATGAGCTGCTGCCCGATGCGGTCATTGATCTGGCGGTGGCGAATGCGCGCGCGCCGGAACTGCTGGGTGATATGCCGGGGGTGAGGCAGGTCGTGCTATTCCCACACAAGACCGATCGCATGGTGCGTCGGTTCCTGTCGGCGCTGCGGCGTGTGCGCGCCACGCGCTATGATCTGGCGATCGATCCGGTTCCGGAATCCAACAGCGGGCGAGCCGTGATGACGTTGTGTCGTGCGCGACGCCGGCTCGGATTCGTGACCAATTTTCAGTGGGCACCGCTGACGCATGCGGTGTCGCCGCCGCGCGATGTGATGCATCAGGCCGCGCATCCGGTGTATCTGATTGATCGGGCGATCGGGCGGGAGTACTCGCCGGGAGCGGTGCGTCTGTGGTTGCCGTTGCGCGAAGATGAGCGGTACGCCGGACAGCAAGTTGTTGCCCGCGCGATCGGACGCACGGACCTGTCGGCCACGCGTCAGGTCATCGGTTATTTCGCGCACGCGGCCGGATACAAGATGCTTGGACGCGAATGGTGGCTGCAGTTCTGGAACGCCTTCACTGCACTCGAGCCGGACGCGATTGCGGTCGAGTGCCTGCCCACTGCGCAGCATCAGCGCACCGATGAGCGCTTCGCGGGCTTCCATGTCGCCTCACCGCGCGGTTTGTCCGCTGCCATTGCCTCGATGCGGATGTTCGTTTCCACCGACACCGGGCCGATGCATCTGGCAAGCTCGACTTCGGTGCCGACCGTCGCCCTGTTTCGCGCGTCCGATCCGATGCAATACGGTCCGCTCAAGCCCAATGACCTCTCGATCGACGTGAGCAACGTCTCGCCGAACGAAGCCGCTCGCCTGTGTCAGGCCATCTGGCAAGCGAGCGCGGGCACAGCCTGGCCGTCGAACGTCTGAACGCATGCGAGTCCGGCTCATAGGCAAGGCGAACGGTGTTGGCCTGTCGCGCGATATCAGCCTGCTTGGTGCGGCGCTGCGCGACAGCGGCTGCCAGGTCGAGGAGCTGCCGTGCAACCGACGCGAGCGCAAGCGCCGGCGCTCGATCTTCACACAGTGGAAGGCGCGCATTGCTCGCGCGCGCCCGCACGCGAGCCGTGCGCGGTGCGAGGTCAACATCATGCTGGAGCACGCGTGGCCACAGTTTCTGCACGAGGCTGCGCTGAACGTGCTGGTACCCAATCCGGAATGGTTCGATCGCCGCGATGCCGCGCTCTTGGCGCGCTTCGACCGGATCTGGGCCAAGACCACGGCGACCGAGCGGATCTTCGCGGCGCAGGGCTGTCGTGTGGTCCAGATCGGTTTCGACAGCGAAGATCGCATGACGGCAGGGGTGCAGCGTCAGCCCCGCTTTCTGCATCTGGCCGGGCGCAGCGAGCTCAAGGGCACGACGCGCTTGCTTGAGCAGTGGCACCGGCATCCGGAGTGGCCGGCGCTGACGGTCATTCAGGATGAGGCGGCGGTCACGACCGCTCACCGGGTGACTGCGGGCAATGTGTTGCTGCAAACGAGCTTCCTGGACGACGCGCAGCTGCGAACGCTGCAGAACTCGCATCGATTTCATCTGTGCCTGTCGGAGGCTGAAGGCTGGGGCCACTACATCGCCGAGGCCCTGAGTGTCGGCGCGGTCACGCTCACCTGCGACGCGGCGCCGATGAACGAGCTGGTCACGGCAGAACGCGGCCTGCTGCTGGCCGCGCCTCTGGCCGGCATGCACAACCTTTCCCGGGTGGCGCTGTTCGAGCCGGCCGCGCTGGCGGCGGCCGTCACGCAGTCGCAGACGATGCCGGCCGAGCATCTGAATGCGCTGGGCCAGGCTGCGCGCCAATGGTTTCTGGACAACAAGCGCGACTTTCCGGCGCGGGTGCGGCGCGCGATGGGCGACCTCGAAACCGAGCTGCGCCGCGTGCGCGCATGAATGCGCGTCCGCTGGTGGTCCGCTTCGGCGCATTGGGTGATATGGTTATCCTGACCGTGGCGATCCGGCATCTGCAGGCGCGCTTCGGTCAGCCGGTCGACGTCATCGCGGCCGCTGAGTGGACGGCCGAGCTGCTGGGTGATCAGCCAGGTGTCGGCGACATCCAGGCAATTGGCAGCCGCAAGCGACCGTACTGGCTGAGTCGCCCGCAGCAACGACTGGTCCGGTGGCTGCGCGAACGTGGCCCGGGTCCCACCTGGCTGTTCGATCACGACAATCGCAAGATCGAAAGCCTGCTGCGGCGGGCCGGCTGGACGGCTGAGCACTGGTGTCACCACGAGGATATGCAAGGGCTCATGGGCTCACACTTCTGCGATCGCTGGTTGCGCTTTGCTTACCGCAACCCACCCATTCTGGGCGGAGAGGATCTGCCGGTCGGTGCCTCGGACGCGCACGGTGAGCTGGTGGTTACCCCGGCGCAACGCCTGCTGGTTGCCCGCTGGCTGCAGCAGCGCGGTTGGCCGGCGCAGCGGCTGATTCTGATACAGGTGGGCAACAAGCGCACGATGCGCCGCGGTCTGCAGCGCCGGCGCAGCAATCTCAAGTATTGGCCGGAAGAGAACTGGGCAGCCGTGCTGCGAGGGCTGCGAGCGATGCACCCGGCGCATGAGATCCTGCTATTGGGTGTTCCTCAGGAGGCGGCGCTGAATGAGCGCATCTTGGGGCTTGCCAGCATCCCCCACGCTCACAACGTGGTGCATGAGCTGTCGATTCCGAAACTGATTGGACTGTCGGAGCTGGCTACCGGCATGGTCTCGGTGGATACCGGCCCCGCGCATCTGGCGGCCGCGGTGGGTTGTAGCGTCGTGACGCTGTTTGGTAGCACTGAACCCTTCATGTATGCCCCGCGCGGCAGAAATGCACGGGTGAGCTGTCTGATCGGCGCGCGTCCGGGAGGGCGATCGATGCTATACATTGAACCGTCCGAGGTTCTGACCGCCTGGCGTGAGGTGGTGATCGAGCATGCTACCCATTAGTCTGGTCGTCATCACCTACAACGAGCAAGACGCGATCGCGCGCTGCCTCGACAGTGTGGATTTCGCCGCTGAGAAGGTCGTCGTGGACTGCGGCAGCGAGGATCAGACCTGTACGATCGCCGCGGCGCATGGTGCACGCGTCGTTCATCAGCCTTGGCTGGGGTTTGGCGCACAGCGCAACTTTGCCGACAGCCTCGCCAGCCATGAGTGGATCCTGTCGCTGGATGCGGATGAGGCGCTCACGCCCGAGCTGGCGCAGGAACTCAAGGCCCGATTGGCGGCGCTGCTGAACTCCACGGCGTCGGCCGGCGTGCTTTATCGCACAGCGTGGTTCATGGGCCGACCGCTGCACTGGTATCGCGCGATGGTGCGTGAGCGCAAAGCGCGTATCTATCATCGCGGGCGAGCCCGCTGGAGCGAGGCCCGGGTACACGAATCGCTGCGCTATCAGGGGGGCGAGGTCGTCTTCCAGGCGCCACTGATGCACTTTCTGAATCCGACACTGGTCCACCACGAATTGAAGTCGCTGCGCTATGCCGAGCTCAAGGCGCTCGACTGGCGTGATCAGCGGCACTCGTCGGTGCCGGCGTTGTGGCCCCTGGTTTTCGCATTCACTTTTCTCAAGGACTATCTGCTGCGCCTGGCGGTCCTGGATGGCTGGCGCGGATGGATTGTGGCGTACCTCGCGGCCGACTACGCACTCTACAAGCGGCTGCGGTACTTTGAGATGCAGCGCTTCGCGCCTTCGGTCGAGCTGGCCAGTCAGGAACTGAAGGCGCACAAGCTCGAGCGCTGACCCGGAACCCTAGCCTCTGATGCCACAAAACTGGACCTCACTGCTCGCGCTCGGGCTGCCACTGCTGCATTTTGCGCTGGCTGCGAGTGTGACCGTGCATGTGCTGATGACCAAGCGCAATCCGGGCTCATCGGTGGCGTGGATCGGTCTGGCCTGGCTGTCGCCGGTGATCGGCAGCCTGCTGTATGCGTTGCTCGGCGTCAACCGCGTGCGCCGACGCGCGCGCTCGCTGCACGAGCCGGGCAATCCACTGCGTCAGCCGCCGCCGATTGGCGGTGATCGCAGCGATCATCTGGCGCCGCTGGAATTCGCAGGGCGGCGCATCACCCAGCGCTGTGTCGCTGAAGGCAATGACATCCGAATTCTGGTGAATGGCGACGCTGCCTATCCGCAAATGCTCGCCGCGATCGATGCTTCGAGTACCAGCGTGGTGCTGTCGAGCTACATCTTTCGCGCCGACCGTGCCGGCAATGCGTTCATTCGTTCGCTGATTGCAGCCAACCAGCGCGGCGTCGAAGTTCGTGTGCTGATCGATGGGTATGGCGCTGGCTACCTCTGGTCGCGCACCTACTATGAATTGCGCCGCGCCCGGGTGCCGGTCGCGCGCTTTCTGCACTCGGCCATGCCGTGGCGCATGCCGTTCCTGAATCTGCGCTCACACCGCAAGATTCTGATCGTGGATGGCAGCCTGGCATTCACCGGCGGCTTGAACATCGGGGCCGAAAATCTGGTGAGCACTCATCCGCGCTACCCGGTACTCGACACGCACTTTCGGGTTGCCGGGCCGGTGGTCTCGCAGCTGTGCGGGGCGTTTGCGGAGCTGTGGACGTTCACGACCGGCGAGGCCTTGCTCGGTAGCACCTGGTGCCCGCTGCTGCAGAGGGCGGGAGACAGCATCGCGCGCGCGGTGACCTCTGGGCCCGATCAGGATCTGGAAAAGATTGAATTTCTGGTGCTGTCGGCGGTCGCCTGCGCACAGTTCTCGATCCAGATCATGACGCCGTATTTTCTGCCCGACGATCGCATCATCACGGCGTTGTCGCTGGCGGCCATTCGAGGCGTCACGATCGACATCGTGCTGCCGGAGAGCAGCAATCATCCGAGCGTGGACTGGTCCACGCGCGCGCACATCGAGCCGCTGCTGATCGCCGGCTGTCGTGTCTGGACGCACTCGCTGCCGTTCGATCACTCCAAGCTGCTGACCGTCGATAGCACCTGGTGCTTCATCGGCAGCGCCAACTGGGACATGCGCAGCTTCCGCCTGAACTTCGAGATCAACCTCGAGGCGTATCACTCAGCGCTGGTCGAGCAGGTCAGCGCCATCATTCGGGCCAACCAGAAAACCCGACTGACGCTGCAGGACCTGGAGCGCCGTTCGTGGCCGGTGCGCCTGCGCGACAGCGCGGCGCGTCTCATGCTGCCCTACCTCTGACGGCCTCGAGCAACCATAGGGTATATTGCGACATGAGTTCCTCGGACGACAGGCCGGCCGGCCCACCGTGCGTGCACGCGCAGCTCGAGGTGGGAGAGAACGACGAAGCGCTGCCGCACATGATGCGCGATTTCGCGGCCCTCGGTGATCTCTACCGTGTCGTCATTCCGAGTCGCGAACGCGATACCTGGGTGCTGTCCGATCCGGAGAGCATCAAGCGCGTGCTGGTGTCCAATCACCGCAGTTACACGATCGGAGTGGGTCTGGATCGCGTCAAGGTGCTGGTGGGAAACGGCATCATCGTGAGTGAGGGCGAAGTGTGGCGGCGGCAGCATCGCATGATGCAGCCGATGTTCCAGCGCGCGCAGGTCGAGCGCTTCGGCAGCACCATCGAGGCAATCACCAAACGCCGCCTGGCCGATTGGGCAGCCAAGTCGGTCTCGGGCGAGCCGTTCAACATCACCCGGGAAACCAGTGAAGGTGCGCTCGAGGTTGTGCTGCGCGCGACTTTCGGTGCCGACTACGACGAGATGAGCCAGACCGAAGGTGGCAATCCGTTCGCGATGCTGAGCGAGGACACGAGCCGCGACCTGCGCTTTGCATATCGGTTCCGCCAGCTCGGCAAGCACATCGATCAGGTCATCGGCCGGCGTGAAGCCTCACCGCCGGGCGACAGCGCGATCGACTGGCTGGCGATGATGATGGCGGCGCGCGATCGCGACGGCAAACCGATGTCACATCGTGAACTCATCGACGAAGTGATGTCGCTGATCGTCGCCGGCCACGAAACCACCGCCGCAGTGCTCAACTCGGTGTGGTACCTGCTGGCGCAACATCCTGCCGTGGAGGCGAAGCTGCACGCCGAAGTGGACGCGATCGAGCTGCCGGATCTGCGGCTCGAGTCACTCGAGTCGCTGCACTATACGCATCAGGTGATTGCCGAGGCGTTGCGGTTATATCCGCCGGTGTGGGTGCTGTCGCGCCGTTGTATCCATGCCGATCGACTGCTGGGTCATCAGGCGCCAGCGGGCGCCGACGTACTGATGAGTCCGTACGTTGTACACCGGCACCCGCAACACTGGAGCGATCCGGAGCAGTTCCGCCCCGAGCGCTTCGCGCCGGAGGCCATGGCCGATCAGCATCGCTATGCGTACATTCCGTTTTCCGCCGGCCCGCGGCACTGCGTCGGCGAGACGTTCGCAATCTACGAAATGGCGATTCATCTCTATCACGCGGCGCGCTCCTTTCGCTTGCGAAGCGAGCGCACCGGGTCGCTCGAGATGGAAGCCAAGATCAATCTGCGCGTGCGTGAGGAGCTGAGGATGACCGTGGAGCGCCGCCGAGAGTAGACTAGCCCCTAGGGGGTTTCCGATGGCCGATGCACGGCACGATTGGTTCACGACAGAAGTCTGCCGCCATCGCACGGCGCTGCAGCGGTACCTGTCGAGATTCGCGTCGGGCGCCGCAGACATTGAGGAGCTGGTCCAGGACACGTTCGTTCGGGTCTACGCGCTCGACGACTATCGGAGCGTGGAATCGCCCAAAGCCCTGCTGTTTCGAATAGGCCACAAGCTGGCCGTCGAGCGCGCTCGCCGTCAGCCCCATCCGGCGACCGATCGGGGGATGGACGGGCTGGCCCCGCTGTGCCGGCGCGTATTGCAGTTGCGGAAGGTGTTCAAGCTTTCGCTGGAGGAGATTTCGCAGGTGCTCGATCTCTCTCCAAGCGCCATCGAAAAGCACGTGGTCAGGGGACTGGTGGGCTACCGGGACTACCTGCGCGAGTCAGGGCTGCTGGAAACCATGGATCCGAAGCTCAAACCGGGCACGGTATGTCGTCTGCGTGACGGCGGAGATGCCGAATGAGCGAAGTGGTCCGACTGCGCACCCGCGCCGAGATCGATGAGCAGGCCGCGAGCTGGGTCTGGCGCCTGGACGCCGGACCGCTCGCAGCCGATCAACAGCGCGCCTATGAAGCGTGGCTGCGCCAGGGTCCGCGGCACCGGCGCTCGATGGAGGAGCTGTCCAGGGTTTGGGTCGCACTGGATCAGCTGGCTGAGTCCGGATTGACGGATCCTCATCTGGCCGTAGAGCCTGAATCATCGCGGCAGGCATTCCCAGGCCAACGCCACCTGTGGTGGGTCGCGGCTGCCGCGGCGCTCACCGCCGCGGTGATCGGCGTCGTCTGGCTGCAGCCCGGCAGTGAGTCGCAGGTCTATTCCACGACGCTCGTCAACCAAGGTCAGGTCGAAGTGCGCTCGGCACCGCCCGCGGCCGCGATACCGGCGCATACCGATCCGCGCCGCTGAGCGCAAGCGCTGTACGCAGTCGAACGCCCAGGCCGGATATGTAGGATCCGGGCGTCATGATTTTGCGCGGCCCATCAGGTAAGGTCGTGCGGCCAACAAGCGGGGTATCCATGACAGCGCACTCTGCGCCCGACGCCCAAGCGGACGGCGCGCCTACCGACCTGGGCGCGGCCTCTCAGGACGCACCGGACCTGCGAATTTTCGTGATGGGACTGTTCTTCATCTTTGGTGGCATCACCAGTCTCAACGATGTCCTCATTCCGAAGCTGAAGGAGCTGTTCACGCTCTCGCATGCGGACGCGATGCTGGTGCAGTCGGCGTTCTTCGTGTCGTATTTCATTGTGTCGCTGCCGGCAGCGGCGGTGGTACGACGCTTTGGTTACCTGCGTACCGCCGTCATCGGCCTGCTGACAATGACTGCCGGATGTCTGCTGTTCGTTCCGGCGTCCTCGGCCGGAACCTTCGTCGCCTTTCTGCTGGCGCTGTTTGTCCTGGGTGCAGGCATCACCACGGTCCAGGTGGTAGCCAATCCGCTGATCTCGATGCTCGGTGCGCCAGCCACCGCGCATAGCCGGCTGACCTTCGCGCAGGCCTTCAACTCGCTCGGTACCACGATATTTCCCTACGTCGGATCGATTCTGATCCTGGGGTCGCTGGCCGCGACCGACGCTTCCAAGCTCACGGGGGCCGCGCTGTCGGCCTACCGCACCCAGGCGACCCATGCGGTGGTGCTGGCCTATCTGGGTCTGGCGGCGGGATGCGCCATCGTTGCACTGCTGGTGTGGCTGCGCCGCAATCGACTGGTCGAGACGCCGCTGGAATCCGTGACGTTTCGTCATGCTCTCAATCTGCTGCGCGATCATCGCTTTGGTTTCGGCGCGCTGTGCATCTTCCTGTACGTGGGTGCGGAGGTCTCCATCGGTTCGCTGATCGTCAACTATCTGGAACAGACGAATGTGCTGGGGCTCGCGGCCGAAGATGCCGGCAAGCACGTGCCGTACTACTGGGGCGGGGCCATGTTCGGACGCTTCATCGGCTCCGCGTTGTTGCGCCTGTTCTCCCCGGGCAAGGTGCTGGCCTTTGCCGGCGCGATGAACGTGCTGTTGCTGGTGATCTCGATGACCCTTGTGGGACCGGTCTCGGGCTGGTCGCTGCTTGCAATCGGGCTGTTCAACTCGATCATGTTTCCGACCATTTTTTCTCTCGCCAGCGAAGGACTCGGGCCGCGTGCCGCGGAGGGCTCAGGCATCATTTGCGTCGCGATCGTCGGCGGCGCGGTGGTGCCGAGACTGACCGGTCTGGCGGTGGACTGGATCAACGCCAGCGACCTGAAGTCCGGACTGTTCATCCCGGCTATCTGCTACCTGATCATTCTCGCGTTTGGAATTTTCGCGCGCAGGCCCAAGGCGTGAGACTTGATCAGCTGGTGCGCCCGATCGTGATACTGGCGCTGCTGGCGCCGCTGGCGCTGCTGGCGCCGCTGAGCGCACGGTCTGCAGAGGCAAAGTACCCGGATCCTCCGCAGGTGGTCTATAAGGATCTGTTCGTCGCCGTGCAGAAGCAGGCGCTGTTTCAGGATGAGAAGGCGTTTCCGGACGCCACGGCCAGGAGTGTTCCTGCCGGGATCTTGCTTCAGTACCACAAGCTGCATCCGACGAGCCCGGATGCGCTCAGAGGGTTTGTCGATGCGCATTTTTCATTGCCTGCAGAAGCGAGCGCGCCACCGTCGCCGCCACAACAGGTTCCGATCCTGCGACACATCGATTCGCTGTGGGACACGCTGACCCATACCAGCAGCACTGCGCCGCGCTATTCCTCGCTGCTGTCGCTGCCACACCCCTACGTGGTACCCGGCGGTCGGTTTCGGGAAATCTACTACTGGGATTCGTATTTCACGATGCTGGGCCTGGAACAGAGCAACCGGCACGATCTGGTCGAGGACATGGTGCGCGATTTTGGGTATCTGATCGATACCTATGGGCACATCCCAAACGGCACCCGCAGCTATTACCTGAGCCGCTCACAGCCGCCGCTCTTCTTTGCGATGGTGGCACTGTTTTCCCCGAAAGATCCGGCCGCCGCTTACGCGCGCTATCTGCCGCAGCTCAAGCGCGAATATGCGTTCTGGATGGATGGGGCGACCGCGCTGCAGCCTGGCAAGGCGCACCGCCGTGTGGTCGCCATGCCCGATGGCTCGATCCTCAATCGCTACTGGGATGATCGCAACACACCGCGCGACGAGTCGTATCGCGAAGACGTCGAGCTCGCGCATCAGAGCGCGCGGCCCGCGCAGCAGGTGTACCGCGAGATCCGTGCCGCGGCCGAGAGCGGCTGGGATTTTGGATCACGCTGGTTCGCGGACGGGCATACCCGCAGCAGCATCGATACGACCGAGATCGTACCGATCGATCTCAACAGCCTGATCTATGGCCTGGAGAACGCGATCCGCTCCGGCTGCCACCGCCGCTCCGATCAG
>Ga0210409_10006718_pt1 | contig 11929 bp, 11 predicted proteins | sample IncBWH17MmetaG_FD_161649 | JGI IMG/M metagenome (GOLD analysis project Ga0210409, IMG submission 161649) | Forest soil microbial communities from Barre Woods Harvard Forest LTER site, Petersham, Massachusetts, United States - Inc-BW-H-17-M | ecosystem: Environmental > Terrestrial > Soil >...
TGCCCAAGCCGATGTCGAAGATGACTTGGGACAATCCCGTATTGATGGGCCCGGCCATGGCAGCGCGGTTGGGGCTGAAGACCGAAGATCTGATCGAGCTCGAACTCAACGGCAAGAAGGTAACCGCTCCCGTCTGGATACAGGCGGGTCACCCCGACAATTCCGTCACTGTATTCCTGGGTTATGGACGCAGGCGCGCTGGCCGAGCCGGGACGGGCGCGGGCTTCGACATGTATCCACTCCGCTACAGTGCGACGCCGTGGTTCACAAACGGCGTGAATATCACCAAGGCCGGCGGAACTTACAAGCTTGCATCCACTCAGGGCTACCAGACGATGGACACGCCAGTGGGATCGCGGCCGCAGGTGCGACACGCAAGCCTCGACGAGTATCACAAGGAACCAGACTTCGCGAAAGAAGAAGAGCCTCCCGCGGAGTTGACGTTATACAAGCCCTATCCTTACGAGAAGGAACCCTACGCGTGGGGCATGACCATCGATTTGAATGCCTGCGTGGGTTGCAACAACTGCATCGTTGCTTGCCAGTCAGAAAATAACATCCCCGTGGTCGGCAAAGAGCAAGTCGTGATCGGCCGCCACATGCACTGGCTCCGTGTGGATGCTTACTATCAAGGCGACCGCGATAACCCAAAGGCGTATTTCCAGCCCGTCCCTTGCATGCAATGTGAGAATGCGCCTTGCGAAGTGGTGTGTCCGGTGGGTGCGACCGTGCACAGCAGCGAAGGCCTGAATGACATGGTCTACAACCGCTGCGTGGGTACGCGGTATTGTTCGAATAACTGTCCATACAAAGTGCGGCGATTTAATTTCCTGCTATTCCAAGATTGGGAGACGCCGCAGCTTAAGATGATGCGCAATCCGGATGTGACCGTGCGCAGCCGCGGCGTGATGGAAAAATGCACTTATTGCATCCAACGCATCACCCAGCACCGAATTGATTCCGAGCGCGAAGATCGCAAAATTCAGGACGGCGAGTTGCAGACAGCCTGCCAGCAGTCTTGCCCCGCCAACGCGATTACGTTCGGCAATATCAACGATCCCAACAGCCGGGTTTCAAAACTCAAGGCGGGTGCGCGCAACTACAGTTTGCTGGCCGATCTGAACACGCGGCCCCGGACGACGTATCTGGCTGAGATTCGCAACCCGAATCCTGAGTAGGAAAGTTTGTTGGAAAGATAAGCGGAGCAGATCGAGAAATGGCAGATTCAAAACAACCAGTCGTACTCGGCCAAGGTGCGCCGGTCATCGAGCCCGGATACACTTTTGGCACGGTCACCGACAAGATCAGCTCAATCGTCCTGACACGCCCCACTTCCAACGGTTGGTTCCTTGGCTTTGGCATCGCTTTCCTGCTCACCATGATGATGTTGTTCGCCGTCGGATATTTGTTTGCCCGTGGCGTCGGCATCTGGGGCGTAACCATCCCGATTGGTTGGGGCTTCGCCATCGTGAACTTCGTGTGGTGGATTGGAATCGGCCACGCGGGCACCCTGATATCCGCCATCTTGCTGCTGTTACGGCAATCCTGGCGTAACTCAATCAACCGGTTTGCCGAAGCCATGACGCTGTTCGCGGTGTCTGCCGCTGGTCTGTTTCCGCTGATTCACGTGGGCCGCCCCTGGCTGGCCTATTGGCTGTTTCCGTATCCCAACACCATGAATTACTGGCCGCAGTTCCGCAGCCCATTGGTGTGGGATGTTTTTGCCGTATCCACCTACGCAACCATCTCCCTATTGTTCTGGTTCATCGGCCTGATTCCAGATCTGGCGACGCTGCGGGACCGCTCCACCAATCGGGCGGCGCAAATGATTTACGGAATGTTGGCCATGGGTTGGCGTGGTTCAGCGCGGCACTGGCATCGCTATGAGACGGCCTACCTGCTGCTCGCCGGACTCGCGACTCCGCTGGTGTTGTCGGTTCACACTGTGGTCAGCTTCGACTTCGCCGTCGCTATCGTGCCCGGCTGGCATACCACGATCTTCCCGCCGTACTTCGTCGCGGGTGCGATTTATTCCGGCTTCGCGATGGTGCTGATGCTGGCGATTCCCATCCGCAAATTCTATGGCCTCGAAGACTTCATCACCGAACGCCACCTGCAAAACTCTGCAAAAGTCATGTTGGCGACCGGCCTGATTGTGGCCTATGGCTACGGCATTGAAGCGTTCATGGGATGGTACAGCGGCAACCGCTATGACGGTTTTCTTCTTTGGAACCGCTTGCACGGGCCTTATGCCCCTTGGTATTTCGCGCTGCTGGCGTGCAATATATTTGTTCCGCAAGTGCTGTGGATCCGCAAATTACGAACCAGTCCGGCTGCCTTGTTTGTGATTTCGGGAGTCATTCTCGTCGGCATGTGGCTGGAGCGATTCATCATTGTCGTGGTCAGTCTGCATCGCGATTTTCTCACCTCCTCGTGGGGCATGTACTATCCGACGCGCTGGGACTGGATGACTTACATTGGCACCATTGGCATGTTCCTGGCTGCGATGTTCCTCTTTGTGCGCATCCTGCCCATGATTTCGATTTTTGAAATGCGCACTCTGCTGCCGGAGGCGGAGGTAAAAGAATGAAGCGCACTCCGATTTACGGAATGATGGCCGAGTTCGATTCCGCCCAAACCCTAGTGGACGCGGCTCATCGCACGCATGCAGCCGGCTATCTGAAGATCGACGCCTACAGCCCATTTCCAGTGGAAGGGTTGGCAGAGGCGATAGGCTTCCACAAGAACAGCGTTCCGCTCGTCGTCTTGATTGGCGGATTGATTGGAGGTTTGTCCGGCTACCTTCTGCAGTACTGGATTTCCGCCGTGAGCTATCCCATCAACGTAGGCGGCAAGCCATATCATTCGTGGCCCGCGTTCATCGTGGTAACGTTCGAAATGACGATTCTGTTCGGCGGAATTTCTGCGGTCTTCGGTATGCTGGCTTTGAACGGCCTGCCCATGCCTTACCATCCCGTGTTCAACGTGCCGCGCTTCGCCTTCGCGACCAAAGATCGTTTCTTCTTGATCGTGTTTTCCACCGACGCCAAATACAGCCCGAGCGAAACTCGCCGCTTTCTGGAAAGTCTGGGGCCGCGATCGATTTCGGAGGTGCCCAGCTAAAGCCATGTTGCTCCTTCGCAACATTTCGCCGTTGGGATTGTTCGCGGTCCTTGCTCTGGCCGGATGCCGCCAGGATATGCAAGACCAGCCCCGTTTCAAACCTCTGGCCAAGAGCGATTTTTATGCCGACCTGCGCTCCGCGCGCGCTCCGGTCGACGGGACTGTAGCGCGCGGGCAACTGCATGAAGATTCGTATTTTTATACCGGGAAGTTCGGCAACAATCCCGGCGACTATATGCCCTTCCCCGTGACCGAAGATGTGCTGGCCCGCGGCCGTGAGCGTTTCAACATTTACTGCGCACCTTGCCACTCCCGCCTCGGCGACGGCAACGGAATGATCGTGCAGCGCGGCTTCCGCGCTCCGCCCTCTTATCACACGGAGCGCTTGCGTAAAGCGCCTCTGGGATATTTCTTCGATGTAATGACCAACGGATTCGGCGCGATGCCGGAGTACGCATCGCAAATTCCGCCGCGCGATCGTTGGGCCATCGTGGCTTATATCCGAGCCTTGCAGTTGAGCCAAGGTGCGACCACAGGCGATGTTCCCGCGGGACAAAAGATGCCGTCAGAGGCGCAGGTATTCCGCGGTGACCCCGGTTCGGGTGCAACTCTACCCGAACTCCAGACGCGTGACGAGAAGGGTGAGGAAACGAAATGAGCGCGGCGCCTGCGAACGATCTCAACCTGACGGCGCCGCCGGTGGTCAAGACCATCGAAAAGCGCTCGCTGGTCATCGGCTTGATTTTCGCCGCAATTTCGTTAGCTCTCGCGTTTCTGCGCCCAGAAGAATTTTTCCGCGCTTACCTCCTCGGCTATATGGCCTGGCTGGGAGTGACTCTCGGATCGATGGCGATTCTCATGATCCGGCATCTGACCGGCGGTGGGTGGGGCATGGTAATCCGCAGAATTCTGGGCGCGGCTATGCGATGCCTTCCGCTGATGGCAGTGCTGTTTGTTCCGATCCTGTTCGGACTTCCCAAGCTCTACGTCTGGGCGCGCCCCCTGGATTCCATCGCAGACAAAAATCTTCGGGAACACCTGCAGGAGCTGACCAGTTCCTACCTCAACATCCACGGGTTCATCATCCGGGCCGCGGTTTATCTGGCAATCTGGAATTTGTTGTCGTTTCTGCTCACCAAGTGGTCGAAGGAGCAAGACACTCCCCCTTCGCGAGACAACAGCGACCGCTTCAAGGCGGTGAGCGGCCCTGGACTGATTCTTTACGCTTTTACGATTTCCTTTGCCGCCATCGACTGGATCATGTCCATCGATCCCAGCTGGATTTCCACGATCTACGGACTGTTGATCCTGATCGGCGAGTTGCTGTCGGCGATGTGCTTCGCCGTTGTCGTTGAGCGGATTCTGGTCAACTACAAACCGATGTCGGAGCTGTTAAAACCTGATTTTGTGCATGATCACGGCAAGTGGATGCTCACCTTCATCATGGTGTGGGCCTATTTCTCGTTCTCGCAGTGGCTGATCATCTGGGCGGGAAACTTGCCGGAAGAAATCACCTGGTACATGCGGCGGTTGAACGGCGGGTGGGGATTCGTTGGATTGATTCTGGTAGTGTTTCAGTTCGCCGTGCCCTTCGTGCTTCTGCTGTCGCGCCCGTTTAAACGGGACATTCGACGACTGGTCTGGTTAGCGGCTTGGATCATGGTGATGCGCTACCTGGATCTTTTCTGGATCATCGAACCCAATTTTTCAAGAACGTTGAACTTCACGCTCGCGGATGTAGTGGTCCCCGTTGCCATTGGCGGTATTTGGCTGGCTTATTTCTTCCGTAATCTGAATTCGCTGCCACTGCTGCCTGCGTATGACGTGTCCGCGAACGAAGTACTGGAACCGGTACATGAGTGAAGAGACGAAATTCGGCCCCGGCGAAGAAGGCTTCGAGCGGCAAGATCTAAGCTCGCGTGGAGTGTTCGCATTTCTGATCAGTCTGGCTGTTGGTGGGTTGCTGGTCTATTTCGTTGTCTGGGGGTTGTATGACTTCCTGGATGCACGTCAGCGATCGCATCAACCTCAGCAAAGTCCGCTTGTGAAGCAATCGGATGCCGATCAGCGCATCGTCTCGCCCGAGGAAGTCGCGCAGTTTCCCCAACCGCGACTGGAACGGAACGAACGAGTTGAGATCAGGGATTTCCGCTTGAAAGAAGAGCAAACGTTGAACAGCTACGGTTGGGTCGACGAAAAGACTGGGGCGGTACATATCCCGATTGAACGCGCCATGCAGTTGCTCGCGCAGCGCGGATTGCCGACTACGCCGAAGGCGGGAACGGCTCCCGCGTCTGACGTGAACACGGCCACTCAAGCGGCTCGGCGTTCCGATACAAGCGGCGAATCGGCTCCGGCGAAGACGCAGGCACCAAAATGATGAAAAGGAAAGTAGTGGTGAGCAGCGCGATGAGATCGAGACTTTCGAGGCTGGCGCCTGCTGTGGTCGTATTGACCGTGTGCCTTCTCCCTTTGCCCGTGTGGGGCCAGGGAATGACGCAGGGCATCCTGTCGCCGCCTGCGAATGTTCGTCCACCGGGACTAAAGAATGTAGGTATCGAGCAGCGCCTGAACGAACAGATTCCGTCTAGTCTCACCTTTCGCGACGAAACCGGCAAAGCGGTTCGGTTGGCAGACTATTTCGGCAAGAAGCCGATGATTCTGAACCTTGTGTACTACCAATGTCCGATGCTGTGCGGTGAAGTGCTGACCGGACTCGAAAGTGCGCTCCGGGTTTTGAAGTTTGATGTGGCAAGGGAGTTTGACGTTCTCACGATAAGCTTTGATCCCAAAGAAACTCCGGAAATGGCATCCGCAAAGAAGGCGGAATACCTGAAGCGTTACGGACGGCCCGGCGCAGTTCAGGGCTGGCATTTTCTGACGGGACCACAGGCGTCGATTGAAGCGCTCACGAAAGCCGCTGGTTTCCAGTATCAGTACGATCCCAAGAGCGGCCAATTCGCCCACGCGACTGCGATCATGATCCTGACCCCCGAAGGAAAAATCGCGCAGTACTATTACGGAGTCGAGTTTGCTCCCAAGGATTTGCGTCTGGGATTGATTCAGGCGTCGGAGAGCAAGATCGGTACGGTGGTCGATCAGGTATTGCTATATTGCTACCACTACGATCCGGATACGGGGAAATACGGAGCGATCATTAGCAGAGTTCTGCAACTGGCCGCAGGCGCGACCGTGCTGATCCTCGGAACCTTCCTCGTGGTGATGTTCCGCATGGGGCCTGCAACCGAAATGCGGCGGCGAGAAATGCTTAGCGGCGGACGACCGACGATCAACGACTAACTTATGTTCGAGAACCTTCCACTTTGGCCGGTACGCGCCTCCAGCGGGGCGGGCAACGTAGACGCGCTCTACATTTTTCTGCTGGCGCTCTCCGCGTTCATGTGCGCGGCCATCTTCACCATGATTCTGGTGTTTGCGACGAAGTATCGGCGACGCCGAGGGGTCGAAGCCGAACAAATCGAGGGCTCGTCCGCGCTGGAGATCACATGGTCGATAATTCCGCTGGGAATTTTCATGGTCATTTTCCTCTGGGGCGCGGTCATCTACTTCCACGAGCGGACTCCTCCCCGTGGTGCGTCCGAGGTTTACGTCGTAGCTAAGCAATGGATGTGGAAACTCCAGCATCAGGAGGGTCCGCGCGAGATCAACGAATTGCATGTGCCGGTAGGCCGCGACGTAAAGCTGATCATGACCTCGCAGGACGTGATCCACAGCTTCTACGTTCCGGCTTTCCGCATCAAGCAGGACGTGTTGCCGGGACGTTATTCAACCGCGTGGTTCCGGGCGACGAAGCCGGGCGTCTATCACCTGTTTTGTTCGCAGTATTGCGGCACCATGCACTCCGGCATGATCGGACAAGTAACGGTCATGGAGCCCGCACAGTACGAAGCCTGGCTTTCGGGTGGAAGCACTACCGGATCGCTCGCGGCCAGCGGCGAAAGCCTTTTTCAGCAACTGGGGTGCCCCACGTGTCACCGCTCCGATACGCAAGGCCGCGGACCGAATCTGGTGGGAGTCTTTGGCAAGCCCGTACAACTGGAGGATGGACGAACGGTGATGGCCGACGAAAACTACATCCGCGAATCGATTTTGAGTCCGAGCGCTAAAATCGTCAGCGGATTCAAGCCCATCATGCCGGTTTTCCAGGGGCTTGTCGGTGAAGAGCAGTTGAATGCGTTGGTGGCGTACATCAAGTCGTTGAGTCCGGCGCCCTCCGGAGCTGCAGGAAAACCCGGTTCCGGTCCAACTGGTACGAGATTGCAGAACGTTAAGGAATAGCAATGGCTACCGCAGCAGTTGTCGCCGAACGCGAACATTACTTGAACAAAGAGTACGGCATTCGTTCGTGGCTGTTGACCACGGACCATAAGCGCATCGCGCTGCTGTATCTGATATCGATTACGTTTTTCTTTTTTGTCGGAGGCTTCTTTGCCTTGCTGATCCGCCTGGAACTGCTGACCCCGGCCGGCGATCTGGTACAAGCGGATACGTACAACAAGCTCTTTTCCATGCACGGCCAGGTGATGATTTTCTTCTTCCTGATTCCATCCATCCCCGCCGTGTTAGGAAATTTTCTCGTCCCCTTGATGATCGGCGCCAAAGACCTGGCATTTCCTCGGATCAATCTTCTGAGCTGGTATCTCTATATGATAGCCGGCCTGATTTACATCCACTGCATCGTTACCGGTGGCGTGGATACGGGATGGACTTTCTACACACCGTTCAGCACGGCTTTCAGCAATACCAGAGTAATTGAAGCGGGGATTGCAATCTTCGTTGCAGGATTCTCGTCCATTCTGACCGGCCTCAACTTTGTCGTAACCATCCATCGCATGCGAGCCCCTGGCATGACGTGGTCTCGCCTGCCGCTGTTTATCTGGGCCCACTACGCCACCAGCATTATCCAGTTGCTAGGAACGCCGGTGCTGGCGATAACGCTTCTGCTAGTTGTGTTTGAGCGTGCTTTCAATCTGGGCATTTTCGATCCGACGCGTGGCGGCGATCCTTTATTGTTCCAACATTTGTTTTGGTTCTACTCGCATCCCGCGGTTTACATCATGATTCTCCCGGCGATGGCTGTGGAGAGCGAAGTGGTCGCGTGCTTCACCCGCAAACGCATTTTTGGCTACAACTTTGTAGCCATGTCGAGCATTGCGATTGCGGTGTTCGGATTTCTGGTTTGGGCCCACCACATGTTTGTCGCAGGAATTTCGCTCTATGCGGCTCTGGTGTTCTCGATTCTCAGCTATCTGGTTGCGGTGCCTTCGGCAATCAAAGTTTTCAACTGGACAGCAACCATGTACAAAGGCTCGATTTCGTTTACCACTCCGATGCTGTATGCCTTTGGCTTCATCGGCCTGTTTACGATGGGTGGACTCACGGGACTGTTCCTGGCTTGCCTGGGAATCGATGTGCATGTGCACGACACTTATTTCATCATCGCCCACTTCCACTACATCATGGTCGGCGGCGCGGTGATGGGATATCTGGGCGGGCTGCATTTCTGGTGGCCGAAAATTTCCGGGCGCATGTATCCGGAAGCGTGGGGCAGGCTGGCGGCGATGCTCGTATTCGTTGGTTTCAATCTGACGTTCTTCCCGCAGTTCATTCTCGGCTACATGGGAATGCCTCGCCGGTACTGGCAGTATCCTCCGGAATTCCAGGTGTTGAATGTGCTCTCGACTGCGGGATCAACCGTATTAGCGGTCGGATACGTCCTGCCCATGGTTTATTTTCTGTGGTCCATGCGTTACGGAAAGATTGCCGAGGATAACCCTTGGGGCGCGGCCGGGCTGGAGTGGAAGACGTCTTCCCCGCCGCCCACCTTCAATTTTGATGAGGAACCAGAAGTGACGTGGGAAGCTTACAACTACGAACAGATTCCCGCTCCCGCGGAGGTGCCCGTTGAGCGATAGCCCGGTCGCGGTGGAGCAACACGGCCCGGAACTGCTCCATCATTTTGTCGATGCGGAGCAGCAGCGGGATGCCGCCTCTCTCGGCATGTGGCTGTTCCTGGCGACTGAGATCATGTTCTTCGGCGGCATGTTTTGCGCCTACCTGATCTATCGCTTCTGGTACTACAACGAGTTTGCCGCTGGGAGCCGCAGCTTGGACATCTGGCTGGGCACGATCAACACCGCAGTCCTCATTTGCAGCAGCTTGACGGTCGCGCTGGGCGTTCGCGCGGCTCAGATGGGCAAGCGCAAATTGCTGGTCATTCTGTTGCTGTTGACCATCGTATTCGGGTTTGCCTTCCTTGGAATCAAGGGCGTCGAGTGGTACGACAAATATAAAGAGCATCACATCCCAGGGCCATCGTTCAACGTAGACGATCTGGTGAAAGCCTACCCTCAGATTCACATCGACCAGCAGCACGAGCAAATTTACTTCTCACTGTATTTCGCCATGACGGGCTTGCACGCCCTGCACATGATTATCGGCGTGGGAATTTTCGCTTTTCTAACGTACTACGCGTGGAAGCGACGTTACACGCCCAAGTATTACACGCCAATTGAGATGGGTGGCCTGTACTGGCACTTCGTAGATATCATCTGGATTTATCTTTTCCCGCTGCTGTACTTGATCGACCGGAAGCCGCTAAGGTGAGCTGCTATGTCTGAACACATAATGTCGAGCAAGTTTTACTACACGATCTGGATTGCGCTGCTGTGCCTGACGGTGATCACTGCCGCGGTTTCATTCGTCGATCTGGGAAGATTTAACACGGTCATCGCGCTGGTCATTGCCACTTTCAAAGCCCTGCTCGTGGTTCTGTTCTTCATGCACGTAAAGTACACCAGCGAGAAACTGACCAAGACGGTAATCGTTGCTGCGATCTTCTGGCTATTGCTCCTGCTGCTGCTCAGCATGGCCGACTACACCACGCGTCTTCTTGCTTAGTTCAGGCTGCGGCCGAAGCTTGATTTGAGATATACTCCGCTGTCCTGGCGTTTGACATCGTCGTAAATGAGGCGAGGTGTTCTGTGGCATTCTGCAATTCTTGCGGAGCAACTCAGGATGCAAGCGCAAGATTCTGCCCTAAGTGTGGGGCGGCCTCGCCAGCCGTCGCAGGTAGTCCGGTGGCCACTCCAGTTCCCGCGTCGCAAGCTCAAAGTAATAACACCATTAAAATTGTGCTTATTGTGGTGGCGGCGGTCGTGGCTCTAGGCATGATTGGTGTGGGCGCAGCAACCTACATCGGGCTGCGCATCGCCCGCCACACCCGCGTCGAGAACAAGGCCGGCAATGTTCGAGTGCAAACTCCTTTCGGTACGGCCCAAACCACAACCGACCCACGGGAAGCCGCTCGCGACCTCGGCATCGATCTGTATCCCGGTGCGCGGGTCTTGAAGGGCAATACCGAGACGTTCGGGGGAATGCATACCGTCGAAGCCATATTTGAAAGCGACGATTCAGCAGAACAAGTCTTGGCGTTCTACGGCTCAAAATTCACAAATGCCAATGTCACCACGAAAGATACGAATCACTACACAATCTCATCGGATAAGAGAAACCTGATCACGATCCACATTGATCCTGAAGACGGCAAGACCCGAATTACGATCGCAAGTGTGAGTGGCAAGAACGTGGCTGGCGATAATTCCTCAGACTAGCCCTCATTTATATGCAAAGGAACTTCGCCGAACTCGCGCACGCTGCCAAGTCCGCGACAGTGGATGCAAGCGGACTTGCATCCGCTCTGAGCCGTTCTGTGCGCGGGGACGTGCGCTTCGACAACGGCAGCCGCGCTCTCTATGCCACCGATGCATCGAACTATCGGCAGGTCCCCATCGGAGTAGTTGTTCCTCGCGACGTCGACGATGTTCTCGCGACCATCTCACTGGGTCGTGAATATGGCGCGCCCATTCTTTGCCGGGGGGGTGGAACTTCGCTTGCCGGACAATGTTGCAACGTCGCAGTGGTGCTCGATTTCAGCAAGTACATGGCGGAGATTCTCGAGGTCGATCCGGTGCGACGGATTGCCCGAGTTCAGCCCGGAGTCGTCCTCGATCGCCTGCGTAACGCGGCAGAAAAACACCATCTGACGTTCGGTCCCGACCCTGCAACCCATGATCGATGCACGCTGGGCGGCATGATTGGAAACAACTCCTGCGGCGTGCACTCGGTTATGTCAGGCAAGACGGATGACAACATCGAAGAACTGCAAATCGTTACCTACGACGGCCTCCGCATGAAAGTGGGCCAAACCAGTGACGCAGACCTCGAGAAGATCATTGCCGAAGGCGGTCGTCGTGGCGAGATCTACGCCGGATTGAAGAAGCTGCGCGACACCTACTCCGATCTCATCCGGAAACGTTACCCAAATATTCCGCGCCGAGTGTCGGGCTACAACCTCAATTTCCTGCTCCCTGAAAACGGTTTCAATGTGGCGCGTGCGTTGGTGGGATCGGAGGGCACGTGCGTCACCGTGCTCGAAGCCTCGTGCCGGCTGGTGGAAAGCCCGCCCGAACGCGTACTCCTCGTCATCGCGTATCCGGACGTCTTCCAGTGCGCCGATCGCGTGCCGGAGGTGATGGCTCACCACCCGATCGGCCTCGAGGGCATCGACGACCTGCTCGTCGAATTCACCCGCCGCAAGCGACTGAGTCCGGAAGGACTCGCTCTTCTTCCTCCTGGAGGTGGTTGGCTCCTCGCCGAGTTCGGCGCGGCGACGGTTGCGGAAGCCGAATCCCAGGCGCGCGAACTCATGCGGACCCTGAGCCAGAGTCCCATTCCGCCCCAGATGCACCTGTTCACCGATAAGGCTCAGGCGAAGCGAGTCTGG
>Ga0210409_10006720_pt1 | contig 11928 bp, 6 predicted proteins | sample IncBWH17MmetaG_FD_161649 | JGI IMG/M metagenome (GOLD analysis project Ga0210409, IMG submission 161649) | Forest soil microbial communities from Barre Woods Harvard Forest LTER site, Petersham, Massachusetts, United States - Inc-BW-H-17-M | ecosystem: Environmental > Terrestrial > Soil >...
TGGCGTGCGGGCTGGTTCCGGTCGCAGCGCCAGATATTTCTTCAATACCTCCTCGAGTTCCGCAGTCCGGATCGGCTTGGTCAGATACCCATCCATCCCCGCCGCTAGACATTTCTCGCGATCGCCTTTCATGGCATGGGCCGTGAGAGCCACGATGGGGAGTCGCGCTCCGCCGGCTTTCTCTTTCTCACGGATTGCCACCGTGGCTTCGAACCCATCCATTTCCGGCATCTGCAGATCCATCAAGACCAGATCAAAACCCTCTTTTTCAATCGCGGCAAGCGCCTCGCGTCCATCCGCGGCCACTACCACGGAGTGACCCCGCTTCTCCAGGAGCCGCGTGGCCAGGCGCTGGTTCACTCGATTGTCTTCCGCAAGCAAAACGTGCAACGAGGCCGAAGGCTCTCGGGCATCCTGCAGCGAATAGCGCGTTATCAGCGGGATCGCGCCGTGCTGTTCCCGCGCGCCCAGCACGCGCGCAATGGCTTCGCGCAATTCGGATTGCCGTATTGGCTTCAGAAGGTACGCCGCGATTCCCAGCTCCTGGCAGCGGGCTGCATCGCCGCGATGGCCCGCCGACGTAAGCATCATGATGGTGACAGTGGACGGGTGCGGGCCTTGCCGGATTCTTTCAGTTAATTGGAAACCGTCCATCCCGGGCATATGCATGTCCATCAAGATGAGGCCGAACGGCTCGCCCGCTTCTTGGGCCGCAGACAGTTGGCCCAGCGCTGCTTCTCCTCCTTCCGCGGAGGTTGCTTTCATGTTCCAGCGTTTCAGCATTCCTTCGAGAATCCGCCGGTTGGTTTGGTTGTCATCGACCACCAGCACTTTCACGCCGCTCAAGATCTCGGGCGGAGCCGCTGTGCCCACGACAATTGGTTTAGCGTCCGCTATTCCCAGCCGCGCAATAAAATGAAACTTGCTTCCGTGACTCTGTTCGCTTTCAACCCAAATTTTCCCGCCCATCATGGCTACGAGGCGCGAGGTGATCGTCAGTCCCAGGCCGGTTCCCCCGTATTTCCGCGTCGTTGAGGAATCGGCCTGGCAGAATGGCTCGAAGATCATTTTCTGTTTCTCCGGCGCGATTCCAATCCCGGTGTCCGAGACAATAAAGTGCAGCAGGCAGTCCGCACCTTCCGTCGCATGAAGGAGGACTTTCAATGCCACCTCCCCTTGACGTGTGAATTTGACGGCGTTGCCAATGAGGTTCATCAGGACTTGCCTGAGCCGGCTCGAATCACCTCGCACCATTTCCGGAACTTCCGGCGCAATCTCGCAGAGCAATTCCAGGCCCTTCTCATCCGCACGCAGGGCCAGCGCCTTTAAGGTTGTTTCCAGGCAATCACGAAGATTGAAGTCGCGGGCTTCCAAGTCGATCTTTCCCGCTTCGATCTTCGAAAAGTCCAGAATGTCGTTGATTACCGTGAGGAGGGAATCTGCGGAAGCCTTGACGGTTTCCAGGTATTCGCGCTGTTCCACATCCAGCCGGGTTTCCAGAGCCAGATCCGTCATGCCAATCACTCCGTTCAACGGTGTGCGAATTTCGTGGCTCATGTTGGCGAGGAACTCGCTTTTTGTGCGGCTGGCGGCCTCCGCCGTTTCTTTTGCTTGGCGCATTTCGACTACCGCCTGCATACGCTCGGTGACCTCTTTCTGCAGCTCCTCGGTACGTTCTTGAACCCGGAGTTCAAGCTGATCTTTCGCGCCTTGAAGCGCGGCGTCGCGTTCCTGTATGCGCTCCAGCATCTGATTGAACGATTTAACAAGTTCCCCTACTTCATCCTCGCTGCCGGCGATGGCTCGCAATGCGTAGTCTTCTTTCGTGGACACTCGTTCCGCCATGGCCGCAAGCTGCAGGATGGGTTCGGTAATGAGTCCAACCAAACGGGAGGAAACTATCGCGACCAGGAGAATGGAGCCAAGCAGGATGAGAGAGGATATTTCCCTGAATCGCTTCATCTTCGCGTGCAACACGGAGAAATCGGAGATGATGGCAACGCCTCCGGTTCTTTGCCCAACCAGGGACAAACTGCGAAACACGGTGAGGGACTCCGGCCCAAATTGGAGCGCATCTCCCTGCGTGGCAGGCATCTTAAAATCCGCGCCAACGCCTTCGCGGCGGTATTCCGCAAAGATGTTTCCGCTGCCATCGTAGATGCAGGCGGCCATAATCGGGGGCTCGACCCGGAGTGATGCCAGCAATTCCTCGGCGGACTTGCGATCGTTGAATGCCAGGGAGGCCGCGGTATTCAATCCCAAGTTGTCTGCATGGGCCTGGAGTTCGCTAGCGAGCGTGGCGCGGAAACTTGCTTTCTCGTAGAGTTCGAAGGCGAGGCCGGTGGTACTCAGGCCAAGGAGGCTGGTGCAGATGATAACGATCGCCAGCTTGCGGTGGATGGACGAATCTCGAAAAAATCGCATCTCAGGTACCTCTTGGACCGCCAAAAACACTTTTCGCGAGCGCCAGCAGCCTGGAACTGATTCTTAATCTGGCTTTTTCCGCGGCTTCCAGGTTGATCTCAAAACGGATTTTGTTTTCCTCCAGAAAGAAGCCGATCGTTCCCCCGCCCTGCACAAAGTGTTCAGACTCGCCTACGATCAGAACGGGACTGCCCTTGAGGAGTTCTAAGACTGTGGAGAACAGTCTCTTTTCTTTCTCGCCGAGAAATACAACGTGGCAGCCTTGAAGTTCAGAGGGCTGCTTGAGGTGCCGCACGTGAAGCGAGCGCGCGCCGATGGTCTTTCCGTTAAGCGCCGCGTCCAGTGACCCGTGAAAAGGATCCTCGCCGATGGTGCAATACACGAGTGGATTGCCTGCCTCCTTGAATGTCTCCGGGGGCCATTCCACGAATTGCGCGAAGTGATACAGAAATGCGGCCTTGACCTCGTATTCGCTCAGAGGATTTGATTGCGCTGAAACCGGCCGGTCACCAACCAAGGCCACGAGCGCACCGAGAATGCAGCCTGTGATTTGCAAGCGTCTGCGGAGAGGCTCGCGAGGGCGGATTTCGCCTCCACGATGGCACCGGATGCGCGAGATCATTCTTGCCAAATTCAATGCTGTCCGCTCCCTGTTCAGAATTGCCAAGTCAATTTGGCGTAGGCGCTGCGCTTGACTTGCGAGGAATTTACGCTCTGGAACGCGTCGTTGAACTCCACGTGGTGATCCCTAAGCAAATTCTGTCCAACAACACTCAAGCTGACCGATTCCTGAAGCCGCCACGTCAGTTGCGTGTCCACCCGTATATAAGAAGCCACCGCCTGGGCAGGCAGTCGTCCCACAAAATAGGCGTCGGCATCCCAGGCAAAACCCCGCCACAGTTCCAGGTGGGAACGCAGTTGTGCCTGGTGACCGGGGTTCGAGCCTTCCGCATCCACCACGCTTGTTGTGTCGAGGCTCGTGGCGTCGGTATGCAGATGCATTTGCAGGAAGGAATAGCCGGGGCTGATCGTCCAGTGATTCGTTACCTTCCATTTTAGGGAAGCCTCGACACCGTCGGTCGTGCCATGCAATTTGTTGTCTAACAGCTTTGGAAAAACCAGAAGCGGCGGGACGGAGCTCGTGTCGATGAATGAGGGACGCGGTTCCGCACTCTCCAAATTGTGATACGTGTTCACAAATGCCGTCAGGTCAACAGAGAAACGCTCCGTGGGCTGCGCCCGGTAGCCCATCTCATAAGCGATTACATGTTCCGACTTTATGTTCGGGTTGCCGAGCAGAACCACCTCGGCAGGCCCTGGCAATGCTGCGAGAGCCGCGTTCAGCCCTGCATCACGCCGCGCAGGCGTGCGGCTGGCGCGTGAAATGCCAGCCCAGAAAGTACGGTGGGCGCTGGGAGTCCAGGCTATGTGAACGCTCGGCTGAAGGTCGAAGCCGGTGAAATAGCTGTCCTCCAGTTTTGTTCCAACGTACAAGTACGCGCGGCTGGGTCTAAGCGTGAATTGATCTTGCGCGAACAGGCTGAAAAACTGATTGGCCGAGTCAGCTGGAATAAATGCCTGGTCGACGGTGCCTTCGGTGTCATCGATGGTGTGGCGATATGCCGCACCCCAAATGAGATCTTGACGGCGGCCCAGCACCACGTGGTTCTGAAAATCAAGATCAATCGTATCGCGAACTTCGATGGAGTTCGGGCCGCCTCTGCGAGATTCGTCGAAATAGAATTGCAGCGTCGTGTCGCGCCGGCTTGAAAAAATGTGATTCCACCGGGCTAAAATGTTCCCACCGGACAGTGTGACGAGCCTCTCCACGTTCACATTGCCGGGAGGAGAGAAGATGGAATGCACGATGATGGCTCCCTCGCTTCCGGTGTACAGGTCTCCTTGCGTCGTCAGAGAATCTTTCTGGGACAGCTTCGTGTCTGCCCGAAAACCGCCGTGCAGCAGATGCCAGCCGTCTTCCCCGTTTTGTCCGGTAGGGTCGGGGAGGTGATTATTGTTTTGGTAGCTCGTAAACACGCGATAGTTCGTGCTTCCAGCGATTTCCCCGCCGTACTGCAACGTGCCGAATTCCAGCTCTTGCGTTCCTCCGCCGCCAGTGGCCAGAGTCCCTTGTGTGTCTCCAGCCTTTTTAGTGATGATGTTGATGACTCCATTTACCGCATTGGCGCCCCACACTGCTCCTCCCGGTCCGCGGATCACTTCAATTCGTTCAATGTCCTCGAGTGGCACGTCCTGTGTGTCCCAATTCACGCCCCCGAAAAGCGGGGTGTACACCGCTCGGCCATCAATGAGCACCAATAACTTGCTGGCGAATTGGAAATTAAATCCCCGCGCGGAGATCGCCCAGGTGTTCGCATTGATCTGCGCCACATTCAATCCGGGAACCATGCGCAGCAGATCCGGAATGTTCGTCGCCCCCGAATGTCGAATATCCTCCGGCGTGATCACGAATATCGCTGCCGCCACCTGCGACAACTTCTGCTCCTTCTTCGAGACCGAAGTCACCTCCATGTTCATCAGGTTTTCGATGCTTACCTGGGTGAGGTCGCCCGGTGATTGGGATGATTGCGTAGTTGATGACGGCTTGGTGGCCTGTGGCGTTCCTCCCTTCGTTATTTCGCACGAAAACAAGAGAAGGAGTATGCCGGTTCCAGTCACCGTGAATCGTGACTGTCGCGTAGATCGTTTTTTGCTCATACACACGCCCCCCGGGTTCTATAGGCACGCCGCTCACCAGAGCGGGGAGGCGATTGAGCGCTATCTCCTTTGCTATCAAGGTCCGTGATCTGGAAAAGGAGACATCACACCGGGTGAGAGGTCATAAACGAACGCGTGTACCGCATTGAAACCTGCTGTCCAACTGCCTGGTCCAAATGAGAACGCGAGCAACTCATCGCGGTGTGCCGGAGGGGCGTCCACGGCGGAGCCGTCACGCCCCGCCGCATCGGATCGTAAAATTGCGAGAAACCTCTAGGTGTTCAGCGTTCTGCGATGTAGCCAAGGAATATAGCCGGCCATCTATCAGTTTGTCTTTAACGTTGTTAAGGATACAATCATTTGCAGCTGAGACTTGGAGGTTGCCAGATGCCTCGCAAAGCCGACGCTGGTTTGGAAGGCCGTATCCTTGCGGCCGCATACCGCCTGTGGCGCAAACGCGGCGAGAGTGCGCTTACGATGCGCAGCGTGGCCCGTGCCGCCGGAACCACCACTCCGACTCTTTACGAGCGCTTTTCCAACAAAAGCGATCTTCTCTCCCTGCTTCGTCGCCGTGCCCGTTTGCATCTTTATTCCGCCATCAAGCCCTCGCGCACGCCCGCGGAGGTCTGCCGCCGCGCCCTCGATTTCTTTATCGCGCGTCCAAACGACTACCGCCTCATCTCCGAAGACTGGGCCATCGCCTTTGCGCGGAAAGAAGACATGCCTTCGTTCGAATTCATGAAAGAGCGAATCGCCGGGCAACTTGGCGGCAAGCCCGGCCGGCACACTCCGCTGGCTCTCGCGCTTGTGGCACTGTTGCACGGCACGGCGACATTGCTTCTCTCCGCGGACGCGCATGCCAAGACTTCTCGCGAATTCCGGCAGGCCTGCATATCAGCCTGCCAGGCTCTCATTCGCGCTGCATCCATGGCGAATGCAGGTTCAAAACGTCCTGGGCGCCCCCGTCGCCAGCGACGCCTTTACCGATAAGAATCTCCCTCGCTCTGCCTGCCCTTTTCATGCCAGAATGAGGCCGACGAGCGCCCGGCCCCTGGCGCCTGCGATCTTTAGTCTCGACGTTCCGGCCCTGCCTCAGCCGCCACGGTGCTCTTTCGCTGGCTAGACACAGTGCAAATGGGAGTGTCCCCATTCGCCCGGAGAAAAACTCGCCCTGAGAGGTGCCGCATGAATGGTGCGTGGAAGGAATATGAAGGCCAGGTTGTCGACGGCCAGTACCCGCTGGTGGAATACTTGGGCGGTACGGACTCCTCGGCAGTGTTCCTCACGAAGCTCTCCAGCACTCCGTCTTCAAAAGCCGTCATCAAACTGATTCCGGCCCGAACTTCCGCTGAGCTTCAGCTCTCACTTTGGCGGCGGGCGGCCAAGCTGGAACATCCCAGTCTCCTCCGCCTGTTTCAGATGGGGCGCTGCCGGCTTGCGGACACGGATCTTCTATACGTAGTCATGGAGTATGCCGAAGAAGACCTGTCCCAGATTCTTCCGCAGCGCGCGCTTACCGCAGCGGAAGCCCGCGAAATGCTCGAACCCACTCTCGCGGTCCTCACCTATTTGCACGGCCAGGGGCTGGTTCATTCGCACATTAAACCCTCAAATGTGCTCGCCACTGCCGACCAACTCAAGCTCTCGAGCGACACGCTCTTTCCCGCCGGCGGGCCGCGCAAATCGTCACGCAAGGTGGATGCTTACGATGCCCCAGAAGCCATCATTTCGCAGCTCTCCCCCGCTTCCGACATATGGTCCCTTGGCATGACCCTCGTCGAGGCCCTTACGCGGCAAGCGCCCGCGGTTCAACCCGGCAGCCCGGCTGACCCGATCGTCTCGGAAGCGCTCCCCCAGCCGTTTCTCGACATCGCACGTCACGCCCTCTGCAGCGACGCGAAGCGCCGGTGGACCCTTGCCGAGATCAGCGCGCGGCTTAATCCTGTTGCCGTGGCCGCTGCCGCCGCGGGCCAATCCGTCTCTCCCCTGGCCGTTCCGCTCTCTCCCGTCCCCGCGCTTCCTGCGGCGAAGCTGCCGGTTCCAAAATCATTCCAGACGGTAGCCAAGGCACAACCGCCTCGTCCGCAAACGGCAAACGCTCCGAAGCAAACCATCGTTTTTCCCAACTACGTGATCCCTGCCGCTGTGGCTCTCCTGATTATTGTTGCGATCGTTGCTCTTCCGAAAATCCTCGGCCATCGCCCGGAATCCTCCTCATCGGCTTCAACGGCCGCTGCTCCACCTTCTGCCGCGCCCAAACGCGTCGAGCAGCCCGCTCGTACTGAAGCAGGCCCAGCCACGAAGACCGCCGCACAGTCTGCAACGCAAAATTCATCGAATGCGGTTGTGAAGACAAAGCCTGTCGAGGAGCCGCTTCGCCCGCCGGCTGCCACCACCTCTACCGCAGCCCTGCGGACGGATACCTTTCCTTCTGTGAACGCGCCGAAAACCGCCTCGGCCTCTCCCGCACACGGCGAGGTTCTCGACCAGGTCTTACCGGATGCTTCCGAGAAAGCAAGAGCCACCATTACCGGAAAGGTCCGCGTCAGCGTGCGCGTTCAAGTCGATCCCGCGGGCAACGTCTCTGAAGCCGAGTTTGATTCTCCCGGCCCCAGCCAGTATTTTGCTGATCTTGCCCTGAAGGCCGCGCGCAAATGGGAATTCACTCCGCCGGAAATCGACGGCCGCAGTGTTGCCAGCGCGTGGCTTATTCGATTCGAGTTTTCACCATCCGGCGTGAAAGCCACACCGAAACAAACTGCTCCATAGCAATTGAAGTCGGTACCTGCTGGTTTGCGTTCAGCGGTTGGGAAGCGTATTTCCTTAAATCTACCGTTACGCCGCGGCGATCACGGTCACGTAATTGATCGGAGCGTGATCGGCGAGCCCTCGGAAGCCTACGTTGCCTAGTCTCCAGGCATAGCGAAACAAATAGGATAGTCGGGCCCGAAATCGGTCTCCCGAAATATAATCATCGCTGGGATTGGGGACCACTTCGCGGTTGCGATCGATGTACAGTGGGTCTCCGAGATGGGCGTAGCCAAGAAGAGTTGGCGGTAGCTGCGTGACGATGTCGCAGCAGTCCACGTAGCGATAATTCTTCACCGCGCTGATCGAGGCCACAAAATCATGGTTGCCGACCCGCGGCGAACCGAAAGTGTACAGCGCGCTTGGCGTCTTCAAGCTCGCCAGCAGCGTGGCCAGCGCCGCGCCCAGGCTGTGGCCGGTGAAAAGTATTTTGTAATCGATCGGCTGGATGACCGGTAGAAGATCCCCTTGGACCTCTGCGAGTGCATCCTTGAAACCATCGAAAACTCTCGCCGAGCCGTTCCAATCGGCGAATTCCACGTCGACGTCGTCGAGCAAATCCGAGGGATCATCTTTGTCCGTGCCGCGGAAGGCGGCCACGGCAAGCTTGTTTTCTTTCACCGGGTCGTCGTGAACCGCCACGAAGCAGTGCGTCCCGCCTTGTTTGGGATCTCCCGGACTTTCTGAAAACTTCACCACCTGGAAACCTAGGGGGGCCAGCTTGCTCTTGATTTTGTCCTGATCGAAAGCAAAGCTCGGGCCCAGATCGCAGTACGCAAGTAAGGCCATCCAGGCACATAGTTCCGCGTCGGATGCCGGGCGTTGCACCGGAAAGTTGTCCAGCGTCTTGGCGGGATAGTAGAGGTCCTGCTGAAGGGCGCTGTAGGGAACACCCTGACGCATGATTTCCCCCACTTCGGGCGCGAGCATACCACTTCTATTATTTATCGCGGAGTAGAAACTCGAGCCATCGTGCCACAACGCATTGCGCCCGCTGCTCTGAGTCCCAAGCCGGTGATGCGGCGCTCGGGCCTTCCCTTCTCACTCGCATCAGAGCAAAAATTTCATGGCCCAGTACTAGACCGTCAGTCGGCACACCCTTGGACTTCCCGAAGCATCTCTTTGATTTAACACGTACTTACAGCGGTAACCGCTAGTTGATCCGGCATTGGCTCAAATCGTGCCATTGTACCCGCACCCAGCGAAATCGAATTGGAGGTAGCTCAATGCGATTCCGCACTGCACTTTGCCTGGCCACCTTGTTTCTTGTCTGCTTCACCGTCGCGGCTTGGTCCACACCCCAGCCTGCCAAGCTGCTGGACTACCCGCAACCCCCGCCTGACAACCAGTCGCTGTCGGGCAAAATCGCCTCCGTCGGAGACGCCGCATTCTCCCTCGAGGTAACCAAGAACCAGGAGGTCAGCACCGTCGAATTCCTGGTTGATGGTGATACGAAAGTGGAAGGCAAGCTTGCCACCGGCTCTCATGCCACCGTCGAATATCGTTCAAACTCCGGCAAGAATGTCGCCGTCCACGTGGTTGTAACGCCGGCCTCGGGAATGGGCCTGCTGTAACTTATTACACTGGCTGTTTTCAGAAGCCGGTGACTACAATTTCTGATGCAACCGCGGCCGCTCGCACCCAGCCCCGCGCGGCCATGTTTGTAAAAAACATTGAGGAGTCCTGATGCGCACGACTCTGAGAATCGTCCTGCCCCTGATCTTCAGCGTCGCGCTGGTGTCTCTGCTTTTCGCAGCCTACCAGGTAAGGACGGAGAAACGCGTTTTGCGCGGTGATCTTTCGCGCCGTGCGGAGATTCTCGGCGAAAGCCTCCAGGAGAGCATCGAACCTCTGCTCGAACACGCTCAGGAACGAAATTTGCAGCGCATCGTCGAAAGATTCGGCCAGCGCGAACATTTAAAAGGCGTCGCGGTCTATAACGCCTACGGCTCCGCGCTAGCCATTACTTCCGGTCTTGCTCCCATTCTCCGGTCGCGCCCCACGGTCGCCACTCGCGCTCAGGTAGGCGACTCCGGAACAGGTGAATTCCTCAGTGCCGACCAAGCCCCGGCCCAGAACGACGAAGATAGAATCCCCTTGCACATCTACGCGCTGCCGCTGCACCGCAATGGTGAGGTCGCGGGCACGCTCGCGCTGTTCCACGATACAACGTACATCGACAAACAAGTCTCGCGCACTCTCCGCGATTCCCTCTTGAACGCTTTTGTCCAGACTCTGCTCATCACCGGCCTGGCGCTAATCCTCGTGCGCTGGACTTTTACGGGGCCGCTCACGCGCACGGCAAAATGGCTGCGCACGCTGCGCACCGGACAGGCCAACGCCCCGCCGGCTCTGCCACAAGGCGAGATTCTGGATCAGCTCAATCATGAGGTAACGCATTTGGCCCGCGACCTGAACACCGCACGCGCCACAGCCGAAGAAGAAGCGCGCCTGCGGGATTCGAACGCTTCTCTGTGGACCGCCGAGCGCCTGCGTGTCAGCCTGCGCAACAAACTTCAGGAAAAACCGCTCTTTGTGGTCTCCAACCGCGAGCCTTACATGCACGTGTTCAACGAAAAGGACAAAGCCATCAACATGATCGTGCCCGCGAGCGGATTGGTGACCGCGCTCGAGCCGGTCCTGCTGGCTTGTAATGGCACGTGGATCGCCAACGGCTCCGGGAACGCCGACCACGAACTTGTCGATGCGCTCGATCACCTTCGCGTTCCGCCCGATCATCCGAGTTACACGCTGCGACGCGTCTGGCTCACCGACGAGGAGGACAAGGGCTACTACGAAGGTTTTTCGAACGAAGGGCTCTGGCCTCTTTGCCACATCGCCCACACGCGCCCGGTCTTCCGTCCCAGCGACTGGCTGCAATATCAAAAAATCAACCGGCGCTTTGCCGACGCCGTTCTGCAGGAGATGGAAGGCACGGCCTCGCCGATTCTTCTCGCCCAGGATTATCACTTCGCGCTGCTCCCGCGCATGGTCAAGGAAGCGCGGCCCGACGCCAGGGTGGCAATTTTCTGGCATATTCCCTGGCCAAATCCGGAAGTTTTCGGCATCTGCCCTTGGCAGCGCGAACTGGTCGACGGTTTGCTCGGCGCGGACCTCATCGGTTTCCACATCCAGACGCATTGCAACAATTTCCTCGAAACCGTCGATCGCGCGCTGGAAGCGCTGACCGAATGGGATCGTTTCGCGGTAAATCGCCAGGGCCACGTCACGCGCGTGCGGCCCTATCCCATCAGTGTGGCCTTTCCGGAAAACCCGCTGGCCCTCAATGAAAGGGACAACTCCGGAACCGAGCGCGCGGCCCTCTGCGCCGAGCTGGGCATCCAGGCTTCACTCTTTGGCGTCGGTGTGGATCGCGTCGACTACACCAAGGGAATCCTCGAACGCTTTCGTGCCATCGAGCGCTTTCTCGAATTGAATCCCACCTACCAGCAGCGCTTTACTTTCATCCAAATCGGCGCGCCGAGCCGCACGGACATCGAGCGATACAAGAATTTTCTCGATGAAGTCAGCGCCGAAGCCGAACGCATCAACGCCCGGTTTCAGGCCCACCGCTGGAAACCGATTGTCCTGCTCAAGAAACACCACTCGCACGCGGAAATCGCGCGCTATTACCGCGCGGCGTCCGTGTGCATGGTCACCTCGCTGCACGATGGCATGAATCTCGTCGCCAAGGAATTCGTGGCCTCCCGTGAAGACCAGGGCGGCGTGCTGATCCTCAGCACCTTTGCCGGTGCAGCTCTCGAGCTTCCGGATGCTTTGCTAGTGAATCCCTACGACATCTCGCAACTCGCCGAATCCATTCATCGCGCCCTCGAAATGGGCGAAGAGGAGCAGTCCACGCGCATGCATCGAATGCGCCAGAACGTGCGCGAGCACAACGTGTATCGCTGGGCGGCGCATCTGCTCTCCGATCTCACTGACATTCGCATTGAATTGCCCGAGCGTTTGGAGGCGTCA
>Ga0210409_10006721_pt1 | contig 11928 bp, 9 predicted proteins | sample IncBWH17MmetaG_FD_161649 | JGI IMG/M metagenome (GOLD analysis project Ga0210409, IMG submission 161649) | Forest soil microbial communities from Barre Woods Harvard Forest LTER site, Petersham, Massachusetts, United States - Inc-BW-H-17-M | ecosystem: Environmental > Terrestrial > Soil >...
GCCTCGACCTGCGCGGCGCTTACCGGAGCGAGCGATGTGGCCATACCCTGCCGCCAAAGTAGTGGATCGCACCAGCGCGGTGCAACCTGCCCGGCATTGTGGCGAGGCAACGCCACCCGCACAATGACCGCGGACCCGTAGCGCTTGCGGTGCCTTCTTGGACGTAGCCAGCTCCAGCACGATCGCGAACTCGCCCTTCATCGTGGGCGTGTCAGGTCACCGCGACCTCGATGGCGAGCAGCTGCCACAGCTGCGCGCGGCCGTTGCGAGCTTCGTGCGCCAGCTGAAGGAGTACCTGCCGGACACTGACCTGCACCTCATCGTCGGCATGGCCGCGGGTGCGGACCTGCTGGTTGCAGAGACCGCGGTGGAGCTCGGAGTCGAGGTGGAAGCGGTGCTACCCATGCCGCTCACACATTATGCGAGCGATTTCGATGCGCACACGCTGGCGAGCCTGAAGGAGCTGTTGCGCCATCCACGGGTGCGCTGCCTCGAGCTGAGCCCACCCGCTGGCAGCGCGCATGCGCCCGACCCGCACTCACCGCAGCAGCGCGATGCACTCTACGCGAACCTCACGAGCTCGCTCATCCGCCGCAGCAGCCTGCTGCTCGCTCTCTGGGATGGCCGGGTGTCGCAACTTGCCGGTGGCACGGCGGACACGGTGCTGCGTTTCCTCGGCGTGCGCAACGATGATCATGCTGGCCCCGAGTTGCTCGAGTTCATCGAGGCGCCCGACGAAGCCGAGGCAGCCGAACGGCTCATCTACTGGGCGCCGACCGCGCGCAGTGGCGGCGCACCGCACGAGTCGCGCCCACCGTGCTTCCTGCTCGCGAGCGGTGAGAGCACGCTGCAGATGCTGCGCACCATGCCGGGGCTCCTGCGCCATCAGCTGGCCGAGCTCAACCACTATAACGCTGAGTTCCGTGAACTCACCGAGGCTGGCCGGCTACCGCCGGCGGACTCGCTGCTGAGCGTGTTGCCGGTACGCCTGCCGGTTCCCGAGCGGCGGCAGCTCGCGGACATCGATGAGCAGTACGGCAAGGCCGACACGCTCGCCGTGTACTTCCAGCGCCGCTCGGACCGTCTGTTCGACCTGTTCGCCGTCATGGCTTTCGCCATGGGTCTCGCTTACCTCGTGTACGAGAAGCTCACCGAGTCGCGTGTGCTGCTCATGGCGTATTTGCTGACGCTGCTCACGAGCCTCGGCGTATACCACGTACTGCAGGGCAGACATTGGTTCGGCAAGCACCTCACCTACCGTGCACTCGCCGAGACGCTGCGCGCGCGTTTCTACCTGCGGCTCGCGGGCGCCGACCTGGGGGTCGATGCCGCGGAGGTGCTCACCCTGTCGGGCATCGACCGCTTTCGGGGCTTCGGCTGGATCGGCTTTGTTCTCAAGGGTATCGAGCCCCGTGAGGTCCCCATGGGGCCGGCGAGCGAGCCGGAGGGGCGCGAGGAGTGCGGCGTCGAACAGGCGTGGATCGAGAGTCAGCATGCCTACTTCACCAGGAAGGTGGCGCGCCTCGAAAGGAGCAGCCGGCGCGTAGGGCGGCTGCGGCGGGCGCTGTTCGTCGCCATCCTGCTCGTCATCTCGGTCCTGTTCCTCTTCGGCGAGAGCCTGCATCGCATCGACATGGGGCTCGGCGTACCGCTGCGAAACATGCTGACCTTCTCCATGGGTGCGCTCGCGGTGCTGCTTGGCGTGTGGGAGCTGCACCAGGACAAAATGGCCACCCGGGAGCTCCTCTGGCAGTACCGCAATCAGCTGCGGCACTTCGAGCGCGCACGCTCGCAGCTCTCGCGTATCACCACACCGCGCCGTCGCCGCGCGGTGCTGGCCGCGCTCGGCAAGGATTCGCTGATGGAGAGTTACCTCTGGGCGATCCACCGCTACCATCGCGAGCACGAGCCGCCCTCAGCGGGCGGCGGCTCGTGAGCGGCGGCGTAGAATCCGCGGCATGACGAGCGACGCGTCCGCACCCTCCCGCCGCCGCGACCGGGGCCGGGCACCGCGCGCCAGCGGTCCCTCGCTCGCCCCACTCCCGCGCCTCACGAACCGCTGGGCGCCGCTCGAGATCCTCAATGCCGAGCAGCTCGAGCGAATTCTCGAAGCGGCCTACCGGGTGCTGGAAGAGGCGGGACTCGAGATTCGCAGCGCCGCGGCACGCGAGGTGTATCGGCGTGCCGGCGCGCTGGTGGATGAACCGACGCAGATGGTCCGCATGGGACGCGATCTCATCGAGTCGCAGCTGTCGCTCGCGCCCGAGCGTTTCGTGCTGCACGCCCGCAACCCGGCGCGGCACCTCCACGTGGGCGACAACGTGATCAACTTCGGCCCGGTGAACGGTGCGCCGAACATCCGCGACCTCGAAGGCGGCCGGCGCTACGGCGACATCGAGGCCTTCCGCAACATCCTCAAGCTCACTCAGGCGCTCGGTGTGCTGCACTGGCAGGGCGGGATCGTGGTCGAGCCGGTCGATGTGCCGGTGCCGATCCGTCACCTCTACGCCTACCAGGCACACATCGAGTGCGCGGACATCGTCTGGGCGGCGCGCGGCATCGGCGGCGTGCAGGCGCAGGACGCCATCGCCATGTCCGCCATCGAGCACGGCTGCACGGTCGAGACGCTCGCCGCGCGTCCGACGCTGATGACCGTGACCAACGTCAATTCGCCCCGCCGCGTGGATGAGGAGATCCTCGACAACATCATGATCATGGCCAGTCACGGCCAGTGCGTCGTGATCACGCCGTTCACGCTGATGGGCGCCATGGCGCCGGTCACTCTCGCGGGGGCGCTGGTGCAGCAGACCGCGGAAGCGCTCGGAATCATTGCGTTCTGCCAGCTGGTGCGTCCCGGCACGCCGTGCGTCATGGGAGGATTCACCTCGAACGTCGACATGCGTAGCGGCTCACCGGCCTTTGGCACGCCGGAGTACGTTCACGCCGTGCTCGCCGGTGCGCAGCTCGGACGCCGGCTGAAGCTCCCGGTACGCACGAGCGCCGTGAATGCCTCGCCCGCCGTGGACGCGCAGTCGACCTACGAGACCGCCTTCTCGCTGCAGGCGGCCATACTGAGTCACAGCCATCTCATCAACCACGCTGCCGGCTGGCTCGAGGGAGGTCTCTCGGCATCGCTCGAGAAGATCGTGGTGGACGCCGAGCTGCTGCGCAATTGGGCCGAGATCCTCAGGCCGGTGGAGTTCAGCGACGATGATCTCGCCGTCGATGCCATCAAGGACATCGCCGCGGGCGGTCATTTCTTCGGCGCGGCGCACACACTCGCACGCTACCAGTCGGCGTTCTACCGTCCGTTGCTGTCCGACTGGTCGAGTTTCGAGGCGTGGACCGAGGCGGGCTCGCGCACCGCCACCGAGCGGGCCACACTCATCTGGAAGAAGCTTCTGGCAGAGTACGTGGCGCCGCCGCTCGACCCGGCGGTGCGCGAGGCGCTTGCCGACTACCTCGCCCGCCGCACGCGCGAGCTCGGCCACACGGGGTGAATCGCAGGTGAGCTCGTGGATCATGAATGCCCGCATGTACGCGGTCACACCAACGGTCGAGGCGCACTGGCGCACGCTTCTCGAGCACATCAGCCGCGAGGCGGACGTGGCGCTCGACTATTTCCCCTATCCGGCCCCGCAGCCGCTCGAGGCATTGTGGTCGCGGCCGGATCTCGGAGCGGTATTCATGTGCGGCTACCCGATCGCAATGCAGCTCGCGCGCGTCGTCCCACTCGCCGCACCGATCCCGAGCGCGCCGTGGGCCGAAGGCCGCGCCGTGTATCGCACCGACCTGATCGTGCGCGAGGATGCGCCCTACCGGACACTCGAGGATACCTTCGGCGGGCGCGCCGGCTGGACCGTGACGCACTCGCACTCCGGCTTCAACGCGCTGCGCCATCACCTGCTCGCCTACCGCAGCCCGCAACGCCCGGCGCTCTACCGAGAGATGGTCGGCAACCTCGTGACCGCACGCAACGTGCTCGACAGCGTTCGTGCAGGACGGATCGATGTCGGGCCGCTCGATGCCTACTGGCACCTGCTGATTGCCCGTCACGCGCCCGAGCTCACCTGCGGCGTGCGCGTGCTGACCTCGACCGAGGTGGCACCGATGCCGGCATTCGTCGCCGCGGCCGGAGCTCCGGCCGACATGATCGCCCGGCTGCGCGGCGCCTTCCTGGCCGCCCGCGGGCAGGACTGGTTCGGTCCGCTGGCGGAGTTGCTGCTGCTCGAGGGCTTTGCCGAAGTCAGCGGGGAGTCGTTCGCGCCGCTTCTGCAGTGGGAGCGCGCGGCAAAGGCTGCGGGCTTCGACCGGCCGGCCTGACCGACCTACGCGGCGCGCGGGACTTCGCGTCCGGGCGCCGGCGGTACCCGACCGAGGGGGTGCGGCAGCGGGTGGTGGCGGCGAAACAGATAGCGGCGTGCCACGTCGAAGTACGTGAAGTAGACCAGCCCGCCGTTCTGCGCGATCAACCGCTCGCGCTGCAGGCGGTAGCGGGCGTTGTACTCGTACCAGGGAGTGCCGGGCTCTTCGTGGTGCAGCGAATGCAGATTGTTGAACAGAAACAAGGGTCCCAGGATCCACGAGCCCTCGACCAGGGCGATGCGCTCGCGCACGCCCGGGCTCCACCGATGCTCGGCAAACGCGCGGATCAGCAGCAGGCCGTTGGCGGGAACCACCATGGCCACGAAGTAGATCCATAGCGGCATGCCGCACACGAGCTTCAGCCACAGGATCACGGGCACGGACCACGCGAGGTGCTCGAGCCAGATGCGGCGCACGTTCTGCTCGTTACGAATCAGCGCGCGCTTTTCGGTGTGCAGCAGCGAGCGCGCTTCATCGCGCAGAAACATGCCGATGCGCCAGAAGGAGCCGAGGACGATACGGCCGGCGAGCGTCTGCTGGATCTCGTGGACGAAGCGGCTGACGGCACCGAGCCGCGCCAGATCCTCCGGCCTCCAGTAGTAGGACTCGGGATCATCGAGGGGGTCGGTGAGGCGCGGGTTGATATGGTGTGCCCGGTGAGTGTGGCGGTAGCGGTCGTAAGGCATCCACAACGACAATGGCACTATGGCGAAAAGCCGGTTGAGACCCTCCCAACGCGTCGGGTGACCATGCACGATCTCATGCTGCAGGGAGCTGTGCAGCGTGATCAGAACGACTGCGATGGGCGCTACGATCGCCAGTGGCCAGCGCGTATAGGCAAAGGTGATCGCCAGCCAGCCGACATAGTCGACCAGTATGAGAAGCAGAGTCGGGATTTCCACCGAGACGCGCGGGCTGTGGCGAGTCAGGGGCGCCCCGGGAAAGTCCCGCTCGGGCGGAGTTCCGATGGACATTCCAGAGTGATTCTAAACTAATGTTCCCTGGGCGTCGCCAAAGCCATCGCTTTTCGCGAAGGCCGTCTCAATCGACCGGAACCGCGCGGGACAGGCGGCGCTCGAGCGCCCTGAGCCCGTCGTAGAGCAGCACCGCCATGAGACCGGTGACGAGTCCGCCCTGGAGGATGAACGCGGTATTGCTCGAGAGGAGGCCGGCAATGATCACCTCACCGAGGCCCTTGGCCGCGACCGTAGAGCCGATGGTCGCCGTGCCGACGTTGATGACCAGGGAAAGCCGCACCCCTTCGAGGATGAGAGGCATCGCGAGCGGCAGCTCTACCCAGCGCAGCCGCTCGCGCGCGCTCATACCCATGCCGCTCGCCGCTTCGAGCACCGCCGGCGGGCAACTGCGCAGCCCCGCCATGGTGTTCTCGAAAATGGGCAACAGCCCGTAGGCGAAGAGCGCGATGAGCGTCGGCTTCTCCCCGAATCCGACCAGCGGCACCGCCACGGCGAGCACCGCGACCGGCGGAAACGTCTGGCCGATGTTGACCAGCGTGCGCGCGAGCGGCAGGAACTGCGCCCCCGCGGGACGCGTCACGAGGATCCCGAGGCCGACCGCCACCAACGTGCTGGCGGCAGCCGCACAGCACACCGTGCCGAGCTGCGCCAGCGCGAGTGAGAGGAGATTGCCCTGGTCGTAAATCGCCGGTGCGCCATAGTGCGTGAGCGGCGCGAACACCGGGGCGAAGGTGTGCGGCGAGACGAGGAATGCGACGAGCACCCCGAGAGCGACCAATCGCAACAGGTTCGCGCCGGACATGCGTCAGGGGTGCCCGCGCGCGAGTATGGCGGCTACGGTGAGCTGCCCGCGCGGTGCGCCATCCTCGCCCAGAACGACAGCCGATGCCGCTCGGCTCCAAACCAGCTCGGAGAGCACTTCGCGCAGCGATGCGGATGAGGCCACGCGCGGTCCATCGGAGCTCCCGGGGAGTGCCGCCTCGCCAGCGGTGGTGAGCGCGAGCAGTTTCATTGCACGGTCGCTGAGCCCGGTCATGCGGGCCACGAAAGGGTCCGTCGGGTGAGTCAGCAGAACCGCCGGGCGGTCATACTGCAGCAGCCGTCCCTGACTCATGACAGCGACCCGATGGCCGAGGCGGAACGCCTCGTCCATGTCGTGGGTGACCAGCACAATGGTCGTGCCAAACCGGCGCTGAATACCAAGGAGGTCTTCCTGTGCCTTGGCGCGGATGATCGGATCGAGTGCCCCGAAGGGCTCGTCCATCAGGAGCACTGCCGGCTCGGCCGCAAGCGCCCGCGCAACTCCCACGCGCTGCTGCTGGCCCCCGGAGAGCTGGTGCGGGAAAGCGTGCGCGTAGAGACCCGGATCGAGCTGGAAGATCTCCAGCAGCTCGCAGACACGGGACCGGATGCGCGCTTCCGGCCAGCCCAGGAGCCGCGGGACCGTGGCCACGTTCTCCGCCACGGTCCGGTGTGGGAAGAGCCCGTGCCCCTGGATCGCATAGCCAATGCGCCGGCGCAGGAGATGTGCAGGCTCGCTGCGGGTGTCCGCGCCATCGAGCAGTACCCGGCCGTCGGTGGGCTCGACCAGGCGGTTGATCATGCGCAGCAGCGTCGACTTGCCCGAGCCCGAGGTGCCGACGATCACGGCGATCGAGTTGCGCTCGATATCGAAAGAGACCCGGTCGACGACCGCGGTCGCGCCGTATTGCTTGGTGAGGCTCTCGACCTGGATCACGGTGCCGGTTCCGGCGAGGCGGAGGGAGTCCGGTCGAGCATCTCGACCAGCGCATCGAGCATCACCGACGCCGAGAAGGCGAGCACCACGATCGGTATGGCGCCGAGGAGCACGAGATCGACGGCCGTCTGCCCGATGCCCTGGAAAACGAAGGTTCCCAGCCCGCCACCGCCGATGAGTGCGGCGATCGTCACCATACCGATGTTCTGCACCAGCACCACGCGGATGCCGGTGATGATCACCGGCAAGGCGAGTGGCAGCTCGATGCCCGAAAGCACCTGCCGGGGCGTCATGCCCACACCCAGCGCCGCATCCACTGCGGCGTGCGACACGCGCCGCAGGCCCACGACCGTGTTGGCGACGATGGGCAGCAATGAATAAAGAAACAAGGCCACCACCGCGGGCGCTGCGCCGATACCGCGGATGCCGAGGGCGGCCGCCGCCGGCACCCGTGCCGCGAGCGCCCCGAGCGGCGCCATCAGAATGCCGAAGAGCGCGATCGCCGGGATGGTCTGAATGATATTGAGCGTGCCGAGCACCGGTGGCTGAAGTCTTGGTGCGCGATGACAGAGGATCCCGAGCGGCAACCCGACGATCACCGCGGCAATCAGCGAGCCCCCCGCGAGCCAGATATGACGCCACAGCTCCGGCGGAAATCGGCCGGCGTTCACCGCGTACTCGCGCATCACCGACAGGTTGTCGAAGGTCCCCTGGGCAAGCGCAGCGACCGCGATGGCGATGGCGAGCGCCAGCAGCAGCACGCGCGCGAGCGCGCCGGGCCGCATGCGCGTAATGGCATCGGTGGCCAGCAGCCCGAGGCATATCAACAACACCCAGAAGGCGGTACCCGGGGCGACCCGAACCACCTTGTTGCCCGCCGGGGTGAGAGCGTTGGCGGCGGCGGCCACCGTGAGCACGAGCACGCTGACAGCGCCGAGGGCTGCGATCAGGCGCCGCTTCGCATCGGCGACGCCGATCGCCACCGCCGCCGTGAGCAGCAGCACGGCCTGGAAGCCGAGCGCTGCCCAGGCGGGCAGCACCTGCTGCAGCTCGCGAGGCTCCCCGGGCAAGATGCGGTTCGCCTTGAATACCACGAAGGGCAGCCAGATGACTGCCGCCAGGCCCGCCGCCGTCAGCAGGAGCCCGAGCCGATCGATGCGCTCCCGCGGCAGAGCGATGGCGAGTCGAAGCTCCAGTGGCGCCCCCTACTTCAGCCAGCCCTTGATCTTCAGATACTCGACGGCCACCGCTTCATCGGACTCGCCGTTGATCTGCACGCGCGCGTTCAACTGCTGCAGCGTCTCCCGATCGAAACTATCCATGAGCGGCTTCACGATCGCGGCGATCTGCGGATACTGCCGCAGGACGCTTTCGCGAATGACGGGAACCGGAGCATACACCGGCTGATCGTGCCGATCGTCCTCCAGGATCTGCAGATGAGCGGCGGCGATGCCGCCATCGGTGCCGTATACCATGGCGGTGTTGGCCCCATTGGTGCCGGCAGCGGCCGCGGCAATGGTTGCCGCGGTTTCACCACCGGCCAGCACGATGAGCTGCGCGGAGCGCAGCATGAAGCCGTAGGTCCTCTCGAGTGAGCGCAGAGTCCCGGCATTGGCAAATTCCGCCGAGCAGATGAGTACCACGTGGCCGCCGCCCGCGACCCAGCGGCCGAAGTCGCTCATCGTGCGCAGCTGATACGCCTGCGCGATGTCCGAGCGCACTGCCAGCGCCCAGGCGTTGCTCGCGCGCGCCGCGGTGAGCCAGACGATGCGGTTGGCGGCGTAGTCGAGCCGCGCGCCGAGCTCATAGCCGCGGTCGAGGTCCTTCCACGCCGGGTCGGCCGCGTCGTTGAAGAAAAGTCCCGCGTTGCCCGTGTACTCGACGTACAGATCAATCTCGCCCGCGAGCAGTGCCTGCCGCACCACCGGGGTCGCCCCGATGCGCGTGCGATCCACCGTCGGGATGCCCTGGGCGGTGAGCAGCAGCCGGATCATCTGCCCGAGCATCGCCGACTCGCTCGAGAGCTTCGAGGAGACGACGACCGCGGCTTCGAGCGGTGCTGCCGCGCCAAGCGCCAGCAGCACAAGCACGCACAGCGATTTCGGGATCTTCGACAACCTCGGCCCTCGCGCGTGAGCGTGCAGTCCTCGCGCACGTTGTCGGTTGTGGCCCGGCGCGTCAAGATGGCGGCAACCCATGAATGTCCCGCACCCGCGCCCGCCGATGCCCAGACGCGCCACTCCCAGCCGCTACTCCATCTGGCGGCTGCTCCGTGAGGGGCTCGGCGGTCAGCGTGGCTGGTCGCGCGCCTGGGTGAAGGCGAACCCTCGTCCGCGCTATCGGGTCGTCATCGTCGGTGGCGGTGGCCACGGGCTCTCGACCGCCTTCCATCTCGCCGCCGAGCACGGCATCACGGACGTTGCAGTGCTCGAGCGCGGCCCGCTCGGACTCGGCAACGTCGGCCGCAACACCACCATCATCCGCTCCAACTACTTCCATCCGGACAACATCCGCTTCTACGAGCTCTCGCTCAGGTTGTGGGAGCGGCTCGAGCGCGAGCTCAATTTCAACGCCATGGTGAGTCAGCGCGGCACGCTGAACCTCTTTCACACCGAAGCACAGCGGGACCTGTTCACGCGGCGCGCCAACCAGATGCGGCTCCTGGGAGTCGATGCCGAGGCGCTCGGCCCGGCGGAGGTCCGGCGGCTCGTGCCGCTCGCGGATCTCGACAACGGGCGCTACCCAGTGCTCGGGGGCTTCCTGCAGCGACGCGGAGGCACCGTGCGCCACGATGCGGTGGCCTGGGGCTACGCCCGCGCAGCCTCGGCAGCCGGCGTCGACATCATCGAGCATTGCGAAGTGGAAGGCCTGGCGGTCACGCACGGCCGCGTGCGCGGCGTCGAGACTGCGCACGGCTTCGTTGAGGCGGACACCGTCTGCCTCGCAGTCGCCGGGCACTCCTCGGTGCTCGCGGCGATGGCCGGACTGAAGCTTCCCATCGAGAGCCACGTGCTGCAGGCCTTCGTGAGCGAGCCGGTGAAGCCGGTGCTCGATGTCGTGCTCACCTACGGCGCTGGTCACTTCTACGTCAGCCAGTCGGACAAAGGGGGCCTCGTGTTTGGCGGTGCGATCGATGGTTACAACACCTATGGACAGCGCGGCACGCTGCCCATGGCCGAAGAGGTGGCCGCTGCCGCGGTGACCCTGCTGCCCGCGCTGGCGCGGCTCAAGGTGCTGCGCCAGTGGGGCGGCGTCATGGACATGACCATGGATGGCTCACCCATCATCTCGAAGACGCCCATCGAGGGACTGATTCTCAATGGCGGCTGGTGCTATGGCGGCTTCAAGGCGATTCCAGCCGGCGGCCTCACCACGGCGCACCTCATCGCGCGCGGTGCCCCGCACCCGGCCGCCGCGCATCTCGATCTCGCGCGCTTCGCCGAGGGACGCACGGTCGATGAGCGCGGCATCGGCCCCTTCCCCTACCTGCACTGAGGGAGCGAGCATGCTACGCATACCCTGCCCCTGGTGCGGCCTGCGCGATGAGAGCGAGTTCCGCTACCGCGGGGATGCCACGCGCCGCCGGCCGGGCCTTGACGCGGGGATCGACGCTTTCAACGCCTACGTGTACCAGCGCGACAATCCCCGCGACTGGCACAGCGAATGGTGGCTGCACGTAGCCGGCTGCCGCCGGCTCCTCAAAGTCGCGCGCCATACGCTCACGCACGAGATCCGCTCGGTCGAGCCAGCCGCGGGTCCGCAAAGCGCGGAGCGCTCGCGCTGATGGCAGGCCCGGGCCGCATCGCCCTTGGGGCGCTCACCGACCCGTCCCGACCGCTTCGCTTTCACTTCGATGGCAGGGAAATGCAGGGGCTCACGGGCGATACGCTCGCCTCGGCGCTGCTCGCCAACGGGGTGCGGCAGGTCGCACGCAGCTTCAAGTACCATCGCCCGCGCGGCATCGTGACGGCCGGCCCCGAGGAGCCCTGCGCGCTCGTCGATGTGATCGGCACCCGCGGGCGCGAGCCGAACCAACCTGCGACCACGCTGGCCTTGCACGAGGGCCTCATCGCCGAGAGCCAGAACCGCTGGCCGTCGCTCCGCTTCGACCTCGGGGCAGTCGCGGATCTGCTCGGACGATTTCTGCCACCGGGCTTCTACTACAAGACCTTCATGGCGCCCGGGTGGGCGTGGGAGCGGCTATACGAGCCCCTCATCCGGCGCGCCGCGGGCCTCGGCCGGCTGGCAGCAGTCGTGCCTGCACACGCCGATCCCGCCGAGACGGTGCACGAGCACACCGACGTGCTGATCGTCGGCGCTGGTGCCTGTGGGCTTGCGGCGGCCCACCGCCTGGGTGCGGCTGGCCTGCGCGTGATCCTCGCCGAGCAGGATGTCGTACCAGGAGGCGGAACGCTCCTCGATGCTCGCTGGGCGGCGTGGCGTGAGTCGGTGTGCGCCTCGCCCACGCGATGGCCCACGCTTCGTTGCCTGACGCGAACGGCCGTGCTGGGAGCTTACGGTCACGGCGTGTTCGGCGCCCTCGAGACGCTCTCACCGCAGGAGAGCACGCGTTTTGGCGGCCTGCGCGAGCGATTGCGAGTGATACGCGCGCGGCGCGTGCTGCTCGCCACGGGTGCGCTCGAGCGCCTGATCGCCTTTCCCGGCAACGATGTGCCCGGTGTGATGCTCGCTGGCGGCGCGCTGAGCTACCTGAAGCGGTACGGCATCGGCGTGGGCCGCCGGCCTGCGCTGTTCGTGAACAACGATGAGGCGTATGAAACGCTGTTCGCGCTTGCCGCGGCCGGCGTGCATTGCGCCGGCGTCATCGACCCGCGGCCGGAGTCGCGC
>Ga0210409_10006722_pt1 | contig 11928 bp, 16 predicted proteins | sample IncBWH17MmetaG_FD_161649 | JGI IMG/M metagenome (GOLD analysis project Ga0210409, IMG submission 161649) | Forest soil microbial communities from Barre Woods Harvard Forest LTER site, Petersham, Massachusetts, United States - Inc-BW-H-17-M | ecosystem: Environmental > Terrestrial > Soil >...
ATCCAGCGAAAGTAGACGCGCAGAGTTTCCAGCAGCTTGGGGCTTAAAGGAACCTCGCGGTCGCGGCCGCCCTTGCCTTGGGTAATGCGGATCATCATGCGCTGACTGTCGATGTCTTGTACCTTCAACCGGCAGAGTTCGGCCCGGCGTATGGCGGTGGAATACAACGTCATGAGGAGTGTGCGGTGATAGAGATTGCAGGCCGCGTCGATCAGTCGGGTTACTTCCTCCGGGCTGAGCACGGTGGGCAGTCGCCTGCGGGATTTGGGAAATGGAATGTACTCCGCCAGAAAATGGCGGCGCAGAGTTTTTACGAACAAGAAGCGCAATGCGGACACATACTGACTGACCGTGGCAGGCGCCAACTTCTTGGCTTGGAACAGATGAGCCTGATACTGCCGAATTTGCTCGGGCCCGAGCTTGTCCGGTGGCTGGTGAAAATACTCCGCAAAGTCGCGGACAATGCGAACGTAGGTTCTTGCGGTACGATGGGAGTAATTACGACGCTGGATTTCTTCCAGCATCTTGTTGCGTAGTTGGGTCACAGGGACCTCCTTTTTCCGTGACCCAACTTATCAATCTCTCAATCCCTCCATCACAGCCGATCTCCGAACACGCGGCAGCGTCCGCCGCGCCAGCGGCTTCGTCCAAATCTCTATATCACTCACTGACCCCGGCGGAGGGGTTCTGAGTGTAACTGCCTGATTGCGACAGTTGACAGAGACCGCGCTACAATTCCTCGAAGAGCGCCAGCCAACTCAAGGCCGAATACGTAACCAGTATGCGAACAAAACTAGACTTAGTTGATGAGTTTCAACAGCAGTTCGGACAGCAATTTGCTTTTGAAAAAGCCCGTGATTTCATGTTCGAGTATATTTCCCAAATTCGCTCAACTTTACCCCCAGTTGCGGCTACAGCATGGGAAGTAGTTAAGAAAAGTCGCGCTGGCATCGTGACTCCTCAAGAACGGGACCAAACGATTAGGCATATGTGGGACTACGTGAATCAATGCGAAGCTCCTGGCAACCGTCTGAGTCCGGAATCTTGTGTAACGCGCTCTCTCTTTTTTCTGCTAAATGAGCTTGGACCCGGTGAAGAATACGTCAGTGAAGATCTCCATTGGTTCTTTTATTTTGCTGACCAGTTCGAAGATCATTCGGATGTCGCAGAGGAGCTTCTCCGCAAAGTCTTTGCTTCGGAACCAGGTGACAGAGATCCGCGCCAAGCAACGACTCAGGGGTGACGTTCTGCTTGTGTACAGAGTTTCACGACAAGCTGAAGCATTTCGCTTCCTCGAAACCGTAATCGATTGTCGTAACATCGCCATTACGCTCAGAACCCTCAACGAAGAAAATCGCCTTGGTTATAGCACCTAACTTTGGGAGGACACGCCCTGCTCTAGCCCGAGCATGTCCGTGAAGGCATCGAACGTGTCGGCGCACCGCATCCAGAGATTAGCCCAGCCAAGCACCTCTTTGCCGCCATTTTTCAAAGCCTCTCCATGGATCGGATTCAATTTGAGTCGAATCACCGATGGTGTGGAGGAATCATTGCGGTAGTCAAGCAGGATTGGTGAGTCTGATCCAAGGCCGAAATCACCGATGAAGATGGACCGCTCAGGGCTGAGCTGGTCGATGGCACCAAACTTCGACCAGAAATCTGCCTCGTTGGCTGCGATGCGCTCCGCCACGGTACTGAACGGTGGCCTCACGAAATAGATTCGATCCTGATCTGCGGCGAGCGACCTAATACGTTCCTTGGAAACAAGCGACCGAATGTTTTGATGCAGTTCTTCCTCGTGTGTTCTCGGCCAGCGGCCAGTCTCAATCAGTTTGAGCAAACGCTCTGGGAGCGGCAGGTTACCCACCATGGTGAAATCGCGTTCCATAGAACCGCCATGATACAACCGACCGATATTGGCGAAAATCTTAGTTTCCTATCGACAAGTGCGCCGGGCAGCAGGGGCTGGTAGCAACCTGCAGAGACTCCACGAACGAGGCTTAGGCCGAAGTAGGGGAGAGCCGAACCGGATTGACGAATGAGTCCGTAAGAGCCATGACCGAGGAGTAACGTCCTCGCAGGAGGCGGTACACGTCTCTCGGATGGCGGTAACGCCGACATCCGGCAAAGGGACTCTGGGCACTTGGCGGTTCTATGTTCAGCGCGGTGGTCGGACACAGAGCCGACCGAAGCCGTACGCATGAGATGAACCTAAGCTGTGAGCAAACCATTTGGCATCGGGGCGTATGCGTACCAGCGCTTGAACCTCGTGGCAAAAGGGAAGGCTCACGGACGAGAGGCCAAGGCTTCAAACCGGACCTGAGAAACTCGGGCCGTCCGGCATTATAGGGGGGCCTCGGAAAACGTGGCCATGGCGGAATTGTGAACCCACCTTGCAACTGAAAGGGTGAGAGTGGGAACCCTCCGCCTAAAGCAAACGCGTTCGAGTTCTATCCCAACCATCGAGCGGGCAGGACGCTAAGCGGCTCGACCGTCTCTGCGTCACACTCAAAGGTCTGGTCGCGCAGGTAAAAGAGGAAATGCTTTGCCGGAGCGTGCGGTTCTGGGCCGAGGACCACCCAATCGTCGGGTGAGGATTCCAGTTTGAGATCGCCCTGGACTTCATAGAACTCTCCCCATGCAGGCGCGACTTTGCTGAATCGACACTGGCCGAGATACCAGCCTTCGTCGTTCGTTCCGCCAAAGCGAAAACGCCAGCAATTCCGAAAAACGAGGCGTGCGCGATCACCATTGGAAAACTTCTTGAACTGGAATGGATTGAGACGAAACTGTAAGACAACATCATTGCCCGAACGAGCAACCACGGGGGCCGGAGCATTTGGCTCTTCATTCCAGCCATCGTTGAGTTTGACGAATCGCGTATCCACTCAGAGATTCTATCGAATCGTCACTGACAGGAAGTCAATTGGCGAAATATCGCGATTTCACTCAAAACCTGTTAGCAAGAGCCACGCGACCAAAGTCACTTGGAAACCCTCGTCTCGTGGGTGACAATTTGCCCACGAGGCAATGCAGACATGAGTTGGGCTAGGCGAGGATTGCTGGTTCTTCCTTTCGCAGTTGCAGGTCTGCTGAATGTGCTTGTCATCATATCCCGACCACTCCACTGGCGGACTGAGCATGTTGCCGCGTACTTCTTTCTGTTCGGAGCGCCTTGGGCTTGGCTGCTGGATCGTGGGTGGGTCGGATACATTCACAGCCGATGGGGGGAGGCGCTGGTCGGCTACGCGGTCCTATTGTGGATTCCCGCGTTCTTGTATTCAGGTTGCCTGTGGCTCCTGATGCGGATTCTCGGATTTCGTGCAGGTCGCGTTCGTGCCTGACTGTTGAAATATCGCGGTTACACTCATCGAGGATGGCCGCTAGAACGGGAGCACTCAGAGGTCCTCGCCGTAGATGATTAATGGGATTGACCCTCGCTCTGTTCCCCAAAAAGCGTCAATGTCCATCAGATGGTAGTGGTTTCCGTCTTCACCCACGGACTCACTCAGGGCAGCGCAAATGTCCGAGAGAGCCTTTAGTCCGGGACGATTACCGATAATTTCCACTTCCCCCTTCCGTGACATCTGAATCTTGAGTTTTCCGCCTTCTGGGTGGAACTTATTTACGGGCTGCGCCAATGCACTCCTCGTTTCCGGCACGAGTCTGTTCATCGTGACTGAGACAGGTTAGCAGCAAGCGTAGTGCGAGGACGGGACTGATTGACGTGATATCTCTATTGCGCTCAGCGAGACCGAAAAAGGCGAAGCAAAAGCGCAAGCTTGTGACATCGCCTGGTTTCGCCAGTTGAGTTCCGGTTGCCGATGACCCGGCCAGACATATTCGAGTCATTTGGTTTTCCGCAACGCGTCGGACCAGTCGGGAGTTTGAGGAATGACCGCTTATTTTTTGTTCTTCGCGAGAAATGCTTTGGCGGCGAGAAATGCGGGGCGGGTGTTTTGCGGATCGGAGACTTTGGCCAAGTTTGTGTAATAGGACATCGCTTTGTCGTAGTGGTTGGATAGTTCCGCAGCACGACCCGCTCCCCAAAGCGAGTTGAACCGGTTAGGGGCTTCTTTCAAACTCGCCTCGTAGGCGTCCAACGCCGCATCGAGTCGGTGCAGTTCTAGTTGTAGATCGCCGAGCATCTCGTACGCCGGGAGGCTCTCGTCGTCGATACTGAACTCATCAACTCTGCTCGCTGCCCGCATCTTGCTAACTGCCTCATCGTCCTTGCCTTGTGCATGCGCGAGCCACGCTTCCGCTTCCAGGACCAATGCGTTGTCAGGAGAGGCAAGTGGATTTTGTTTTCTGAGGCCTGAAAACTCGTCAAGTAGATTGGCAACATCCGTGCGCGCTTTGTCTGCCTCACCGAGCCGACATTCTGCGATAGCCCGCATCCAATGGATGCGCATTTTGGAGAACAAGTCCGCGTGAACGGGAGGAGCTACCTGCGCGGCTTCTTTCCACTGATGGGTCTCCATCAGAAAAATCGATGTCATCAGGCTACCATCACTCGCAGTGTCAACTTCGTCAACTCCCGGAACGTCTCTGACTCCGTCAACTAGGCGCTTTGCATCCGAATCCCTTCCTATTTGCAAGTACGCATAAAGCAGGTAGTGCATCGCGTGGAGTTGATACTCCGACTGATTCTCCCCTTTCCGGGTGGCCTCTGCGGCCGCTGTGCCAGATGCAAGGTTGGAATCGATAGAGTCCTTCCATAAGCCGAGGTGACTAAAAATATGCGAGGGCATGTGCAAGGCATGCGCGGAGGATGGCGCAATCTCGGTATAGCGGTGGGCAGCTTCCAGAGCTTCGTGAGCCAGTTCGGGAGTGTCCGCCGCGTGAATCAGATAATGAACAACACCGGGGTGTCCTGGTTCCTTTGCGAAAAGTACTTTCAAAATTGTGAGGGCCTTTGCGCGTGCCTGCGGTTGATCGTCGCGATACCAGGGAAGCAACGAGAACGCATAGAATGCGGCTGCCTCGCCATCCTGAGGGTACCGCTGGTATACCTCAGCGATGGCTGACGAAAATGCCTTCAAGCGTGCGCTTTGTTCGTACTTAGGAGCATCTTGATAAAGCACGACAGTCGCCTGAATATAGGCGCGCTCTCGATCGGTCTTCGCTCCCGTCTTGACTGCCTGGGCAACGAGTTCCTTGCCTTTACTGAGCACGTCGTCGTCGGGTAATTCGAAGAGCGGCTGAAAGAGACTCATGGCCTGACCCCAAAATGCCATGGCGCACGGCGGGTCATTCCTGGCTATTTCAGCAAAAGCTGACTGCGCGGTTGCGTACTGGAAGGAATGTAGGAGCGCAACGGCTCGGTCAAATCGCGGCTGCGTTGCCGCTGAGCAAGAAACAGGGAAGGACACCAATCCGAGTCCTTCGAGCTTTCCTGGGCGAGCGTTCGAGACCTGCGCAAGAGCAGTCCAACAGAGAAGAATTCCTGCTGGCAACATCAGGAAGGTACGTTGATGCACAGACGACTCTCCGGATTTTAGGACCGAGCAGCACAACCGAGCGGTCGGCATCACTCTATCAAACTTGCGGCGCTTCAACTAACGTAATATCTGGGTTACGCTCACCGACCCCAGCCGGGGGGTTTTGAGTGTAACCGCCTGTTATCAACATCTAGCTCTCTTTGCCACGGGTTTCGAGAGCGACGATAATCTCCTGGTGACGTTCCAACCACGCTCTTCACGTATTGCGCTTCGTGCGCTGATTCTTTGCGGCCTCATTTCCGCGACGAGCAGTTTCGGCCAAGTGGCTAGAAAGAAATCGCTAGACAGAGAAGACGCATATATTCGCTCGGAAGTCGCCACCCATTTTTTTCGGGGAGCTGTTCTGGTTGGAATCGATGGAAAAATCATCTTCGAGAAGGCGTACGGGTTGGGCGATCAAGAGTGGGGCGCAGATAATACTGTCCAGACGAAGTTCAGAATCGCTTCCCTCACCAAACAGTTTACGGCCGCCTGCATTTTGCTTCTGCAAGAACGTGGACGCTTGAACGTACACGACCCGATGTCGCGATATTTATCCGGCCTGCCGGTGGCGTGGCAAGCAATTACCGTCCATCAACTGCTTACCCATACCTCGGGAATCCCAAACTCCACCGAAAGCTCGGAAAATACCAAAAGCGACCACACCGGAACAACTCCGCCGCAGATAATTGGTCCGGTCGTAGAAAAGCCGCTGGACTTTGCGCCCGGTACGAATTGGAACTACTCGAACCCCGGCTATGTCTTGCTCGGCATGATCATTGAAAAGGTCTCGGGTCAATCCTATGCGGACTTCCTGAAGACCAACATTTTCGAGCCACTAGGGATGAAGAATTCCGGGTACGACAGAGCACGGGACATCCTGACACAAAGGGCTTCCGGGTATCAAATCGTCGACGGCCACATCGCAAACGCCGATTTCTTCGACATGAATCTTCCATTCTCTGCTGGTGGCATCTATTCCACGGTCGAAGATATGTTCCGTTGGAACGAAGCCCTTGCAGAGAGCGGCAGATTGCTGTCGGCTGACTCATTGAAACAGATGTTCACCGAATACCCTGAGGCTACGCATGAAGGACAGCACTACGGCTATGGAGTCGTGATTTCGCGCCTCAAGTTTGGAAGGTTGCTCTACTACCACGGGGGAGGCGTGGAAGGATTTTCCAGCAGCATCCAACGCTACCCAAACGATCGGGTCTGCATCGTTGTACTGTCGAATCTCGATTCGTACAAGCCTTGGGAGCTGGGCGATCATATCGCCTCGGATCTATTTGGCCTTCCTCTTTCGATTGCTCATTAGAACTCAAACCGGCGACTCTTGCTCAGAGATAACTGTTGTTAAATCGCCATTGCACTCAAAATGCCCGGAACAGGGGTTCTGAGTGTAACCGCCTGGTTACGTCAGTCAAGACGAATGTTTGATTGACGAATGTTTGATTTCTGGGGTTACACTTTAAGAACCGTGGGCTCCGTTAAGACGCACGTCCTGTTGCTTGTGCTGGCAATCGCCTGTTTCGCGCAGTCGGCGGCCTCCCCTTCATTCGACGAAGAGTACAGCCGTGGTGTCGAGCAAAATCCGCTCGGTGTAACATTCGCGATCTCAAGTATTCCCGAACATTCAACGCACCACTTGTCCGACGACATTCGGTTTGAGGTGATGTTCACGAGCACGAAGCCGCGGCTTTACACAGTCGAGCTAGCGGGCGCCGGAAGCGCTGCGGGTGCGAGTTTCGACTTCGTTATCCAAGGCCCCGGTATGGCAGTACCGATTCATTCGCAGCCCAGTAATCTCATGGGATACGTTTGTTGCGGAAGCAAACGTCGGTACCTTGGCCCGAAGCGGCTGACTGGCGAGGGAATCATTGTCAGTCTGAAACGGATAGAGCGATTCACTAATGATGCTACGTTCCCGCTCCCTCGAATGGAGCTGAAACCCGGCGACTACGCAATCTTCGCGCAGACTCGCAGTGTCATGCGGGGATGGCCGAAGTCGAAACATGCTGCATACCACGCGGTAAGCGATCTTGTGGTCACATCCAACATCCTGCACATCACGATTCTTCCAGATGTGGCAGACTCTAATTCAGGCAGACCTTAGCGTCGTCGTGCCTAAACTGGCGAAATCCCTATTGCACTCAAAATGCCCGGAACAGGGGTTCTGAGTGTAACGGCCTGGTCGACAGTTATCGCTTTATCGCTCCGGTGGTCTGTGCGAACATGGTGCCGTGCCGAAGCGTCTAATCCGTAGGGTCATCAAAGCTGTAGCCGGAATTGCTGTTGTGGTTTTTATCCTCGCTCGATTCACGACGAATACCGGAGTGCTTCTCTTCGTGGGTTCAATCGTCGTGCTTCTCGTTTGCCTCGGTGCATTGAAGCTCTTGGAGGGCGATGATGAGAACACTGGCTACTGGCCCCGTGACCCGAAGCAGTAATGCGCCGGGTTCTGAGTGTAACCGCCTATTAACGTCAGTTATCCTGTACCGGGGGATGCATGCAACAGGATGACCCTAATAGTCCGCTTGCGGTGTACATGAGCGAAGTCAGCAGGATTGTGCCTTTAGCCAAGGATGAAGAGATGCAGTTATTTTTGCAGTTGGCGGGACCGGGCGATTGGGATGAGGAAAGGGAAAACGTTGCGAGAAAACTGATAGAGGGTCATTTAGCCCAGGTCGTCAGCGTTGCACAAAAACACTCCGACTCGGGCGCTCCTATGTTGGATTTGATTCAGGAGGGCAACAAGGGCCTATTGAGCGCCGTTAGGAGCTTTGCCGAAAAGCCAATCGGCGACTTTAGTGACTATGCCGAGACCGGCATTGACGAGGCAATCAAAAAGGCTCTCGGGTAGTTGGCGAAAAATCTTAGTTCTCTATCGCAAATGCGCCGGCGGGATACACTTGTGGACTCAAGCGGCTGCGCGGCGCCGACGCATTTGCGATAGAGAACTAAGATTTTTCGCCAATCATCCTATGGCGCGGCCCTTGGCTTATTATGAAATCCGATGAAACATCACGAAGCCTCGCCAACAGTCCGCCCGTATGGTCGCCTAAAACTTGCCGGTGGGGGCACGGAGAAGCTTACAGGTACTGCGGATTCTTGACGGAAAACCCCTTCTGGATGACTTGCTTGTTGTGGTCGGTGAACTCGCTTTTAAGACTATAGTGCGCTGCAGCCAGTCCCGCTGCTTCGCCGCCTCCATCCATCTCGTGGACAAAGGCCGTGGTTTGAAAAGGGTAGAGATTGTGCATCGATTCATGGACTACAGTCAAAGCGTATTCCGTGGCATGAAATTGCCTGCCGTTCCGCCTGCGGTAGACTTCCGTGCCGGAAAGGCTGCCGTGGGAATGAGTGTGCCCACCAGCCTCGGGAACAATGACGGCACGAGGCCATTTTTTTCTCAGGTAAGAATTGTCGACATCGGGAACAAAGTGAACGACGTAGTTGTCATTGACCGATCCATCTCCCCACGATACGTTGACGCCGTCCGACGTACCCTCAAAGGCCTCGTCAAACTTTTTCTGCACCGCGTTCTGAACGGAGTGTTTTTGTTCGTCAGACAAGTCTGCGCGGTTGACCAATTTCACGATGTACTGTGCCATGGAAATCTCCGCCACATCACTGAATTATGCATTCCTTTTTTGGCTTAGCAAAATGCGAATCATTCTACACCCATGAGCCTAGGCATTTTATCCCAGTTAGCCGGAAAGACTGTCGCAATCAGGCGTGGCTGTTGAAAAACTCCAGTTTCCTCCCAAACGGCAAAAAATTGGGGGATACAAAGTGTCTCGAAAATTGAAAAAGTCGTTTGTGTGGCATCCTAGCGCAATTTTATTTTAGTGAATTTCGAGCGAAGGACTTTTTCAACAGCCACAGGCGATTGCACTTAAAACCCCTGCCGGGGGATTTTGAGCGTAATGGGGATTTATCAACAGTGACCTTCCCGCATGCATTCATTAGTGACCATTGACAATCTCCAAACAAAAGTTTTGCATCGAACTGACAAGTCCGGGCTGAGCACGTTGTACTTTGCCTCCATGGTCAAGGAGGCCGAATGCAGAACTCTCCCTCTCGATTCCGGTCACGGTACGCAACGCCACTCGTGACAATTCTGTTCGCCCTTTCTCTCATCGCCAGCACGCAGGCGCAAACTGTCGAGGTCATCCATACGTTCGACACCGCTGCAGGCGAGGGGAGTCTCCCTTACTCAGGGCTGATCGAGGGTGCCGCTGGCAACTTTTATGGCACCACGTATAACGGCGGAGCACATAATTTCGGCACGGTTTATCGTTTGTCGCCCAACAGCTCCGGAGGCTGGACAGAGAGAATCCTCTACAGCTTCAAGGGAGGGAGCACGGATGGGGCGGAGCCGCATTCTTCATTGTTCCGCGACAGCACCGGCAATCTGTACGGCACCACCGTCACAGGAGGGATCGTTAGCAGCACGTGCAACGCCGGAGCATTTGCTTCTCCCATCGGCTGCGGCATCATCTTCAAACTGACGCCAACCACGACTGGTCAGTGGACAGAAAGTGTCCTTCACCGGTTCTCGGGATTAGACGGCGGCAACTCATTCACCGGGTTGATTCGCGACACGACTGGCAATTTTTACGGCGCCACCATCGCAGGCGGCAGCAAGGGCCTGGGCGTCGTCTTCAAACTGAGCCTCACCTCGACCGGATGGAAGGAAACCGTGTTGCACAATTTCACGGGGGGCACGGATGGATCCTTACCATTTATCCAGTGCGCCACCTTGGCCATGGATGCATCCGGAAATCTTTATGGTAGCGCTTACAAGGGCGGCACGGCGAACGCCGGAACCGTGTTCAAGCTTTCTCCGCCTGCCACGACAACGACCACTACTTGGACTGAAAAGACTCTGTACACGTTCAAAGGTGGAAGCGATGGTTCCGAGCCGTTCACCGGAGTGATTCTCGACAAGAGCGGCAACGTTTACGGCACTACAACGTTCGGTGGGACCGGCGAGAACAATGGCGGTATTGTCTTCGAGCTGACAGCGGCCAACGGCTACGCGAAGACCACTCTGTACGATTTTAATCGTCTCAGCGATCCGGCCGAGGATTTTCCCAACGGCTTAACCTTCGACGCCAACGGCAACCTTTGGGGCATGACAGAGTACGCCCTCTTCAAGCTGAGCCCGGGAACGAGCGGGTGGACTGAGACGTTTGTGTTTAACTGGCAGAACACGCCAGGTTGGAGTACCGGCTTTACTCCACTCATCATCGACTCACATAACGTCATATGGGGCACCGATACCTGGGGAGGACTGGCGTTCAAGGTCATGCCGTGAAGTTGCTCCTAGCCACACGGCTGGTCGTTTCCGTTCAACTTCGGAGTCATTTGTCGGGATCAGAGGAAAGCGACTCGATCCCCTGGGTTGAATCCGTCCGCCCCAGATCGGACCTCCGGCCAACAACCTTTTGTTGACTTCGTTCAAGAGTTTGACCACGCCCAACGCTAAGACAGCGAGGCAAACCACCAGTACGAACTCCGGCACGTCCTTCATTGCAACACGATTCTAATGGATGGTTGACGAAACCAGACCATTTCACAAGCTTGCGCTTTCCATTCGCCTTTTTGCGGGATGATGAGTGAAACCGCGATTTATTGCCCGACTTGGCCCGATCCCATGCTCCACCGTTCAGCGCTTTCGTAAGCTAAGCATGACATCCACCACAATCCCGAAGCACCCTGCAATAAATATCGAGACTTCCGGGGATGTACCCACCGAACTTGACACGGCCAATGCGAAAGTCTCCCCGGCCAAGTTTGCCATAACATGCTCCATTGTGCGCCTGAACTTTACGTCCCTCGTCGCCCTCTCTATTCTCTGCAGTCGCTGTCGGCAATGGTCTACCATCACAGACCGAGGCCCATCGCGCCAATGCGTTCGCAAGAAGTCGATTGGATCTGCGGTGGCTTCCTCGAGTGCCGCAGATGACATCCTCTCCACGAAGTACGATGGATCAGGCAGGATCAGAAGGTATTTTTGCTTTCTTAACCAACCGTGGGTGAGCACAAGCACATTCGGGGTAACTCTGACTCTCGTTCGTAATACTCTCCGACCTTGTCTTGGTCGAGATTATCTGAATCCACGACCCTCCGAAGATCATACTGTACGATCTCCTTGAGGACTGCTTGCATACTATCTGTGGATCCAATGGAAAGTAGCTCTTGCAGGATCCAGCGCTCTTGCGCGGGCATGGTGACGAAATTCAGCAGACGCCTCAGTCGGCTACCGACGACGATTAGTGATCCTCGTGTTATCGTCGCAGAGCTTATCCCTAAAGCTGTTAACTTGATCTCGATATTGTCTTGGTCTCACTGTCATTGCGAAGGCCGTGACGCGTATTGCCCTATGAGGTCGGCAACAGCCTCCGGCTGATCCTCCACAACGTAGTCCGCAGTCCGG